>Ga0180215_1000075_pt1 | contig 149550 bp, 97 predicted proteins | sample eDN3rd37CBELigBY_FD_128871 | JGI IMG/M metagenome (GOLD analysis project Ga0180215, IMG submission 128871) | Enriched backyard soil microbial communities from Emeryville, California, USA - eDNA 3rd pass 37_C BE-Lig BY (version 2) (version 2) | ecosystem: Environmental > Terrestrial > Soil >... | reverse complement strand
GCTGGCCGGCGAGGAGGTCGCGCGCGCCGCCTACTGGCGGGAGCACGTGCGGGCGCCGGTCCGCTTCGCCGACGGGCTCGCCACGCTGCGCGCCGAGGGGTGCACGGCGTTCCTCGAGGTCGGCCCCTCTCCGACCCTGCTGGGACTGGCCCGGCGCTCCTCGGCCGGAGACGGCGAGACGCTCCACCTCCCCTCGCTTCGCCCGGGCCGCGGCGACTCGCAACAGATGCTGGACAGCCTCGCTGCCCTCTACACGGCGGGTGCCACCATCGACTGGCGCGGCGTGGAGCGGAGGGAGGGACAGCGGCGGATCCCGCTGCCCACCTACCCCTTCCAGCGGCAGCGCTACTGGATGAACTTCTCCGGGCCGGCGCAGACGGTGGAGACGCCGAGGCTACACCCGCTGCTCCACGAGCGGCTGCGCTCCCCGCTGATCCCCGGCGCGGCGTTCCAGTCGCGCCTCGCGGTGGACGCGCCCGCGTACCTGAACGACCACCGGATCTTCGACGCGCCGCTCTTCCCCGCCACCGGGTTCCTGGAGATGACCTGGGCGGCGGCGCGGGAGGTCTTCGGCTCGCCGGAATCGCTGGAGTCGGTGCAGTTCCGCGACGCGCTGGCGCTCCCCGATACCGGCGAGGCGACGGTGCAGGTCACGATCTCCGCGCCCGAGGAGGGCCGGGCCGCCTTCCAGGTCTTCAGCCTTCACGATCCGGAGGCCGGGTCCTGGAAGCTTCACGCGGCCGGACAGGTCGTGACCGGAGGCGCCTCCCCTCCCGCCGCGGCCGGTCCGTCGCTCGATGCGCTGCGCGCGCGCTGCACCGGGGAGTTCCCGGTCCGCGACTTCTACGACCGGCTGGCCGAGCTGGGGGTCGGCTACGGGCCGGCCTTCCGCGGGCTCCGCCAGGTCTGGCGGGGCGACGGCGAGGCGCTGGCCCGGATCGAGCTTCCGGAGGAGGTGCGGCGCGAGGCCGGCGACCACCAGCTCCATCCGGCGCTGCTGGACGCGTGCATCCAGCTCCTGGGAGCGGCGATCCCGGGAGCGGACGATCCCGACGCCGCGGCGGACGTGTACCTCCCCGTCGAGATCGGCAGCTACCGCCTGCTCCGCTCCGGGCGCCCCGCCCTCTGGTGCCACGCCGCGCTCGACCGGCTCGACGCCACCGGCGACGTGCTCGCCGGCGAGCTGCGGCTCCTCGACGACGGGGGCGCCCCGGTCGCCGAGATCGGCGGGGTGCACATGAAGCGGGTCACCCGCGAGGCGATCGCGAGGATCCACGGCGGCGTGACGGCGGCGCGCCGGCTGGACGATTGGCTCTACTCGCTCGACTGGGAGCGCGCGGATCCCCCGGAGCGGCCGGAGCGGTCCGACGGCCGGCTGGCGGGCCGCTGGCTGATCCTCGCCGACGGAACCGGCGTGGCCGAAGCGCTCCGCCGGCGTCTGGAGGCGGAGGGCGGCTCCTGCGTCCTGGTGCGGGCGGGCGACCTCGACCCGCTGGAGCCGGAGAGCTTCGTCCGCTTCCTGGAGGCGGCGGAGAACGGCCACGGTCCGCTGCGCGGCGCGGTTCACCTCTGGAGCCTCGACGCTCCCGCCGAACCGGCGCCCGAGGAGATCCACGAGCACCAGCGTCGGATCTGCGGCAGCACGCTGTCCCTGGTGCAGGCGCTGGTCTCGGCCGGCGCGCCCGGCGCGGGGCTCTGGCTGGTGACGCGGGGCGCGCAGGCGGTACCGGGCGACGCGCACGCTGTCTTCCCCGCGCAGGCGCCGCTCTGGGGGCTCGCGAACACGATCACCGCGGAGCACCCTGAACTCGGCTGCGTCTGCCTCGATCTGGAGGCGGCCCCGGATCTGGACGCCGCGGCGGCGATCGCCGCCGAGTTCCAGGCGGACGACCGGGAGGACCGGATCGCCTGGCGCGCGCGCGGGCGTCACGTGGCCCGGATCGCCCGCCACCCGGGCGGCGGCCGGGACGCCGCGCCCCCGGCGGGAGAGGCGACGGAGCTGGAGATCACGGACCGGGGGATTCTCGACAACCTGGTGCTCCGCCCCGCCGCCCGCCGCCGGCCCGGCCCCGGCGAGGTGGAGATCGAGGTGCGGGCGAGCGGCCTCAACTTCCGCGACGTGCTCAACGCGCTGGGCATGTACCCCGGCGACGCAGGCCCGCTCGGCAGCGAGTGCGCGGGCACGGTGGTGGCGGTGGGGGAAGGCGTCGGCGAGTTCCGGATCGGGGACGAGGTTGTCGCGCTGGCCGGCGGAACCTTCCGGTCGCACCTTACCGCGCCCGTCCACTCCGTGCATCCCAAGCCCGCCGGGCTGAGCTTCCCGGAGGCGGCGACCGTCCCGATCACCTTTCTCACCGCCTACTACGGGCTTCACTCCCTGGCGGGGATCAGGGCCGGCGACCGGGTGCTGGTCCATGCCGCGGCGGGCGGCGTCGGGCTGGCCGCCGTGCAGCTCGCGCTGCTCGCGGGCGCGGAGGTCTTCGGCACGGCGGGGAGCCCCGAGAAGCGCGAGTACCTCTGCTCGATCGGGGTCTCGCACGTGATGAGCTCCCGCACGCTGGACTTCGCCCGCGAGACCCTGGAGCTCACCGGCGGCGCGGGCGTGAACATCGTGCTCAACTCGCTGGCCGACGACTTCATCCCGCAGAGCCTCTCCGTGCTCGCGGAGGGCGGCTGCTTCCTGGAAATCGGCAAGCGGGGGGTATGGACGCCGGAGCAGGTGGCGGAGCGAGCCCCCACGGCGCGGTACCACCTCTACGACCTTTCGGAGGCCCTCGGTCCCGGGTCGGAATTCTTCCGCACCACGCTGGACTGGCTCTTCGCCCGGTTCGATTCGGGGGAGCTGCGGCCGCTGCCGATGCGCACCTTTCCGCTGGCGCGGGCGGCGGACGCCTTCCGCTTCATGGCGCAGGCGAAGCACACCGGCAAGATCGTCATCACGCAGGAGCGTAGCCTCGCCGCCGACGGTCCCGTGGTGCGCGGGGACGGCACCTACCTGGTCACCGGCGGCCTCGGCGGCCTGGGGCTCGCGGTCGCCCGCGGCCTGGTCGAGCGCGGCGCGCGCAGCGTGGCTCTCATGGGCCGGAGCGCCCCCTCCGACTCCGCCCGGGCGACGGTCGGGGAACTCGAGCGGGCGGGTGCACGCGTGCTCGTCTTCGCCGGAGACGTCGGAAGCGAGCACGACGTGCGGCGGCTCCTGGACGAGGTCGAGGAGACGATGCCGCCGCTGCGCGGGGTGGTCCACGCCGCCGGCGTGATCGACGACGGCATGCTCCTGCAGCAGAGCTGGACGCGCTTCGAGACGGTGATGCGGCCCAAGGTGCTGGGAACCTGGCACCTCCACACGCACACGCGGGGGCTGCCGCTGGACTTCTTCGTCCTCTTCTCGACCGGCTCCGCGGTGCTCGGCTCGGCGGGCCAGGGCAACTACTCCGCCGCCAACGCATTCCTCGACGCGGTCGCGCACCACCGGCGGGCCCTGGGGCTGCCCGCCACCTCGATCGACTGGGGCGCCTGGTCCGACGTCGGCATGGCCGCCGCGCTCGGGTCGCGCGATCGCGAGCGCTGGCGGCAGAATGGTCTGGGTATGATCGCCCCGACCGAGGGCGTACAGGTCCTCGAGCGGATCCTCCGGGAGGATCCTCCGCAGGTCGCGGTGCTGCCCATCGACTGGTCGCGGTTCCTGCGCGGCGCCGGCGCGAGCGGTCCGCGGCCGATCCTCGCCCGCATGGCCGCCGCGGATGGCAGGCACGAGCCGGACGCCACCCCGCCCGCGGCCGCCGATCTCCTGCGCGAGCTGGAAGCGGCCGCGCCACGCGAGCGCCCCGAGCTGCTACGGGCGCACGTCCATGGCAGGGTGGTCCGGGTCCTGGCGCTCGATCCCGCCACGCGGCTGGGCCCGCACCAGGGGTTCTCCGACCTCGGCATGGACTCGCTCATGGCCGTCGAGCTGAGCAACCACCTGCAGGCCAGCCTCGGGATCAAGCTCCCCTCCACCCTGGCGTTCGAGTATCCCACGCTCGATGCGCTCACGGACCACCTGGCCGCGCACGTGCTCTCGCCCGTCCCGGGCGAAGGGGAGAGTTCCGAGGCGCAATCGTGGGACCGGAACGGCGATGCCGGGGAGCCGGGAGGGATCCGTACGAGGGACGTGGTGGGACTCTCGGAGACCGAGGCGGAGAGCGCCCTGCTGCTGGAATTGAAGCGCGCGGGATACTGACGCGGCTACACGCAGGCGCTCGTCCATTCCGGTAGTGACCTGAGTCGGCTACACACGGACAGGTCAAAGGCAACTACGAAGAAACTCCTTTTCGTATCCATGCTGATTCTCGCCACCTGTACCGATGCCCGGTCGCCGCTGGAGCCTGTCCGGGAAGCGCCCAATCCTGTCGAGGTGGCCGCGGCCCAGGTCGCGTCGTCCGGTCTCGGATTGAATGCCGGGGTGGAAGACTTCTCCGGCGCCACCATCGAACGGCCAGGTGGGTGGTAGTCGGGGTGGCGGACAGGGTAGTCCAGAACGACCGGCTGGAAATCGCGCTGGCGCCGAAGACGGATGAACGCGAGGGGGTCCGTTAAAATCTGTAAGCCCACGAAGTTCGGCTCGACAAGGAGCCGCAGGTCATCAGTATCCGTTGCCATTTTCTTGCTCCCGAAGCGCTCGTCATTGTGCGACTAGTGGAAGAGCTAACTCGATCTCTTCCCGCACCCGCAGCGCCTGCAGCGCCCCTTCGTCCCGATCCGCCCCAGCGCCCACGCCGCGTGCCCGCGGATCAGCGGCTCCTCGTCGTTCAGTGTGGCCACTAGGACGGCACCGGAGCTCTCGTAGCGCAGCAACCGCATCCGCCTGGTCAAAGCACAAGGCACTGTACACTCCACGAAATTATTATGGAAGGCGAATTCGGGCGCGTAGCCGTTCATACAGTCGAACCTCGGTCTGATGGAACAGCTCAACAACTACTGCAAATCGCTGGTGAGTTGCAAATGCTGAGGCCCATCCGCCTGCGCACCGCACGACTAGATAGTAGCTGTCGCCGTAGGCTCCCGTCTCGCGGGAAAAGGTTACTGTTGCGCTCTGGAGGGTTCCCCGTTCGCGCTCCCGAGGCCCTGGTTCCAAACCGCAGTTATACCGATTAGGGATCTCGGGAGGACGACCCTCTTGCCTCGTACGGCGACGGAAGTGATTGAAGATCAGTCCGGGATCGCACCCACGAACGAGGCGGAAGCTCATGCTCACGCCTGCGTAGTCTGCCCGGGTATGTCGAACCGGAGGATCAAAGGCGAGCGTTACGCGGATCGTTCGGCGACCACCGCCCTGGAAGACCTGCGGGATAGGGAGCTGGTACACCGCAAAATGATCATGTGGGATCTCATCTTCCGCATACAGGATAACCCGATGATCATCCGAGAATGCGGCTCGTACGCTGTCTACTTGGCCGTTCCCACAGACGTAACGCAAGGCTCGGTCACCAAGAGGCCCAAGTCGTCGCTGGCTCTCATCAGGTAGTTGCGCGGCAATAGCCAGCAGGGCGCGAACGAGGTTCGCTGAGGCATTTGGGAAGCGGGCAAATATCTGTGCCGCCTTGTACGCAACAAGCGGAGCCGCATACGACGTTCCTGATCCAGAAGTGAATAATCGCTCCAAAAAGCGATGGTGAAGTGTCAAGACTCCGGCCGTAGGTAGATCCTCACCCCCCCGCAGACGGGCAGCAACCGCGTCGAACACCATCGTACCTCCAACGTCCACGAGATCCGGCTTCATAGCACCACCGATTCCGGGTCCTACTCGCGTGAAGGGAGAAGGCTCAAGTGCTCCTGTTATCGGCCTCACATGAACAAATTCGGCAAGCTCGGGGCCGAGTCCCTCGCCGTGGGCTAATGCACCCACTGTCACAACGTTCATCGCACCGGCGGGCTCACAGAGTCGGTTGGTGGTCTCAAGCAGATAATGAGGGTACTCCGTGACTGCCTGTTCAAGCCGCGGACCGCCCCGAGGCGCCCGATTTCCCACCGAGACGATAATGACCGCGTTGAGTTCGCTTGCCAACTCATCAAGGGTGGCAGCCCAAGGACCAACCTTCCTGCCGTCGTAAACCTGTTTGGTATCCCCCAGAGCAATCACGAAGAGCCTACACCCGAAGTCCCTATTCAGAGTTGTCAGTGCTTCGCGCATCTGTGACGGAACGAGGCGACGCTCGTCGAACCTGCCGCGATCGTTAACAACCTTCGCTGATGCGATCCGGGCCATTGGCGTAAGGCGTCCACTGGCAATCTGAGCTCTTAAATCTCCGAAGACGGCAACACCGCTCACGCGCGTACCATGTCCCCAATCATCAGCTGTGCCGAGCGTTGCCGGTGCCCCGATCGAACCTACCAGAAGGTCCCGGAGGAGTGGGTGTTCGTTCACGCCGCTGTCGATGACCCCGATTATAGGTGCCTCATCAGGGGCTGCTTGTATCTCCGGTAAATTAGCGAGTCCAATATCGAGTGCGTCTCCAGTTACGACGTCCGGCTCCGGAGGCGAATCAACGGTCGCCACTTCCGCGATGGTGACTAAGATCTTGACAACAGAGCCGGTGATACGGGCTCGTAGCATCGTGATAGACGGACCGATATATTGATCTAGAACCTCACCATTATGGGCCGTAATATAATCGGCAATTTGATCAAGCTTCCGGGATCGAAGTTCACGGCGCCCCAAGTCCCACAATTCCACATCGAGCAAAAACGCGCGCTCATTCTCAAAGTCATCAGGATCCGTGAACCCCTCTTCGCGCAGTCGCAGACCAATCCTGTCCCGCGGTTCAACAGATCCGATTCCCTCGATCCGGGCGATGAAACCGTTGTATGATGGTGCTGCCTGGCCTACAGGCGTACCGCGCGCGTAGGCGTCCAAACGATTGCGGAAGCCCAGTAGATCATCATTTGAAGCGAAAAGGATCAACGTCTTATCCTCGTCACTAGCTAACAGCGTGAGACCAAGCTGCTCCCAATCTTCCTCCAAAGTCATTCCGTTCATCCTGACCCGAAGAATGAGTGAAGGATCAACGAATTCGGGGAGACGACGCTGTTGCTGTTCAGCTACAACCGAATTGAGTTCGGTGCGAAGCTTCCGACTGTGGGGGCCTGGTTCGCGTGTGGGCACGCCTCCACCACCACCCTGCTTTCGGCGTTCAAGCTGCTCTGGTAATCGGACCAAACGGAGGTGATCATAGCGGGCCATGGAATTTACGCCTCATTAGGATTGCTGGAGTCTCGTCAACCCGGAACGCCGACGGACTTCTTGAGAAATCGCATCTGCGAAGTCGCTCTCGCGAACCTGCTGGCGGGACTCGATAATTGTTGCTTTTATCGCCTGGATACAGATACGTTCAATTTCCGCGTACGAGTAGCCCTCAAGTAAACCAACGTGGGCACCTGGATCGAAACTCGTCTCAACGTTTCGGAACTTAATCCTGAGAAATCGCTTGATCATCTTGTGATCAGGGTTGCTGAACCAGACAATCTCGTCGAAGCGTCGCCAAATAGCAGGGTCAAGGGATTGATCAAGGTTGCTCGCGGCGATCAAAAATCCCTTCGGCCGGATACGATCAATGAAAATTAGCAGGCTGTTAACTACACGGCGCAATTCATTATGCTCGCTTGCGTCGTCTCGAGACCTCGCAAGTGCGTCAAATTCATCGAAGAATACGACACAGGGCTGCTTTCGGGCGAACTCGAAGATCTTTCGTACATTCCCCGCAGTTTCGCCGAGATACGATGAGATAAGTCGGTCAATCTTAACATTAAATAATGGGAGACCGAGTTCCGCAGCAAACACCTCCGTGCAGAGCGTTTTTCCAGAGCCGGGCGGGCCACAGAAAAGGAGCTTCGATCGGACCGGAAGGCCACGTCGCCGGATGGCATCCGCTCGGCGAAACTCGCGAATAAGACCCTGAAAAACGCGAACGTTCGTCTCGCTAAGGACTATCTCGTGCTTTGAGCGCTGCAGTTCTATCCGCTCAACAAAATCGTCTGCCGCATCTGGAAAAGGAAATAAGGGAGCGAGCGGCTTAGGTTGGGCAGGTTGATGTGAGGTGTTCTCCAGAACCTTGCGCAGGGACCTTGCGAGGACGTGATTGTTCTTCTTCTCCTCCTCGACAATGATTTGTTCGGCTACGCCCCGGAACTCATCATCGCGACCGTAGCTCGCAAACAATTTCTTCATCAACTCGCCGCGTGCCATAGCTTTATCTGTAAGGGTTCAAATCATCGGACTGGTCGGGATCTCCCGCGTCCAACTGCCGCGGCACTGCGCAAGCACAGCCTATCTTTCGGCGCCAACGTTGTTGGACAGACGATTAGTGGCCAACTCAGCAAAGTTTCCCGTGTCCGCGCGCCCTACGGGATACGCTTCTGGCGTCCCCGCCCGGTCTGTTCAGAGTCCCCATATCAGCGACTACGCCCCCTAGCTGAACCCACCACCGCGTTTGACCATCGGTATGCTCCAGGGAAACTCGGTCAGTTCGGCAACGTTCGCAAGGTCCTACGAGGCCGGAGAGCCAATCGCATGTATAGAAGGAGCTACAGCACGGAGATCCCGCTGAATTTAAGCGGGTTAGACCTCACTGAGCGCCAACTCGATCTCCCCCGCACTCACCCGTCCTCCTCCACCTCCGCCCTCCCCCGCAGCGCCTGCAGCGCCCCCTCCGTCCCGATACGCCCCAGCGCCCACGCCGCGTGCCCCCGCACCAGCGGCTCCTTGTCGCTCAGCGCCGCCACCAGCACCGGCACCGCCTCCGGCGAGCCCCAGTTCCCGAGCGCCACCGCCACGTCCCGCAGCAGCCCGCGCCGCTTGGTCCGCTTCACCGCCGAGCCCTTGAAGGGCCGCGAGGACTCCTCCTGCGTCATCCCCATCCGCTCGATCAGCGCCGCCCCGTCCACACCCTCGCGCGGCAGGAACTCCTCGAGCAGTACCGCCTGGAGTACAACCATGAGCGGCCGCACAGCTCGTTGGTACCAGACTCCGGCGGAGTTCGCGGCCTCCTGCGAAGGGGGGTAGGGGGCAACGTGACCTCCGCGGCCGACGCCGCTACGGCCTTCGCCCACTCCCCCAGAGAGAGACGGAAGAAGCCCGAGCGGAACCTGCGCACTCGTTCTGCCTGGTACCGCGTTCGCGGACACGTCAGGGGCATCCACCCCAGCCATTCCACGGTTTGCCCCAGGATCCTTGTCGGTCGGCGAGAGAAAAAGCACGTTTCAGCGACGACGAGAGGGCGTTCGTCTCGCGCGCTCCGGCGCTCCGTGGCGGATGGGGCCTGACGATCTGCCACCCTGGATAGTTTGCCGAGAGGAGAGGTTCATGCGGTTCTCCACATCGATCCCTGCGCTCGCAATCGCTCTGGCCACATCGATCGTTGTGGCCGCGTGCGGGAAGAGTGACCCTGGCGGCCCGACCACGACCGCGACAGTGTCCGGCGTCGTGAGGGCCGCCAGCGGAGTCGTCATCGAAGGCGCATCGGTGAAGATCGGAAGCGCGACCGGCACGACCGGCGCCGACGGACGATTCGAGCTCCGGAATCTGCCGGTCGGTAGCGCGACGATCATCACGAGCGCGCCGCGCTTCGATCAACGGTCGGAGAGCGTCAGCCTGAATGCGGGCACCAACGCCCACGACGTCGTGCTGACGCTACAGACGATCTTCACGCACCAGAACGTTCTCGCGTATCTGCCCCCAGGGAAAGCCGAGTACAGAGCCGCGATCGTCTTCCTGCCCGGCCTGAGAGACCCTGCCACCGGCAATCCTCTGGATTCGCGCAGCGTCGTGAGTGGCGCCTCGGGCACGGGATGCAGCATCTGGTGCTTGCCGCCCGAGCTGGAGGAGGTGAAGCGGCGCTCACTCGAGCTCACGGGCGGAAACGTGGCGCTCGTCGGAACGACGACCCTGCTCGACCAGCCTGCAGACTACGAAAAGCTGCTTCAGGCACTCTCCCAGGTGGGCGCGCAGAGCCTTCATCCGGAGCTCGCGAGCATCCCCATCCTGTTCGTCGGGCACTCGCAGGGAGGATGCACCGCGTACGGGTTCAGCCGCGCTCACGCCGCCCGGGTGGCCGGGTTCGTCACCATGAAGGGCGGCTGCCACAACCCCGGCCCCGCGGGGGCGGCCGCCACCGTTCCGGGATTCTTCCTGATCGGACGATTGGATGAGCCGCACCGGACCGCGAACATCACGCCCGTGTTCGAAGCCGGCCGGACCGCCGGGGCGCCCTGGTCGCTTTCTACCGACGCCTTCGGTCACGGACCGATCGTCGACCTCGCTCTGATGTTCGACTGGATCGACGCGGTCCTCACGGCGCGCCTTCCGGCGACTGTGGGGGCGCCGCTCCGTGCGATGACGGAAACGGCCGGCTGGCTCGGCAACCGGTCGACCGGCGCGATCTCGACGTACGCGTGCTACGGCGCCACTCGATCGAGCGCGAGTTGGTTGCCCTCTCAAGAGACGGCGCTCGGCTGGCAGCGGATGGCGGGAGGAACCGTCGTCGTGAGCGCTTGCTGAAGCGAAGTGCGAATCGACGAACCTTCCTGGTGAGTGTCGATGAAACCCGCAATCGCACTGGTCGCTCTGTTCATTTCCGCATGCACGGGATCGGGGTTCACGGTCGATCCGCCCGAACCGCCGCCCCCGCCCGACGGTGGCGAATGGGGAGCGCGGGCCGGGTTGATCGAGAACGACTCCGAGTTCGTGCTCGCCGAAGCGAACGGCAAGCTCTACGTCCTTGGCGGGTATCCCCCTGCGCCGGACCCCGACAGGACAGCCCGCACGGTCCAGATCTACGACATCGCCAGCGACCGCTGGGAACTCGGACCACGGCTCCCACAACCGAACAACCACGGGATGGCGGCCGCCGTCAACGGAAAGATCTACCTGATCGGCGGCCAGACCACGGATGATCAACAGGGCGCAACGGCTGTCGATACAGTGTACGAGCTGGATCCCGCGAAGGGTGCATGGGTCGAGAAGGCGCCGATGCCCACGGCTCGCAGCGGGGGGGGGGGGCCGTCGCGCACGGCGGCAAGATCTACGTCGCCGGGGGACGCGGTCCGGCGCGGAGGTGGCGCGAGCATGCGGGCCCACCGCGCGAGGACTTCATCTCCTCGGGCGAGCACGAGTCCTTCGCCATCGCGCTCAATCCGCGCTGGAGAAGATCGGGGTGCGGCTCGGGGCGCGGACACGGATGATCGAGGGCGAGGCGGGATCAACGGGTACTTGCTGCGCGTGGGGCTCATCGACGAGCTGAGCCTGCTCCTCGCGCCGGTGGCGGACGGGCGGATCGGCACGCCCGCGCTCTTCGACGCGAACGGCGAGAACGTGATGCCGCACCGGCTCGTGCTCGTGAGCGTCGAGCGGCGTGCGGACGACGTGCTCTGGCTCCGCTACCGGGTCGAGCGGCCGTAGCCGCGGGAAACGGGGATCGCCCGTTGCGATGGCTGGCAGGAGGTCAGCCCGCCAGCGAGAGGGCGATCTCTTCCCGCACCCACCCGTCCTCCTCCACCTCCGCCCTGCTCCGCAGCGCCTGCAGGGCCCCTTCGGCCCCGATCCGCCCCAGCGCCCACGCCGCGTGCCCACGCACCAGCGGCTCCTCGTCGTTCAGCGCCGCCGCCAGCACCGGCACCGCCTCCGGCGAGCCCCAGTTTCTTAGCGCCACGGCCACGTTTCTCAGCAGCCCCCGCCGCTTCGCACGCTTCACGGGCGAGCCTTTGAAGCGCCGCGAGAACTCCTCCTGCGTCATCCCCATCAGCTCGATCAACGAGGCGCCGTCCACCCCGGCACGCGGCAGGAACGCCCCCTCACCCGTCGTCTCCGCGAACGAGTTCCAGGGGCACACCTCCTGACCGATCTGTCCATACAGCATTTTTCTTCTCAGTTGCCCAGAAGAACACTGGTCTCATGCTTTGATGACGAGAGTTCAGCGCATCGACCGCTTGCGCCGAACGCATCCCTGCGCAAAATTAAATACACACCTGCACCAATGGTAACCATGACAGTTCTGGACATCGCCGAGATGCTCGGCGGCACCCGGGTCCTCGGCCGGGAGATCGAGAGTGAACTCGAATTCGACAGAATCGTTGAGGAAGGACTCCCGGTGCGTAGCGTCGAAGCCCTGATGAAGAATATGGAAATTGGGACCGCCGAGATGTCGTCGCTGATTCCCAAGCGCACGCTGATCGCGAGTAAGCATCGTGCACGGCTTTCGTCGGATCAGTCTGATCGCCTTGCCCGTCTCGCACGTATTTTCCGCTTGGCCGAGGAAACACTCGGGAATGGTGAGAAGGCGCGCGTTTGGATGCTCCGGCCCAACCGTAGCCTTGGCGGCAAAACCCCGATGGAGCTAGTGCGCCGTTCTTCCGGTAGCCTGCTGGTGGAGCGAGCGCTGGGCAGGTTGGCCCACGGGGTGTACTCATGATCGTTCCCGTCCTCTGGCGCGTCTGCCGGGCACCCTACGCCGATCTGGATGGTGAAGGGGCACGACTTTACGGGGGCCGGTGGAACCCTGTCGGGATGGCCATAGTGTACACCTCCACCTCGCTTGCGCTTGCGGCGCTGGAGAGCCTCGCGCACACGGATCCCGATCTGGTGCCGGACGACCTGGTCGCCCTGCGAATCGAAACGGACGGGCTGGATGTCTCCGTCCTGACTGAGGCCGAGCTCCCGGACGAGTGGCGTACCGGAGCCGCCGAGGGCCGGAACCAGGCGTTCGGGACCGAATGGGTGAACGCCGCGTCCTCGGCCCTTCTACTGCTGCCCTCCGCCCTACTCCCGGGGGCAGTCGCACCAGCCGAGGCAAACGTTCTGCTGTCGCCCGCGCACTCGGATGCAGGCCGCGTCCGGATCGCCGAGCAGATCCCGTTCGCCTTCGACAACCGACTGCTGTTCGCCTGATGTGAGTTGGACTCTCACGCGCGCTGAATAGGTGACCTGCCAGCTACACAGCTCTAGGCAAACGCGCACTCCGGTATCCATCGGCCGCCTCTCCACCTCATTCCTGCCCCCCTGCGTCTGCCCCGTCTCACGGTCCCGTTCCGCCGTAGCGCACACGTCGCAATCTCTGCATCAGCGGTCCTGGTCCCTCGTCATACGCCAGCAAGCGCCGTCTCAATCTCGTCTTGGACCCACCCGTCCACCTCCGCCCTGCCCCGCAACGCCTGAAGCGCCCCCTCAGTCCCGATCCGCCCCAGCGCCCACGCCGCGTGCCCCCGCACCAGCGGCTCCTCGTCGTTCAGCGCCGCCGCCAGCACCGGCACCGCCTCCGGCGAGCCCCAGTTCCCCAGCGCCACCGCCACGTTCCGCAGCAGCCCACGCCGCTTCGTCCGCTTCACCGCCGAGCCCTTGAAGCGCCGCGAGAACTCCTCCTGCGTCATCCCCATCAGCTCGATCAGCGAAGCGCCATCCACACCTTCGCGCGGCAGGAACGCCCCCTCACCCGTCGTCTCCGCGAACGAGTTCCACGGACACACCTCCTGGCAGATGTCGCATCCGTACACCCGGTTCCCGATGAGCGGCCGCAGCACCCGCGGGATCGGCCCGCGCTGCTCGATGGTGAGGTACGAAATGCACCGCCGCGCGTCCATAACCGGCGCGCCGTCCGCGTCACGCCCCAGTAGCGCCCCCGTAGGACAGGCGTCCACGCAGCGCGAGCACCGTCCGCAGCGGTCCGCCACGAACGGCGCGTCGTACTCCAGCTCCACGTCCAGCAGCACCACGCCCAGAAAGCAGTACGACCCGCGACCCGGCCGGATCAGCATGGTGTTCCGCCCCGCCCACCCGAGCCCCGCCCGCTGCGCCAGCTCCCGCTCCAGCACCGCCCCCGTGTCCACGTACGCCCGGCCGTTCACCGGCACCAGCTCCGCGCCGATCCACTCCTGCAGCGCGATCAGCCGCTCCTTCATCAGGTCGTGGTAGTCCTCGTTCCGCGCGTACCGGGCGAACACCGCCCGCGACGGGTCCGCGGACGACGGCGCCTCCGCGTCCTCCGGCGGAAAGTAGTCGAGGGCGACCACCACGGCCGACCGCGCCCCCGGCACCAGCACGGCCGGATCCCTGCGCTTCGCGACCGCGTCCTCGCGGGAGAGGTACGCCATCTCCCCGTGCATCCCCGCGGCCAGCCAGCGCGCGTACGCCTCCCCGTGCGCGCTCTCGTGCGCGGGGGCGATGCCCACGGAATCGAAGCCCATCTCCAGGGCGCGGGCGCGGATGCGGGCGGAGAGCCCGGCCAGGACGGGATCGGGAGTCGTCATGCGCGCTGGTACCCCGCCTGCCGGGGGCCGTGCCGCGCTTGACGGCCCCCTCGCCGCGGCGTCTATTTCGGGCCTTCACCCACGCCAGGAGCGGAGATGGCCGACACCAAGCTGGAAGAGTTCCGGAAGTTCCGGGAGCGGATGAACGAGCGCATCCTGGAAGCCGGCAACCTGGAGATCAAGCGCTTCTTCGCGCTCGACAGCCGCACCTACGAGAGCGGCGCGCTGGACACGAAGACCAAGGAGCTGCTGGGGCTCGTCGCGTCCATGGTCCTCCGCTGCGACGACTGCGTGACGTACCACATCGTCCGCTGCAAGGAAGAAGGGGTGACCGACGAGGAGTTCTTCGAGACCTTCTCCGTGGGGCTCGTCGTCGGAGGGTCCATCGTCATCCCCCACCTCCGCCGCGCCGTGGACACCCTCGACCGGCTGAACGCCGGAGAACCCGCCGACCTGGACCGAGAGAGCGCCGAATGAGCACCATCCCGCACCCCGAGCTGGAAGCCTGGCGCACCGAGTTCCCCATCCTCCAGACCCGCACCTACCTGAACTCCTGCTCCCTCGGCGCGCTGTCGCGGCGGTCGATGGGGTACCTGGGCGAGTACCAGGCGCTCTGGAACACCATGGGCGCCTCCGCCTGGTACGAGCTGTGGATGGGCCGCATCGGGAACCTCCGGAGCCGGGTGGCCGAGTTCTGGAACGCGCGAGAGACCGAGGTCGCCTTCTCCCCCAGCGTCTCCGCCGCGCTCTCCTCCATCGCCTCCGCGGTGGACTACGGGAAGCGCAACCGCGTGGTGGTGGCGGAGCTGGACTTCCCCACCCTCGTCTACCAGTGGCTCGCCAGGCCGGAGGTGGAGGTGGTGGTGGTCCCCAGCGACGACGGCATCGGGATCCCGCCGGAGCGCTGGGCGGAGTACGTGGACGAGCGGACGGCCATCGTGGCGACCAGCCACGTCTTCTACGGCACCGGCTACATCCAGGACCTGGCGCCCATCGCGAAGGCGGCGCACGACGCGGGGGCGCTCTTCCTGGTGGACGGGTACCAGGCCGTGGGACAGGTCCCGGTGGACCCGCGGGCATCGGGCGCGGACGTGTACGTCGGCGGGCCGCTGAAGTGGCTCCTGGGCGGACCCGGCCTCGCCTTCCTCTGGGTGCGCGAGGAGCGCATCCCCGAGCTGGTCCCCACCGTGGTCTCGTGGTTCGGGGCGGAAGACCAGTTCTCCTTCCGCACCGACGCCTTCGAGCCGCGCGGCGACGCCGGACGCTTCGCGCTCGGCACCCCGGCGGTCCCCACCGTCTACACCGCCCTGGGCGGGATGGAGATCATCCTGGAAGTGGGAATGGAGCGCGTCCGCGAGCGGATCGACGCGCTCACCGAGGACCTGGTGGGCCGGCTCCGCGGCGCCGGGCACGAGCTGAAGATCTCGGACCGGCGCGACCGGCGCTCCGGGATCGTGATGGTGCGCGTGGAGGACTCGGCGGCCTCCGTCGCCGCGCTCGCGGAGAAGGGGATCGTGGTGGACAAGCGCGGCCCGTACGTCCGCGTCTCCCCGCACTTCTACAACACGGTGGAGGAGAACGCCCGCTTCGTCGCCGCGATGCGCTGAACGAACGAAGCGCCCTGGGAACCGAAGCTCCCCGGGCGCGGATCGTCCCGACCACACAGGCCGGGACGATGTCCCCCCCTCAGGACCTCTCCTCCATGAGCCCGTGGCGCTTGCGCCGCTGCCAGAGCACCTTGCGGGAAACCCCCAGCCTCGCCGCGGCGGCCTGCACGTTCCCCCCCGTCTCGCGGAGCGTCGCCTCGATGTAGAGCCGCTCCACCTCCTCCAGCGTCAGCCCCCGGGGGATGGAGAGCATCCCGTTCGCGGGAGCGCCCACGGAGCCGACGAAGCCGCTCACCCTCAGCACCGGCTCCCGGGAGAAGATCATCGAGCGCTCGATCAGGTTCCTCAGCTCCCGCGCGTTCCCGGGCCAGTGGTACTCCTGCAGCCGCTCCAGGTCCTCCGGGTCCAGCTCCGGGACCGGCTTCCCGAAGTACGCCGCCGCCCGCGCGACGAAGAGGCGGACGAGGTCCGGGATGTCAGTCCTCACCTCGCGCAGCGGCGGGAGCACGTGCGAGGCCACGTTGAGGCGGTTGTAGAGGTCGCGCCGGAAGCGCCCCTCCGCCACCTCGGCCTCCAGGTCCACGTCGCTCGCGGCGACGACCCGCAGGCTGGACGAGATCTCCCGCGTGGAGCCCAGGCGCCTGAAGCTCCGCCCCTCCAGGAAGCCCAGGAACTTCCCCTGGATCTCCGCCGGCATCCGGGCGACGTCGTCCAGGAAGAGCGTGCCGCCGTCCGCCACCTCCAGCAGCCCCTTCTGCGTCTGGCGCGCGTCCGGAAAGGCGCCCTTCTCGAAGCCGAAAAGCTCCGCGTCCAGCACCGGCGCGGGGAGGGCCGCGCAGTTGACCTCGGCGAAGCGGGAGCGGAGCCCGTACCCCGCGTCGTGAATGGCCCGCCCGACCAGGCTCTTCCCCGTCCCCGACTCGCCCAGGAGGAGCACCGACACGTGGGGGACGGCCGCGACCCCGCGGACGAACTCCCGGACCTCCTCCACGAGCGGGTGAGAGCCGACGATGAGGTTCGGGTCCGAGTCCCCGTCGTCCGAGGGGAGGAGGTCGCGCGCGGGCGTCTCCTCCAGGCTCCTCACGATGCGCGTCACCAGCCCGGGCGCGTCGATGGGCTTGGTTACGAAGTCCGTGGCGCCGGCGGCGAGGCAGCGCTCCGCGTCGCCCACCTCGGTGCGCGAAGTCGCGATGATGACGGGGATCCCGCGATAGGTGCTCCGCACCCGGCGCGTGAACTCCGCCCCGTCCATCTCCGGCATCAGCAGGTCGCAGACGATGGCGTCGGGCGGCTCGATCTCCAGCGCCTCCAGCGCCTCCGCCGCCGAGGTGAACCCCTGCGTGCTGAAACGCCGGAAGCGCTCGAGCTGCGCGGTGAGGAGGGCGAGCTGCACCGGGTCACCTTCGACGATGTAGACGACGGGCTGCATGGCGCCGGGAGTGACGGGTGGCGGAAGCGGAGGGGCGGATCGCCCGGTCGGGTCAGTCCTTCCGCTCCCAGCGGTCCGCGTCGCGGACCCGGTACTTCGTCAGGGTGCGGTCGAGCGCCTCCTGCAGGTCGATGTCCATCTGGTTCGCGAGGACCACCAGCACGAAGAGGATGTCCGCCAGCTCCAGCGCGACGTCCCCCTCCGGCTCGTCGGCCTTCTTGGTCTTGGGCCCGAAGCGGTGGTTCATCTCCCGCGCCAGCTCCCCCACCTCCTCCGTGAGCCGGGCCAGGTTCACCAGGGGCGGAAAGTAGCCTTCCTTGAACTGCGAGATGTACGCGTGGACCTGGGCCTGTGCCTCTCGGAGATCCATGGGCGACCGGTTCGGGACGAGGAGTGGACTTCCGCCCGTGAACTTAGGAAGCCTCCCCCCGGGCTGACAAGGCGCGTTGCCGGGCCGGGAGCCCGCGCCTACATTCACGCCGAGGGGGCCGCGCGCCCCCGGAGACACACACAACCACCGGAAAGGAAAGCGTTCGTGAGCCAGCCGCGCGTCGGGATCATCATGGGAAGCCGGTCCGACCGGGAGACGATGGACGAGGCCGCCCGGGTCCTCGACGAGCTGGGGATCCCCTACGAGATGGAGATCGTCTCGGCCCATCGCACCCCGGACCGGATGTTCGCCTACGCCGAAGCGGCCGAGGGGCGCGGGATCGAGGTGATCGTCGCAGGCGCGGGCGGGGCGGCGCACCTCCCGGGGATGACCGCGGCCAAGACGGTGCTTCCGGTCATCGGCGTTCCGGTGCTCTCCTCCACGCTGAACGGGCTGGACTCGCTCCTCTCCATCGTGCAGATGCCGAAGGGCGTGCCCGTGGCGACCGTGGCGATCGGCAAGGCCGGCGCCGCCAACGCGGGGCTCCTCGCCGCGCGGATCCTGGGGAGCCGCGACCCGGAACTCCGCGCGAAGCTCCACGCCTACCGCGAGCGCATGGCGGAGGACGCCCTCCGCCCGGAGCCGGCGTCGTGAACGGCGCGACGACGCGGGGTCCGGTCCTCCCCGGCTCCACCATCGGCATCGTCGGCGGGGGGCAGCTCGGGCGGATGCTGGCGCTGGAAGCGCGCCGCATGGGGTACCGCACCCTGGTCCTCGACCCGGCGGAGGACGCGCCGGCCGCCCAGGTGAGCGACGGGCACCTCCGCGCCCCCCTGGACGACCCGGAGGCCATCCGCGAGCTGGCGCGCCGCTCCGACGTGGTGACGCTGGAGTGGGAGAACGCCGACGTGGAAGCGCTCCGCTCCCTCCCGGAAGACGTCCGCCTCCACCCCGGCCCGCACGTGCTGGAGGTGGCGCAGCACCGGGTCCGCGAGAAGGACGCGGTCCGGAAGCTGGGGATCCCCACCGCGGACTACCGTGCGGTGTCCACCCTGGAGGAGCTGCACGCCGCCCTGGCCGGGATCGGCGCCCCGGCGGTGCTCAAGACCGCGCGCTGGGGGTACGACGGGAAGGGGCAGGAGGTGATCCGCTCCCCCGACACGGCGGAGGCTGCCTTCGAGGCGCTGATGCGCCCCGGCACGGAGCTGATCCTGGAAGCCTTCGTCCCCTTCCGGATGGAGGTGTCGGTGGTGTGCGCCCGGACGGAGGCGGGCGAGGTCGCCTCCTTCCCGGTGGGCGAGAACGTACACGAGCGCGGCATCCTGGACACCACCGTCGTACCGGCGCGCGTCCCCAAGCCGGTCGCGCGGGAGGCCCGCCGCATCGCGGAGGCCCTGGCCGAGGGGCTGGGCGTGGTGGGCGTGCTGGGGGTGGAGATGTTCCTGGAGGACGACGGGACGCTGCGCGTGAACGAGATCGCGCCGCGCCCCCACAACTCCGGGCACTACACCTGGGAAGCGTGCACCGTCTCCCAGTTCGAGCAGCAGCTCCGGGCCGTCTGCGGCCTCCCCCTGGGCGCGACGGACCTGCTCCGCCCCGCGGCGATGGTCAACCTGCTCGGAGACCACGTGGGGAGCGGCCTGGGCCGTCCGGAGACCGCCGCCATGCTCGGAGATCCGGCCGTGGCGCTCCACCTGTACGGCAAGGCCGAGGGCCGCCCCGGGCGGAAGATGGGGCACCTCACGGTCCTGGCGGAGACGCCGGAGGACGCGCTCGACCGCGCCCTCGCCGCGCGGCGCCGCTTCATGGGCGTGGAGGGAGAGGGCGGCGGAGAGTGATCCCGCGGAAGGGGTGAGCCCGTCGGGAGGTGTGACGGTACGGAGCGAGGGGACGTCTACGGAACGACTGCAGGCCTATTCCAGACGGCTCGATCCATACCTCCACGACGGGCACCCCCCAAATGAACACTTTCCGTATTCGCACGTGCGCCCTCGCGCTCTCCGCCGCCGTGGCGCTCACCGCGTGCAGCGACATCTTCGGGTCGAGGACGAGGAACGTCGCCGACGCCGAGGTGAACGTTCCGCGCTCGGTCCTCGGGATCGGTGAAACGATCCAGCTGACCGTTACGGTCCGGGACCGGACCGGCGCCGTCCTCCCGGACTATCCCGTGGTATGGAGTAGTACCGACAGGTCGATCCTGACGGTCGACGGGGCGGGACGGGTACAGGCCCGCGGCCGCGGCGTCACCTGGGTGAGCACGTCCGTGGGCGAGAGGGTGGTGGGAGCCTCGCTCCAGGTGTACGACGCGAAGGTGAAGGTCGACGACTCGCTCGGGATCTCCCTGGCGGACAGCTCCCGGATGCTCGCCGCCGCCACGTACGACGGAGACCGCCACATCGTCGGTCAGTCGGCACGCTTCACGGTCCAGGACACAGGCGTCGTCGCGCTGCGGGACTGCGGGGGCGCCTGCACGGGGAACTCCCGGGGCACGAGGGTGTTCGTGACTCCCCTGAACGTGGGAACCGCCCGGGTGGTCGTCGAATGGCTCGGAGCGTCGGACACGGCGATCGTCCGGGTCACGCCCTGACGCCGGTTCCGGCACGACCGAAGGCCCCCGCCCCGCGTCCGACGCGGGACATGGCCGGATTCGTATTCAGCCGCTCGCGGAAACGCAGCCTCCGGTTCTCACCGGCACTTGCCAGACGGCGTAACGTCACCGAATATTGGATCGAGTGCCCACGGGGCGAGACGCCCCGTGTCCTCCCTTCGAGACGAAATCCCCCGGCCCGGACCGCCCGCCTCCGGCGCTCCGCCCGGAGAATCCGCGTAACCCCGCACCCGCCCGACGTTTCCGCGAAACCTCCGGGCGGGTCCCGGGTAGCACCATTGGCCCAGCGCTTGCGAATTCGTGCAGGCGTCCCGATCCATGGAGGCACCGTGATCCTGCACTGCAACTTCGAGGAGCTTAGAGCACTCGCCTCCGGCGCCGAGATGGTGCTGGCGGAGACGGGTGCGGCCTCGGAATCCGCGGTGGCTGCACCCGCGGAAGCGGCCGCGCTCGTCGAGCTGCTCCTCCCTCGCCTCACCGGCGACATGAGCCTCACGTCCCTGGCCGAGCAGCGACAGGTCCGCAAGGCGATATCCGTGATCTGCGACGAGCTGCGGGTCCGGCTCGACGACCGGATCGTCCGCTTCGGTCCCGGGCAGGAAGAGTCGATCAACACCTACTTCGACTACGCCCACACGCGCGTCGTCCTCGACCGGCTGGACCGGATGGGGGCAGAGATGTACGCCATCGTGGAGCTGATCACCGGCGCCTCCCCCACGGAGCACACCGCGAAGTCGGTCACCTTCCCGGACTGACCCGGCCGCGAACGGGCGGAGCACCGGTAACGAAGAGCCCCCGCTCGGCCGAGCGGGGGCTCTTCGTCATTCCGGATACCCGGCCGACCGCTAAAGGATGTAGCGGCGCAGGTCCTCGTCCTCCACGATCGCCTTGAGCCGGTCGCCGACGGTGTCCGCGCCGATGACGATCCGCTTCTCCGCCACGTCCGGGAGGTCGAAGAGGATCTCCTCCAGCAGCGTGGTGAGCACGGTGTGGAGCCGGCGCGCGCCGATGTTCTCCATGCGGTCGTTCACCGAAGCCGCCGTCCGGGCGATGGCCTCCACGCCGTCGTCCGTGAACTCCAGGGTGGCGCCCTCCGCGGCCACCAGGGCGCGGTACTGCGTGAGCAGGGCGTTCTTGGGCTCCCGGAGGATCCGGACGAAGTCCGCCTCCGTGAGGTTCTTCAGCTCCACCCGGATCGGGAAGCGGCCCTGCAGCTCCGGGATCAGGTCCGAGGGCTTGGAGACGTGGAACGCCCCGGCCGCGATGAAGAGCATGTGGTCCGTGCGGACCATCCCGTACTTGGTCTGCACCGTGGAACCTTCCACGATGGGGAGCAGGTCGCGCTGCACCCCCTCCCGGGAGACGTCCGGCCCTCCCGCCCCGCCCCGGTCCCCGGCGATCTTGTCGATCTCGTCCAGGAAGACGATCCCCATCTGCTCGGCGCGGTCCAGCGCCTCGTCCACCACCTCGTCCATGTTGACCAGCTTGTCCAGCTCGTCCTGGAGGAGGATCCGGCGCGCCTCCGCCACGGTGACGCGGCGGCGCTTGGTGCGCTTGGGGAGGAAGTCCTGGAGCATCTCCGTGAAGTTGTCCATCCCCTCCCCACCGCCCAGCGGCACCATCATGTTGTCCATGGAGATGCTCTGCTGGACCTCCACCTCCACCTCGCGGTCCTCCAGCTTCTCGTCGCGCAGGAGCTGCCGGAACTTCTCACGGGTGCGCTCGCGGCGCTCCCGCGCCTCCTGCTCCTCGTCGGTCTCGGGCTCGGCGCTCGCCTTCGGCGTCGGCCGGCGGTCCTCCACCTGGCCGCCCGGCGAGACCACGAAGGAGCGGAGGCGCTCCTCCAGGGTCTCCGCGGCCTCGGGCTTCGCGCCGTCCGACACGGGCGGGATCAGGAGGTCGAGGAGCCGGTCCTCCACGCGCTGCTCGGCCACCTCCTGCACCTCGTCCTCGCGCTCGGTGCGGACCATGTTGATCGCCATGTCCACCAGGTCGCGCACCATCGACTCCACGTCGCGCCCGACGTAGCCCACCTCCGTGAACTTGGAGGCCTCCACCTTCACGAACGGCGCCCCGGCGAGGCGGGCCAGGCGGCGGGCGATCTCCGTCTTCCCCACGCCCGTGGGGCCGATCATGATGATGTTGTTGGGGACGATCTCCTCCCGGAGGTCCTCGTCCACGCGCTGGCGCCGCCAGCGGTTGCGCAGTGCGATGGCGACGGACTTCTTGGCCGCCTCCTGCCCCACGATGTACTTGTCCAGCTCCGCGACGATCTGCCGCGGGGTCATCTCGTCCAGCCAGAGTTCTTCGGACTTCGACTCCGCCGGAGGGGTCTGCGTGGCTTCTTCGCTCATCTCCGTCAGTCCTCCAGCTCGAGGACGGTGATGTTCAGGTTGGTGTAGATGCAGATCTCCCCCGCGATCTCCAGGCCGCGCTTCACGATCTCCGGCGCGGAGAGGAGGGAGTGCTGCTTGAGCGCCCGCGCAGCCGCCAGCGCGTACGACCCGCCGGAGCCGATGGCGACGATGTCGTCGTCGGGCGAGATGACCTCGCCGGTGCCGGAGAGCAGGTACATCTGCTTCCGGTCCGCGACGGCGAGAAGCGCCTCCAGGCGGCGCAGGTAGCGGTCGGAGCGCCACTCCTTGGCGAGTTCCACCGCCGCGCGGGAGAGGTTGCCGGGGTAGCGCTCCAGCTTCTCCTCGAACTTCTCGAAGAGGGTGAAGGCGTCCGCCACGGAGCCGGCGAACCCCGCGAGGACCTTCCCGTCGCGGAGCTTGCGGACCTTCTGGGCGGTCCCCTTCATCACCGTGTCGCCCACGGTGACCTGGCCGTCCCCGCCGAGCGCGAGCTTGCCGTCGCGCCGCACGGCGAGGATGGTGGTGGCATGAAACGTAGGTGCGCTCATCAGCCTGTCGTCGTGTACGGAAGGGGAGGGACGCGGACCGTCCGCGGGCGCCCCTCCACGCTCTTCTCTATGCCCGGGGATGCGCCTGGCGGTACACCGCCTTCAGGCGCTCCCGGGACGTGTGCGTGTAGATCTGGGTGGTGCTCAGGCTCGCGTGGCCCAGCAGCTCCTTGACGGCCACCAGGTCCGCCCCCGCGTCCACGAGGTGGGTGGCGAAGGTGTGCCGCAGCGAGTGCGTGGAAAGCCCCGCGTCCTCCGCGACGCCGTCCAGCAGCCCGGCGATCACGTTCTGGATCTGCCGCGCCGAGAGGCGCCGCCCCGTCTGCCCCACGAACACCGCGCGGGGATCGGCCCCGGGCGTGTCCTGCGTCCGGGCGTCCCTCACCGCGTAGTAGCGGCGTAGCGCGGCGATCGCCATGCGCCCCAGCGGCACGATGCGCTCCTTCCTCCCCTTCCCCATCACCCGCACCCGCTCGGACACGAGGTCCAGGTCCGCCAGGTTCAGGCCGTGCAGCTCGGAGAGGCGCATCCCGGTGCCGTAGAACAGCTCCACGATCGCCAGGTCGCGCAGCCCGAGCAGCGTCCCGGAGTCGGCGCGCGCCTCGGCGTACGCCAGCACCGTCTCCATCTGGTCGGGGGTCAGGAAGCCCGGGAGCGTCCGCTCCCGCTTCGGAGAGCGGACCGCGCTCGCGGGGTTCGCCTCCACGACGGCCTCCACGTGGAGGAAGCGGAAGAGCGACCGCACGGCGGAGAGCTTGCGCGCGACCGAGCGCTTCGACAGCCCGCGGCGCGCCACGCAGTCGCCCATGAACGAGCGGATCGCCAGCCGGTCGATCCCGGCCCAGCTCCAGTCGGGCGTGCCGTAGTACCCGTCGAGGAAGCGTTCGAACTCCGCCAGGTCGTCCGTGTAGGCGCGGACCGTCCGGGGAGAGAGCTGCCGCTCGTGCTCCACGTAGCGCAGGAAAGCGGCGACCGCCTCGCCCCGCTCCGGGGGCGCGGCGGTCGGGCCGGAACCTGCGTCGTCCCCCCGCGCCGCGGGAGGTTCCTTCTTCCGCCTGCGGCGCTCGGTCACCGCGCCGCCGCCCCCGCGCCCGCCTCGATCCCGTTCGTCTCCATCCAGGCGGCGAAGTCCGCCTGCGCCCGCTCCGCGAGCAGGGCGCGCTTCCGGGCCTTGTCGCGGATCGTCTCCTCCAGCGGGTCCAGGAGCCCGAAGTTGGAGTTCATGGGGGCGAAGTGCTTCGGGTCCGAGTCGCGCAGGTAGCGCAGCAGCCCGCCGAGCATGGTGGTCGGAGGCGGCACCGCCGGGTCCAGGCCGCGGACGATGCGGTCCAGGTTCACCGCCGCGAGGATCCCCGTGGCGGTCGATTCCGTGTATCCCTCCACCCCCGTGATCTGCCCGGCGAACACCAGCTCCGGCCGGTCGCGCAGCGAGCCGTGGGCGGTGAGGCGCGCCGGGAAGTTGAGGTAGGTGTTCCGGTGGATGGAGCCCCAGCGCAGGAACTCGGCCTCCTCCAGCCCCGGGATCATCCGGAAGATGCGCTTCTGCTCGGGAATGCGGAGGCGGGTCTGGAAGCCCACCATGTTCCACAGGTTCCCCGCGCGGTCCTCGCGGCGGAGCTGCACCACGGCCCAGGCCCGCTTCCCGTCCCACTGCGGCACCGGGAGCCCCACGGGCTTCATCGGACCGAAGCGGAGCGTGTCGTCGCCGCGGTGGGCCATGACCTCGATGGGGAGGCATCCCTCGAAGTAGGGGACGTTCTCCCAGTCGTGGCCGGCGTGCTCCTCCCCGCCCTTCAGCGCCTCGATGAAGGCCTCGTACTGCTCCTTCGTCATGGGCGCGTTGAGGTAGTCGCCCTCGGCCTCCTCGCCCTTCCCCCACCGGGAGGCGGAGAACACCACCTCGCGGTTTATGGATTCGGCGGAGACCACGGGGGCGATGGCGTCGAAGAACGCCAGCCCGTCGTCGCCCAGGGCGCCGCGGATGGACTGCGAGAGCGCGTCGGAGGTCAGCGGTCCCGTGGCGACGATCGCCGGCCCCTCGGGAAGCTCCCTCACCTCGTCGCGGACCACGGTGATCCCCGGGTGCCCCTGGACCGCGGCCGTCATCCGCTCCGCGAACTCCCTGCGGTCCACCGTCAGGGCGGTGCCGCCGGGGATGCGGGAGGCGCGGGCGCACGCCAGCAGGAGCGACCCTCCCACACCCAGGGCGTCCATCTCCAGCTTCAGGAGGCCGTGCGCGTTCTGCGGGTCCTCCGACTTGAAGGTGTTGGAGCAGACGATCTCCCCCAGGAACTCCGTCTGGTGCGCGGGGGTGCCCCGGACGGGGCGCATCTCGTGGAGCGTGACCTCGTGGCCCCGCTCCGCGAGCTGGTACGCCGCCTCCGAGCCCGAGAGCCCGCCTCCGACCACCGTTACCTTCGCCATCCGCACTCCTCCTTCGCTCGCTACGATCAGGACTTCTTCGTCGCGCCGCCGGACGACTTCCCGGTCGCGGACTTCTTCACCGCCGACTTCTTGGCGGCGGTCTTCTTCGCGGCCGACTTCTTGGTCGCGGCCTTGGCGACGGCGGACTTCTTCGCCGCCCCGGCCGGCGCCTTCGCCGTCTTCGCGGCGGACTTCCTCCCGCCCCGGGCCGGCTTCTTCGCCACGGCGGCCCGCTCGCGGAGCAGCTCCACCGCCTGCTCCATGAGCACCTCGTCCACCTCTACCCCCCTGGGGAGCGAAGCGTTCGTGGAGCCGTGCTTCACGTACGGGCCGTAGCGCCCCTCCAGGATGACCACGGGCTCCCCGTCCTCGGGGTGAGGCCCCAGCTCCCGGAGCGGCGCCGCGGCGGCGCGCTTCCCGCCCTTGGGCTGCGACAGGATCTGGAGCGCCCGCTCCAGCCCGATGGTGTACACGTCCTCGCCCTTGGGGATGGAGCGGAAGTCGCCCTCGTGTACCACGTACGGCCCGAAGCGCCCCACGTTGGCCTGGATCTCCTTGCCGCTCTCCGGGTGCGTTCCCAGTGTACGCGGGAGCGCCAGGAGGCGCACGGCCAGCTCCAGCGTGGCCTGCTCCGGGTTCATCCCCTTGGGGAGCGACGCCCGCTTGGGCTTGGGGTTCTCCTCCGTGGCCTCGCCGAGCTGCACGTACGGCCCGAAGCGCCCGCTCAGGACGAAGATGGGCTCCCCGCTCTCCGGGTGGCTCCCCAGGCTCTCCGGCCCCTCCGTCTTGGCGCGGACGAGCGCCTCCACCTGCTCCGTGGAGAGGTCGGCGGGAGCGACCCCCTCGGGGAGCGAGGCGGTGACAGGCTTCTCGCCGTCGCCCATCTCGACGAAGGGACCGAACTTGCCGATCCGCACCCGGGCCGGGAGGTCCTGGAGCCGCACGGTGGACGCCTCGCGCGGGTCGATCCGCTCCTGCCCCGCCCGCACCTTCTCCTCCAGCCCCTCCGGGCCGCTGAAGAACTCCCGGAGGTAGGGGAGCCACGCCGCCTCGCCCTCGGCGATCTCGTCGAGCTGCTCCTCCATCCGCGCGGTGAAGCGCGTGTCCACCAGCGACTGGAAGTGCCGCTCCAGCAGCTCCGTCACCGCGAAGGCGGTGAAGGTGGGGATCAGCTGGTTCTCCTTCCGGTCCGCGTAGCCGCGGTCGACGATGGTGCCGATGATGCTGGCGTAGGTGCTGGGCCGTCCGATCCCCTCGGCTTCCAGGGTCTTCACCAGCGTGGCCTCGGTGTAGCGGGCGGGGGGCTGCGTGTCGTGCCCCAGCGCCGCAAGCTCCCGCAGCCGCGGGGTGTCGCCCTTCCGCAGCGGCGGAAGCGGCTCCTCCCGGTCCTCCAGCGCGGCCTCCGGATCGTCCGAGCCCTCCACGTAGGCCCGGAAGAAGCCCGGGAACTCGATGCGGCGCCCCGACGCGCGGAAGGTCGCGTCCTCGGCCTGGACCTGCACCGTCAGGTACGTGAGCCGCGCGTCCGCCATCTGGCTGGCGACGGTGCGCTTCCAGATCAGCTCGTACAGGCGCGCCTCCTGGCCGCCGAGACCGAGCTGGTCCGCGGTCTTCATCTCCGTCCCCGCGGGGCGGATCGCCTCGTGCGCCTCCTGGGCGCCCTTGGACTTCGTGGTGAACTGCCGGGGCTGGGGGCTCAGGTACTCCGGCCCGTAGCTCGCGCGGATCCGGCCCCGGGCAGCGGTGATCGCCTGCTCCGAGAGGTGCACGGAGTCCGTACGCATGTACGTGATGTACCCCTCCTCGTACAGCCGCTGCGCGATCCGCATGGTGTCGCGCGAGGAGAGCCGCAGCTTGCGGTTGGCCTCCTGCTGGAGCGTGGAGGTGGTGAACGGCGGGGACGGCCGGCGGGTGACCGCCTTCTCCTCCGTGTCCACGACGCGCCAGGCCGCGGGGAGCAGACGCTCGCGCAGGGCACGCGCCTCAGCCTCGCCCAGGAGCACCACGTCCCGGTCGGCGCGGAGCTTCCCGGTGGACTCGTCGAAGTCCTTCCCCGTGGCGAGGCGCTTCCCGCCCAGCGCGACCATCGTCGCGGTGAAGGGGGTGGCGTCCTTCTCCAGGGTGGCCTTCAGGTCCCAGTACGTGGCGGAGCGGAAGGCCCGCCGCTCCCGCTCCCGCTGCACCAGGAGCCGCACCGCGACCGACTGCACCCGGCCGGCGGAGAGCCCGCCCGCGATCTTCTTCCAGAGGAGCGGCGAGAGGGTGTAGCCCACCAGCCGGTCCAGGATGCGGCGCGTCTCCTGCGCCCGCACCAGGTCCTCGTCGATCTGGCGCGGCGAGCGGATCGCCTCGCGGATCGCCTCCGGGGTGATCTCGTGGAAGACGATGCGGGAGATGGGGACGCGCGGGTCGAGGACCTGCACCAGGTGCCAACCGATGCTCTCCCCCTCGCGGTCTTCGTCGGTCGCCACCACCAGCTCGTCCACGCCCTTGAGGAGCGCCTTCAGCTCGGTGACCACCTTCTTCTTGGAGGAGGGGACGACGTAGAGCGGCTCGAAGTCGTGTTCGACGTCCACCCCCAGCCGCGCCCAGTCCTTCCCCTTCAGCGACGCCGGGATCTCGGCGGCCGACTCCGGAAGGTCGCGCACGTGCCCCATCGAGGCGGCGACGTGGTAGCCCGGGGGAAGGAAGCCCCGGATCGTCTTCGCCTTGGTGGGGGACTCCACCACCACCAGGCGTTTCTTCTGCGTGGATGCCATTCGCTTCATGTCAGGAGCACCGCCCAACGGGGGCGGCGCCGCGCGTTCGGATCTCGTTCTCGATCAGGGAGGCGACGGAGGCCGGTTCCAGCGCGTCGGTGGAAACGGCGAGGTCGGCGAGCCGGTAGAACGGCTCCCGTTCCGCGAGGAGGCGCCGGACCGCGGCGAGCGGGTCCGGGACGTCCAGGAGAGGGCGCCCCTCGCCCCCGGGGCCCGCCCGGGAGAGGACGCTCTCGGGAGACACCCGGAGCCAGACGGAGAGCGTTCCCGGTCCGAGCCTCTCCAGGAGGGCGGGGTTCGTGGCCCATCCTCCGCCGGGGGCGAGGACCACCCCGGTACGCCCCGCCACCTCCGCCGTCGCCTCGGCCTCCAGCAGGCGGAACCGCGCCTCCCCGTCCTCGCGGAAGATCTCGGGGATCGTCCGGCCCTCCCGCGCCTCGACGACCCGGTCCAGGTCCAGGAGGTCCCAGCCGAGCCGCCGGGCCAGCTCTGCGGCCACCGTGCTCTTCCCGGAGCACATGAAGCCGACCAGCACCACCCGCTCGATCCCGCACGGCTCAGGCCGCGCCACCCCGCTCCCGGATCCGGTCGACGTACCCGCGGAAGTTGCGGAGCAGCTCCGGCACGGAGTCGCCCCCGAACTTCTCGACCACCGCGTCCGCCAGGACCAGCGCCACCATCGCCTCCGCCACCACTCCCGCTGCGGGGACCGCGCAAACGTCGGACCGTTCGCGCACGGCCTCCCCCCGTTCGCCGGTCCGGAGGTCCACGGTGCCCAGGGGACGCATCAGCGTGGAGATGGGCTTCATCGCCGCGCGCACCACCAGCGGCGCGCCGGTGGTGATCCCGCCCTCCAGCCCTCCCGCGTGGTTGGTGGAGCGGCCGTACCCGCCCCCCGCCGCGAGGTCGCGATCTCGCACGATCTCGTCGTGGACGCGCGAGCCGGGCCGCATCGCCGCTTCGAAGCCCAGCCCCACCTCCACCCCCTTAATGGCCTGGATGGACATGAGCGCCCCGGCGAGCCGGCCGTCGAGCTTGCGGTCCCAGGAGACGTGCGATCCCAGCCCGGCCGGGACCCCGCGCGCCACCACCTCCACCACGCCGCCCAGGGTGTCGCCGTCGCGCTTCGCCGCGTCGATGGCGTCGATCATGCGCCCCTCGGCCTCGGGATCCAGGCAGCGGACCGGCGAGAGGTCGGAAGCGGCGTTCAGCTCCTCCGGCGGCTCCCCGGCCAGCCCGGCGCGGATCCCGCCGAGCGCCACCACGTGGCTCCCCACGGTGATCCCCAGCTCCGCGAGCAGCGCCCGCGCGACGGCCCCCGCGGCGACGCGGACCGTGGTCTCGCGCGCGGAGGCCCGCTCCAGCACGTCGCGGGCGTCGGTGCGGTCGTACTTGAGCGCCCCCACGAGGTCCGCGTGGCCGGGACGGGGAAAGTGGACCCGCCGGAGCGTTTCGTCGTCCGCGGGCTCGTCCAGCGGCGCCGCCGACATGGCGACCGTCCAGTTGGCCCAGTCGCGGTTGCGGACCAGGAGGGCGACCGGAGAGCCGAGCGTCTCTCCGTGGCGGACGCCGGAGAGGATCTCCGCCCGGTCCGACTCGATCCTCATGCGCCCGCCGCGGCCGTACCCCCCCTGCCTGCGCCGCAGCTCGTGGTCGATCCGCTCCGCCTCCAGGCGGAGACCGGCCGGAACGCCTTCCACCACGGCGACCAGGGCGGGCCCGTGCGACTCGCCTGCGGTCGTGAATCTGAACGTGCTCATGTCGGACAATAAAACACGGGGGGCCCGGCACGCGCCAGGCCCCCCGGTCCGGTTTCCGTCCCGCGCCTACTGGAGATCCGAGGCCGTCAGCTCGATCGCCACGACGCCCGTGGCGGTGATCGCGTAGAGGCGCACCACCACTCCGGACAGGCTCCCGGTGGGCACGGCGGTCATGGACCCCGACACCGGGTTGCGGATGTAGATTCGCCTGACGACCTGGTAGTGGAAGGTGTCCACCACGTCCACGAAGGGCCGTCCCGCTTCGTCCTGTCCCGACACGAAGGCCAGGGAGGTCCCGGGGTGGTCCGGGTGGAGCGCGACGCCCCCGGTGGGAGTCCCGCTCACCACCCGGTTCCCGAGCTGGCGCAGGTCCCGCCGGAAGAAGTACGTGGAGTTGCCGCGAGCCACCCCCACCGATCCGTCCCGGTTGACGGCCAGCCCGATCACCCGGTCCGAAGCGTTGTTCACCAGGTCGCGGGAGTTGCCCACCCCCACCACCTCCCCGGTCGGGGTCTCCGCGAAGCCGAGCACCCGGCCCACCGCCCGGACCCCCTCGCCCACCGCGATGTACCTGTGGTCCTTGCTGATGGACAGGAAGGTGGTGTCGCTAAGCCCGATCAGGTCCGGGTCGAGCGCGTAGTCGAAGATCGCGTCCGAGCCGTGGATCCGGAGCGAGTCCTGGATCTGCTGGAAGGAGAGGGTGTCGTCCGTGCGGCGCGGGAAGCAGAGGCTCGCGGGAGGCTGTCCCGGCGTGTGGTCGCACACCACGAGCTGGTCCGTGGCGTTGTCGCCGGTCCCGCGGACGAACTTGGTGACGAGGTCCGCGCGCCGCACCACGAACTGGCCGGGAACGAAGCCTCGGGCGTACTCCACGAACAGGTCGGTTGCGGATGCCGCGCCACGGTTGGTGTACTCCTGCACCGTCCCGTCGGGCGCCGAGCGCGTAGGGACCGTGGAGTAGACGATCCGCCCGGACGTGGTCTGCGCCAGGAACTGCGGCCGGTCCGAGAAGTCCAGGTCGGTGATGGTAAGGTCCACCTTCCCGGATTCGTCGAGGTTGAACTTGACGACGAAGAGGATCACGTTGTCGGTGACGATGCGCCGGCTGCGGTCCTCCTCACCCACCGACGACGCGCTGATCGGCACCTGCGAGATGCTCCCCGCGCCGCCGCTGTTGGCGACCAGGAGGGTGGAGCTGTCGGGGCTCATGGCGAGCCCCCACGGCTGGGAGCCCACCAGCACCGAGCCGGAGTAGGAGAGCGCCCCGACCGGGAGCACCTCCACCCGGTTGCGCGAGCGGTTGGAGACGTAGACCCTGCGGCGGTCGGAGACCAGGTCCACCAGGGTGTCGTCCCGGTTCGGCGGCGCCACCGTCCGCCCCCGGACGATGGAGGCGACCGAGAGCGCCCCCGGTCCCTGCGTGAACGTCGCGCCGCCGGCTCCGGTCCGGCACGGGAGCGACTGGACCGCACCGGGCGAGGTGGAGGCGGCGCAGTTCCCCGCCCCGTCCTTCGCCCACGCCACCACCTCGAACGAAACGGTGAGGGTGTCCAGCCCGCTGAAGCCGAGCGGATCGAGAGAGAAGCGCAGGGTCTGCGCGTTCACCGGGGGCGCCACCGCCACCTTCTGGACGAGCACCCCCAGCGTGTCCTCGGCCGTGGCGGTGCGGCGGATGGCGACCACGGTGGCGCCCAGGGTGTCCACCCGGGTCTCGTCGGTGCCGGTCACGGTGACGCTGAACGAGTCGCTCACCTCCAGGCGGCCCGCCACGTTCGCCGTGAAGGAGACCCGCGGAGGCACGTCGTCGGCGGCGGGGGGTAGGACCCGGACGCGGACCGGACGCGCCTCGCCGACCACGCGGCGGCCGGACGTGGCGGAGGCCCGGATCACCAGGTCGCCCTGCGCGCCCGTCGGCACGGGGAGCACGACCGTGGTGTCCACCGTCCCGGCGGGGACGCGCAGCACGAGCGTGGTGTCGCGCACGAATGCGCCGGTGGTCCAGACCCGGACCTCGCCGACGAGGTCGTTCCGGTCCTCGGCCGCGAGGCGCACGGTGAGCGACGTCCCGGCCCGGAGGGAGGCGTCCTCCGCGGGCGACGCGACCTGGACACGCGGCCCGCCGATGGCGACGGTGACGGTGTCCGCGCCCACGTTCCCGCTGGAGTCGCGGGCCGTGGCGACGATGTACACCGTGTTCTCGGGGATCGAGTCCCCGGTGGAGAGCAGGAACCGCCGCAGCGTGGTGTCCGTGGGCATCCGGGAGAGCGAGTCCAGGCGCACCTTCTTGCTCTCGAAGCGGGGGACCCGGGTCTGGGTCCCCAGCGAGAGGTCGCCCCGCAGCGCGAACCCGGAGATCTCCACCTCGGCGACGCCGCGGTTGTCCCTGACGTTGAACTCCGTGAAGATGGAGTCGAGGGCGGCGATGGTGGTGGCGGCGCCCCGGGCCGGGGTCACGAACCGGACCGTGGGCGGAGTGGTGTCGTCCCCGGTCGCGCCGCCGCCGCCCGGGACCGGGCGGAAGAGGTTGTCCCCGTCGCACGCGGCGACGAAGAGGGCGAGCGCCAGGAGGCCGCCGGCGCCGCGCCGGAGCCGGCGCGGCACGAGGGAGCGGAAGCGGGAGGTCACTCGGTCTCCTCCACGATGTGGGGGGTCACCATGATGAGCAGGTCCCGCTTCTGCTCCTGCTTGCGGTTGGTGCGGAACAGGGCCCCGACGTAGGGGATGTCCATGAGGAAGGGGATCCCGGCGCGGGTGGTGGTGACCTCGGTGACGGTGAGCCCGCCGATCACCGCCGTCTCGCCGTCGCGGACCATCAGCCGGGTGTCGCCCTGCTGGGTCTGGAAGCTGACGCCGATGTCGCCCGCGGCCGCGACCGCGCTGGAGCGCTCGGCGTGGAGCTGCATGAGGACCCGCCGGTCTGCCGTGATGGTGGGGGTCACGCGCAGCCGGATCCCCGTCTCCACCAGCTCCGCCGTGGCGCGCGGGAGCACCGCGCCCCCCGCGCCGCCCCCGCCCGCACCGGCGCCTCCGGCGGCGGCCGCCCCCGCGTCGACGACGCGGATGGGGGTCCGCTCACCCACCCAGATCTCCGCCTCCTGGTTGTCCAGGGTCGTGATGAGCGGCGCCGCCTGCACGTCGGAGAGCTGCGCCGTCTGCAGCGCGTCGAGGAAGGCGATCAGGGTGTAGCGGCCCATCACCAGCGAGATGATGGTCTCCAGCGAGGCCCCGACGACGCGCGTGTTCGCGTTCCCCAGCGCCGCGATGGAGTTGCCTCCCAGGAGCACCAGGTTGTCGGTGGTGATGTTCCCGGTAAGCTCTCCGGTGCGGAGGTCGCGCTCCGGGACCCCCACCAGCCGGTTGAGCGAGTTCCCGCGGGAGTCCTTGAGGTCGTACGTGACCCCCAGCTCCTCCACGTCGGAGCGGTTGACGAAGATGATCTTGGTCTGGATCGCCACCTGCGGCGTGCGGATGTCGAGCTGCGGGATGAGCGACTCGACGTTGTTCACCGCGGCCGCCACGTCCGTGACGATCAGCGTGTTGGTCGAAGGGTTGGCCGCGATCGAGCCCCGCGGGGTCTTCAGCTGGTTGAGCGTGTTCGCCAGCTCCTGCACGGGGACGTAGTTCACCCGGAAGGTGCGTGTCACCAGCGGCTCCTGCTCGCGCCGCTGCGCGAGGGCTTCGATCCGGTCCACGCGGATGATCCCGCTGGCTCCCTCTTCCGAGGCCAGGCCGTTGGCCCGGAGGATCGTCTCCAGCGCGATGTCCCAGGGCTGGTTGTTGATCTCGGCGGTGACGCGGATCCCCTCCACCCCGGTCCCCGCGATGATCGAGCGCCCCGCGAACTCCGCGATGCTGGCGAGCACATCGCGGATGTCGGCCTCGTAGAAGCTCACCGTCATCCGGCGGGCCGGGCGCTGCTGTTGCTGCTGCTGGACCGGGGGGGCGGCCGGCGGGCGGGCCTCGACTCGCCGCTCCACGCGGGGCGCGCCCGCTCCGCTGCTCCAGGGCTCGAAGGCGCCGCCCGCGGACGCGAAGGAGATGCGCAGCCCCTCCGGCACGCGCGTCACCGTGTAGTTCGCCGGACGGGAGAGGTCCACCACCACCCGCACCACGTCCGTCTCGTACTGGCTGGTGCGGAGACCGGTGACGCCGCCACGGTCGATCCCCTGATAGCGGTCGGACGGGAGGGCGGTGCGCGCCCCGGCGATGTCCAACACCACGCGGGGCGGCCCGGAAAGCGGGAAGTCGGTCCAGCGGACGTCGCCCGCGACCTCGATGGTCAGCTCCGCGCGGCCCTCACGGGGCTCCAGGCGGAGCGTCGTCACGTCCCCGGTCCCCCGCGCCGGCGGTCCCGCCGCGACGAGCAGGGGGAGGAAGGCCAGGAGTGCCAGCAAGCGCTTCATCGTCCGCTCCCATTCTGAACCGTGTTCTGGGGTGCCGCCGACGACGGGGCCGTCCCCCCCTGCTGTCCTCCCGCGTCCTGCACGGGGTCCGGCCTGCGCAGCTCCAGGGTCTCCCGCCGGATCACGCCGAACTCGTTCACCACCACGTCCACGCGCCGGGGATAGATGGCGGCCACCGTGATCCCGCCGACTTTCTCGCCGACCTTGAGCCGGAAGCGCTTCTTGCTCACCGACTCGGTAAGGACCGCCACGGAGACGCGCGGATCGGGGCTGTAGATCACCCCGGTCAGGCGCATGTCCTCGATGCGGTACCCGAGTTCCTCGGCGGTGAGGAGGGAGCGGAACGGGTCGGGGCGCGCGCCCCGCGGGTACTGGAATGCCTCGCGCCGGTACACGAGCGCCGGCTCTTCGTCCGTCGCCTGCGCGGCGGCGGGCCAGGCGACGGAGCCCAGGCCCGCGACCATCACCGCCAGGCGGAGGAGCCTGCTACGATTGCTCCGCATCTGCTGCGATCTCGGTGGGGGAGATGACGTACGTCTCGATGGAGAAACGGGCCTCGAGCCGCTCGGCCTGGTCCGGAGACTGGCTTGGGCGCGTGCCCAGGTTCAGGTCGAGGGGAGTGACGATGCGCGGCAGGGACGCGATCCGGGTGAGGAAGTCGCCTACCGCGTGGTACGATCCGAGGACGGCCACGTCGTAGACGCGGCGGGTGTAGTAGGTCTCCTCCGTGGCGCTCACGGGCTGGATGAGCGTGAGCTCCACTCCGGTGCGCTGCGCCTCCGCGGAGATCGCGTCCAGGAGATCCGGGAGTTCCTCGGACGAGGGGATCAGCGCCTCCACGGCGTGGAGCTGGTCGCGGTACATCGCGAGCTTCCGCTCCACGTCCGACGTCCCCGAGGCCTGGGTGATCGCGCGCGCGGCGCGGTTCTGGGTGTCCAGGTTTTCCAGGCGGCTCTCCAGCTCGGTCAGCGACTCCCGACGCGGGGCGTAGAACTGGGTGTGGAAGAGGTACGGCAGTCCCAGGACGAGGACGGCCCCGAGGAGAAGCTTCGGGCGCTGCTGCGGGTCGATCGGCGGGAGCGCCATGTCTCTATCGGATGGAGATGACGGGAACGGTCTCGATGAACGAGGAGTCCGGGACCTCGTAGCGGGCCTCGAGCGTGAACCGCTGGTAGGTCCTTCCCTCGGTGCTCGTCTGCTCGCTGGTCACGAGCGTGACGTCGCGGATGAAGGGGGACGCCTCCAGGCTCTTCATGAAGCGGGTGAGCGCCTGGGTCGAGCCGGTGTTCCCCTCCAGGGTGAACGACGGGCCCCGAGGGGCCGCCGCGGCGGACCGGGCGGCCGCGGAGTCGGCGGCGGTCCGGGGCGGCGGCGGGGGAGCGACCTCCGAAGCGGCGATCCGGGTGAGCCAGGTGTACGGCGGGATCGCGCGGCTGATCTCGTCCATGAGGTGGGGCCAGACGTAGCGGCGCTCGTCCACGCCGCGGATCACCTGGATCTTGCTCTCGATGGTGTCCTGCCGCGCCTCCATCGCGTCCACCAGCTCGATGGTGGACGCGAAGCGGGTGGAGTCCTGCCGCGCCTCCTCGATCCTCGTTTCGGTGGAGGCGTGCGCGGAGTCCACGCGCCAGTACGCGAACCCCACCCCGGCGAAGAGCAGGACGCCTACGACGCCCAGTCCGAGCATGTACGGGTCGCCCGAGAACTTCGGGAGCGTCAGGCCGAGCCGGGGCGCACCCGCCCGGCCCGCGGGGCGGCGCTTCTTCTCCCCGTCGGGGAGGAGATTGATCTCGATCAAGGGGTCACTTCCTGAATCAGGCTGCGGAGCGCAGCGCCAGGCCCACGGGGAGCATCAGCATGGGAGCCAGCTCGTCGACGGGAAAGAGCGTGGTGACGCCCGCCCGGACGCGGAGCCGCTGCAGGGGGTTCGCGATCTCGGTGCGCGCCCGTAGCTGCGCCGCGACCACGTCCGCGAGGCCCGGAATGCGCGCGCCGCCGCCGCAGAGGTAGACGCGGCCCAGCCCCTGCGCTCCGGACCCGCCGATGGAGAGGAACGCCGCCGCGCGCTCGATCCCGATTGCGAGTTCCTCGCACTTCTCTTCGAGGAACCCGGCGAACGCGCCGCCCCGCGAATCGTGGCCCTGCAGGACGGCCTCCGCGTCCTCGGTGGTGAGGCCGTGGACGCGCCGCAGGTCCTCGCGGAGGCGGCGCGACCCGAAGGGGATGTCGCGGGTCAGCACGAGCGTTCCCGCCTGGAGCACGTTCACCGTGGAGATCTCGTGCCCCACGTTGACCAGGGCGAGCGTGCCCTCGCGAGCCTCCGGGTAGTTGAACTCGAAGGCGTTGTGGAGCGCGAACGCGTCCACGTCCACGACCGAGGGCGTGATCCCGGCATCGCGGAGCAGGGCGACCTTCTGGTCCACCACCTCCCGCTTGGCCGCGACCAGCAGCACGCTCATCTGCAGCCCGTCGTCCAGGGGGTCGAGGATCTGGAAGTCGAGCTGCACGTCCTCCATCTCGAACGGGACGAACTGAGGCGCTTCCCAGCGGATCACGTCTCGCGCGGCGCTCTCCTTCATCCGGTCCATCTCGATCTTCTTGACCATCACGTCACGGCCGCCGACGGAGACGACGACGTTCCGGGGCTTCACGCCCGTGGTCTCGAAGATGGAGCGGACGGTCTCCGCGACGAGCTGCGGGTCCATGATCTCCCCTTCCACGATGGCGTCCGTGATCAGGGGCGTGTGGGAAACGTGGATCAGCTCCGGCTCGCTCCCGGAGTGGTCCACGACCGCCACTTTGATGAAGCCGCTGCCGATGTCGAGGCCGACGGTGCTCTTGCCGCGGCGGAGAAGAGAAACCATGGATAACGAAAGTATGAAGCGGGGGCGGGGGTCGCCCGCGGACGGGTCGGCGGCCGGATGGCCGCCGCTTCATGTTGGCTGGTGTCGCGAAACGATACGCCTAACGACTCCGAGCGTCAAGGAGCTTTACAGCGCGAAATGGGTGTCATCGCACCACCTCGAACCACGCGGCCGGCGCAGCGGTCCGGGTGTGCGCCGCCTCCAGCGAGGCTTCCCGGAGCGCGCGCTCCGCGGCCAGGATGGAGCACCGGTTGAACTGGACGGTCACGTTCCCGTTTCCGAGCGCGTTCTCGTCCAGGTTGATGATGTTGCCCTCCGCCGTCTCCCGGATTCCCAGGCTGACGATGGCGCCGTTCACGTTGGGGTTCCCGGAGAGGTTGAAGTTCCCCTCCACGATGATGATCCCCTTGAACTTCGAGTTGCCCTTCATCTGGATGTGGCCGTTGACCACGATCACCACCCCGGAGTCGCCCTTCAGCTCGACCACCCCTCCGTTGGCGTCGATCACCGCGACCTTGTCCGTGTGGTCCACCACGCCGTCGAACCTGGAGACCGGGGTGCCGAACCGGGGGCCGAACTTCTTGCTGTCCGGGATCCCGGCGATCAGGTCCTCCAGCGTCTGCCCGGCCGGGAGGCCCAGTGCGTCGTAGGCGAGCTGCTGGCGGTTCTTGTCGAACGTCTTGATCGAATTCCACGACTGGGTGTTGTTCCCCAACGTGTCTCCCCCGACGAAGTTCTTCATGTGGTTCTGATTGTTCGTCGAGATCTCGGAATCCGCCGAGCGATGGACCGCGTCCACGGAGTGCGTGGCGCACGTGTCGCTGGCCTGCCGCCTGCCGCTCACCGTGAAGGCGTTGCCGTTTACGTGGAGGTCGCCGCCCAGCGCGATGGCCGAGTTGATCTTCGTGTCCAGCGTTATGGGCGGACTGACCTGCTGCCTCACCATCGCGATCACGGAGCGTCCGCGAGGGACACCTCCCTCCATGGGCTCGGAGAGGATGGAATAGATGCGCTCGGTCCCGCCGCCGGACACCGGGATCTGCCCGAGCCGTGTAGTGGTGAGGCGCACCTGCCCCCCGGCGGACGTCGAGAACGTGCGCGCCCCGAGGTGATCGCCCAGGGAGAGATGCGCGTCGTCCACCCCGCGGAGGTACTCGTCGACCGCGGACTCCGCCCGGTAGAGTGCCCGGGTGCCGTCGGTGCTCGCCTGGCTCGTCGCCATCTCGGTGGAGGATGCGAGGAGCGCGGCGGTGACGAGGAGGGATACCACCACCAGCCCGAGCAGGGCGAGGGGGAGCGCGACCCCGCGCTCCCCGAGCCGCTCGGTCGTTCCGCTGCGTCGGATCATGGGCATGGCTGGATTCCCCAGGTGTTCCGCAGGGAGACGGTGAGAGAGTCGGTCTCCTGCTGCTGGCCGGTGCGTTCGTCGAACGCCGTGCGGTTAAGGCTCCGGCTCTGCATCTGGACCCGGACTCGGACCCGGTCGACGGATCGGTAGCTGGCGGGCGCCTGCAGCTCGGAGGCGGTGAGCTGTCGAGCGCCGCCCGCCGCGGTCCTGCACAGGTAGGTGAACCTCAACCCCGTGGTGCTATTCCCGTCGGAGAGGAGCGGCCCCGCGAGCGGCTCGAAGTTCCCCGCGCCGCTCCGGCGGCGGATCCAGTATCCCCGGGGCGAGTTGGCGTGCGCCACCTCGTACTCCACCTGCTGGAAGACGAATACGAGGGTCCCCGGAGGCGCCTCGACTGCAGCGGGCAGAACGTTGTGCGAGAACTGGCGGACGTCGGCCCCGCTCGTCACGCTGGCTCCGAGCGCAGCCGCGCAGGCGCCCATGGCGGTCGAGGCCCCGGTGAGGGGCGCCGTCACGTACCCGCCCCCGGCGCGCGGAACCGCCAGCCCCCAGCCCGTCGCCTGGCCGAAGCTCGTCGGGAACTCAGGAGGGAAGGTGCCCGGGGGGAAGACGACCCCCACGGTCCCCGAGGCGCTTCCCGTGACGCCCCCGACCAGGTTGCAGACGATGCCCCAGGCGCGCGGGAGCCGATACCGGATCCGGTCCGGGGCCGCAGAGTCGATGGCGCCCGGCGGGAGCGACCGGATCTCGCTCGTGATGAGTTCGAGCGCCCCCCGGCTGTTCTGCTGCACCTCGGCCCGGGCGCTCTGGATCGAGACGAACTTGCCCTGCCCCTGGAGGAGCTGGAAGATCACGGTGGCGAGGATCCCGCTGACCACGAGCGCCACCAGCAGCTCCACCAGCGTGAAGCCCCCCCGCCCCCGGCGGAACGCCAGGTCAGCGGAAGACATGACCCGTGATCCGTACGCTGTCCGCCCGCCGGAGCAGGCTGGACGAGGGACTCGGAATCGCCGTGACCGAGACGGTGGTCAGGCGGGAGCCGGGCGAGGTGACGTGGACGCGGATGGAGTCGCGGCCGGCCACCATGAATCGCTGCTGCACCTCGGGGATCGCCGTCCCGGCGGGGGTGGCCCGGATCCGGCCCAGGGTCCGCTCCAGGGTGTCGCTGGCCGCCGCGACGAGCCCGTGCTGCCGCTCGGCGCGGTTCACCATGCGCGCGGCACCCACCCCCAGCGCTTCGAGCCCCAGGAGCCCCACCGCGAGCACCACCATCGCGACGAGCACCTCCACCAGCGTGAACCCGGCCTCGGCCGTGCGCTTCTGCGGCTCAGTAGTCACGGTAGGTCCTCCCGACGGCGGAGATGACGAGCGAGTCGCTCCGGCCCGCGTGGCTCGCCTTCACCGTGGCGAAGGTTCCGGACACGAGGAGGCCGCGCGAGTCGAAGGCGAGTTCTCCGGAGGCGGGAGAGAGCTTCACCCCACGGTAGTCCCGGCCCAGGTCCACCGACTTCACCGTCACCGCGGCGCCGCCGGGGTCCCGGACGACCGTATAAACCGTGGCGTCGCGGAGGGTGACCACGGTTCGCTGTCCGTCGCGCACCGCGTACGTCCGCGCCAGCGCGATGTCGGCGGTGAGCTGGTCGAGCGCGCCACGGGTCTTGGAACGCGAGGTCACGCCCTGCATCGAGGGAGCGGCCACCGAAAGGAGGACGCCGAGCAGGACGAGGGCGGCGAGGATCTCGAGGAGAGAGTATCCTCCATCCGCCTGGCGGGGAGGCCGTCGGGTGGGTTTCATGCCCCTGCTGCAATGAAAAATCTATGCCATTTGCAAGTTGTTTTATTTCAACAAATTATGAAATCACCCCCTGAATGGGCCGAGGGCACTTCTTGCCGCGGCGGAAATCTTTTCCGCCGTGGCAGCCGGGAGTCAGTACCAGCGGAAGGTTCGCCCGAGGAGGGAGAAGGTGAGCGAATCCGTGTGCCCGGGCTGCACCACGTACACCTTGCGGTTCAGCCCGCCCGAGGGGAGCCCTCGTGAGTTGAACACCAGGGAGTCGACCGTCCCCAGCCGCAGGCAGGCGGACGGTCCGAGCCGGAGGTCCGTCACCCTCACGGTCCGTTCCGGCGTGGAGCGTACCACCAGGGAATAGGTGGGCCGATGACATTCCGGGCGGTCCGTGCGCCGCTGGAAGCGGAGGACCGTCCGCGTCCCTTCCCGAACGGCGAGGGTGCGCGCCAGGTAGAGGTCCGCCGACACCTGATCGAGCGCGCCCCGGGCCCGCGCCCGCGCGGCCATCCCTTCGAGCCGGGGAAAGGCGATCGCCGCCCCGATCGCGATCACGACGAGGACGGTGATCAGCTCGACGAGGGTGAAGCCACGGGCGGGGGAAACCGGGAGCATGGGGCACCGAGGAGAAGTAAGGTGGGCGATTCAACCACACGGAGGCCCAACCTACGCGCCACTCGGGGCCGTCGCAATACATTACGTCCCTTAAGTCCCGCTTCGGGCGGCAAATGGAAAGGGAGCGCCGCCCGGGGCGCCCCCTTTCCATTTGCATCCTGATCCGGGATCAGTCCAGCCCGTAGTCCTGGATCTTGTAGGACAGGGCGCGCACGGACAGCTCCAGCAGGTCGGCCGCGCGGGTACGGTTCCCGTGGGTGCGCTGGAGGGCCCGGGCGATCAGCTCCCGCTCCAGCGCGGGGAGGCGGCGCTTCACCGAGAGGTCCGCGTCGTCCGGGGTCATGTGGAAGGGGTGCGTGCCGGAGCGGACGTGCGCCGGGAGGTGCTCCTCCCGCACCTCCCCCCCGGAGAGGACCAGGGCGCGCTCCACCACGTTCTCCAGCTCCCGCACGTTCCCCGGCCAGGGGTACGAGGCGAGCACGGGGACGACGCTCGCGGGCAGGTCGCGCGCAGGGATCCCGAAACGCGCCGCGTGCCGACTCAGGAAGTGGCCGGCGAGAAGGGGGATGTCCTCCGGGCGCGAGCGCAGCGGGGGGAGGTGGATCTGCACCACGTTGACGCGATAGAAGAGGTCGTCCCGGAAGCGGCCTTCCTGCACCTCCTCCACGAGGTCGCGGGCCGTCGCGGCCAGCACCCTCACGTCCACCGGCACCTCCGCGGACGCCCCCACCCGGCGCACCCGGCGCTCCTGGAGGACGCGCAGCAGCTTGACCTGCAGGGGGCTCGGAAGCTCGCCGATCTCGTCGAGGAACAGGGTCCCCCCGGAGGCTTCGGCGAAGAGCCCGTCCCGCGCCCGGTCCGCCCCGGTGAAGGCGCCCTTCTCGTGTCCGAACAGCTCGGACTCCAGGAGGTTCTCCGGGATGGCGCCGCAGTTGACCGCGACGAACGGCCCCGCCGCGCGCGGGGAGGCCCGGTGGATCGCGCGGGCGACGGCCTCCTTCCCGGTCCCGCTCTCCCCGGTGATCAGCACCGTGGACGGGTACGGAGCCACGCGCGCGGCCAGGTCCAGCGCCTCCCGCATCACCTGCGAGCGGCCCACCACCTCCTCGAAGCCCGCCAGCTCGCCCACCTGCTTCCGCAGGCGGTCCACCTCGCGCCGCAGCTGCTCGCGCTCCTCGGCCTTCCGGAGCGTGAGCAGGATCTCGTCCGCGTTGAAGGGCTTGGACACGTAGTCGTACGCCCCGCGGCGCATGGCCTCCACCGCCGTGTCGAACGAGCCGTAGGCGCTCATCACCACCACCAGCGCCGTCCCGCCGGCTTCACGGTAGCGGTCGAGGAACCGGAGCCCGTCCAGGCGGGGCATCTTTACGTCGCAGAGTACGAGGGTGGGTGCGTCCGCCAGGGCGGCTCGCAGCCCCGCCTCTCCGTCCTCTGCGGTCGCCACCTCGTATCCCTCTTCGCGGAGGAGGAGGGAGAGCGTGTGGCGGAGCCCCGCCTCGTCGTCGATCACCAGGATACGGCCCGAACTCACGTCTGGTCCCTGCCGGTCGGAAAGGAAAGGGTGAACACCGCGCCTCCGCCGTTCGCGGAGGTCACCTCCACGCGCCCCCCGAACTCCGTCACGGTGCTGGCGACGATGGCGAGTCCGAGCCCGGTCCCCTCGCCGGGCGGGCGGGTGGTGAAGAACGGATCGAACACCGCCTCCACCAGCTCCGGGGCGATCCCGGTCCCGGTGTCGGCGACGACGACCTGCACGATCTCGTCGCCCGCCTCCAGGCGGTTCGCGTCGCGGTGGGAGCCGTGGCGGGGGCGCCGGAGGTGGCTGTAGTCCACGCCGGGCGGGTCGTCGGACCGCCGCGGGGCGATGGCGCGGGCCGGCTCGAAGCGGCGCAGCATGGTGTTCACCGTGAGGGTCCCGCCCCCTTCCATCGCCAGCTCCGCATTGGTGAGAAGGTTCACGAACACCTGGTCGACGTCGTGCGGGACGGCGTGGATGGGGGGGAGGTCCGGGGCGAGCTGGAGCCGCACCTCCACCCCCGCGAGCCGTCCCTGGGCGCGGAGCAGGTCGACCACCCGCACCACGGACGCGTTCACGTCCACCGGCTCACGCCCGCGGGACCGCGCGTGGGGCCTCGCGTACTGCAGCAGGGAGCGGACGATGCGGTCGATCCTCCGGGCCTCGCGCTCCATTCCTCCCAGCAACTCCTCGTCGCCGCCGCGTCGGCGGAGCACCGCCACGTACCCCAGGAGCGCGCCGAGCGGGTTCCCCACTTCGTGCGCCACGCCGGCGGCGAGCCGCCCCACCCCCGCCAGCTTCTCCGCCTGCACGAGGTCGCGCTGGGTGGATATCAGCAGGCGGTTGGTCTCGTCCAGCGAGCGTACGTTCTCGCCGAGGCGCTGCTGGTCCTGAAGGAGCTGGTCGGTAAGGCGGTTCACGGCCGCGGCGAGGGCGTCGGTCTCGGCGCTCCCCCCGGGAGGTACGCGCCGCTGGTAGTCGCCGCCGGCGATGGCGGTGGCCGCTTCGGCCGCCCGGGAGAGCGGCCCCACCACCAGCCGCTGGAGGAGGTAGCTCCCCAGGAGGGCGAACGCGGCGACGTCGGCGGCGGCCAGGAGGACGATGGCGAGGAGCGTGCGCCCTCCGCCGAACGCGGAAACGTCGAGTACGGAGGCGGTCCAGAGGGCGAGGACGACCGCCGCGAAGGCGAGAAAGGAGAGGTTGACCAGGATCTCCGCGCGAAGGGAGCCCCGGGTCTTCCCGGGGCTCCCCGACACCCGTCCGGAGCGGCTCAACGAGCCCTCGGCGCGGGGATGGTCCGGAGGGGGGAGTGAGGACTACTCCTCGTCTTCCACCTCGAGCGTCTCGTCCTCGAACGTCTCCTCGGGCCCGCCGACCACGGCCGCGACCCTGCCCTTCCTCGCCGCGTCCCGCCCTGAAGGCTTCTTGCTGCTGAAGGCCTCCTTCTCGAGCTCGTGCCAGACGCGGTCGATGACCGAACCCGTCGGGTCGCTCCACTGCAAAAGCCCCTCCCCGTGAACGCGCTCCATGGCGCGGCGAAGAGCGTGCTTGCTGATCGGCTTCCTCATGGATCCTCCTTGATGGAACGGGTACTCGGGCGACCGGGCCCGGCGCGTTCTGCGGGCTCTCCGGCGCGCCCCGGTGGCAGTGTAATACGATCCAGACCCGTGCGCGAGTTCCCGCCGGGAGACCGGCGGGGCCTTCCGCGCCACGGGCCTAGCCGGATTACCTGCGCTGGCTCTTGCGGTTCTCCTCGATCCGGATCATCCAGAGGCACGCGCCGTAGACGGCGAGGGTGACCAGTCCGAAGACGGCGGCGTTGCGGAGGACCAGGAACACGGGATCGGACACGTTTCTCTTCCTTTTGGAGTTGTTGCGGGGCCGGGGCGGAATCTACAGCGTCCGGCCCCGGCAGGCCAGCCGGCGCGGGTCAGGAGGCCGGGCGCACGGAGATCCGCCCGTCCACGGCGACCCCTCCCCGGGGGAGCGCGACCCAGGGGTTGATGTCCAGCTCGCGGATGGCGTCGTGGTCGTCGACGAGCTGGGAGACGCGCTGGAGGACTTCCTCGATGCACGCGGTGTCCAAAGGGGGCTCGCCACGGACGCCCCGGAGGAGCGCGGCGCCCCGGATGGAGCCCACCATTTCCTGCGCGTCCACCTCGGTGAGCGGGGTAACCCGGAAGACCACGTCTCCCAGCGCCTCCACGTAGATCCCTCCCAGCCCGAACATCACCAGCGGCCCGAACTGCGGGTCGGAATGCATCCCGACGATGGTCTCCCGGCCGCCGTCCACGCGCTCCTGCACCAGCACGCCCTCCACCTCCTCCGTCCCGATCCCGGCCCGGGCCGGAACCTCCGTCGTAAGGCGCGCGAAGGCCGCGCGCACCGCCGCTTCACCTTCCACGCCCACCACCACCCCGCCCACGTCGGTCTTGTGGACGATGCGCGGGGAGAGGACCTTCATCACCACGGGACGACCGATGTCCGCCGCGGCTGCTACGGCTTCGTCCGTCGTCCGCGCGACCCGGTACGGAGCCACGGGAATCCCGTACGCCTCCAACACGCGCACGACCTCCGACTCGGACAGCTTCTCCCTCCCCTCGGCGCGGGCGAGCTGCAGGATCTCGTCCACGGCCTCCCGGTCCACGCGGAAGGTGCGCACCGTCCCCGCCGGACGCTCCAGCCAGCGCCGGTGCCGGTACATGGCGGCGAGCGCGCGGGCGGCGGACTCGGGGAAGCGGTAGCCCGGGATCCCCGCCGCGTTCAGCTCCGCGAGCCCCTGCGGCAACCCCTCGCGGCCCATGAGCACGGCCAGCACGGGCTTCTCCCGGCTCCCGGCCGCCACGTCCACGATGGCCTCGGCCACGTCTTCCTGGCGGATGCCCAGCGGCGGGACGAAGGTGGCGATCACCGCGTCCACGCCGGGATCGGCGAGCACAGCCTCCACCGCGACGCGGTAGCTCTGCGGGGTGGCGGTGGCGATCATGTCCACCGGGTTGCCGAGCGACGCCTCTTCCGGGAAGTGGGCGGCGAGGCGGGCGCGCGTCTCCTCCGACAGCTCCCCGACGACCAGCCCGTGTGCCTCGCAGGCGTCCGCGATGAGGATGCCGGGGCCTCCCGCGTTGGTGACGATGGCGACGCGGTTCCCCCGGGGGATGGGCTGGTGCGAGAAGGCCATCGCCAGGTCGAACATCTCCTCGACCGTCTCGGCCCGGAGCACGCCGCACTGGCGCAGGAGGGCGTCGGTGGCGGCGTCGGTCCCGGCGAGGACGCCGGTGTGCGAGTTGGCGGCGCGCGCCCCTGCCCCGCTGCGCCCCGACTTCACGGCGACGATGGGCTTGCGACGGGTGATCTCCCGGGCGAGGCGGGTGAAGCGGCGCGGGTTCCCGAAGTTCTCCAGGTACATCAGGACGACGCCGGTCCGCTCGTCCTCGGCCCAGTACCGGATCAGGTCGTTGCCGGACACGTCGGCCTTGTTGCCGACGGAGACGAACTCCGAGATCCCGATGCCATACTCGGACGCATAGTCCAGGATGGTCACGCCCATGGCGCCGGACTGGCTCATGAAGGCGACCGGCCCGGGAGGCGGCATGGTGGGGGCGAAGGTGGCGTTCATGGAGACCTCGGGGGCGGTGTTCAGCACCCCCATGCAGTTGGGTCCCACGAGCCGCATCCCGTAGCGCCGGGCCGTCTCCACCAGCGCCCGCTCGCGCTCCGCCCCCACACCCCCGATCTCCTTGAAGCCCGCGGAGATCACCACCATCGCCGCGACGCCCTTGCGTCCGCACTCTTCCGCGACCGCCTGCACGTGCTGCTTGGGGACGACCACCACCGCGAGGTCCACCGGGTCCGGGATCGCGTCCAGGGAGGGATACGCCCGGATGGAGTGGACGGAGGCCGCGGACGGGTTCACGGGGTACACCGCCCCCGTGTAGCCGTACCGAAGGAGGTTGTCCAGGATCTGGTACCCGATGGTGTTCGGCGTGCGGCTTGCCCCGACGACCGCGATGGAGCGGGGCCGGAGGAGTGGGTCGAGCATCTTCGGAGAGGGCGCGGGGTCCGGGCGTGCGTGACCGTGGCGGGGCCACGGCGGGTCGAAAGGAATCTACCGGGAGGGCGCGGGCGCTGGAATCGGGGAAAGTCCGCGCGCGTGGTCGGGCGGCTCCCGACGCGCCCCGGCTACCGCCGAACGCCCCGCCGCGCGAGCCACCGGGCGGCGAAGCCCGCGGCCAGCACCCCGGCGCCGACGGCGATCGTGCCGGGAGCGAGCGACGCCGCGAGGAGGAGGCAGCCGGCGAGCCCGGCGGCCGGGACCGCGTCCGGGTACAGCTTCGCCTCCGCGGGCATCCGCAGGGCGGCCACGTTGGCGATGGCGTAGTACACGAGGATCGTGAACGAGGCGGCCGCTGCAACGCCGCGGAGCGTCCCCGTTGCAGCGACGGCCGCAGAGGCCGCGCCCACCAGGAGGACCGCCCGGTCGGGCACCGCGTGCGCGGGGTGGACCCGCTCCAGGATGCGGGGGAGGTCCCCGCGACGCGCCATCGCGAAGACCATCCTCGAGAGCCCCAGGAGCTGAGAGAGGATCACCCCGAGCATGGCCGTCGCCCCTCCCACGGAGACGACCACGACCAGCCACGGGATCCCCGTCCGGCCGGCGGCCACCGCGAGCGGCGCGGGGGTGGAGGCGAGCGCCCCGGCCCCCGTCACGCCGATGGCGACCAGCGCCACCGCCAGATAGAGAAGGATCGCGCCGCCGATCGTGACCAGCACGGCTCTCGGAATCGTGGTGCGCGGCTCGCGCACCTCCTCGCCGAGCGTGGCGATGCGGGCGTACCCGGTGTAGGCAAAGAACAGCACCGCGGCAGCTTCCGTCACCCCTCGCCACCCGTGCGGGGCGAAGGGACGCAGGTTCTCCACCCGGAAGTCGGGCGCCCCGAGTGCCGCGAAGAGGACCAGGGAGCCGAGCGAGACCGCGACGATGGCGAGGTTGGCGCGGCTCGACCGGCGCACGCCGAAGTAGTTGAGGCCGGTGAAGAGCAGGATGGCGCCGACGGCCACGGCGCGGGGAGGGAGGCCGGGGACCAGCCTCTCCAGGTACCCCGCCAGCCCCAGCGCCACGGCGCCCGCCGCGGAGACCTTGCTCGCGAGGAACATCCACCCGGCGGCGAAGCCCGCCCAGGGGGCGAGCACGCGGTAGCCGTACTCGTACGTCCCCCCCGACTGCGGGTACTCCGCCGCGAGCTGGGCCGAGGAGAGCGCGTTCGCCGCGGCCGCGATCCCCGCCAGGAGCAGCCCGAGCAGGAACGCCGGCCCGGCGATCCCGGCGGCCACCCCCGTCACCACGAAGATCCCCGCCCCGACGATCGCGCCGAAGCCGATCCCTACGGCGTCCAGGAGCCCGAGGTCCCGGCGGAGCCCGGACCCGGGCGGACCCCTCCCGGTGTCGCCGCCCTGCCGGGCCACGCGCTCTCCCGGACCGCCGGTGGTCAGCGCGCCGAGAGGTCCGCCGTCGGCAGGAAGCGCGGCGGCACCCGGTGCTTCGTCGCCTGCTCGTACGCGTAGGCCAGCCGGATCAGGGTAGGCTCGCTCCAGGCCCGCCCGAAGAAGGAGACGCCCACGGGGAGACCGAAGACGCGGCCCATGGGCACGGTGACGTTGGGGTACCCGGACACCGCGGCCGGGGCGGAGCTGGCCCCCAGGAAGTGGTCGCCGTTGACGAGGTCGATCGTCCAGGCGGGGCCCCCGGTGGGCGCGACCAGGGCGTCCAGCCGGTGGAGCGCCATCACGGAGTCGATCCCCGCCCCGGCGAGGCGGGTCTTCTCCTTCGCTTCGAGGTACTCCCGCTCCGTCAGCGGCCCCTTCGCCTGCGCCATGTGCATGATCTCCTGCCGGAAGTAGGGCATGGAGCGCGCCGCCTCGCGGTCGTTGAAGGCGATGACGTCCGCGAGCGTCCTCACCGGCGCCCCGGTGCCCAGGCCGGCGAAGTACCGGTTCAGCCCGTCCTTGTACTCGTAGAGGAGCACCGTGTACTCGGCGCCCCCGTACTCGCCGTAGTGGGGGATCTCCACCGAGTCCACCACCGTGGCACCCGCTCGGCGCATGGCCTCCACCGCAGCGTCGAAGAGGCTGTCCGTGGCCGGGTGGTACCCGGTGAACCCCTTCCGGGCGATGCCGATGCGCGCTCCCCGGAGCCCGCCGGCGTCGAGGAAGCGGGTGTAGTCCGCCTCCGCGCGGCCCCGGCTCTCCGCCGTCGACGGGTCGCGCGGGTCGGCCCCGGTCATCGCGCCCAGGAGCACGGCGGCGTCGGCCACGGTCCGGGCCATGGGGCCGGCGACGTCCTGGCTCGCGGCGATGGGGATGATGCCGGAGCGGCTCACCAGCCCGAGCGTGGGCTTGATCCCCACCAGCCCCGAGGCGGCGGAGGGGCAGACGATGGAGCCGTCCGTCTCCGTCCCCACGCCGACGGCGGCGAGGTTGGCCGCCACGGCCACGCCCGTCCCGGAGCTGGAGCCGCACGGCGACCGGTCGAGCGCGTACGGGTTCCGGGCCTGTCCCCCGCGCCCGCTCCACCCGCTGGAGGAGCGGGTGGAGCGGAAGTTGGCCCACTCGCTCAGGTTGGTCTTCCCGATGATCACTGCGCCCGCCTCGCGGAGCCGTTCGACGACGAACGCGTCGCGGGGCGCGATGGAGCCCTCCAGCGCGAGCGACCCCGCGGTGGTGGTCATGCGGTCGCCCGTGTCGACGTTGTCCTTGACGACCACCGGAACGCCGTGCAGCGGTCCCCGCACGCGGCCGGCGCGGCGCTCGGCGTCCAGGCTGTCCGCGATCGCCCGCGCGTCCGGGTTGAGGTCGAGCATGGAGTGGAGCGCGGGGCCGCGCCGGTCCAGCGCCTCGATGCGGGAGAGGTACGCTTCGACCAGGGATCGGGAAGTGTACCGGCCGGAGCGCATCCCCTCCTGCAGCTCGGCGACGGTGACTTCCTCCAGCGCGAACGGGGCGGCGGCCTCCGCGTCGGACGGGGCGGACCGGGGCGCCACCTGCGCGGAGGTACACGCCGCGCCCGGGGCCGCGACCAGGAGGCCGGCGGCGAGGACGCGACGGACCCGGCGGAGCGCCGGTGCGGACGGGATGCGGAGAGGGACGGTGTCGTTCATGCGGTCCGTGCGGCGGAGGGAAGGCCGGGTGGTTGTGCGATCCGGGATTCCGGAGAATCTTCGGTCCGCGCGGCGGCGGCGCAACCTGGGGTCCCGGACGTGGGACAGGGACCGGCTCCCGCGCGGGGAGGCGGATCGACCTTCGAGGAGTGGAGCGAGCGGATGGAGCCGGACCTCGTCCGACAGTGGGTGCTGGACGCAGTCCGAGAGGACTACACGGTCCACCTGGGCTGGACGTTCTCCGTCCGGTCCCTGGTGGCGTACGACCTGCGCTACCTGGACACCACGGCATTCGACCTCGAAGTCCCCGCGGAAGTCAAGGTGGTCCGCACCGCCCCGGAGACGGTGGAGCGCACGACGAGGCCCGGGTTCGTGGACCCGCTCTGGGCGGTGGAGCTGGTGACGCCGCACCCGGAGCTGGGCGACGCGGACCACCTCCTGCTCTGGATCGAAGGTCCCTCCTACGACCTGCGGACGGGGGAGCGGGCGGACCGCTGAACCGGCGGGCACGCATCTTCCCGGCACCGGCGGGGTCCCGGTTCTCTCTCCCGGCCCCGACGGAGCGACCGTGCCATGCGCCCAGCAGCCCTCGTCCCCATCCTCGCACTTCTCTGCGCCGGCGGCGCGGACCTCGTCTCCGCGCAGGCTGCGTCGCCCCCCGTCGTCCGGTCCATCTCCTTCCCGGGCGTGCGGGCTCTCGACCGGTCCCTGGTGGCGGACGCGGTGGAGACCCGCCGGGGCTCTCCCCTGGACACCGGGACGGTCCGCCGCGACGCGGAGCGGATCGAGGCACTGTACGACGCCTGGGGGTACCCCGCCGCTACGGCGCGCGGCGAGTCGACCCAGCGCGGGGACGGGCGGGCGGACGTGACGTTCCACGTGGTCGAGGGAGCGCCGCAGCTCGTCCGGTCGATCACCGTCCGGGGACTCGACACCCTCTCCCCTCCCCTCCACCTCCCGGAGCTTCCCCTGCGCGCGGGCGAGCCGTACGCGCTCCCGCTCCTCGACGCGACGCAGCGGCTGATCTCCACGGAGCTGGCGAACCGCGGGTACGCCTTCGCGCAGGTGGAGGTCTCGGGCGGGGCCACCCCGCCGGAGGGAGGAGCCTCGGACGTGGTGCTGGACGTGACGCCGGGGCCCGTGGCCGTGTTCGGAACGGTGGAGATCCAGGCGGAGCGCCCCCTCACCGAACGGGACGTCCGCGCGCGGCTGGCGTACGAGCCGGGGGACCGCTTCTCTCCGGAAGCCCTGGAGCGCTCCCGGGAGCGCCTGTTCGGGCTCCCCGTGGTGGACAGCGTGGACATCACCTTCGCGCCCGGCCCCGAGGGGAGCGGCACGGTGGCGACGCGCGTCGCCGTGGGGACGGGCCGCGTTACCGCGCTCCAGGGGAGCGGCGGGCTCTCGTCCACCCGCTGTCTGCAGGGGGTGGGGTGGTGGGGGAGCCGCTACTTCCTGGGCGCCCCGCGGACCTTCACGCTCACCCTGGGAACCGCCAACCTGCTGCGGGACCAGCTCGGGGGCGTCATCTGCGAGAGCGACGACGAGCAGGGGGTGTTCACCCACCCCGACTTCCTCGTGCGCGGCGAGCTGCGCCAGCCCGTGGGGTCGAGGACGTGGCTCCTCGCGGACCTGGCGGCCATGCGGGAGACGCAGGCCGGCGCCTACGTGCGCCGCGGGTTCGACGGGAGGTTCGGGGCCACGCGCGAGCTGAGGTGGGGGCTCCTGGGGAGCGCCGCGTACGCCCCCCAGCGGACCGAGGACCCCTCGGCCGCGCTCTTCTTCTGCGGGGTGTACGACGCCTGCAGCGCCCGGGACGAGGATGAACTCACCGACGCGGCGACGCTGGCGCCGGTGGAGGTGGGGCTGGTGTGGGCGTCGCCGGGCGCGCGGCGGGTGGCACCCGGACCCCGGCCGGAACAGCGCTGGCTCCGGCAGCTCCTCCCGGACCGGGCGGTCGTCGCGAGGGCGACCTTGGCCGCCGCGGGGGGACCCTCCTTCTCGGAGTACGACTACGGACGGGCGCTGCTTGAAGGTTCGGTGACGCAGTTCGTGGGGCGCCGCGTGGAGCTGGCCGCCCGCGGGCGGGTCGGCGCGCTGCTGGGAGCGGGGGACATCCTCCCGCCGCAGGTGCGCCTCTTCGGGGGCGGCCCGTACGGGGTGCGAGGCGCCCCGGTCAACCGCCTGGGCCCCAAGCTCCTCCTCCTGCGCTCGGACGCGGTGGTCCCGGGGTGCGAGGTCCGCCCGGGCGGGTGCGAGGGCGCCACCGTGGATCCGGACGACGTGCGCGTCCGCGCCACGGGCGGCGACGCGCTGCTGGAGACGGGGGTGGAGGGGCGCGTGTGGGTGACGGGGTGGGCGCAACTCGCCGGATTCGTGGACTTCGGCACCGTGTGGAGCGGCGCGGAGGACGGCACGCCCGCCGCGGTCACGCGCACGGAGTCACTCCTCTCTCCCGGGATCGGCGTACGGCTCCTCCGCCCCGTGACGTTCCGGGTGGACGTTGCCTACGACACCTCCCCCGACCGGGTGTACCCGCTCCTGGCGAGCGATCCGGCCGGCGGATTCGTCCGCCTGGGCGACGTGCGATTTCTCCCGTTCGGCGACGAGGGCGGGTGGTCGGAGTTCGGCCGGCGGCTCCGGGTGCAGATCTCGAGCGGTTTCACCTACTGACGCCGTCGCCGCCGTCCGCCGGGCCGGCGATCCGGCGGGAGATCGAGGAACGGAGGGATGCGGATCACGGTGCGCTGCGTCGTCGGGAACGGGTGATTCCGGAGCGGGAACGGTAAAGGGAGACGCGCCTGGCGGCCCAGTCCACGGCACGGCGAATCCGCTCACGGGCACCCTCAATTCCATGCCGTTCATCGGGTTGCTCGGGAAACATCCGAGGGAACCCCGCGGACGCGTCGGTGTTACTGTGATGCGAGAGCGTACCGGCCGCCGGTGCGTACCTTCACCTGCGCCAAGGTGCAGTCACTGTATCCAGGAGTACCTGTGCTGAAGACACTTCGACCCTCGCTCCTCGCAATGGCCCTGCTCGCCGCCCCCGTGGGGCTGGCCGCGCAGGAGGCCCCGGCTGAGCCGCAGCAGCAGACGGAGGCTCAGCAGATCCAGAGCCGTCTCCAGGAGATCCAGGCCCGCGCGCTGCAGGACCCGGCGCTCGTCGCGGCGCAGGACTCCATCGGGACCGAGCTGGTCGCGACGATGGAGCGGGTGGACCCCTCGTACAAGGCGCAGGCCGAGCGGGCCGAGACGCTGAAGTCCGAGGTGGCGGCGGCCCAGGAGGCGAAGGACAACGCCAAGCTGAACCAGCTCGCCGCGGAGGCCACGCAGCTCCAGCAGGGTCTCGCCGCGGCGCGCGAGCGCGCCATGCAGGACCCGCAGATGGCGGCCCGGATCAAGGCGTTCCAGGAGCGGATCGTCGCGAAGATGGTGGAGGTCGACCCGGAGACGCAGACCCTCCTCGGCCGTCTCCAGGAGATGAACGGCGCGGCCCCGGCCGAGCAGCCGGACCGGTAAGCCGGATCCCGGCGCAGGAGTGCCGGGGCTGAAGGGAGACGGGCACCCTCGGACGGGAGCCCGTCTCCCTTCTTCGTTCCCGGGACCGGATCCGGCCCCCGTCTTGCGGCGCTCGGGGGCCCCCTCCGACGATGCGGAGCGGGGTTGCCATCCTCCGTCGAACACGGGGAGGGACCCATGGCCACACAGCAGCACCCGATGGTCAACGGCGTGGACGTCGACCGGCTGAGCGAGACCATCGAAACCCTCCGGTCGCAGCCGGACCTGGCACGGTTCCAGTTCCGCGCCCACCACCGCTGGCTCGATGGGCCGCACGCCTGCACGCGGATCGACGACTTCTCCGGCGCGGGCCGGGAGGACGTCCACACCCGGACGTTCCTGGTCGAGTCCAGCGAACCCCACGTCCTGCTGGGCAACGACGAGGCGCCCAGCGCGACGGAGGCCGTGCTCCACGCGCTGTCGTCGTGCCTTTCCGCGACCTTCGTCTACCACGCCGCGGCGAAGGGGATCGAGATTGACGAACTCGAAGTGGACATGGAGGGCGACCTGGACGTCCGGGGCTTCCTGGGCCTCTCCGACGAGGTCCGGAACGGGTTCGAGCAGATCCGCGCGACCTTCCACGTGAAGTCCGACGCCTCCGACGCGCAGCTCCGCGAGCTGGTGGAGCTGGCGCAGCGGCGCTCCCCGGTGTTCGACGTCGTGACCCACCCGGTCCCCGTCTCCGTCGAGCTGGAGAGGCGGTGACGCGAGGGACGGGGCGCCGGTCCCGGCGTCCCGTCCCTCCCTCGTCCGGGATGCCGGCGGCGTGGAGGGCTCCGGCGGCATCGGGCTCGCGTTCTCCCCGCGACGCCGTGGCGTGGTCGGCCCGGACGGGCACTTCGGGTGCGCCAGGTGGGTACGGTGAGTATTCTTCGCCCCGACCGCCCGCCGCGTCCTGACGCGGCGGTCCGTACTGGACGTACCCGTACCCGTACCACATTTGGAAACCACCGCCGCAGCCGCGCCGAAGACCGACCTCGCCGGCGCCGTGTCCCCCTCCCGACGCGGCACCGCCGCGCTCGTGGGGATGTACGCGCTCACGGTCTTCTCCAGCGCGTTCCTGCTCTTCCAGGTCCAGCCGATGTTCGGCAAGATGGTGCTCCCGCTGCTGGGCGGCTCGCCCGCGGTGTGGAACACCTGCATGCTCTTCTTCCAGGCGGCGCTGCTGATCGGCTACCTGTGGGCGCACCTCACCACGAGGACCCTGGGAGTCCGGGGCCAGGCCGCCCTCCACCTGGCGGTCTTCGCGGCGGCGGGGCTGGCGCTGCCGCTCTCCGTCGCGGGTGCGGCGCCGCCCGGGGGCGGGGCGCCCGTCCCCTGGCTGCTCCTGCTCCTCCTCACCACGGTGGGCGCGCCGTTCGCCGTGCTGGCGGGTACGGGGTCCATCCTCCAGCGGTGGTTCTCGGAGAGCGGGTCGCCCGCGGCTGCGAACCCGTACTGGCTCTACGCCGCCAGCAACGCGGGGAGCCTGCTGGGGCTGCTGGCTTACCCGTTCCTGCTGGAGCCCCGGCTCAGGCTGGCGGAGCAGAGCGGCACCTGGGCGCTGGGGTTCGCGGGGCTGGGGCTGCTGGTCGTGGGGTGCGCGGGGCTCGTGTGGCGCACGTCTTCCCCGGACCGGCCCGCGGCGGCTGAAGCTCCCGTGGCCGCGGCGGCCCCAGTGACGTTCCGCGACCGCGCGGTGTGGGTGGGGCTGGCGTTCCTGCCGTCGAGCCTTCTCCTGGGGGTCACCACGTACCTGACGACGGACCTGACCCCGGTGCCGCTCCTCTGGGTGCTCCCCCTCGCCGTCTACCTCCTCACCTTCACCCTGGTGTTCGCCCCGCGGCAGGTGATCCCCCACGCGTGGATGGTGCGGATCCAGCCCTCGCTGCTGGCCGCGGTCGTCTACCTCCTCCTGGGCAGCTCGCTGACCCGCCCGACGGTGGCGATCCCCGTCCACCTCGCCGCCCTCTTCGTGACGGCGATGGTGTGCCACGGCGAGCTTTCGCGCCGGAGGCCCGCGGCGAAGCACCTCACGGAGTTCTACCTCTGGCTCTCCGTGGGGGGCGTCCTGGGCGGGATCTTCAACGTGCTGGTGGCGCCGGTGGCGTTCACCCACACCTGGGAGTACCCGCTGGTGCTGGTGCTGGCCTGCCTCGCGCGGCCCTGGCCGGAGGGCAGGTCCACCCTGCGAGGACACGCGATGACGGCGGCGCGGGCGGTCGGATTCGCGGTGGCGCTGTACTACCTGACGAACGGGAAGGAGCAGGCGCTCTCCACCCCGGTGTTCGTGGCGGCGGCGGCCGTCTTCGTCGCCCTCCTTTCCGCCGTCCTGGGGAGGGCTCCCCTCTGGCTGGCGCTGGTGCTCGGGTCGGTGTACATGGTGCGCGCCAGGGAAGACCTCCGGGCGACGGAAACGCTTCACGCGGCGCGCTCGTTCTTCGGCCACTTCCGCGTCACGGTGGCGCCGGGCCCGGAGACGTTCCACGTGCTCACCCACGGCTCCACGCTGCACGGGGCGCAGAGCCTGGACCCGGAGAAGCGGAGCGACCCGCTCACCTACTACGTGCGCATCGGCCCTCTGGGCGACGTGTTCGCGACGATGGGGATCTCCACGCGGGCGCGCCGGGTGGCGGTGGTGGGGCTGGGCGTGGGGACGACGGCGGCGTACGCCTCGGAGGACGAGCAGTGGACGTTCTTCGAGATCGACCCCGGCATCGAGCAGGTCGCGCGCGACCCTCGGCTGTTCACCTACCTGGAGAACTCGCCTGCCGACACGCGCGTGGTGCTGGGCGACGCGCGGATCTCGCTCGCGCGCGAGACGCGGGAGGGAACCCCGGCGTACGACCTGATCGTCCTGGACGCCTTCACCTCGGACGCGATCCCCACGCACCTCCTCACGCGCGAGGCGCTGGACGTGTACCTGTCGCGGCTGGCGCCGGGCGGGCGAATCGCGATCCACACCAGCAACCGCTACCTGAACCTGGAGCCGGTCGTCGCGGCGCTCGCTCAGGAGCGCGGGCTGGCGCTGCGGGTGGGCGCCTGGGGGATCCCGCAGGCGCTCCGGTACCAGAACAGCTCTACTTGGATCGTGCTGACCCGGGAGGAGAGCGACCTGGGGATGCTGGCGACGGACGAGCGCTGGCGCGATGCCCGGGACGACCTCCGGGCTCGACCCTGGACCGACGACCATTCGAGCATCGTGGACGTGTTCGCCTGGTAGGCGGGCCGGCGCCGCGGGGAGGGCGGGTCATCCCCAGATGCGGGCCAGCACCTCCCGCGCGGCCCGCGCGCCCGTCTCGACGGCGCCGTTCACCGTGCCGTTCCACCCGTCCTCCGCCGTCGCCTCCCCGGCGAAGAAGAGGGTGTCGGCCACCGGGCGCTTCAACTCGTCCCGCGCCGGAAGGGCGCCCGCCGGGACGTAGCTGTACGCCCCGCGCGAGAAGGGGTCGGCGTCCCAGTCGTGGTGGCGGACCGCCTCCAGCCCGGCCTCCACGCGGCGCCGGCCGGTCCCCAGCATCCGGGCGAGCGAGTCGAGGGCGGCGCCGACCGGGTCGCCCTCGGCGCGGACGCGCTCGGCCGCGCCGCCCCCCGCCCAGGCGGTCAGCACCGGCGCGCAGACCGGCGACGGCGTCCACCAGGTGGGGAACGGCACGTCTCCCATGAACATCTTCAGCTCCTCCGTCCCCCGGCCTCCGGGGAAGCGCAGGAGGTCCTCCCAGAAGGCGTCGCGGAAGCGGAGCACCTGCTTGACCACGCTCCCCATCGCGAGCCGGTCCACGGCGGCCCGCTTTCCGGGAAGGTCGGGCACGAAGCGGACGGCGCCCGGCTCCTCCGGCCCGGCCCGGAGCACGCCGAGAGGGAGGGTGACCACCGCATACCGTGCCCTCACCGGCTCCGCCTCGCCTCCCGTCCCCATGCGGCACCGGACCTCGATCTCGCCGGGGCTCCAGCGAAGCTCGGTCGCCACGTGGTTCAGGCGGAGATCGGCGCGCCCTCCGCACGCCGCGAGCAGGCCGCGGGCGGCGTCGTCGAAGCCGGTCAGGGCGTGAAAGCGCACCTCTCCCCCTCCCCCGCCGGAGTCCCCCGTGGTGCTCGCCAGCCAGTGGACGCCTACCCGCTCCACGGCCGCGGCGTGGAAGCCTTCCACGTAGCGGAGCGCCAGGGAGCGCGTGCGCGCGTCCAGGCCGGCGCAGCGCTCGTCGAGGAAGTCCAGGAACGGCTGGTCACGCTCCGGCGGCGGGTCCAGGCGGCCGAGCACCTCGTCGAGCGCGGCGAAGTCCAGCGGCTCCGCCACTCCGCCGCCGACCTCCCAGATGCCGCGGGCGCTGCGGTACACCGCCCCGCCCGCGGCGCGGAGGGCGTCGTACGCGGGGCCGGGCACGTCCACGAACTCGGCCCCCAGCTCCACCGGGAGAGGGTGCGCACCGTCGCGGACGGTGTGGATCCGCCCCCCGATTCGCCCGCGGGCCTCCAGCACCCGCGTCTCGACGCCCGCCGCCGCGAGGTCCCGCGCTGCGGCCAGCCCCGCCGCGCCCGCCCCGATCACCACCACCTCGGGGTTTGTCTCCATGCCGCCTCCGTCACAGGTGGACCCGCTCCGTTCGCCGGCAACGAGGACGCCGCGGTGCAAGCGTGGGGCCGGGGGATGCCGTTCGCTACGGTGAGGTCAGCCACTCTCCCGAATCGGACTCCGGGGGCTTCCGGCCCTGCTGCGACGCCCGGAGGCCGCCGGCGTCCGTCGCGATCACCTTGACTGAAAACGTGCGATCGCATATCGTCCTAAACTTCCATGAAACCCGGAGACGTGCGCGCCGGGTACCCACCCGTGTCAGGAGGATGCTCGTATGAATCGGAGCAAGATGCTGCGCCAGGGGCTGTTCGCGACGGCGATTGCGGCGGTGATGGGGCTCGGTGCGGTCCAGGCGTTCGCCTCTCCTCGTGTGGACGGGGGTTCGGCACGGGCGTGCAACGGTGAGGCGGAACTGCGGTGCATGGAGCAGTGCTGGAAGCGCGGCGCCGACGGGGGCTCCTGCGGAGCCGGCGGGGTATGCCGGTGCTGGTACAACTGACCCGGAGCGGATGACGAGAAAGGCGGCCACCTCGGGTTCCGGGGTGGCCGCCTCTCGTTCGCGTCGCTCCGGTCGCGGGCGCTCAGCCCGTGTGGGAGATCAGCGTCCCGGAAACGGTGATTCCCACCACCACCGCGGCGGAAGCGACCGCCACCGCGGCGAGGAGCCACCCTCGCGGGCCTTCGAGCCGGTCCCGCCAGACGGCGCGCAGCGCGGCGCCGCCGACGAGCACCCACAGCCCCGCCCCTCCCCAGCGCGTGTGGACCTCGACGCGGTCCGCCCCCTCCCCGACCACGCCCAGCCGCGGGAGCGCGGCGTCCAGGGCGCCCTGCCCGGTGACGAGCGCCAGCAGGGCGGCGAGCCCGCCCAGCACCAGCAGCACCCCGGCCCAGCGGCGCACGGCGGGGCGCTGCAGTACCAGCCCCCACACGTCGGCGGCGGCCCCCACGACCAGGAGCGCCACCGGGAAGTGGGCGACGAACAGGTGTGCCGGCATCAGGAGGCGACCTCGATCCGGAGAGTGGTCCCCCAGGGGTCGGTGGCGACCCAGCCGCCTCCCTCGCGCCGGACCGGGAACCCCGCTTCCTCGATGCCGCGCGCCGCGCCCGCGGCGTCCTCGCCGCTCGGGACCACGAGCGTCCATTCCAGGAGCCGTGCGTCGCCCTCCCCGGGCGGCGTCGCGCCGGGTCCCGCCCAGGTGTTGAGCCCCAGGTGGTGGTGGTAGCCGCCTGCGGAGAGGAAGAGCGCGCCCGGGTAGCTCCACACCACGCGGTCGAGCCCGAGCCCCGCGTGATAGAACGCGGCGGCCTCCTCCACGTCGCCCACGTGGAGGTGGACGTGCCCCACGGCGGTCCCGGCGGGCATCCCGGTCCACGGCTCCCCGCCCGCGGCGCGCACCAGGTCGGGCAGGTCCAGCGGCCGCGTGTCCATCTGCAGCTCGCGGTCGCGGTGCCGCCAGGTGGAGCGGGGCCGGTCCGCGTACACCTCGATCCCCAGGCCGTCCGGGTCCTGCAGGTAGAGCGCCTCGCTCACGAGGTGGTCGGACGCGCCGGCGCGGGCCCCGACCTCCGCGAGGTGGGCGACCAGGCGCCCCAGCGCCGCGCGGTCCGGGAGCAGGATGGCGAAGTGGTAGAGACCCAGGCGGCCCCGCTGGGGCGCCGGGGCGGCGCCGCGGCGCTCCTTCAGCTCCACCAGCGGCGCGGCGTCGCCGTGCGCGCCGAGCGTGGCCCCGCCCTCCGTGCGGTCCAGGACGCGGAAGCCCAGCACCTCCCCGTAGTACGCCAGCGACCGGCCCAGGTCGGCGACCTGGATTCGCACCGGCCCCAGGCGCGTCGCGGCGGGGAGCCTCCACCCGCCCGGCGCGATGCCGTACTCCGCGCTCCCGCCGGCCGGCGGCGCGCCCGTTCTCCCTTCGTCCCTCTCGCTCATCGTTCTCTCCACGTTCCCGATCGAAGCGCGTCCCTCCGCTCGCGCCCAGGCGCGACGGACGCCGAGCCTCCTGATACCCCGTTCGCCCCCCGAGTGCCGGAGCGCCCGCGGCGCGCGGTGTGCACGGGGCTCGGCCGGAGCGGAGCCCCGCGCGTCCATCCCCTTACGGCAGGCGTCCCATGACGGAACCGGCATACCCCGCGGCCAGGGCGGTGGCTTCGCTCGTGGAGGCGTACTTCGCGCGCCTCCACGCGTCGGCGCGCACGGAGGGCCGGGAGGCGACGGCTCCCACGCCGGGCGCCGACGTGGTGGAAGCGCTCGTGGACACGGCGTTCTGGGCGAGCCTGCGGCGGGAGGAGGGCCACGCGCCCCGGATCTCCCTCGCCTTCCTCCCCGCTTCCCGTGCCGGGAGCCCGCAGACCTTCGCGCGCCCGCTCCCCCTCACCGCCGCGGGGCTGACCCGCCTCGCTCCGGCCGTGGAGCGAAGGGGGATCCACCTGGGCGTCTGGATCGACCGGGGAGAGCTTCACGTGTGGGGGACCACGCTGCACATCCCGCCGCTGTGCCTGGTGCTGGAGGTCGTGGAACCGGGGGTGCTGGTGCTCAAGTACAGCCGGGGAGAGGAGTTCGGGAAGTACGGCAACGTGGTGGTGTTCGGAGGCGACCAGGTCAAGGTGGTGGACGAAGCGGGCGGGCGCGTCCCCGAATGCCCTTCCCTGGTTTCGCTGCTCCTCGGCTCCTACGCCCCGGGCGCCCACGCGGGCGCGGCGAACGTGCTCCTCCAGCTCGCCGTTTCCATGCGCGCCCACGGACGGGGCGGGTCGCTCCTCGTGGTCCCCGACGGGACGGAACGCTGGAGGGACTCGATCGTCTCTCCCATCCGCTACGAGGTGGCTCCCCCGTTCACCGGGCTCGCGGAGCTGGTGCGGAGTGAGTCCGCGGAGGGGGACCGGAGCACCTGGCAGGAGGACTTCCAGCGCGTCGTCGGCGCGGTCGCGGGGCTCACCGCGGTGGACGGCGCCACGATCCTCAGCGACCGGTACGAGCTGTTCGCGTTCGGGGCGAAGATCGGGCGCCCGGAGGGGAACGTTCCCGTCGAGGAGGTGGTGGTGACGGAGCCGGTCGTCGGGGCCGGGCCGGTCGTGCTCCACGCCTCGCAGGTCGGCGGGACGCGCCACCTCTCGGCCGCCCAGTTCGCGCACGACCAGCGGGACGCCCTCGCGCTGGTGGCGTCGCAGGACGGCCGCTTCACGATCTTCGCCTGGTCGAGGCGGGAGGAGCGGGTCCACGCGTACCGCGTCGAGACCCTCCTCCTGTAGCCCCCCGGAGCGCCCTACCGGGAATACTCCTCCGGCTCGTCCCACGACTCCGCCCAGAATTCCTCCTCGGCGCGGGCGGCCTCCTCCAGGTCCAGGGGCCCCTCGTCCCCTTCGTCCGTCTCCAAAGAGCCTTCTTCGAGGATGCGCCGGACGGCGGCGTCGTCGACCGCGAACGAGCGGCCGGATGTCGCCGAGTGGAGGCGCGCCAGGTAACGCAGCCCGGCCCCTGCGGCGAGGGCCGTGAGTAGGATCCAGAACCAGGTCATCGGCTTCGGTGGCGTGGGGATCGTGTCCGGGTACGACGGGATTACCCCGGACCCGCTTCCGGGGTCTCGGACGACGCGCGGACGGGCGGCTTCCGGAAGAGCGCCACGTCGCGGCCCGGGACCTCCAGCGACCAGCCGTGGCGGGCGGCCATCCACTCCAGGGTGGCAGGACGGTAGAAGCAGACGTGCGTGGGATCGCGCGCGTAGCGCCACGCCCGGAAGTCCGTGTCGTCGCGGGGCCACCCGGTCATGACGGCCAGCCACCCCCCGGGCCGGAGCAGGTAGTCGAGCCGCTCGAACTCTTCGGCGGGGTGGTGGAAGTGCTCGGCGGTCTCGGTGCAGGTCACGAAGTCGTACGTGCGCCGGAGGGACTCCTCGCCGGGGGCGAAGAACGGGTCGTACAGCTCCACCCGGAACCCCCGCTCGCGGAGCATGACGGAGAGCGTCGGCCCCGGGCCCGAGCCGTAGTCCAGCCCTTCGGCGCCGGGGGCGAGACGGTCCGCCAGGGGAACGGCCACCCGGTCTAGGAACGCGCGGTATCCCGGGTCCGCGGGGTCGTTCCGGTGCGTCCCGTAGTGCGCCCGCTCCGCTTCGGGGCCGGGACGCTGTCCGGGCTCCACGAAAACCAGCCGGCACTCCCCGCACTCGTGGTACCGGCGTCCGTGGGCGTGCGCGAACGGCCCCGTGCGCGGGGAGCGGCAGAGAGGGCACTCCGGTCGGGCGGATTCGGCGGGCCTCGAAGGTTCAGGGGGACTCATGGCAGTTCCGTGAGGTCGCCGGACGCCGCGTCACAGGCGGACGCGCCGGAGGAGCTGGGCGTTGACCGCCACGATCACCGTGCTGAGCGACATCAGCACCGCGCCGACGGCGGGCGAGAGGACGACCCCCCGGCTCGCGAGCACGCCCGCGGCGAGCGGGATCGCCACCACGTTGTATCCCGCCGCCCACCCGAGGTTCTGCACCATCTTGCGGTAGGTGGCCCGGGACAGCTCGACGATGCGGGGCACGTCGCGCGGATCGCTCCTCACCAGCACCACGTCGCCCGCCTCCACCGCCACGTCCGTCCCCGCCCCGATCGCCACCCCCACGTCCGCGGTGACGAGCGCGGGCGCGTCGTTCACCCCGTCGCCCACCATCGCCACCCGCTTCCCCCGCGCCTGCATCTCCCGGATGATCCCGGCCTTGTCCCCGGGAAGCACTTCCGCGAACACGGTGTCGATCCCCAGCTCACGCGCGACCGCTTCCGCCACCGGGCGGGCGTCTCCCGTGAGCATCGCCACCTCGATCCCCGCTTCGTGGAGCCGCCGCACCGCCTCGGCGGACTCCGGCCGGACGGCGTCCGCGACGGCGAACGCGGCGAGCACCCGGTCCCCTTCCAGGAGGAACACGGCGCCCCGCCCCGCGGACGCTGCCCGGTCCGCCAGCCCGCGGAGGGCGGACGGGGGCTCCACCCCGAGGTCGCGGAGGAGGTTGGGCCCGCCGACCCGGAGGTCCCGCCCCTCCACGCGGGCGCGGACTCCCTGCCCCGGGATCGCCTGGAAGTCGTCCGCGGGCGGAAGGGAGATCCCCCGCTCCTCCGCGCTCCCCACCAGCGCGCGCGCCACCGGGTGCTCGGAATCGCGCTCCGCCGCGGCGGCCAGCCGGAGCGCCTCGTCCGGCGGGACCCCTTCCACCGCCGCGGCGTCCACCACCCGGTGCTCGCCCAGGGTGAGGGTGCCCGTCTTGTCGAAGACCACCGCCCGGACGTGCCGGGCCTCCTCCAGCCCCCGCCGGTCGCGCACCAGCAGGCCGTTGCGGGCGCCCAGCGTGGTGGAGATCGCCACCACCAGCGGCACCGCCAGCCCGAGGGCGTGCGGACAGGCGATCACCAGCACCGTCACCATCCGCTCGACGGCGTACGACACCTCCGCCCGCGCCAGGAGCCACGCCGCCAGGGTGGCGCCCCCCGCGGCCAGGGCGATCCAGGTGAGGTGGAAGGCGGCCCGGTCCGCGAGCACCTGCGCGCGGGAGCGGGACGACTGGGCCTGCTCCACCAGCCTCACGATCCCCGCGAGGGTGGTCCGGTCGCCCGTGCCGGTGACGCGCACGCGGAGCGCCCCTTCGCCGTTGACCGCACCGGCGAACACCCGGGCCCCCGGCTCCTTGCGGACGGGGCGGGACTCGCCGGTGAGCATCGACTCGTCCACCCCGCCGGACCCGGAGACCACCTCCCCGTCCGCGGGGACGGCGGCCCCGGGCCGCACGAGCGCCACGTCTCCGTCGCGCAGCTCGGAGACGGGGACCTCCTCCGTCCGGTCCCCCACCACCCGCAGCGCCGTGTCGGGGAGGAGCTTCGCGAGTTCCTTCAGCGCGCCCTGCGCCTGGGTGATGGATCGCATCTCGATCCAGTGGCCCAGCACCATGACGGTCACCAGCGTCGACAGCTCCTCCCACAGAGGCATCCCGGGGAAGCCGAGCGTCACGGCCGCGCTGAAGACGAAGGCCACGAGGATCGCGAGCGAGATCAGCGTCATCATCCCCGGCGAGCGGTCCTTCAGCTCGCGGACGGCCCCCTGGAGGAATACCCGGCCCCCGTACACGAACACGGCGGTCCCGAAGACGGCGGGGATCCACCGGGAGCCGGGGAACGAAGGCGCGTGATAGCCCAGCGCCGACGGGAGCATGTGGCCCCACACCAGCGTGGGCAGGGTGAGGAGCAGCGTGATCCGGAACCGGTCCCGGAACATCTCCACGCCGTGCCCGGCGTGGGCGTCGTGGGCCCCGTGCCCGCCCGCTTCGTGGGCGCCGGCGTGGTCGTGCCGCGGCGCGGAGCGCCCGGAGGGGCCCGCGTCCCCAGGCGGCTCCCCGCCGTCCGGTGCGTGTGTGGGTCCGTGCTCGTGTTGCATGGAACTCCCTTCCGCGACGTGGGGCTCGGGCTCCCGGTCGGGAGCCCGAGCCCCGCACGATGCGCACCGGTCCGCGCGTCCCGCCCGGGTCTACGCCAGGCGTATTCCGCGCAGCCGCAGGCTGTTGGTGACCACGCTCACCGAGCTGAAGGCCATGGCCGCGCTCGCCAGGACCGGGCTGAGCAGCATCCCGAAGGCCGGGTACAGCACCCCGGCCGCGACCGGGATCCCTACCACGTTGTAGACGAAGGCCCAGAACAGGTTCTGCTTCATCGTCCGCATGGTGCGGCGCGACAGCTCGATGGCCGACGCCACCCCGTCCAGGTCGCCGCGCATCAGCGTGACGTCGCTGGCCTCCATGGCGACGTCGGACCCCGTGCCGATGGCGACGCCCACGTCCGCCCGCGCGAGCGCGGGAGCGTCGTTGATCCCGTCGCCCACCATCGCCACCGTCCGACCCTCCCCCTGGAGGCGCGCGACCTCGGCGACCTTCCCCTCCGGGAGCACTTCGGCCACGACGCGGTCCACGCCGGCCTCGCGCGCCACCGCCTCCGCCGTGCGGCGGTTGTCTCCGGTGAGCATCACCACCTCCAGCCCCATCCGCTTCATCCGCGCGATCGCTTCGCGCGAGCCGGCCCGGATGGGATCGGAGACCGCCACCAGCCCCGCGAGCCGCCCGTCCACCGCGACGTACATCGGGGTCTTCGCCTGCTCCGCCAGGCGCTCGGCGTCGGCGCGGAGCGGATCCGTCCGGACCGCGTAGTCTTCCATCAGGCGGGCGTTCCCGATGGCGACCGCCCGACCCTCCACGACGCCCACGGCGCCGCGGCCCGTCACCGCCTCGAACGACTCCGCGTGCGCCGGCACGATCCCCCGCGCGCTGGCGTGCTGCACGACGGCGTCCGCCAGCGGGTGCTCGGACTGGGCCTCCACCGAGGCCGTGAGCCGGAGCAGTTCCTCTTCGGAGGCCACCACCTCGCCGCGGGCGCCCGGCGCGAGCGCCAGCTCCGTGACGGTGGGCCGTCCCTCGGTCACGGTGCCCGTCTTGTCGAGCACCACCGTGTCCACATCGCGGGCCCGCTGCAGCGCCTCGCCACCCTTGACGAGCACGCCCGCTTCCGCGCCCTTCCCCGTCGCCACCATCACGGCCGTGGGCACCGCCAGCCCCATCGCGCAGGGGCAGGCGATGATGAGCACCGCCACCGCCGCGGCGAAGGCGCGAACTCCGGGCGCGGAGTCCGCCGCCACGAACCACACCACGAAGGTGGCGATGGCGATGGAGATCACCACGGGGACGAAGACCGCGCTGATCCGGTCGGCGAGGCGCTGGATGGGCGCGCGGGAGCCCTGCGCGTCGCGCATGAGCTTCACGATCCGGGAGAGCACGCTGTCCGCGCCCAGCGTGGTCGCCCGGTAGCGGAAGGCGCCGGTGCGGTTGATGGTGCCGCCGATCACCCGGTCGCCCGGCCCCTTTCGCACCGGGACCGACTCGCCGGTGAGCATTGACTCGTCCACCGCGCTCCCGCCGGTGACGACCTCGCCGTCCACCGGGACCCGCTCCCCGGGACGCACCGCCAGCACGTCCCCGTGCCGCACCTCTTCCGTGGGCAGCTCCACCTCCACCCCGTCGCGGAGCACCCGCGCCGTCTCCGGCCGGAGGTTCGCCAGGGCCCGCAGGGCCGCCGAGGTCTGCCCCTTGGCGCGCGCCTCCAGGGCGTTGCCCGCGAGGACGAGCGCGATGATGAAGACCACGGCCTCGTAGTAGATGTCCGGCGCCACCCCGCGGGCGACGAAGAAGCCGGGAGCCACCGTGGCCGCCACCGAGTACAGGAAGGCGGCGCCCGTCCCCAGCGCCACCAGGGTGTTCATGTCCGCGGCGTGGTGCCGGAAGGCGGCCCAGGCGCGGGTGTAGAAGTGCCGTCCCGCCCACCCCATCACCCCCGCAGTGAGCGCCAGGAGCCCGTACGAGAGCACCGGGCCGGGGACGGCGTACAGCCAGGGCATCGCCCGCTCCAGGAGCGGGGAGAGCCACCCCATCACCCACCGCATGAACGGGTCTACGGTGGCGCCGTGGCCGCCGTGCGCGTCCGCCGCCATGAGGGGCATGGAGGCCGCCATCGCCACCGCCGCGGCCACGATGCTCACGCCGGCCTTGAGGCTCAGCTCGCGGAACTCCTCCTCCTGGGCCCGGTCCCGGTCCGCCTGCTCGTCGAACGCCGTGCGTTCCGGCCGCGGCAGCTCGGCGCCGTAGCCGGTGGCGCGGACCGTCTCCACCAGGGCGTCGGGGCTCGTGGCGGCGGGGTCGAAGCTGACCGTCGCGTTCCCGAGCATCAGGTTCACCGCCGCTTCCTTCACCCCGGCCTGCTTCGACAGGGCGCGCTGGACCCGCCCGGAGCAGGCGGCGCACGTCATCCCGCTCACCGGGATGGTGACCCGGTCGCCGCCGCCCGCCGCTTCAGGGCCCGGGCCGTTCCGCGCCGCTTCGGTCCTCGTCGTCATGACTCTCCCTCTTTCCGGTCCACCACCGTGATCCGGCCCCTCAGCATGCTCATCCCGCAGGTGAAGTCGTAGCTCCCCGCGCGATCGGGCGTGAACTCCACCGCGGTCTTCCGGTGCGCCGGGAGGAACCTGCGGATCCCGAAGTCCGGGAGCACCACCTCTTCCGAACACCCGGACGTCTCCTGCCGGTCGAAGACGAGGCGGACCGGGGCGCCCCTCGTCACCCGCACGTGGGCGGGTTCGTAGCCGCCCCGGACCACGACCGTCACCTCCTGCACCCCTCCGAGGGCGGCGGCGGACCGTGCCGGCGTCCGCCCCCCGACGAAGAAGTAGAAGTTGACCCACGCGATGGCGGCGATGCCCGCGACCACCACCATCACGTCCGCCGTGTTCATCCCCGTCCCCCGGCCACCCGAGCCTCGAAGCCTTCTTCCTCGACGGCCCGCGCCAGGTCGGCGGCGGCGACGACGCCCGGGTCGATCCGCACGGTCGCGGATCCCACCTCGACCGTCTCCACCTCCACGCCGTCCAATCCCTGCAGCGCCCGGGTCACGGCTCCCACGCAGTGCCCGCAGCTCATCCCGCCGATCTCGATCGTGATGCGCTCCATGGTGCTTCTCCTCGTGTGATTCGATACCTCCCACGGGTATCAAACTATATACCCCCCGCCCCTATGTCAACCGGACGGGGACCCGCTCCTGACCGCCGGGAGTGCGCGGTGGGGCCAGCGGCGTCCGGGTCCGGAATATTCCCGGTCGCCGGGGGACGGGGATACCGAGCGCGATGAATTCTTCCTGGGCCGAGGGGCACGAAGGAGACGAACCGGAGGGGGCTGGAGACCGGGAGAGGCGGGGCGGGCGGTGGCGGGACGGATGGCGTGGAGGCGGCGTACGCGGAGCGCGGTCCGGCCCGCTCGCGAAGCGGGCCGGCGGGGGGAGGCTTCAGCGGGCGTGCTTGTACATCATGTCCACCAGCTCGTCGTACATCGCCTCGGCGGCGTCCCCGTCGCCCGCGCGGATGGCCGAGGCGGCGCAGTGCTTCAGGTGGTTGCGCATCAGCTCCCGTCCCACGGAGCGGAGCGCCTCGTGGACGGAGGCGATCTGCGTCATCACGTCGGCGCAGTAGCGCTCCTCCTCCACCATCCGCTGCAGCCCCCGCACCTGTCCCTCGATGCGTCGGAGGCGCTTGAGGTTGCGGTCCTTCACGGCCGCGTCCACCCCCACCGCCCTGCGCCCCTCGGCGCTCTCCTCGTGGACGCCGCAGGCACAGGCGACCTTCGCCTCGTCCGCGACCGCGCCGGTCTCCTTCGTCGTCATGGCTCCCCTCCGGGTACGATCCGCTTCGGCTCGACAGGCGGGTTCATACCCCCACCCCCCATGGGGGATCCCGGGGGCGTACCGCCTACCCGTGGCCGGACGGAGGGGGTGCCGGCGTGCGCCAGCGCCGAGTCCGGCAGCCGTCCGCTCCGCGGAACAGGGTACACCTCCACCCGGATGCGGTCCGGCTCCGCGGGAGCATTGGGTTTCACCCGAACCGACCTGGCCGGGACCCCCACGTTCACATGGTAGGGCCGCACGTCCCGGGTCGCCAGCGCCATCGCGCCCACCATCCCGTTCTCGCCCACCGTGGTCCCCGCCAGCACGGTGGCGTGATAGGTGATACGCACCCCGTCGCAGATCCTCGTCACCAGGTTGGTGACGTCCGCCTGCTCCACGATGTCGTGCGTGTGCGAGTAGATGTTGGCGTAGTCCGAGATCGACACCCGGTCGCCCAGCACGATCCCGCCCCGGTCGTCCAGCAGCACGTTGCGGTGCACCACCACGTCGTCGCCCACCTCCAGGTTGTACCCGAAGGAGAACTCCACGAAGTGGAAGCACTTGAAGTTGCGCCCCACGCGCCGGAAGACGTACGGCGCCAGCAGCCGTCGGAAGCGCACTCCCAAGTGGACGTTCCCCCCCAGGGACGACCGGTCGAACATCTGCCACATCCAGATGAGCGGCTTGCGCGCCTGGAACTTCTCGTCGTCGCACTCGGCGTAGTACTCCGGCTCCAGCGTGACGTTGCGGGCGTCCATCTGGGCCAGGGCCGTCCGGGCGGCCAGGGGGAGGCGCGCGGGGTCGGCGTCGGCCAGGTGGGGGTACCAGAGGCCGGTCAGGGTGCGGCGGCACAGCTCCCAGCGGTCGTCTCCGCGCTCCAGCGCCTCGCCCAGCTCGGAGAGCCAGGCGTCGTAGACCGCCACGGCGTCCGCCGCGGGCTCCAGGGTGCGCAGGGGTAGGTAGGGCACGATTCCAACCCTCCAGCAGGGTGTGAAGGCAGCCGGGACCGGAGTTCTCCCCGGCCGGTCTTCGATGGTGTCCGGGTGCGGGGCCCGGACCGCTACGCGGCGCCGGCCCCGGCGAGGGTTCCTTCGACGCGCCACCCCTCCGGGGCGAAGCCTTGGAAAGGAGTCCCGATCCCCCGCTCCACGGCGGTGTCGTAGACGAGGGCGGCGAGCGCCATGTCCAGGACGCCCAGCCCGAACGGGCTGAAGACGGTGACCCCGCTTTCCGACCGCCGGGCCGGTTCCCGGCCGGCGAGGATGTCCGCGAGGGAACACCGGACGAAGTCGCGCCCCCCGGACAGCTCGGAAGCCAGGTGCACCGAGGTCTGCGCCCGGCAGACGTGGTCAAGGTCGTCCACCACGTTGTCGCTGTCGAACACCAGCTCCGGGGCCAGGTCCCGCAGGGAGACGTGGAGCACGGTCCTCAGCGGGGAGCCCGCCGGGAAGGCGTGGACGTGGGGGACCGCGGCGGTCGTCGCGAACGTCGCCAGGGCGACGCTCCCGAGCACCTCCTCCCCGGTGGATGCCACCGCGGTCGTCATCGACGTGAACTCCGCCTCGCATCGCGTAGCGAAGTAGCGGGCCCGTTCGCCGTCCATGTCGAAGAGGAGGAGCGACCGCACCTCCGGGAGCGCAGTCCGGAGGAAGCGCACGATTTCGAAGGCGATGGGTCCGCATCCCACGATCCCCACCCGCGTGGCGTCCAGCCCACGGTGGATGTGCGCTGCTGCCAGTGCGGCGCTCGCGGCCGTGCGCCGGGCGCTCACGAGGGAGCCTTCCAGGATGGCGATGGGACGCCCGGTGTCCGCGGAGTTGAGGATGATGACGGCGGAGGCCCGGTCCACGCCGGCCTCCAGGTTCCGGGGGAAGGACGCGATCCACTTCATGCCGGCCACGTGGAACGCGCCGCCCACGTACGCGGGGAGGCCGATGATGCGGCTTCCGGGGTCGTGCGGGAAGCGAAGGAAGGTGGAGTGCGGAAGCGAGCTGTCTCCCTCGCCGTGCGCAAGGTACGCCCGACCCACCGCTTCCATCACCTCCGCTTCGCGCCCGGCGAGCAGCGCACGGATCTCCTCCCCGCGCAGGAGGAGGATGCTGTTCATGTCCACTTCGCAGTCTCCTTGTCGGATTCCCACAAGTGAGAGACATCTCCGAACTTCAGCCGCACCCATTCGTCGGAGAAGACGGTGTCCAGGTATCGCTCGCCCCGGTCGCAGAAGATGAGAACGCACGTCGATTCGTCGGGGATCTCGTGCTGCAGGCGGTCGAAGGCCGTGAAAACGCCCCCGGCGGACCCCCCCACCAGAAGCGCTTCCCGCTGCACGAGGCGACGGCACCCCACCACGCAGTCCAGGTTGGTGACGTGTACGTATCGGTCGGCGAGGCCGGGAAGGAGCAGCTCCGGAACGAGCCCTGCGCCCAGGCCGGGGATGATCCGCTCCGCCTTCGGTCCGCCGAAGATGGCGCTCCCCACCGCGTCCACCGCCGTGATGCGGGTCGCCAGCGCCATCCGCCGCAGGTACTCGGCGCACCCGCGGAGCGTCCCGCAGGTGCTGGTCGCGCAGAACACGTGGTCCACCTTCCCGCCGAGTTCGCTGACGATCTCGCGGATGGTCCCCTCGCGGTGGGCCGCGGGGTTGTCCTCGTTCCCGAACTGGTCGGGCCAGAACCCGCTCTCGAACGAGTCAAGGAGTTCCCGCACCCGGCGCAGCCGGGCGGGAAGGAACTCTCCCGTCTCGGGATCGGGTTCGGTGACCACGTCGATCTCGGCGCCGTACGCCCGCAAGATGCTGACGTGCTGCGCGGTGGTGCGGGCGTCCACGATGCAGATGAACCGGAGGCCCAGGTAGCGGCAGGCCTGCGCGATCCCGATCCCCATGTTGCCGGAGCTGGATTCCACGACGACGGTGCCCGGACGGATCGCGCCCACCGCGATCCCCCGCTGGATGATGCTGAGCGCGGGTCGGTCCTTCGCGCTCCCTCCCGGGTTCAGCCCTTCCAGCTTCGCGAACACGCGGAGGCGCCCGCCCGGCGAGACCCGGCGCAGTTCCACCAGCGGGGTGTGGCCGACCGCGCCCAGGACGCCCGCCTCCATGGCCGGGACTCCGGCGGCGACGGCCCCGGCGTCGGGCAGGGATCCGATGCTTCGCGGGAGTTCGAAATAGTGTCTCATCCTCTACCCCTCGTGGCGGGTTGAACGATCACGTTCCCGCCGGGTGTCGATCCTTCACCCGGCGGCGTCTCCCTGGACGCACCATTCCAGCACGGCCATCGCGCTGAACAGCTTGTTGCCGGCCTGCCGGAACGCGATGCTCTGCGCGCCGTCCAGTACCTCCGCCTGCACGTCCTCGCCGCGATGCGCGGGAAGGTCGTGCATGAAGACGGTACCCTCCCTCGAGGCGCGCTCCATCACACCGGTGGTGACGCGGAACGGCTCGAAGCGGCTCCTCCAGTCCGGGTCCGGCTTGCTGGTGCCGGTCGTCTGCCAGCGGGTTGCATAGACCACGTCCACTCCCTTCGGCATATGGCCCGCGTCGTGGTGCTCCTCGACCGCGGCCCCGGAGCGCGACGCATGCTCCCGCGCCAGGGCGAGCACCTCCGGAGAGAGGCCATAGCCCTCCGGGGTGAGCAGCGTCAGCCTCGCGCCGGGGATGTGGCCCAGGGCGAGCGCCAGGGCGGCCGCGGTGTTGTTCCCTTCCCCCAGGTACAGGACGTCGAGCCCCTCCAGCCGGCCGAACTGCTCCTTCATGGTGGTGAGGTCGGCGATCGCCTGGGTGGGGTGCTCCACGTCGGCCATGGCGTTGATGACGGCCATGTCGCTCTGGCCGGCCAGCGTCTCCATCTCCGACAGGCTCTCCGCGGTCCGGAGGACCAGGGCGTCCAGGAACGAGGAGAGCACGCGGGTGGTGTCTTCCAGCGTCTCCCCGGTGTTGGTCTGCAGGTCGCCGGGACCGTAGGTGACGACGGTCGCGCCCAGCCGGGCCGCTCCCACCGTGAACGAGGTCCGGGTGCGGGTGGAGGTCTTCCGGAAGTAGATGCCCACCGACTTCCCGTCGAGTGGACGCCCGCCGGCACCCCGTTTCATCTCCAGCCCCCGGTCGACGAGGTGGAGGAGGTCGTCGGGTTCCAGTCGTGCCAGCGTGAGGAGGTGTCGCTTCGCCATGTCTGCCAATCCTGTCGTGTAGAGTGTGGACGCGGGGCGACGGAAAGCCGCGCGACCCGGGGGTGTCTACGACTGCGTCCCGCGCGGGAGCTTCCGCCGGTCAGGCGGGCTGCGCCGGGGTCTCCATCGCCGGCGAGGCCGGCGTCCTGACGTAGGTTCCGGTCCGCTTTCCGAACGGCGCCCGGTAGCTGTAGATCCGCAGCGGAACGTCCAGGCCGTGCGCCAGGCGCGCGGCCTCGTGGTGGACCACCTGCGCGCCCGCCTCTGCGAGGAGGAGGAGGTCGCCGTGAGTAAGCGTCGGGAGCGCGGGGGCGGTCGCGTCGAGTCGCGGATCCCGGGCGTATACGGCGTCCACGTCGGTGACGATGTGGCAGGGCGCCCGGCCCAGGGCGGCGGCGATGGCCACGGCGCTGATGTCCGATCCGCCCCTCCCGAGGGTCACCGTCTCCCCGTCGGTACGGGTACCCTGGAATCCGGCGATCACGGGCACGGTCCCCCGCCTCAGGTATGCGCGCAGCGGATACGGGCGCACCTCGACGATCCGCCCGGCCCCGAACTCCCCCCCCGCGACGACGCCGGCCTCTCCCCCCCGCAGGCTCACGCAGGGCACTCCCAGCACCGCGAGCGCGGCGCCGAAGAGGGCGGCGGAAAGCTCCTCGCCGGTGGCGAGTGCGCGGTCCACCTCCCGCCGGCCACGACCGTGCGGATCTCCCGCGACGGCGTCGACCCACCGCAGGATCCGGTCGGTGGTGTGCCCCGTAGCACTGACCACCACGGCCACGGCCGATCCCCGGCTCACGTGCGCCCGGACGCGGCGGGCCGCCAGGCGGATCCGCGCAGGGGTGCCGAGGGAGGTCCCCCCGAACTTGATGACGAGGGGACGCATCAGAGTGGCTGTGGCACGGGGTGCCGGACGGACACCCGGGCGGGCGCACCTAGCCCCGTCTCCCCGAGCGCCGCCCGGAGAGCGCCTTCGACGGCGCGCAGCCCCGTCTCCATCGTTTCGCGGGGGATGTTCAGCGGAGGGAGCAGCTTGAGCACCTCGCCCTCGGGGCCGGCGGTCTCCACGATCACCCCGCGCTCGAACGCGGCCCGCGCCACCCTCGTCGCCAGCCCGGGAACCTCGAAGGCGATCCCCTGGATCATCCCCCGCCCGCGGACGCTCCCGAGCGACTGCGGGTGCTGGTCCACCATCCCCTGAAGGCGGCGGCGCAAGATCTCGCCCGCCTCGGCGACGGACGACGCGAAGCCGCCGCCTTCCCAGTACCTCAGCGCCTCGGCGGCGGCGACGAACGCCAGGTTGTTACCTCGGAACGTGCCGTTGTGCTCGCCCGGCTCCCAGACGTCCAGCTCCGGGCGGATCAGCACCAGCGCCATCGGTAGCCCGGCACCGCTTATGGACTTGGAGAGGCAGACGAGGTCCGGCTGGATCCCCGCCGGCTCGAAGCTGAAGAAGGTCCCGGTCCGGCCGCACCCCACCTGGATGTCGTCCACGATCAGCAGGATACCATGCCTGCGGGCGAGCGCCGCCAGGCGGCGGAGCCACTCGTCGCTCGCCACCTTCACCCCGCCCTCCGCCTGGACCGTCTCCACGATCACGGCGGCCGGCGGCTCCACACCGCTCCCGGAGTTGCCCAGCGCGCGCTCGAAGTAGTCCAGGGTATCCACTCCCGGGCCGAGGTCGCCGTCGAAGGGGAGCGGCAGGGTGTAGTGGAGAGGGACTCCGGCACCGGCCCGCTTGGAGCGGTTCCCGGTCACCGCCAGCGCGCCCAGCGTCATCCCGTGATAGCCGTTGGCGAAGCAGGCCACGGTACGGCGCCCGGTGATCTTACGGGCCAGCTTGAGGGCGGCCTCCACGGCGTTGGTCCCGGTGGGCCCGGGGAACTGCACGCGGTAGTCGAGGCCACGCGGCCGGAGGATCACCTCCGCGAACCTCTCCAGGAAGTTCCGTTTCGCCTCCGTCGCCATGTCGAGGCTGTGCAGCACCCCGTCGCGACGCAGGTACTCTAGCATGGCTTCCTTGAAAGCCGGGGGGTTGTGCCCATAGTTGAGCGCGCCCGCGCCGCTGAAGAAGTCCACGTACTCCCGCCCTTCCTCGTCCGTGATGACGGCCCCCTTCGCGGTCGCGAAGACCCGGGGGAAAGCGCGGCAGTAGCTGCGCACGCCGGACTCCAGCGTCTCAAACGCGGCCATCCCGCCCGCCCGGTCGGTGCCGGAGCCGGCGCTCGGCGGTGGCACGATGCTCCGGATCCCGTCGGTACTCATGGTGTGGCTCTCTTGCATGGGTCTCCCCTGGGTTGCGGATCGGGGACCGGTGGCGGCCCCCCTTCGCTACGGCCGCGCGAGCGCCTCCAACCCGCGCGGTGCTCCCGCCGCGACCGTCCGGCCATCCTCCACGGACCGGAGGGTCCCGTGTTCGAGGCGGACGACCCGGTCCGCCACGCCGTAGTAGCGGTCGTCGTGGCTGATCACCACCAGCGTCTTCCCACGGGCGCGTAGTTCGGGGAGGAGGTGGTGGTAGAAGATCTCCTTGAACTGCGGGTCCTGATCGGCCGCCCACTCGTCGAACAGGTAGATCGGGCGGTCCTCCAGGTAGGCGCCGAGAAGCGCCAGCCTCTTCCGCTGCCCCTGCGAGAGGTCCACGGTGGAGAGCACCCCGTCGGAGACCCGGACCTTCCGCTGCAGCCGGAGGAGGTCCAGGTACTCCCGCGCCTTCCGGTCCAGCTCCGGGGTATCCGCCCCCAGGAGCGTCTCGAAGAGGAAGAAGTCGGAGAACACCACCGAGAAGTGCTGCCGGTAGGCGTCGCGGTTGTGGTCCCCCACCGGCTCGCCGTCCAGCCGGATCTCGCCTTCCTCGGGGGCATAGATGCCCAGGAGCACCTTGGCGAGGGTGGTCTTCCCGCTCCCGTTCCCGCCGACCACGAACACCAGCTCGCCGGGCCTCAGCGTCAGGTCGACGGGGCCGAGAAGGAAGCGCTCGTCCTCGGCTTCTCCCCGGTACGTGTGCGTCACCCCCACCAGCTCCAGCTCGCGCCACGCCGCCCCGGGGAGCCGGGGCTCGGCCGCATCCTCGTCCGGGAGCTGGCCTGCGAGGGAGGCGGTGAGCGCCTCCACCTTGCGGGCGGCGACGGCGGCCTGGGTGAGCGTCGGGAGGCCGTTGATGAGTCCCTCGATGGGGGTGCGCATCATCAGCACGGTCACCACGTAGCCGATGAGCTGCTCGGGCCCCAGTCCCGGGAGGCGGGGCCCGAGCAGCAGGAAGCCCCCGACGCCCAAGAAGAACAGCATCTCGGTCCACGAGCCCACCCCGGCGAGCACGACGTCCGCGCGGCGCATCTCCCGCCGGTGTGCGCGTGCGACGGTCTCCAGGCCGGCGACGAAGGCGCTCCGGCGCCGCCGGTTCATCTTCAGCTCCTTGGCGCCGTCGGTCACCGCCTGGAAGTGCTTGAAGAGCGCGTCGTACCACTCCCGCCCGGCCGCGGTGAGCGCCATCGCCCGCCCCATCGCCCACCGCGAGGTCAGCGCCCCGAACGCCCCGCACACCAGCAGCAGGGGGAGCAGGGGCCAGTACAGCCATCCCAGGTAGGCCAGGAAGCCGACGATGACCGCCAGGTGCATGAGGAGGGTGGGCATCAGGACGATCGCGGGAGCGATCTGCCCCACGTCGCCCGCGATGCCGGCCATGAGCCGGTGCCGACCCAGCTCCTCCAGGTGCCGCATCGGGGTGGCGAGGATCTTCCGGCAGAGGTCCACCCGGAGAGCGAAGAACGCGTGCTCCGTGAGGCGGATGAGGAGGAGCTGGGAAGCGAACCGGAGCGCGGGGCGGAGGACGACCAGCGCCACGAACGCCCACGCGAGCGCGCCGGTCGCGGACCCGGAGCCGCCGATGATCGCGTTGACCACCGCGACCAGCGCGGCGAGGCTCAGCCCGCTGACCATCCCGGCGGCCACCGCCGCCCCGAACGACAGGCGCGACAGCCGGATCCCCCGCGACAACCCCAGCAGGTACGAACCCAGCCTCACCAGTTCTCGCATCTTCGGCTGCTCCCGGTCGACGGTGTGCGCTCCGGCCCCGCTATTCCATCACCTGCGCGCCCGCCGCGGCATCCTCCGCCCGGCGCCTGCGCAGGCTGAGCGGGCGCATGTCCGTCCAGATGCGCTCGACGTGGTCGAGGCACTCGGCCAGCGTCCCGCCCTTCCCCTCCTCCCGCCACCCGGCGGGGACCTCCCGCCCGGCGGGCCAGACGGAATACTGCTCCTCGTGGTTGACCACGACCGTGTACTGCCGCGCGTTCTCGTCGTGCTGTCGCATCGTTTCCCGCGGGTCCGAGGGTCTACCGAAACCGACTGTGTCGCGCTGGTGGTCGGCGGGGGAAGGCTCCTCCGCCCACCTCCCGGTGGGCTCCCTATTCTGCCCCGCTTCGGGTCAGGTGCCGGCGTGGGCCGCGAGGCCCTGGAGCCGCAGGCCCAGGCCGTGCCCGAGCGCGCGGACGTGCGGCTCGGCGAACATGGAGTGGTGGGTGCCGGGGACCGTCTCCACCTCCACCTGCCCGTCGCACAGCCGGCCCCAGCCGTAGTCCGGGGTGCGCTCCGCCTCCAGGTACGCGTCGCGCAGCTCCGGGAAGGGAGTGTCCAGGTCCAGCTCCCCCGCCCGGAACAGGGTCAGGGAGCCGCCGTACCGTGGCCATCCGTACTCCAGGATCCCCCGCGTCCGTGCCATGCGGATCTCCAGGTAGCGCTCCACCTGCTCGACGGGGACGTGCGGCGGGAGGAGGTCCGCCACGGGGACGCCGGTCCGGCGGGAGACCAGCTCCAGCTGCTCCGCGGTGTCCAGCCCGTCCATCTCGCCGGGGCGGACCACCGGCTCCCCGTCCGCCACCAGCCGCGAGGAGTGGAAGAGCATCCCGATGCGGAAGAGCGCCGGGTCCAGGCGGGCGAGCGCCGGGGCGGTCAGGGGGAGGCGGCAGTCGAACAGGAAGAGGCCGGCGGGCTCCTCGCCACGATCGCGGAGCTGCCGCGCCATCTCGTAGGCGACCAGCCCGCCGAACGACCACCCGGCGAGGAGCGGCGGACCGGACCGGCGCTCACCCGCGATCTCGTCCAGGTAGCGCGTGGCCATCTCCTCGATGCTCACCAGCGGCGCCCGCCCCAGCTCGAAGTCCAGCGCCTGGAGCCCGTACATGGGCACCCCCGCGGGGAGGTGGCGGGCGAGGTCGCGGTAGCAGAGCACCGTTCCTTCGCCCGGGTGGACGCAGAAGAGCGCCGGCCCGGGCTCGCCGGCGCGGATGACCACCGCGTGCCGGTGCTCCCCCACCCCGCCGCCCGCGGGGAGCAGGCGCGCGACCGCCTCCACCGTCCCGGCCCCCACCAGCGCCGCGAGCGGGAGCCGGTGGCCCAGCTCCTTCTGGATGCGCGTCATCAGCCGCACCGCCAGGAACGAGTTCCCGCCCAGGTCGAAGAAGTCGTCGGTGACGCCCACCCCGGTTCGCCCCAGCACCGCCTCCCAGACGGCGACCAGCCGCGCCTCCAGCTCGCTCCGGGGGACCACCCGCTCGCCGGCGGCGGACGCCGCATCCTCCGCGGCGGGGAGCGCCGAGAGGTCGAGCTTTCCGTTGGGGGTGAGGGGGAGCCGCCTCAGCAGGACGAAGGCGGAGGGCACCATGAACTCCGGGAGCCGCTCCTGGAGGAAGGCGCGAAGCTCGGCGGGGGCGGGGCTCGCGTCGCCCCGGGGGACGGCGTACGCCACCAGGCGCGTCCGCTCCTCCTCCGCCCGCGCGATCACGCGGGCGGCGCTCACCGCGGGGTGGGCGGACAGTACCGCCGCCACCTCGCCCGGCTCCACGCGGTAGCCGCTGATCTTGACCTGGTCGTCCAGGCGCCCCAGGAACTCGATGCGCCCGTCCGGGAGGAAGCGCGCCCGGTCGCCGGTGCGGTACATCCGCCCGCCCGCTGCCGCGAAAGGGTCCGGGATGAACCGCTCCGCCGTCGCCTCCGGACGCCCCGCGTAGCCGCGGGCCAGCGTCACCCCTCCCACGTGCAGCTCGCCGGGGACGCCCACGGGGACGGGCCGGAGCCGCGCGTCCAGCACGTAGACGCGGGCGCCGGGGAGCGGCCGTCCCAGCGGCGGGGCGTCCTCCGGCTCCGCGCGGACCTCTCCGGCGACCACCCCCACGGTGCTCTCGGTGGGGCCGTAGTGGTTGAAGACCCGGCAGCCGGGCCGGAGGCGGCGCACCCGCTCCACCAGCTCCCGGTCGCACGCCTCGCCACCCAGCACCAGCCGCTGCCGCGGGACGGCGCGGGCGGGGTCGGGGGCGTCCAGGAGGAGCCGGAGGTGCGAGGGGACCACCTTGAGCACGTCGATCCCGTGCCGGTCCGCGTACTCCGCCCAGGCGGCGGGGTCGGTGGCGCGCCCGGCGGAGACGACGTGCAGGGTGCTCCCCGTGCGCAGCGCCGGGAAGAGGGTGGTGTTCCCCAGGTCCGCCGCGAAGGTGGAGACCACGGCGTACTCCGCGCCCTCCGGGAGGTCCAGGGCGTGGCAGGCCGACGCCACGTAGCGGGCGAGGGCGCGCCGCTCGATCCCGACTCCCTTGGGGGTGCCGGTGGTCCCGGAGGTGTAGACGAGGTACGCCAGGTTCGAGGGAGAGGCCGGAGAGCGCGGGGTGTCCTCGCTCTCCGCGGCGACGGCGTCCGCGTCCAGGTCCAGCCGCACCAACCGGCACCCGTCGGCGGGCGGCTCGCCCTCCCAGGGGGCGTCGGCGAGGAGGAGCGACGCCCCCGAGTCGCGCACCACGAGGGCGACGCGGTCGCGGGGGTAGGCCCGGTCCAGCGGGACGTACGCCCCCCCCGCCCGGAGCACGGCGAGCATCGCGGCCACCGCGCCGACGGACCGGTCCAGGAGGAGCGCCACCCGCGTCTCCGGCCCCACCCCGAGCGCGTGGAGCCGGTTCGCCAGGCAGTTCACCCGCGCGCGCAGCTCCGCGTAGGTGAGCGTCTCGTCCTCGCAACGTAGCGCGATCCGCCCGGGCGCGCGTTCGGCCCAGTGGTCCACCCAAGCCTCGACGCTCTCCTCCTCCGGCGCCTCACCGGCCGGAGCCCCGGCCAGCTCGTCCAGGAGGTGCGACCTCTCCGCCGGACCGACGACCTCCAGCTCCTCGGCCGTCGCTTCGGGCCTGCGCGCCGCGTCGTGCAGTAGCGTCCGCAGTTCCTCGGCGACGCGCTCCACGGCCTCCCCGGAGAAGCGGGCGCCGTCGTACAGGAGCGCCGCCTTCGGCCCGTCTCCCGTCTCCGTCCATAGCAGCGAGAGGCGCGGCGGCTCGGCGCTGGCGAACAGCTCCGTCACGGACCACTCGATCCCGCCGCCCTCGAAGACAGCCGCCCCCGTGCTCCAGGCGAACCCGCAGGGGACCCGCGCCGCGTCAGGGGCGGCCCCAGCCGGGACGAAGTCCTGCCATCGCGCGGCTTCGTCGCAGGCGCGCTCCACCCCCCGCGCCACCGCGGCGAGGTCCATCCCCGCCCCGATCCGGCACGTCACCGGGAGCGAGCGGGCGAAGGGACCGAGCGCGTCCCGCAGCTCGTCCAGGGCACGGCCGTCGAAGAGCACGGAGACGGTCACGTCGTCGCGGAGCGTGAGGCGGTGAAGGAGCACCTGCCAGGCGCCCAGCACGAGCGCCCGGAGCGGCACCCCCAGCCGCACCGCCACATCCGCCAGCGCCGCGGCCGCCTCCGGCGGGAGGCCCAGCGGGGCGAGCGCGGGCTCCGCCCCGCCCCCTCCCGCCGTCGGCGACTCCGCCGGAAGCGGGAGGAGAGACGCTTCCGCGGAGCCGCTCCGCCCGGCCCAGAACCTCAGCCCCTCCTGCGCCCCTTCCGACTCCAGCAGGTCGTTCTGCCACTCGGACACGTCGGCGTACTGCAGGGGGTCCCCCGCCCCCTCTTCCACGGCGTACTCCGTGGCAAGCTGCGCCGCGACGAGCCGCAGGGTCTCCTCGTCCGCGACCAGCGTGGACGCCGCGATCTCCAGGAGGTGCTCGCGTGTGGAGGTCCGCACCAGCGCGGCCGTCACGGGGGGCGCCGTCTCCAGGTCCCGGGCGGACACCAGCAGCGCGGCGGCGCGGGCGGCGAGGCGGGCTTCCACCTCGTCCGGCGCCATCCCGCTCCAGTCCTCGTCCTCCGCCCAGGCGGGCGCGTCCTCCCCGATCACCTGGAGAGGCACCCCCGCCCGCGGGTCGCGCACCACCCGGGTGCGCAGCACCTCGTGGCCGCCGACCACCTCGTCCAGCGCCCGCCGGAGCGCGTCCCGGTCCAGCTCGCCCCGCAGCCGCAGCCGGACCCAGGCCCGTCCCCCGCGCCCCCCAAGGGAGCGGAGCACGGCCCACGAACGCGCCTGCTGGGGGGAGAGGCGGAACCCCTCGATCACCTCCTGCATCGACATCTCCATTACCTGTCGTGAAGCAAACGGCGGTGTGGGCGCGGCCTGCCGGGCCGCGCCCCGGAGGTCAGGCTTCGAGGATCGAGGCGTCCACCGGCTCCGTCATCGCCGCCCGGATCTTGCGCTCGCCGCGGTACGGGGTGCGGCTGTGGGCGACGGCCATGTTGTCGAGCATGAGGACGTCCTCGCGCTCCCAGGGGAAGGCCACCTCCTCCTGCGCGTACGCGTCGCGGATCGCCGCCAGCGCGGCGGGCTCGATGGGGGTGCCGTCGCCGTATAAGGTGTTGCGGGGGACGCCGTCCTCGCCGAACGCCTCCACCAGCGCCTCGGCGACCTCCGCTTCCAGGCTGGACACGTGGAAAAGGTGCGCCTGGTTGAACCAGAGCATCTTCCCGGTGACGGGGTGACGGGCCACCGCCTGGCACACCTGGCGCGTCCGCATGCGGTCGCCGCCCTTCCACTCCACCTCGATCCCCTGCTCGCGGCAGAACGCCTCCACCTCGGCGCGGTCGGAGGTGTTGAACACCTCCTGCCAGGGGAGGTCGACGCCCTCGCCGTAGTTGCGCACGTACGTCACGCCGTGCCGGGCGAAGCGCTCGCGGACCTCCACGGGGATACGCTCGTACACGAGGTGGCTGTCGGCGATGGGGGTCATCCCCCCTTCGGCGGCGGGGACTTCGCAGTAGAAGAAGAGCTTCATGGGCCAGCTGCGAGCGTACGAGTGCTCGTTGTGCATGGGGATGAACTTGTCCGCCGGGTACTCGGTGGAGGTGTAGACCCCGTTCCCCACCTCGGTCCGGGGCGTGGAGCGGTAGGTGTACTGCTCCAGTTCCCCGCCCACGGCGTGGACCACCTCGCGGAAGGCGTCGACCCCTCCCACGGCGAAGCCGCGGAAGAGGATCCCCCCGGCCTCCGTCAGCGTCCGGTGGATGTAGTCGCGGTTGGCCGCGGCCCACCTCGTCAGCTCCATCCCCGGCATCCCCGGACGGACCACCAGCGGGAGCACGCCCCCGGGACGCAGGGGCTCCGCCCGGATCGCCACCTCTCCACCCAGCGAGACGCGCTTCCGCTCCACGCGCCCCAGCGTCCTCACGGGTCCCTTGGTCTGTTCGGTCATCAGCTTCCCCTCGCGTTCAGGTTTCCAGGGTGACGGCCCTGCGGCCGGCAATCTGCAGGCGCAGGCGGAGCGACTCGGCGCGCGCCGCGGCCTCTCCGCCGCGCGGCTCCTCCGCCTCGGGGGCGGGGAGCAGTTCCGACACCGGGCGCTGCGGCCGCTCCGCCGCACGCTCCAGGATCCGGTGGAGGTCGGCGAGCATCCCGCGGGAGCTCTCGCGCTCGAACAGGTCGCGGTTGTAACCCAGCACGGCCACCATCCGGCCGTTCGCCTCCTCGGTGGAGAGGCGCAGGTCGAACTTCACCGCGGGGTCGCCCACGTCGAGCGGGGCCACGGTGAGCCCCTCGAAGGCGGGGCGCACCCGCGGGACGTTCGAATGGTTGAACCAGACCCGGAAGAGCGGCCCGCGCCCCTCCTCGCGCCGGGTGCGGAGCGCCTCCACCACCTTCTCGTACGGGACGTCCTGGTTGGCGAAGCCTTCCAGGGCCGTGCGCCGGACGCGCACCAGGAGGTCGCGGAACGACGGGTCCCCGTCCAGCTCCACGCGGAGCGGGAGCGTGTTGAGGAAGAGGCCGATCAGCTCGTTCAGCTCCGGGCGGTCGCGGTGGACGGCGACCGGGCAGCCGACCACGAGGTCGTCCTGCCCCGAGCGGTGGCGCAGGAGGACGGCGTACGCGGCAAGGAAGGTCATGAACGGGCTCACCCCCTCGCTGCGGCTGAGCACGCGGAGCGCCTCCGTTAGCTCGGGCGTCAGGGCGAGCGCCACGGCGTCGCCGCGGGAGGTCTGCACGGCGGGGCGTGGGTGGTCCGTGGGGAGTTCCAGCGGGCGCGCACCTTCCAGCCTCCCCCGCCAGTAGGCGAGCTGCCGCTCCAGCACCATCTCCTCCAGCCGGCGCCGCTGCCAGGCGGCGAAGTCGGCGTACTGGATGGGGAGTTCCGGGAGCGGCGAGGGCTCCCCGCGGACGAAGCTCCCGTACAGGGCGACCAGCTCGCGGGTGAGCACCCCGGCCGACCACCCGTCGAAGACCACGTGGTGGAAGGCCAGGACGAAGCCGTGGTCCTCCTCCCCCACCCGCACCAGCGCCGCCCGGAGCAGCGGGCCGCGCTCCAGGTCGAATGGGCGCCAGGCCTCGCGCTCCGCGGCCACCCGCAGTGCCGCGTCCCGCTCGCCCTCGGGGACGTCGCCCAGGTCGACGAGCGGCACCTCCGGACGCAGCTCCGCGACGGCCTCCGGGCGGGGCTCGCCGTCCACCATGGGGAAGCGGGTGCGCAGCACCTCGTGGCGGCGGACCACCTCGGCCAGGGCACGGCGCCAGGCGTCCACGTCCAGCGGCCCCTGGAGGCGCAGCGTGTAGGGGAGGTTGTGGGCGGGCGAATCGGGATCCAGCAGCGTCGTGTACCAGAGGCGCTGCTGCCCGAAGGAGAGCGGCAGCTCCCCGTCCCGGGGGACCGGGACGACCGGGTCCTCCGCGGCGGCCCCCGCCCCCTGCATCGCGATCTCGATGGTCCCGGCCAGCGCGGCGACCGTCCCTGCGGCCAGCAGCGTCTCCACCGGGAGGGAGATGCCGAAGGCCCTGCGGACCCGGGCGGTGAGCAGGATGGCCTTGATGGAGTCGCCGCCGAGCTGGTAGAACTCGTCGTACACGCCCACCCGGTCCACGCGGATCACCTCGGACCAGAGCCGGGCCAGCTCCTCCTCCAGCTCCGAGCGCGGCGCCACGTGCGACGAACCGGCGTCGGTGGCGCTCCCCGGCGCGGGGAGGGCGGCCCGGTCCAGCTTGCCGTTGGAGGTGAGCGGGAGGGCGGACAGCTCCACCAGGTGTGTCGGCACCATGTACGCCGGCACGCGCTCCTCCAGGAAGCGCCGCAGCGCGTCCGCCGGGAGCCTGCGGCCGCCCGCGGCGACCACGTACCCCACCAGCCGCCCCTCGCCCTCCTCCTCGCGCACCAGCGCCGCCGCGTCCGCCACCTCGGGGTGCGACCGGATCGCCTCCTCCACCTCGCGCAGTTCCACCCGGTAGCCGCGCACCTTGACCTGGTGGTCGGTGCGCCCCAGGAACTCCACCCGCCCGTCGGTGAGGAAGCGGGCCCGGTCCCCTGTCCGGTAGAGCCGCCCGCCCGGCTCCGGGGCGAAGGGGTCGGGGACGAAGCGCTCCGCGGTGAGGTCCGGGCGCCCCAGGTACCCCCGCGACACCGCCGGCCCCCCGACGAACAGCTCCCCTGCCACCCCGGCCGGGACGGGCTGGAGCGCGGCGTCCAGCACGTGGACCCGCGCGTGGGCCAGCGGCCGGCCCAGCGGCGGCGCGTCGGGACGGCCCGGCTCCCCGGGGTCCAGCGCCCCCGCGAGGACGCCGACCGTGGTCTCGGTGGGGCCGTAGTGGTTGAAGACCGCGCACCCGGGCGCCAGCTCCCTCACCCGCTCGGCCAGCGCCCAGTCGGAGCGGTCGCCGCCCAGCACCAGGGTTCGCCGGGGGAGGAGGCTCGCCGCGTCGTCGTGGGCCAGGAGCGCCCGGAGGTGCGAGGGCACGACCTTGAGGAAGTCCACCGGGGCGTCCCCCAGCGCCGCGGCGAGCACGGCCGGATCGGTCGCCTCGGGCTCGGAGAGGACGCGCAGTGTGCCCCCGGCGCAGAGGGCCGGGAAGAGCGCGGTGTTCCCCAGGTCCGCGGCGAAGGTGGAGACCAGCGCGTACCGCCCCTCGCGCGGAGCGTCCAGACGCGCCAGCGCGGCCCCGGTGTAGTGCATGAGCTGCCGGTGCTCCACCTGCACGCCCTTGGGCCGGCCGGTGGTCCCGGAGGTGTAGACCACGTACGCCAGCGAGGCCGGGTCCGTCGCCGCGGGAAGCTCGACGTCACCGTGGTCCGCGGAGTCGTCCGGGGCGCCGTCCAGCGACAGCACCGGGATCCCCGCCCCTTCCAGGAGCGGGCGCCAGCGCTCCAGCGTGAGCACCGCCGCGGCGCCGCAGTCCTCCAGGATCCAGCGGACGCGCCCGGCGGGGGCTGCGGGGTCCACCGGGACGTACGCCCCGCCCGCCCGGAGCACACCCAGCACGGCGGGGACGATCTCGGGGACCCGGTCCATGCAGAGGGCCACCCGCGCCTCCGGGCCGACGCCGAGCGCCCGCAGGCGCCGGGCGAGGCGGCCGGCCCGCCGGTCCACCTCGCCGCGAGACAGGATTCCGCCCGCCCACTCCACGCAGGGCGCCCCGGGGTCGCGCGCCGCGTGCTCCTCGAACACGCGGTGTACCGGGTGTTCGAGCGGCGCGGCGTCGGCCCGCACGCTCCACTCCTCCAGGATGCGCCGCCGCTCGTCCCCGGCGAGAGGGGAGAAGGCGTCGCAGCGCCCGGAGGGGTCGTCCGCGATGGCCTGGAGGACCCGCAGGTAGTAGCCGGCGATCTCCTCCGTCTGCCCTTCGCTCAACCGCCAGCCGTCGGTCTCCACCACCAGCCCGATCCGGCGCGCGTCCCCGGCGCGGTGCTGGAAGGTGGTCATCAGGGCGAAGTTGGTCTCTTCCAGCACCACCGGCTTTCCCTCGAACTTCACGCCGCCGGCCCGCACCGTGTCGGCGACGACGTGGAAGTTGAGGTACACGAAGGAGGCGTCGAAGAGCGTCTTCCCGCCCAGGTCGGCCTGGATGGCGGCGAGCGGGTAGCGACGGTACGGCATCGCCTCCAGCTCCGCCCGGTGGACGGCGCGCACCAGCTCGCTCCAGCTCCCCTCCGGGAGTTCCACGCGGAAGGGGAGGGTGTTCAGGAAGAGCCCCGCCACCCGGTCCCCGTCCGCCGTCTCCAGGCGCCCGTTGCTGGAGAGCCCGGTGACCACGTCGTCGCGGCCGGCCAGGAAGGCCAGGACGCGCAGGTGGGCCGCCAGGAGCACGCTCTTGAACGGCACGGACTCCTGCTGCGCCACCCGGCGCAGGCCGGCCACCAGCGGCTTGGGGAGCCGGCGCACGACGCGCCGGAGCCGCTTCTCCTCTTGGTAGCCGGCCGGGAGGACTCGGGGGAGCGGCGTGGGCTGGTATGCCTCCAGCCTCTCCTTCCAGAACCGCCGCGCCTCCTCCGACTCCAGCGTCCTGCGCTCCAGGTGGATGAAGTCGCGGTAGGTGGTCTCCAGCGGGGGGAACTCGGGGAGGCCCTCGCCTGCGAGGAGAGAGAGGTACGAGGCGAGGATCTCGGCGAGCACCGTGTGGAGGCTCCACCCGTCCGACACCGCGTGGTTCTCCACCAGGGTGAACTGGAACGAGTCGTCGGTGCGGCGGTGGATGTCGAAGCGGATCTGCGGCGCCCGCGCCAGGTCGAACGGCCGCTCCTGTTCCTCCCGGATGAACCGCGCGACGGCGGCCTCCTGCTCGTCGTCCGCCAGGTGCCTCAGGTCGTGGAACCCCACCGGGAAGACGGCTTCGCCGTACACCAGCTGGAGCGGCTCGGTGTAGCTCTCCAGGTCGAAGGCGGTGCGCAGGTTGGGGTGCCGCGCCGTGACGTGCAGCACCGCCCGCTGGAGCGCCGCCTCGTCCAGCGGCATCCGCACCTGGAAGCTCGTGATGCCGTGGTACACCGCGGATTCCGGCGTCCGCTCCCGGTGGTACAGCATCCCCAGCTGGATCCGCGCGAGAGGATAGGCGTCCACCACCCCCTCGGGGAGCCGGGCGCGGTCCTCGGGCGACACCAGGTCGAAGGGCGCGGTGCGGACCTCGCCTTCCCCGGTGGCACCCTCGGCGCGGATGCTGGCGGCGAGCCCGGCGACGGTGGGGTTCAGCGCCACCTGGCGGACGGAGACGGGAAGCCCCCGCTCTCGCGCGAGCGAGGCCACGCGCAGGCTGAGGATGGAGTCGCCGCCCAGGGCGTAGAAGTTGTCGTGCACGCCCACCATCTCCACCCCGAGCACCCGCGACCAGATCGAGGCCAGCGTGTCCTCCACCACGTCGCGCGGGGCGACGAAGTCCTCCTCCACCCCCGCGCGCTCCGGGCCGGGCTCGGGGAGCGCACCCCGGTCCCGCTTCCCGCTGGGAGTGAGGGGGAGGGTTTCCAGCGTCGCGAACACGCCCGGCACCATGTGCTCGGGGAGGCTCGCCCGCAGGTGCGCCCGCAGCGAGGCGGGGGTCGGCGCCTCTGCGTCCCCGGGGACCACGTACGCCACCAGCCGGTCGGTCCCGGAGCGGTCGCGCCGCGCCGTCACCGCCGCCTCGCGCACTCCCGGGTGCTCGCGAAGCGCGGCCTCGATCTCGCCCAGCTCGATGCGGAAGCCCCTCACCTTCACCTGCTGGTCGATGCGGCCCAGGAAGTCGATCACCCCGTCCGGGCGGTGCCGCGCCAGGTCGCCGGTGCGGTACAGGCGCGCCCCCGGCTCGCCGGAGCAGGCGTCGGGGACGAACCGCTCCGCCGTCAGCCCTGGGCGCCCGTGGTAGCCCCGCCCCACCTGCACCCCGCCGATGTACAGCTCCCCCGGCATCCCCTGGGGGACCGGGGCGAGCCGGCCGTCCAGCAGGTAGATGCGGGTGTTCGCGACGGGGCGGCCGATGGGGACCACCGGGTCGTCCGCGCCGGGGAGGCAGCTCCAGTGGGTCACGTCCACCGCGGCCTCGGTGGGGCCGTACAGGTTGTGCAGCGCCACGCCCGGGAGCCGGGAGAAGAAGCGCGCCTGCAGGTCGGCCGAGAGCGCCTCGCCGCTGCAGACCACCCGGCGCAGGCCGCCGCACCGCTCCAGGCGCTCCAACTCCAGGAACGCGGCGAGCATGGAGGGGACGAAGTGGAGCGTGGTGATCCCTGCCTCCGCGACCAGGTCCCTGAGGTAGCCCGGGTCCCGGTGCCCGTCCGGCCTCGCCAGGACCAGGCGCGCCCCGGCGACGAGCGGCCAGAAGAACTCCCAGACCGAGACGTCGAAGCTGTAGGGCGTCTTCTGCAGCACTGCGTCCGAGGCGTCCAGCCCGTACGCCTCCTGCATCCAGAGGATGCGGTTGACGATGGCCCGGTGGGAGTTCATCGCCCCCTTGGGCCGCCCGGTGCTCCCGGAGGTGAAGATCACGTACGCCAGCCCGTCGGCGGTGACGCCCGGCCGGGGCGCGGAGCCCTCCGGGGCGCGGAGCGGCTCGTCGTCCGGGCAGACCACCGCCACGCCGGCCGGGGCCGGGTGCGCGGCGAGCAGCGCCGCGGTGGTCAGCAGGACACGCGCGCCGGAGTCCTCGAGCATGAAGCGCTGCCGCTGCTCCGGGTACGCCGGGTCCACCGGGAGGTAGGCCCCTCCGGCGCGGAGCACCCCGAGGAGCGCCGCCACCAGCCCGGGCGAGCGCTCCATGCGCACGGCCACGACGGTCTCGGGACCCACGCCCAGCTCCGCCAGGCGCGCTGCGATGCCGTCGGCGCGCGCGGACAGCTCCGCGTAGGTGAGCGACTCGCCCTCGAAGACCACGGCCACGGCGTCGGGGGTGCGCCGGACCTGCGCATCCACCAGCTCGTGAAGGCAGACGTCGCGCGGGTAGTCCCGCTCCGTGCGGTTCCACTCCCGGAGGACGCGCTCCCGCTCGGCCGCGGGGAGGAGGAGGTCGGACACCCTGCGCTCCGGGTCGGATGCTGCCTCGTGCAGCACCCGGGTGAAGTGCTCCAGCGCCCGGGCCGCGGTGGCGGCATCGAACAGCTCCGTCGCGTAGCCCAGCGTCCCGCGCAGCCCCGCCCCCGTGTCCGCCAGGGAGAGGACCAGGTCGAACTGCACAGTGCGGCTCCCCACGGGGAAGGGCTCCACCGCGAGCCCGCCGGCGTCCCCACCCTCCCCGGCCGAGGCGGCGTCCAGGTTGAACATCACCTGGAAGAAGGGGTTGCGACTCAGGTCGCGCCGCGGGTGCAGCTCGGACACCAGCTTCCCGAACGGGAGGGCGCCGTGCTCCTGGGCGCCGTAGACCACCTCGCGGGCCCGCGCCACCAGCTCGCGGAAGGTGGGGTCGCCGGAGAGGTCGAGGCGCAGCACCAGCGCGTTCACGAAGAAGCCGACGAGCCCTTCAAGCTCCACCTGGTCCCGGTTCGCCGCGGGCGAGCCCACGAGCACGTCGTCCTGCCCGGAGAGGCGGTGGAGGAGCACGGCGTAGGCGGCCAGGAGCGGCGCGAAGAGCGTCGCCCCCTCCTCCCGGGCAAGCCCGGCCAGCCGCTCCGTCACGTCCGCCGGGGCGGCGACGCCCAGGTGCGCGCCCTCGTGGCCCGGCTCGGCGGGACGGGGACGGTCGGTGGGGAGTTCCAGCGCGTCCGGGGCCCCAGCGAGCCGCGTCCGCCAGTAGGCGACCAGCCGCTCCAGCTCCTCGCCCTGGAGCGACTCGCGCTCCCAGTGGGCGTAGTCGCCGTACTGGATCTCCAGCTCCGGGAGCCGGGCCTCCTCCCCCGCCGCGAAGCCCCCGTACAGCGCGACCAGCTCGCCGAGGAAGACCCGCTCCGACCACCCGTCGAACACCAGGTGGTGGGCGGTGGAGAGCAGGAGGTGCCGCTCCGGCGCGACGCGGACCAGCGCGAAGCGGATCAGCGGGCCGCGCGCCAGGTCGAAGGGCCGGCGGACCTCGTCGCGGGCCGCCCGGCGCATCTCCGCCTCGGCGGCGGCGGGCGCGAGCCCCGACAGGTCCACGCCGCGGAGCGCGCACCGCCGCTCCGGCGCGACCACCTGCACGGGCTCGCCGTCGAGCACGGCGAACGAGGTGCGCAGCGCCTCGTGCCGCGCGACGATGGCGTCCAGGCTCCTCGCCAGGAGGTCCACCCGGAGGGGGCCCCGGAGGAGGCAGGCGTTCGGGATGTGGTAGGCCGGGTTCTCCCGCTGGAGCTGCGACAGGAGCCAGAGCCCCTGCTGGGCGAAGGAGAGCGGGAAGGTATAGACCTCCTCGCTCCAGTCCCCCGCCCCTCCGGCCTGCGATTCCTCGAGCGTCGGCTGCGCCGTCTGGTGCATCATCCTCTCCCGGAAACGTTTTACAGGGTCCTCAGGGTACCGGCCGCCACGGTCCCCACCCGGCGGGCGGAGCGGGCCACGCGCTGGAGCGTCGGCCCGCTCCCCTGCGGGTCCCCGGCGGCGAGCGAGTCCACGTGCGCCGCGAGACGCGCGACGGTGGTGTGCTCGAAGAAGCGGCGGAGCGGGAGCTTCACGGCCAGGGCGTCGCGCACCCGCGAGGCCGCCATCGCGGCGAGCAGGGAGTGCGCGCCCAGGTCGAACAGGTCGGCCTCCACGCTCACCCGGTCGCGCCCCAGCACCGCGGCCCAGATCGCGGCCAGCGCCTCCTCCGTGGGCGTGCGGGGCGCGACGTGCTCCGCGCGCTCCTCCTCCCCGCCACGGCGGTCGGCTGCGAGCGCGCGGCGGTCCACCTTGCCGGCGGGGGTCAGCGGGAGCGCCTCCAGCGCCACGAACAGCGCGGGGACCATGTGGCCGGGGAGGCGGTCGCGGAGCCGCGCGCGCAGGACGGCCGGGTCGGCCTCCCCTCCGGGCGCGGCCACCAGGTACGCCGCGAGCTTCCGGTCGCCCTCCTCCTCCCGCACCACCACCGCGCAGTCCCGCACCCCCGGGCACTCCCGGAGCGCCGCCTCGATCTCGCCCAGCTCGATGCGGAAGCCCCTCACCTTCACCTGGCGATCGATCCGGCCCAGGAACTCCAGCGTCCCGTCCGCCAGCCAGCGGACCCGGTCGCCGGTGCGGTACATCACCCCGCCGGGCGCGGCGGCGAACGGGTCAGGGACGAAGCTCGCGGCCGTGCGGCGCGGGTTGCCGTGGTAGCCGTTCCCCACCGCGATCCCGCCGATGCACAGCTCGCCGGGGACGCCGACGGGGACCAGCCGCCAGGCCGGGTCCACCACGTGGCAGTCCAGGTTGGGGAGCGGGCCGCCGATGGAGACGGAGCGCGCGGTCTCCGGGAGGGGACGGTCGATCACGAGCTGCGTGACGTCGTCCGACGCCTCGGTGGGCCCGTACGCGTTGGTCAGGCGGATCCCCGGGCATGCACGCAGCCAGGCGTTGACCAGGTCCACCGGGACTTCCTCGCCCGTGGCCATGATCCAGCGAAGCTCCGGGAGCCCCCGCTCCCCTTCCGGGAGCGCCGACACGCGCTCCAGCAGGGCGTGGAGGACGCCGGGGACCAGCTCCACGATGGTGACGCGCTCCTCGCGTATCACCCGGAGGAGGGCGTCGGCGTCGCTCACCGTGTCGGCGTCCACGATCACGGTCCGCCCGCCCACCACCAGCGGGGCGAGGAACTGCCAGACGGAGATGTCGGACGAGGCGGGGGCGCTCTGCAGGAAGCAGAACTCCGGGTCCAGCTCCAGCACGTCGAGCTGGGCGAAGATGTGGTTGACGGCGCCGTCGTGGCGGATCACCGCCCCCTTGGGGAGGCCGGTGGACCCGGAGGTGTAGAGCATGTAGGCCGGGTCGCCCGGGTGTGTCCGCCCGGGAGCGGTGGCGTCGTCGTCGGCAGGCGCGTCCGGGAGGGCGTCGAAGCAGAGGGTCGTCGCCAGCTCCGGACTGGACGCGATGGCCCCGGCGAAGGCGGACGCCACCCCGGAGCGGGTGAGCAGGACGGACACCCCGCTGTCGGCCAGCATGTGGCGGATGCGCCCCTCGGGGTAGGTGGGGTCCAGCGGGAGGTAGGCGCCGCCAGCGCGCAGCACGGCGAGGATCCCCACCAGGAAGTCGATCCCGCGCTCCTCCAGGATCCCCACGAAGTCCCCCCGCCCCACCCCGGCCCGCCGCAGCAGCGCCGCGACGTGCTCCGTCCTCCGCGCCAGCTCCGCGTAGGTGACGCGAGCCTCGCCCGCGACGGCGGCGACGGCTCCGGGCGTGCGCGCCGCCTGCTCCGCGAAGAGCCGGTCGAGGGTGCGGTCCAGCGGGTAGGCGCGGCGCTCCCCCTGGAACTCGCCCAGGAGCTGCCGGGTCTCCGCCTCGTCGAGGAGCCCCAGCGCCGAAACCGGCAGCGCCGGCTCCGCGGCCGCGCTCCGCAGCAGCATCTCCCAGTGGCGGAGGATCCGCCCGGCGGTAGCGTCGTCGTACAGGTCGGCGGCGTAGGCCAGGTGGAACGTCAGCCCGTCCGGGCCGTCCGCCGCGGTGGCTTCCAGGTCGAACTTCGCAGTGGGGCTCCCCGACAGGAGGCCGCGCGAGCGGGCGTCGAGAGTCGAGCCTCCCTGCTGGAGGTCGAACGACACCTGGTAGAGCGGGGTGACGCTCAGGTCGCGGCGGGGTTGAAGTTCCTCCACCACCCTCTCGAAGGGGAGGCGCTGGTGCGCGAAGGCTTCCAGCGCGGTGCCGCGCACCCGCCGCATGGCCTCCTGGAAGGAGGGGTCGCCGGAGAGGTCGGTGCGCAGCACGAGGGCGTTGACGAAGAACCCCACCAGGCGCTCCACCTCCAGGCGTCCGCGGTTCGCCACGTGGGTCCCCACCACCAGGTCGTCGCCCGCCCCGTAGCGCTGAAGGAGCGCCTTGAACGAAGCGAGGAGCGTCATGAACAGGGTCGCCGACGAGGCGCGCCCGAGTTTCCGCAGCGAGCCGGAGAGATCCGCCGGGAGCCGGAGGGTGCGCGCGCCGCCCCGGTAGCTCTGGACGAGGGGGCGCGCCCGGTCCGTGGGGAGGTCGATCACCTGTGGCGCGCCGGCCAGTCGGCCGCGCCAGTAGGCCAGGTGCGACTCCAGGACCTCGCCCCGGAGCCAGGCCCGCTCCCACAGGGTGAAGTCGGCGTACTGCACCGGGAGCGGCGGTAGGGGCGAGGGCTCGCCCCGCAGGCGCGCCGCGTAGAGCGCCGCGACCTCCTCCGCGATCACCCCCACCGACCACCCGTCGGACACGACGTGGTGCATCACCAGGAGGAGGCGGTCGCCGTCGTCCAGGCGCACCAGGGTGGGGCGCAGGAGCGGCGCCTCCGCCAGGTCGAAGGGGCGCAGCACCTCCTCCCGCACGGCGAGGCGCGCCTCCGCCGACTGCTCCTCCACGGGCCGTCCGCGGAAGTCCAGCACCGGGAGCGCGACGGGGCGCGGCGGATGCACCCGCTGCTCCCCCGCCCCGTCGCCGGCCGGGAAGGAGGTGCGCAGCGCCTCATGGCGCTCGAACAGGTCGGCCAGCGCGCCCTCCAGCGCCGCCGGATCGGCCTCGCCCGGGAGGACGAGGAGGTCGATCAGGTTGTAGGCGGGGCTCTCCGGCTCCAGCTGGTGGAGGAGCCAGAGCCGCTGCTGCGCGAAGGAGAGGGGGACGCTCTCGCCCCGCGGCGCGGGGAGGAGCGGCGGCTCCGGGACGTGCGCGGCGCCCGCGCGCTCCAGCGCCTCCGCCACCCCGGCGACGGTGGGTGCGTCGAAGAGGACGTGGAGCGGCAACTCCACCCCGAGCACCGCCTGGACCCGGGCGACGAGCCGGACCGCGGAGAGCGAATGGCCGCCCAGCTCGAAGAAGTCGTCCCTCACCCCGATGGGACGGGTGCCGACGACCTCCTCCCAGACCTCCACCAGCGCCTCCTCCACCGGCGTGCGGGGCGGGAGGTAGCCGCCGCGCGCCGCGAGGTCCGCGGCGGTGGGCGCCGGGAGGGCGCCGCGGTCCACCTTGCCGCTCGCGGTGCGGGGAAGCTCCGGCAGGAGCACGAATGCGGCAGGGAGCATGTATTCCGGGAGGCGCTCGCGCAGGTGGGCGCGCAGCCCGGCGGGCGTGGGAGCCGCGCCCGGGGCAGCGACCACGTACGCGACCAGGGCGTCCCCGCCCGGCGCGTCCGCGCGGACGGCCACGACCGCCGTCTCCACGGCGGCGTGCTGCGCCAGGAGGGCCTCGATCTCGCCGGGCTCGATGCGCAGCCCGCGCAGCTTCACCTGCTGGTCTGTCCGGCCCAGGAACTCCACCGTCCCATCCCCGCGCCGCCGCCCCACGTCCCCCGTCCGGTAGAGCCGCCCCCCCACCTCGCCGGAGAACGGGTCGGGAACGAACTTCTCCGCCGTCAGCTCCGCTCGCCCCATGTACCCCCGCGCCAGCCCCGGCCCCGACGCGTACACCTCGCCGGGGACCCCCACCGGCACCGGCTCCAGCCCGGCGTCCAGCAGGTAGAGATGCGTCCCCGTGACCGGCCGGCCGATCGGGAGCACCGCCCCCTCCTCGTCCCCCCGGTACTCCCACGCGCTCACGTCGATGGACGCTTCCGTGGGCCCGTACGTGTTCACCACCCTCGCCCCGAAGACCTCCGCCGCCCGCCGCGCCACCTCCACCGGGAACGCCTCGCCCCCGCAGCTGACCAGGCGCAGGGTCATGCACCGCTCCGCCTCCGGCTGCACCAGGAGGAGCTGGAGCACGGAGGGCACCAGCTGGAGCATGGTCACGCCGTGATCGGCGAGCGCGCGCGCCAGGTAGGCCGGGTCCTGGTGCCCTTCGGGAGCGGCCACCACCACGCGCGCCCCGCTCCACAGCGGGAGGAACAGCTCCCAGATGGAGGCGTCGAAGGTCAGCGGCGTCTTCAGCAGCACCACGTCGTCCGGGCCCAGCGGGTGCTGCTCGTGCGCCCACAGCACACGGTTGCGGATGGAGCGGTGCGCGATCATCACCCCCTTGGGACGGCCGGTGGAGCCCGAGGTGTAGATCACGTACGCCAGGCGGGAGCCGCCCATGTCCGCGAGCGGGTCGCCGGAGGAGGAGGCCCCGGTCGCGTCCGGGGCGAAAAGCTCGTCGTCGAGCGCGAGGACGGGCCCCTTGAAGGACGGGAGGGCGGCGCGCGCGGCGGGATGGACGAGGAGCACGCGCGGGCGCGAGTCGGCGAGCATGTAGGCCAGGCGCTCGGCCGGGTGCGCGGGGTCGAGCGGGAGGTAGGCGCCTCCGGCCTTGAGCACGGCAAGCAGCGCCACGATCAGCTCCGCCGAGCGCTCGCCGCAGATCCCCACCACGACGTCGGGTCCCACGCCCAGCGCGCGAAGCCGCCGCGCCACGTTCTCCGCGCGCGAGTCCAGCTCCCCGTAGGTGAGCGTGCCGCCCTCGAAGACCAGGGCCACGGCGCCGGGAGCGGCGGCGGCCCGGCGCTCGAAGGGCGCGTGAAGCCCCTCCTCCCCGGGATCGGTCCCCTCGGTGGCGTTCCAGCGCCCCAGCACCTCGTCGCGCTCCCGAGCGTCCAGCAGCGTCAGCTCGCCCAGGGCCCGCCCGCTCCCTCCCGCAAGCATCCCCTCCAGCAGGACCCGGTAGTGCCGCGCCAGGCGCTCCACCGTCTCCGCCTCGAACAGCCCCGCCGCGTACTCCACCAGCCCCCGTGCCCCGCCCCCCTCCTCGCCCAGGCTGAGGCTGAGGTCGAACATCGCCGCGCCGCGCCCTACGCGGACGGGGGCGGCGTCCAGGCCGGCGAGGCGGGGGAGCCCGGCGGGTGCGTTCTGGAAGGCGAACATCACCTGGAAGATCGGCGCGTGCCCGCGGCTCCGCTCCGGCGCCACCGCGCCCACCACGCGCCCGAACGGCACCTCCTGGCGCGCGAACGCCTCCAGCGTCCCCTCCCGCACCCGCTCCAGCAGACCGCCCACGCTCGGGTCCCCGGACAGGTCCGTCCGCAACGCCAGCGTGTTGACGAAGTAGCCCACCAGCCCCTCCACCTCGCGCCGGCCGCGCCCCGCCACCGGCGTCCCCACCACCACGTCCTCCGTGCGCCCGTAGCGCCCCAGCAGCGCCTGGAACGCTCCCAGCAGGAGCATGAACGGCGTCACCCCCGCCTCGCGCGCCGCCGCCCGCACCCACTCCCACAGCTCCGGCGCAAGCTCGAAGCGGTGCGCCCCGCCCCGGTGGTCCTGCACCGCCGGGCGCGCCCGGTCCGTGGGCAGCTCCAGGCGCGCCGGAGCGCCGGCCAGGCGCTCCCGCCACCAGCCCAGCTGCCCCTCCAGCACCTCCTCCACCTCCGGCGAGCGCTGCCAGAGCGCGTAGTCGCCGTACTGCACCGCCGGCTCCGGGAGCGGCGAGGCCTCCCCGCGCACGAAGGCGCCGTAGAGCGCTTCCAGCTCGCGGTACAGCACGCCGATGGACCAGCCGTCGGAGACGGCGTGGTGCATCGAGATCACCAGCACGTGCTCAGCCGCCCCCAGGCGCAGCAGCGCCGCCCGGAAGAGCGGCCCGCGCCCGAGGTCGAACGGCTGCTCCGCAAGGTACCGCGTCCAGGCGGCGGTGGCGGCTTCGCGCGCGGCCACGCCGAGCGCGCCCAGCTCCACGACCGGGAGGGAGGGAGGGACGGCGGGGAGCACGTCCTGCCAGGGCTCGCCGTCGATCTCGGTGAAGACGGTGCGGAGCGCCTCGTGACGCCGCACGACCTCGCCCAGCGCGCGGCCGAGCGCGGCGACGTGAAGCGTCCCGTGCAGGCGCAGCGCGCACGGCAGGTTGTACACGCTGCTCCCCGGCTGCACGTGCTCGAAGAGCCAAAGCCCCCGCTGGCCGTGCGAGGCGGGGACCGGCCCCTCCCGCGGGACACGAGTGACGGGCGGGAGGAGGGCCCCGCCCTCCTCCCGCCCGGACGTCTCGATCCACGCGGCCAGCTCGGCCACGGTGGAGGCCTCGAACACTTTCCGCAGCGGCACCTCCACGCCGGACACGGCCCGCGCGCGCGCCGCGATGCGCGCGGCGAGGAGGGAGTGGCCGCCCAGGCCGAGGAAGTCGTCGTACACCCCTACCGCGTCCACGCCCAGGACCTCCGCCCAGAGCGCGCACAGCTCCCGCTCCAGCCCGGTCCGCGGCGCGCCGCCCTCCGCCACGCCGGCGCCCGCCGCGTCCTCCGCGGCGTGCCGGGCGAACTCGCCCTCCGCCAGCATGCGGCGCAGCTCCGCCCGGCGGATCTTCCCCAGCGCGGTGCGGGGAAGCTCGGCGGGGTCCAGCAGGAGCACGTGCGCCACCGGCACCGCGTAGCGCGAGGCCACGGCGCGGCGCACCTCCCGCCGGAGCGCGGATCGCTCCGCGGCCCCGCTGCGGTGCGTGTGGAGGAACACGGCGACCGCCTCGGTCTCGCGGCCCGGCGCCCGCACCGGGCACACCGCCGTGTACCCACGCTCCACGCCGTCCACCTCCTCGACGGCGGCCTCCACCTCCCTCCCCTGGAGGTTGAGCCCGTTGACGATCAGCACGTCCGCCATGCGGCCGGTCAGCGCCAACGATCCTCTCTCCAGGAAGCCGGCGTCGCCGGTGTCGAGCCAGCCGTCGCCGGTGAAGCTGGCGAGGGTCAGCTCCGGGTCGCGGGCGTACCCGGGGGTCACCATCTCGCCCCGCACCTGGATGCGCCCTTCGCACCCCTCCGGGACGACGTACCCCTCCGTGTCCACTACCCGGACCACGATCCCCGGGAGCGGGACGCCGACCTTGAGGAAGCCGTCGCCCAGCGAGGCCGCCTCCGGGCGGAGGGCGTCGAGGCGTGTGATCCCGCCCGCCTCCGACGTGCCGTACGACGAGCACAGCGCGTCCGGGCGGAGCCCGAACGGCTCCATCCGGTCCAGGAAGGTGCGCGCCGTCCGGGCGGCCACGGGTTCCGCCGTGAGGGTGATGCGCTCCACGGCGGAGAAGTCCCAGGCACGGTCCCTCGCCCCGGCCAGCCGATCGTTCACCCTTCCCAGGAAGTACCCGGTGGCCCCGGCGTGCGTGGCGCCGTACCGGTGGAGCGCCTCCAGCCAGCGCCCCGGCTCGTCGATCACGTCCCGTGTCCCCAGGTGGACCTGGTGCGCCCCCGAGACGAGCAGGGTGAGCGCCGCCATGATCCCCGCGTTGTGGTCGAGCGGGAGCCAGTTGACGAAGGTGACCGCGCGCCCGGAGAGGCGTGACGAGGCCACGGCGAAGTGGCAGGCGAGGAGCAGGTTGCGATGGGTGCGCCGCACCAGCTTGGGACGCCCCGTGGTCCCGGAGCTGAGGAGGAGGAGGGCGGTCGAGTCCGGCGAGGGCGCGTGCCAGACGGGGCTCGCGTCGTGGGCCGCCACCTCGGAGAGCGCGACGATCCGTGCGGACTCTCCCAGGAGCGAGGCCGTGTCGGCGCATACGGCATCGGCCGCCACGACAAGAGGCCCGTCGAGAACGGACCAGGCGTCGTGGAGGCGCCGGCCCACCGAGCCGTCCCCGACGCCTGGCTCCGGAACCGCGGCGGGAACGGCGACGAAGCCGCCCGCCAGGCAGGCCCAGAGGGCCGGGAGGAAGTCCTCGGCCGCTTCGATCTGGAGCACGACCTCGTCTCCCGGCACCGCCCCCCGCGCGCGGAGCCCCCCCAGGATGCGATCCGCCCGAAGGCGGGCCTCGCCGTAGGCGAGCCTCACTTCTCCGCCGTCCGCCCGGATCCGGACGAGCCGACCGCCCGGGACGCGACGGAGCGAATCGAGAAGCGTCGCCGCACCGGTCTCCACGATCGCGGGACCTACCGCGACCGAAGGACGTGTTGAAGGTGCCTGCTCGACGATCGCTTCCATTTCCCTGTCAGTTCTTGAACTCGGGGTGCGCTGCCGCGCGAGCCCCAGGGAACTTCGCGAAATGCTCTCTTTACCACATAAAATGTCCCGAAACACCCATACACGACACAGGTCCGGCGGCGGCCCGCCTCGTCGCCCGCGAGGAGCGAAGCCACGGATGCACACCTTATCAGACAATTATTGTAACCGCATAGTACTCACCCGCTCGTACCGCGTCAAGACTTTCGTTTCGCCCGTGCCGCCGCTCGCAGACCTCCGTTTCGATCCCGAACGAAACGGGAGCGCCGCACCTCTCAGACTCCGAACCAGTAACTGACCTTGAGCAGAAGCACGTTGGTCCCCTCGGCACGGAAGAGGCGGCCCGCGTCGCGCGACAGGTCGAACGTCCCGTCCGGAGCATCGTGGTGCAGGGCGTTGTTCCAGATCACGAACAGCGCGGAGCCCGGACGGTACTCCCATCGCAGCACGGCGTTGGAGCGGAGCTGCTTGAAGTTGAAGTCGGGGTCCTGCGGCGCGGCGACGGGACGGAAGCGCTCGGAGTACGATCTACCTCCGGGATCCACGACCTCCACGAAGTCCGAGTACTCCCCCGCGCTGATGTACGGCTGCGCGTACCACTGGAGCGAGAGGTCGGGCGTGAAGGTGTAGCTGAGCCGGGCGGTGAGCGCGGCGGTGGTCTGCCCGAGCCGGGCGAGGACGTACCGGACCGAACCGTCGTCCAGGCGTCGGCTCGTGACGTACTGTGCGGGGTTCTCCAGCCGGGACAGCGACGGACGGAGCGAAAGGTGGATCCTGGGCGACGGCCGGATCTCCACGGAGGGCGCCACGCTCAACAGCCGCCCGTCCATCTCGTCGTGGACCTCCGCCGTAAGGGAGAGCGTCCCGCTGACCCGCTCCCGGCGATCGCTGTAGAAGCCGAGGTACACGTTCGTCTGGCCCGGCAGGCGCAGCGCCGGCCCTCCCCGGAGCGCCGCGGTGGACAGGGCCGGCATGGCCCGCTCCACGGTGCCGGAGCCTCCCCAGAAGTTGTTGAGCTGGAACGTCCCCGAGAGGTTTCCACGGGCGCCTACCCGCTCTCCGCCAAAGGTCCACTCCACCCGCTCGAACAGGTTCACGCTCCAGTTCCGGAAATGCCGCCCCGGCCTGAACTCCTGGAATCCGACCCCCGCGTACTCCTCGACCCGGTCCGTCTGCTGCTGGAAGCCCAGGTCGTTGATCTCCAAACCCGGGGAGCGAGTCCGCGCGCCCAGTTCCCAGCGCCAGCGCCCGCCGCCGATCTTCTCCACCTCGAGGTTGCCGATGAAGCCGGAGAGGGAGGTGCGCGTCGAATCGAACTCCAGGTGAGCGGCGTCCGGCCGCTGGAAGTAGTGGGCGGAGTGGAGCTGCACGTCGCGCAGGGCATCCTCGCTCCCCCGCACGTGGCTCCCCACCATGAAGCCGCCGAGCTGGTAGTTGCCGCCCCCGAACCGGTGCCATCCGTCGATCCCTCCGGCGTACGCGGCGGTACGGAGGAAGTCGAGCCCGGTGCCGGCCAGGTCGCGGTTCACGGACGTCAGCACCCCTCCGAGGCCGCTGCTCCCCCTGCGGAAGTCGCGGATGACCCGCGCCACGCCGTAGTTGGTCAGCGGCTCCACGACGAGGCGCCGCGTCCCGTCCGTGGGAGAGACGAAGGCGGCCTCCTCGCGCCCGTTCAGCGCGTTCAGCAGGCCCACGGACCAGCCGTCGGCCGTCTTCCCGGAGAGCTTTACGGCCCCCAGGATGGTCGTGCGCTCCGGGACATCCCGGAAGGTCGCGTCCCCCGGGACGGTACCGCTGGGCGGAGCGCCGATCCGCCGGGAGTAGAACAGCTGGCCGGCCTGCCCGCCGAACCCGAAGTCGAAGATGTCGGCTCCCTCCACGAAGAATGGCCGCTGCTCGGTGAGCTGGGTCTCGAACGCGGTGAGGTTGACCTCCGAGGGATCCGCCTCCACCTGCCCGAAGTCCGGGTTCACGGTCCCCGTGAGGGTGAGGCTCGGCGTCAACCCGTATCGGAAGTCGAGGCCGGCGGCCGCGCGAACGTCGCTCGCGGAGTAGAACGGGTTGGAGCGGTCACCGGGTGCCCGGGTCAGGCTGGACACCGCGTACGGCTCCAGTTCGAGGCGGGTGGCGGGACCGAGGTCCGAGAGCCCCTGCAGCTCCCCGAACCGGGACACGTACCCGGGCGCGTCGGGGGGGATGGGCGCCCAGTACGAGACCTCTTCGTGCCGGGCGATTTCCCGCTCGAAGTTCACGCCCCAGGTGGTCGCCCCGCGGCTGAAGCGGAGCTGCGACAGGGGAATCCGGAACTCCGCCGTCCAGCCGAGCGAGTCCACGGCCGCGCGCCCCTCCCAGACCGCGTTCCACTTCAGGTCGCGCCGGCCGTTCTCGGTGAGGACGAAGTCCTGCTTCACCTCCCGGGGGTTGATCGCGAAGCCGAAGGCCGTGCGGTTGTCGTCGTCGCTGTCGACCATGACGTAAAGCCAGTCGGAGTAGATCCCCGTGGCGTCACGCCGGGCGAGCTGCGCCGCCACCGAGTCCGGGTGATCGTACATCCGCGCGGCGACGTAGAGCGCGCCCCCCGCCTGGAGCACGCGGATTTGGGTCTCCCGGCTGGCGGGAGCCCCGGGGTTCGGCTGGCGCTGTACGAACCCGGTGGAGGGGGATGCCAGCTCCCAGGCGGGGTCGTCGAGCCTGCCGTCCACCACGGGAGGAGCCCCGGCGTAACGGCCCGCGACGATGGCGCGGACTGCACCGCCTTCTCCCCCCGGTGCCGGGGACGGGCCGGTGGTCTCCTGGGCGGCGGCTCCGCTTCCCAGCGCGAGCGCGGCGACCAGCGCCGGGACGGCGGTCCCGAACCGGATCCGGCTGTGCCGCGCGGTTGGACGGCGGGGGGAGGCTCCTCCAGAGGTGCCCGACCCACCCGCCCTCCCGTGTGAGACGGAGGTGCGGCAATGGCTCACAAATACGCCCTCCTGCGGAGCCTCCCCCCACCTCCCGTCCGGCTCCCCGATCTGCCCGGGTTCGACCTCATGCATCGCGTGGATTCCTCTCGTGGACTTCCGATGGGGGGATCGTCCCGCCTTCGCGCGCCGGGTCCACCTCCAGCGAGGCATCCAGCGCGGCGGCCAGGGCCCGGACGTGCGGCTCGTGGAACATGCTGAAGTGGTCGCCGGGGACCGGCCGGACCTGGAGCGTCCCGGAGCAGAGCGCCTTCCAGTGGAGCGGGCGGAGCTCCGCGCCCGGCGGTGCCGGGCGCCGCTCCGTCGCTTCCAGCAGGACCGCGGATCCGGCGAAGGATCCCGGTTCGTAGTCGCGGAGGGCGGCGAGGTGGGCACGGCGGACGTCCAGCAGGGCCGTCATGCGCGCATCGTCCACGTCCGGGGAAACCGCATCCGCCGCGTGGGCCTCGGCGAGCAGGGGGTCGAGCATCTCCGCCAGGAGCGCGGCGTCGTCCAGTGCGGCGTCGTCCAGTGCGGCGTCGGTCCGGACGGCGCGGGGCGGGTCCAGCATCACCAGCACGTCTACGCGCTCTCCCTCGGCTTCCAGGCGCCGGGCCATCTCCCAGGCCACCACCGCGCCCATCGACCACCCGCCGAGCGCATAGGGCCCACGTGGCTGAACGGCGCGGATTGCGGTGAGGTGCGCGGCGGCCAGCTCTTCCAACCGGGAGACGGGCTCGCCGCCGTCCACCCCCGGCGCCTGGACCCCGTAGAGCGGCCGGGTGGATCGCATCCGCCGCGAGAGCGCGATGTACGAGAGGACGTGCCCGTCCACGGCGTGGACGAAGAAGAAGGGACGCCCCCCGCTCCCTGCCCGCAGCGGCACGATCCGGGGCGGGGTCTCGCCGGCTGCGTGGCTCTCCATCATCTCGGCCATCCGCTCCACGGTGGCGCCGCGGAAGACGGCGTGCAGCGGGAGGCGCGCGCCCAGCTCCCGCTCGACCCGGGAGACGAGGCGCACCGCCAGGAGCGAGTGCCCGCCGAGATCGAAGAAGCCGTCGCGAACGCCCACCCGCTCGGTGCCCAGCACCGCGGCCCAGATCCCCGCGAGCGTCGCTTCCAGGCGGTTCCTGGGCGCGACGTATCCTTCTTCCCCGCGCACCGCCCCGGGAGCCGGGAGGGCGCGGCGGTCCACCTTCCGGTTCGCCGTCAGCGGTAGGGAGTCGAGGGTCAGAACGGCGGAGGGGACCATGTACTCCGGTAGCTTCCCCGAGAGGTGTTCGCGCAGCGCACCGGGGGTGGGGGGCGACTGCCCCTCGTGGAGGGTCACGTACCCGGCCAGCCTGCGGTCGCCGGGAACGTCCTCGCGCACCACGACCACGGCCTCGCGGACAGCCGGGTGCGCGAGCAGGGCCGCTTCGACCTCCTCCAGCTCGATCCGGAACCCGCGCAACTTCACCTGCTGGTCCGCCCGGCCTACGAACTCCAGGGTCCCGTCCGCTCGCCAGCGAACCAGGTCCCCGGTGCGGTACAGCCGCGATCCGGGCTCGTCCGAGAACGGATCGGGCACCATCATCTCCGCCGTGAGCCCGGGACGGCCCAGGTAGCCGCGCGGCACCGCCGGACCTCCCACGTACAGCTCGCCGGGGACGCCCACCGGAACCGGGCCCAGTTCGTCGTCGAACAGGTAGACGCGTCGGTCCCCGACGGGCGTACCGATGGGAACCGCCGTGCCTGCGAAGTCCACGGGCACCGGGTAGCAGGTGGCGAACACGGTGCACTCGCTCGGTCCGTAGCCGTTCACCAGCCGGATGCCGGGGAACGCGTCCAGCGCACGGCGCACGTGTACCGGGGACACGGCCTCCCCCCCGGTCATCACCTGGCGCACCCGGCCCAGGATCTCCGGCCGGGTATCCACCACCAGGTTGAAGAGCGCGGAGGACAGCCAGAGCGTCGTCACCCCGTGTCGTTCCACCTCCCGCGCGAGCCCGTCCAGGTCGGCGCTCTCCCCCGGGTAGAGGGCCACGGTCCCCCCTGTCAGCAGGGCCGGCCACAGCTCGAGGGTGAGGGCGTCCCACGACGTGGACGAGTGTTGCAGCACCACCTCCCCCGGGCCGAAGCGGGCGTTCCCCGCGCCCTGGAAGAACCCGGGGATCGCGCGATGCGGCACTTCGGTCCCCTTGGGTGTCCCGGTGGACCCCGAGGTGTAGATCACGTAGACCGTGTGGTCGGGCGTGACCTCCACCCGGGGCGGATGAGCCGGCTCCCGGGCGATCCGCGGCCCATCCACATCGAGGAGGATCTCCGGTAGGCCGTCCGGGAGACCGCCCCGCAGCCGCTCCTCCGTGAGCAGCAACGGCGAAGCGATCTCCCGCAGCGTCAGTGCGATGCGCTCGGGCGGGTAGGAGGGGTCGACGGGCACGTACGCGCCGCCCGCTTTGAGGATGCCGAGGAGCGCGACCGGCAGTTCCAGCGACCGCCGCAGGGCGAAGCCCACCTTCACGTCCGGCCCTACGCCGTACCCGCGGAGGAGGTGGGCGAGCTGGTTCGCCCTCCGGTCCAGCTCCGCGTAGGTGAGCCGCCGGTCGCCGCATGCGACCGCGACCGCATCGGGAGTGCGGCGCGCCTGCTCCTCGAAGAGGTGGTGTACGCACCATTGGGACGACGGGGGACAGGAGGCCGCGCTCCAGGCCCGGAGGACCTGGAGCCGCTCCGTCTCCGGGAGCAGGGTCACCCCGGAGACACGTCGATCCGGCTCCCGTGCGATCTCCCGGAGCACCACGGAGAGGTGCCCGGCCATCCGTTCGATCGTCTCGCGATCCCACAGCTCCCGGCGAAAGGCCAGCGAGCCGCCGAGCCGGTCACCGTGCACGGAGAGGGAGAGCGTAAGGTCGAACTTGACCGCCTCGACGGTCGTCCGAAGGGGCTCCGCTTCCAGTCCCGGCAAGTGCAGCCCGGGCGGAGACCCCGCCGCGAGCGCGAGCACCACCTGGAAGATCGGGGTGTGCTGGATGGAGCGCTCCGGGGACAGCTCCTCCACCAGTCGCTCGAAGGGAACGTCCTGGCTCGAGTGCGCCTCCAGGACGCGGTCGCGGACCTGGCGAAGGAGGTCCCGCACGGTCTGGTCGGGCGAGAGGTCCGCGCGCAGGGGAAGCGTGTTCACGAAGAGGCCGATCACCCTCTCCAGCTCCGCGTGCGTTCGGCCGGCCACGGGACTCCCCACCACCACGTCCCGCTGGCGTGCGTACCGGGCGAGCAGAAGCTGCCACCCGGCCGTAAGCGCCATGAACAGCGTGGCCCCCTCACCGCGGGCGACCTCGCGCAGGCCGCGAAGGACCTCTTCCGGGATCTCCACGGCGCAGCGTTCTCCCCGGTCTCCCGGGGTGGGTGGGCGCGGGCGGTCCAGGGGGAGGTCCAGGAGCGGCGGCGCTCCGGCCAGCCGCCCGCGCCAGTATGCGAGCTGCCGCTCCAGGAGTTCCCCCTCCAGCCGATCCCGCTGCCAGACGGCGTAATCGGCGTACTGCAGGTCGGGCTCCGGAAGGGTCGGCTCCCGGCCGGAGGAGTATGCGGCGTAGAGGTCGGACAGCTCGCGGAAGAGAACCCCGTCACTCCATCCGTCGAACGCCACGTGGTGGAGAGTGAGGAGGAGGACGTGCTCCTCGGGGTCCAGACGGAGGAGCAACGCCCGGAAGGGCGAGCCCGATTCCAGGTCGAAGGGGGTGTCGGCCTCGAGTGCCGCGATGCGGAGTACGGCGCCAGCGCGCTCCTTCGCCACGAGCGGGGTCAGGTCGTCTACCGGGAGCGCGACGGCCGAGGGAGGGAGGATACGCTGCGCCGGCTCTCCGTCCTCGGCGGTGAAGACGGTCCGCAGCACCTCGTGCCGGCGGACGATCTCGGCCAGGCTCCCCTCCAGGGCAGCGCGGTCCAGCCGCCCGCGAAGGCGGAAGGCGTGGGGTATGTTGTACGTGGGACGCCCCGGCCCCATCCGGTCCAGGAACCAGAGGCGCCGCTGGGCGAAGGAGAGGGGGAGCGACGTGCTCCGGGACGCGCGCGGGATCCGGGAGGGCGCCGGTCGGGGCGCTTCCCCTGCGACGGACTCGATCCACTCCGCCACCCCTTCCACGGTCGGGGCATCGAAGATGACGTGGAGCGGGACCTCCACCCCCATGAGGTCGCGCACCCGCGCGACGACCCGTGCCGCGGTCAGCGAGTGGCCGCCCAGCTCGAAGAAGTCGTCGCGCACGCCCACCCGGCGCGCGTCCAGTACCTCGGTCCAGATTCCCGCCAGCGCGCGCTCTACCGGGGTCCGCGGAGCGAAGTGCTCCCGGTCGCTCGCCACGGGACCGGGAGCCGGGAGGGCGCGGCGGTCCACCTTGCCGCTCGCGGTGCGCGGGAGCGCGTCCAGGCGCACCCACGCCCCGGGGAGCATGTACTCCGGGAGCGATCGCCTGAGGTGTGTGCGCAGCTCCGCGCCCGTGGTCGCGCCCTCGCTCGCGGCGAAGTAGCCCACCAGCCTCGCCTCGCCGGGCCGGTCCTCCCGCACGGCGACGGCGGCCTCGCGCACGGCCGGGTGCAGCGCCAGCAGCGTCTCGATCTCTCCCGGCTCGATCCGCACCCCCCGCAGCTTCACCTGCCCGTCCACCCGTCCCAGGTACTCCACCGCCCCATCCCCGCGCCGCCGCCCCACGTCCCCCGTCCGGTAGAGCCGCCCCCCCGACTCCGCACCGAAGGGGTCCGGCACGAACTTCTCCGCCGTCAGATCCGGGCGCCCCAGGTACCCCCGCGCCAACCCCGACCCTCCCACGTACACCTCCCCCGCCTCCCCCACCCCCACCGGCTCCATCGCCTCGTCCAGCACGTAAACCCGCGTGTTCGTGATCGGCAGACCGATCGGAACCACCGCTCCCTCTGCCCTCCCCCGCCACTCCCACGCACTCACGTCGATGCTCGCCTCCGTCGGGCCGTACAGGTTCACCACCCGCGCCCCGAACACCTCCGCCGCACGCCGCGCCGCCTCCGCCGGGAACGCCTCGCCCCCGCAGAAGAGCAGTCGCAGGCTCCGGCACTCCTCCAATCCCGCCTGCCCCAGCAGCGCCTGAAGCATCGTGGGCACCAGCTGCAGCACCGTCACCCTTTCTTCCCGCAGCGCGCGCGCCAGATACGCCGCATCCTGGTGCCCCCCCGACGGCGCCACCACCACACGTGCCCCGCTCCACAGCGGAAGAAAAAGCTCCCAGATGGAGGCATCGAACGTGAACGGCGTCTTCAGCAGCACCACGTCTTCCGCGCCCAGCGGGTACGTCTCGTACGCCCACAGCACCCGGTTGCGGATGGAGCGGTGCGCGATCATCACCCCCTTCGGACGGCCGGTAGAGCCCGACGTGTAGATCACGTACGCCAGGCGCGACCCACCCACCTTCCCCCCCGCGCCCATGCCCTCCTCGGCGCAGTCCCCAGGCCCGGTGGGCCCCGCGGGGGGCGTCTCGTCGTCGAGCGCGAGCACGGGTCCGGCGAAGGGCGGCAGCGCCCCGCGTGCGGACGGGTGGACCAGGAGCACACGCGGGCGGGCGTCGGCGAGCATGTAGGTAAGCCGCTCCGCCGGGTGCGCGGGGTCGAGCGGGAGGTAGGCGCCCCCTGCCTTGAGCACCGCCAGAAGCCCCACGACCATCTCCACCGAGCGCTCCGAACACAGCCCCACCACCACGTCCGGACCCACCCCCAGCTCGCGCAGCCGCCGCGCCAGCCGGCCGGCACGCGCGTCCAGCTCTCCGTACGTGAGCGCGCCCCCCGCGTGCACCAGCGCGACCGCGTCCGGACGCGCGGCCGCCTGCCGCTCGAAGGGTTCCTGCAGCCCTTCCTCTCCCGGCTCGGTGCCCCGGGTACGGTTCCATCCCTCCAGCACCTGTGACCGCTCCGCCGCGTCCAGCAGGGTCAGCTCCCCCACGCGCCGCCCCGCTCCCCCCGCCATTCCCTCAAGCAGCGCCCCGTAGTGCCGAGCCAACCGCGTCACCGTCGCCGCCTCGAACATCCCCGCCGCGTACTCCACCCGCCCCCGCAGTCCCCCGTCGGCTTCTTCCAGCTCGAGGGTGAGGTCGAACTTGGCCGTGGAGCGGTCGATGCGGACGGGAGCGGCGACGAGACCGGGGAGGCGGGGGAGATCGACGGGAGCGCCCTGGTAGGCGAACATCACCTGGAACAGCGGGGTCCTCCCCCGCCCCCGCTCCGGCGCCACAGCCTCCACCACCCGTTCGAACGGCACCTCCTGGTGCGCGTACGCCCCCAGCGTCCCCTCCCGAACCCGCCCCAGCAGTGCGCCCACCGCCGGATCGCCCGACAGGTCCGTCCGCAGCGCGAGCGTGTTCACGAAATACCCGATCAGCCCTTCCACCTCCCGGCGGCTGCGCCCCGCCACCGGCGTCCCCACCACCACGTCCTCCGTCCGCCCGTAGCGCCCCAGCAGCACCTGGAACGCTCCCAGCAGCATCATGTACGGAGTCGCCCCCGCCGTACGTCCCACCTCCCGTACCCGCTCCCACACCCCTGCCCCCACTTCGAAGAGGTGCTCTCCACCCCGTCCGTCCCGCACCCCCGGACGTGCCCCGTCGGCCGGCAGCTCCAGCTCAGCCGGCGCTCCCTCCAACCGGGAACGCCACCAAGAGAGCCCCCGCTCCAGCGCCGCGTCCCCCAGGTGCTCCCGCTGCCAGCGCGCGTAGTCGGCATACTGCACCGCCAGCTCCGCCAGCGGCGACGCCTCTCCCCGAACGTACGCCCCGTACAGCGCCTCCAGCTCCCGGTACAGCACCTCGAACGACCCGCCGTCGAAGACCATGTGGTGCATCCCGAGCACCAGGACGTGCTCCTCCGCGCCCAGCCTCAGCAGCGCCGCCCGGAAGAGCGGCCCCGCCTCCAAGTCGAAGGGCGCCCGTCCGAAGTCCCGCGCCCGCGCTTCCAACTCGCGCCCGGCCGCCCCCGGCACCTCCAGCGCCACTATCGGCAGCGGAACCGGACCGGCGGGGAGCACCCGCTGCACCGGTTCGCCCCCGGGCGCGGCGACGACGGTGCGCAGCACCTCGTGCCGCCGCACAACCTCCCCCAGCGCGCGCCGCAGCGCCCCCACCCGCAGCGCCCCGCGCAGCCGCAGCCCCCGCGCGAGGTGGTACGCCCCGCTCCCCGGCTCCAGCCGCTCCTGAAGCCACAGGCCCCGCTGCCCGTACGTCACCGGCTCCCATTCCCTTCTCTCCCCAGGTACGACCGGCGGGAGGGGAACCACGCCTGCCGCCAGGAGCCGGTCGACCTCGCGGGCGAGTTCCTCGACGGTGGGCGAATCGAAAACCGCCTGCAGCGGCAGCTCGACCCCGAACGCTTCCCGGACCCGTGCGAGGAGCCGGGTGACAAGCAGGGAGTGACCCCCCAGCTCGAAGAACCCGTCGCGCAGACCGACGCGCGGCGCGTGGAGTACATCGGCGAAGGCTTCCGCGAGCACCGCCTCGGCCGGGGTGCGCGGAGCCTCGTAGCCGCCCTCTCCGGCGACGGTGGGCGGAGCCGGGAGGGCACCGCGGTCGAGCTTTCCGCTCCCGGTGCGGGGGAAGGCGTCCAGGCGCACGAAGGCCGAGGGCACCATGTACTCCGGGAGCCTCGCCTTCAGGTGGTCCCTCAGCGCCGTCGCGGACGGCGCCTCCCACGCCGCGGTGTAGTACGCGACCAGCCGCGGCCCGCCCGGCGCGTCCTCCCGGGCCATCACCAGTGCGTCGTGGACTGCCGGGTGCGCGGAGAGCGCGGCCTCCACCTCACCGGGCTCGATGCGGTACCCCCGCACCTTCATCTGGAAGTCGGTGCGGCCCAGATACTCCAGCTCCCCGTCCTCCATCCACCGCACCCGGTCGCCGGTCCGGTACATGCGGGCGCCCGGCTCCCCGGAGTACGGATCGGGAACGAACCGCTCCGCAGTCGGCCCGGGGCTTCCCTGGTAGCCCCGGGCCAAACCGGCGCCGGTCATGTAAAGCTCACCCGGCACGCCGACGGGTACGGGACGAAGGGACGGGTCTAGCACGTAGGCCCGGGAGCCGGGGATCGCCCTCCCGATGCTCACCCGCTCCGCGCCGGGCCGCACCACCGCCCAGGTGGAGTAGACGGTGTCCTCCGTTGGACCGTACAGGTTACGCACGGTCCCGACCCCGTGCGCCTGCAACGCCCGGGCGAGGTCCGGGACGAGCGCCTCTCCCGCGAGGTTGAGGGCACGTAGCCCGGCCGGGATGCCCCCCGTCCGCAGGAGTTCGGCGGCGGCCGAGGGGACCATCACACCAAGGCGGACCTCTTCTGCAAGTCCGGCCAGCTCCAGCGCGTTCTCGACCAGCAGAAGTGTGCCGCCCCAGCAGAGGGTGCCGAACACCTCGGCCACGGACACGTCGAACGTCGCTGCGGTAGCGCCCAGCACGGCCGAGCGCTCCTCGTCGGGGACGAGGTCGCGGAGCCAGAGGAGCAGCGCCGACACGCTCCGGTGCTGGACCATGACTCCCTTCGGCCGTCCGGTGGATCCCGAGGTGTAGATCACGTAGGCGAGTTGATCCGGGGAGATCCGGACACCCGGGTCGCACGCCGACCGGCGCGCGATCGCCTCCGCCTCCGCGTCGAGAAGGAGGGGGCGCGCCCCGGACCGTGGGAGCCGTTCCGCCAGCGGCCCGGTGGTCAGGACGAGCCGGACTCCCGCGTCTTCCAGCACGAAGGAGGTCCGGTCCGTGGGATGGTCCGGCGAGAGCGGCACGTACGCGGCCCCCGACCTGAGCACGGCCAGGAGGGCTACGACCAGTGCGGGGCCGCGCTCCAGGTAGACGCCCACGCGGTCCTCCGGTCCGACTCCAGCCTCCCGCAGGTGGTGGGCGAGCCGGCCGGCCCGGGCGTCCAGCTCGGCGTAGGTGGTCCGTACGCCCCTGTGGAGAAGCGCCGTCGATCCCGGCGTGAGTGCCGCCTGGGCCGAGAACAGCTCGTGGATGCACCTCGCCTCCCCGCCGTCTCCCCTGCGGGGATTCCATGCCTCCAGCACCTGCCCCCGCTCCGCGGCCCCCATCGGATCGATCGCTCCGAGCGGCCGCCCGGGATCGCCCGCGAAGACGCCGAGCACGTTGGCGAGGTGGCCAACGAGCCGTCTGATGGCCTCCGCGCCGAATCGGGTCCGATCGTACGTCACCTCCACCGAGAGACGGCTTCCGCCGTACGCCACCAGGGAGAGAGGATACCCCGTCCACTGCAGCAGCTCGAAGCGGTGCCGGTGCCACTCCCCGCTCAGGCGGCGCAGCGCGTCCCCGGCCGACTCGCGCTCGAACGAGAGGAGCGTTTCGAGGAGGGGCGTACCGGGAGCCAGACCGAGATCGTGGATGATTTCCGCGAGCGGAAGGTGCTCGTGCGGGCGCATGGCGACCCAGTGATCCCGCACCGAGCGGAAGAATTCCCCCACCCCGGCCCGCTCGTCCACCCGGATCCTCACGGGGACGGTGTTGGTAAGGAGTCCCACCATCTCCTCCGCGCCGGGAAGCCCACCCCGGCGGCAGGCTCTCGCCGCGCCGAAGACCACGTCGGTCCTCCCCGTATACCGCCCGAGCAGCAGGCCCCACGCGCACTGCAACACGGTGTTCAGGGTGACGTCCTCGCGCCGGGCCAGCGTCTCCAGCTCGGCCGTGAGCTTCTCCGGAAGCCGTAGCCGGTGGGTGTCGAACCCCCGGGTACCGGAACATCCGGTACCCAGCACGAGCCCCATTGGAGCCTCGAAGCCGCGGAGCGCCTCTCGCCAGAAGGCCCGCGAGGGAGCCATGTCCCGGCTCCGCAGCCATTCGACATGGTCCCGAAAGGGACGGCGTCGTGGAGGCTGCCAGGGGATGCCGTCCCTCAGAGCCCGGTAGTCTTCGAACGCTTCGCGCAGCAGCAGGCGCCGCGCGTGACCGTCGAACAGTGCGTGGTGGGATGTCCAGAGAAGCCGGTACTCTGCCTCCCCGGTGCGGAACAGCGCGAAGCGGATCAGCGGCGCCCGTGCCGGGTCGAACGGAGTGCCCCGGTCCGCCTCCAGGTATTCACGCAGACGGCGCCCGCGCGCAGCAGGACCGAGGTCGCGCCAGTCGTGTTCCACCCAGGGAAACTCGACGACCGGGGATGTACGCTGGAGGGGCTCGGGCCAGGCACTGAGGTGGAAGGAGTTGCGGAGCACGCCGTGTCGCGCCACGAGGCGCCGCCAGGCGCTACGGAACGAGGGAAGGTCGAGTGCTTCGCGGCAGGTACAGAGGTACTGCTGGAGGTACGTACCCACCGACCCGTGCCTCCCGCCCTGGACGAGCATCGCCTGCTGAAGGGGGGTGAGGGGGAAGGGATCCTCCCCTGTCGAGCGACACACCTTGAGTCGGGGGACGCGATCCGTCGCATGGAGTTCTTCCAGGGACATGGCGCTCGAAAATAGAGGCGGCCGCGAGCTGTGCACCCACGGTGTCGGTTTCGCCCGTCACGTCCCCGATCCTCCCGGTCCGCTCCTGCCTCCCGACCGATCGCAGGGGAGGCTCCCGCGGATACTGACGTGTGGCGCTCGGAACAACAACAGGAATAAAAGGCCAATAACACAAAGTCAAGCGTAAAATACGCGGCTTAATTAAGACCATAATAACCAGAGACCTGCCACAAGCGTCTATCCATCCGGGTCTGACCCTGCTCGAAGCTCCGGCGGAACGAGCGCGACTGGACAGGGGGCACTGCGGGCGACACCCTGGGCGACGCTCCCGATCAGCGCGCGCTTCAGGGCGCCGTGGCCGTGCGTCGCCAGGACCAGCACGTCGGCCTCCATCTCCCGTGCGTACCGCACGATCACCTCCGCGGTCGGACTGCCCCAGACCACCTCTTCGCGGACCGGGAGCCCGGTCGCGAGGGCCGACCGCGAGAGCGCCGCCTCCACCGCGTCGTGGAGGCGGGGCCCGACCACCGCGCGGTCGAAGGAGAGCCCGGACGGGAAGAACACGTCGGGGATGACGTGGACCACGTCCAGCTCGGTCTCCGGGATCCCTGCCTCCGGATCGTAGGCGCCGAGACCGCCCGCCCAGGCCACGGCGAGGTCGAGCGCGTCGCGGGAGGGCTCGGACAGGTCGAACGGCACCACCACCCGCCGCACGGGGAGCGCCAGCGGCGCGCGCACCACCAGGCAGGGCGCGTCGCTGGAGCGGACCACGCGGTCGGCGGTCGTCCCCAGGAAGGACGCGCCCGGGTCGCGCCGGCGGTGCGCGCCCACGACGACGAGGTCGGCGCCCACCTCGCGGACCCGCTCGAGGATCGCTTCGTGAGCCGCGTGGAGGTAGACGCGCCGGCTCGCCACGGGCACGTCCGGCGGGACGGTGCGCGCGACCTGGGCGCCCAGCGCGCGGACCGCCTCGTCGAGCCAGCGTTCGTAGAACGGCGGAGGGGAGAGGTCGAACTCCGCGTACCCGGTGGCGGGGAGGTCGAAGGCGTGCACCACGTGCAGCCGCGCGGCGGTGGCACCGGCCAGCGCCGCCGCCGCGCGCAGCACCTCGTCGCAGGACGGGGTGAGGTCCGTGGCCGCGACGATGGAACGGACGACCGGCGGGGCCGGGAGCCTCCACGCGGCGCCGGCGCCCGTCACCGATGTCCGTCGGCGATGAGGTGGAGTTCCTCCTCGTCCATCTCCTTCGCGCGCAGCGCGGACGAGGCCCGGTGCGGCGACACCAGCACGGGGCAGCGCGCGCCCCGGACGAGCTGGGTGGAAACGCTCCCCAGGATGACGCGGGTCACGAAGCCGTACCCGTGGCTCCCGGAGACGATCAGGTCCACCCGCTCCCGCTGCGCGAACGAGAGCAGCTCGTCGCTCAGCTCGCCGCTCAGGAGGTGGACGCGGACGGTCCGGCCGGGTCCCTCCAGCTCCCGCGCCGCCTCCTCCAGCCGCACCCGCGCCCCCGCCTCGTAGGTGGCGGTCCAGGCGCCCAGCGACGCCGCCGCGACATCCACCGCGGGGGTCCAGGACACGTGGACGAGGTGGATCTCCGCCTCCGACGCGAGGAGCCGCACGCCGAACCGGGCCGCCTCCAGGCTCTGCTCGCTGAAGTCCGTCGCGACGAGCGCCTTCCGGGGGAGCTGCCGGGTGTCGGCGGGGACGGAGACGACGGGGACGCGCGTCACCCGGATCATGTCCAGCACGGTCTCGCGGCCCAGCCACCGGTCCACCCAGGTGTGCCGTCCGCTCCCCATGACGATCAGCCGGGCCCCGCTCGACTCCGCGTGACCCGCGATGGCGAGGGAGCGCGGCCCGACGACCACCCGGACGGGCCACCGGTCCGCGGCCCCCCCCACCGCGGAGAGCTGGTTCCGCACGGCCGAGCGCCGGGACTCGGCGACGGCATCCAGGATGCCGGTGTACGTGGCCGCAGCGCCGGCCGCCGGGTCGTACAGCCACGTCGCGGAGGGTTCGACCACGGTGACGACCTCGGCGTCCAGCTCCCGGCTCTCCGCAAGGTGGCGCGCGAAGTGGAGCGCGCCCAGCGTCTGCGGACTCCCGTCCGCCGCGACCAGCATGAGACCATTCATCCGGCCCTCCTCCTCTGTGTCGTTACCTGCCCCGGCAGGCTCCGGGGACCGCCATTCGTCGGCCCGTCCCCCCGACGCCGCCGGTCACCGCGCGCGGTGGAGCCGCTTCAGCAGCTCGTCGAGGGGAAGGGTGTTCAGCACGTCTTCCCTGCGGGCCCAGCCGCGTCGCGCCTGCCCCACGCCCCAGCGCATGAAGCCCAGCTCCTGCGCCGCGTGGGCGTCGGTGGAGACCACCACCTTCGCGCCCCGCTCGACGGCGGCGCGCACCCGGACGTCGTCCAGGTCCAGCGATCCGTCGGCGCGGATGTCCACCTCGGCCCCGGCGAGTACCGTCAGCGTGCGGAGGCGCCCGTTCAGCCGGTCGACGGCCCTGCGCTGCTTCCTGAACCCCGCCGCGTCCATCCCCCCGGCCACGCGCACCGCGGGAGAGTGGTCGGTCACGGCGAGGTACTCGTAGCCCAGCGCCTCGGCCGCCTCCGCCATGGCGCGGAGCGTGTCTCGGCCGTCGCTGGCGACGGTGTGCGTCTGCAGGTCGCCGCGGATGTCGCGCGCCTCCACCAGCGCGGGGAGCCGGCCCGTGGACGCGGCCTCGATCTCGCCCCGGTCCTCGCGCAACTCGGGCGGGATCCAGGGCAGGCCCACCGCGGCGAACACCTCCTCCTCGGTGCGTCCCCCGACCCGCCGCCGGCCCCGGAAGACGCCGTACTCGCTCACCTTGAGGCCGCGCGCCTGCCCGAGGCGACGGACCGCGATGTTGTGGGGCTTCGATCCGGTGAAGTAGTGGAGTCCCGCGCCGAAGCTCTCTTCGTCCAGGACCCGGAGGTCCATCCGCAGCCCGGAGCGGAGGCGCACGGCGGCGCGCGTGGGCCCCCGCGCGGTCACCTCCTCCACGGCGGGGAAGGAGACGAAGCGCTCCACGGCCGTGCCGTGGTCGGCCGCCGTGACCAGGAGGTCGAGGTCGCCCACGGTCTCGCGCAGGCGCCGGTAGCTCCCGGCGATCTCGGCCCGGGTCACCGCTCCGGACCCGGTCATCCAGGCGAGGAGGCTCTCGCCGTACTGGGCGGCCGTGGCGAGGGGAACGCGCGCCTCCCCGCCGGGGAGGGCCTCCAGCTCGCGGAGGATCCGGGCCTCGGACTTCTCGCCGAAGCCGGGCACCTCGCGGATCCGGCCCTCCCGCGCGGCGCGCTCCAGCCCGGCGAGGTCGTGGACGCCGAGCGCCGTGGAGAGCGCCCGGGCCCGCTTCGGCCCCACGCCGGGCACCTTCATCAGCCCCGCCACGCCTTCCGGAACCTGCCGCTTCAGCTCCGAGAGCATCCGCAGCGTACCGGTGCGGACGACCTCCACCGCCTTGGCGGCCAGGTCCGGGCCGAACCCCGGGAGCGCGTCCAGCGCGTCCGGCCCTTCCTTCGCCAGCTCGGCGACCGGGCGCGGGTGGCTCTCCAGCACACGGGCCGCGTTCCGGTAGGCGCGGACGCGGAAGGGGTTGGCGTTCCCCACCTCGAGCAGCTCCGCCACCTCCCGGAATACCCGCGCGACCTCGGCGTTCTCCACGGGCGGAGCGGAGGGTGCGGCCCTCCGGGGAGGCGCGGCGCGGCTTCGCGCGCGGGCCCGGGAGTGGGTCCGCGCGGAGCGCGGCTTCACGGCCGCGTCCGGTGGCGCGAGCCGCCGGTTCCCGGGAGGTGGGTGGGGATGGCGGACATGGTCCCTGCCGCGTCGAGGGCGCGTGCCGGGCCGGCACGCCCTCCAGCAAGGTAGCGCCGGGGTGCGCGCGCCCTGTCAGGCGATCCGGGTCGCCGGTGTGGGGAAATACGAAACGCACCCGCCGGGGCCCTCCCTCGCGCGGAGCGCGCCGGAAGGCGTTCGTACGGGTGGACCGCGTCCGCGGCGGCGCCCCCGGGCGGGAGCGCGCCGGGCCGCCCCTTCCGGACTCCCGCATGGAAGCGAATCCCGTCTCCGTTCCCGCGCCTCCGCCCTGGGTGGACGACCGGGGCGCGGCCCTCTTCACGGACCTGTACGAGCTTTCGATGCTCCAGGCCTACCGGCGCGAGGGGATGGACGAGGTGCCCGCCACCTTCAGCCTCTTCGTCCGGGACCTCCCCCCGGGCCGCGGCTACCTCCTGGCCTGCGGGCTCGACGACGCGCTCCGCTTCCTGGAGCGGGTCCGCTTCGGGCCGGAGGCGCTGGAGCACCTTCGCGCGACGGGGCGCTTCGACGAGGAGTTCCTGGCCTGGCTCCGCGGCTTCCGCTTCACCGGCGAGGTGAGGGCGGTGCCGGAGGGAACGCCCGTCTTCCCGGGAGAGCCGATCCTGGAGGTCACGGCGCCGATCGCGCAGGGGCAGCTCGCCGAGACCTACGTCATGAACCAGGTCCACCTCCAGACGCTGCTCGCCTCCAAGGCCGCGCGCGTGGTGCGGGCGGCGGCGGGGAGGGCGGTGGTGGACTACGGGGCGCGGAGGATCCACGGCACCGACGCGGCGCTCAAGGCGGCGCGCGCCTTCCACGTGGCGGGGGTGTCGGCCACCAGCGACGTCCTGGCCGGGTGGATCTACGGGGTGCCGGTGGCGGGTACGATGGCGCACAGCTTCGTGCAGGCGTTCCGGAGCGAGAAGGAGGCCTTCCGCGCATTCGTCCGCAGCTTCCCCGACACGGTCCTGCTGGTGGACACCTACGACACCCTGGAGGGGGTCCGCCGCGTGGTGGAGCTGGCGCGGGAGCTGGGAGACGACTTCCGGGTCCGCGGCGTGCGCCTGGACTCGGGCGACCTGGCGGAGCTGGCGGTGGGGGCGCGGGGCATCCTTGACGCGGCGGGGCTCGGGCGGGTGGAGATCGTCGCCAGCGGAGGGCTGGACGAGTTCGGGATCGCGGAGCTGCTCTCGCGAGGCGCGCCCATCGACGGCTTCGGGGTCGGGACCCGCATGGGCGTCTCCGCGGACGCACCGGCCCTCGACATGGCGTACAAGCTCACCGAGTACGCCGGCGAGGGGCGGGTGAAGCTCTCCACCGGGAAGCGGCTCCTCCCCGGGCGGAAGCAGGTGTTCCGGGTGGAGGAAGGGGGGCGCGCGGTGAGGGACGTGCTGGCGAGGGAGGGCGAGGCCGTGGACGGGAGGCCCCTCCTCCGCCCCGTCATGTCGGGGGGAGAGAGGCTCCCGGAGGGGGTCGCCGACCTGGACGCGGCGCGGGAGCGGACCCGGCGGGAGCTGGAGGTCCTCCCGGAGCGGGTCCTCGCGCTCCGGCCGGAGGGCCCGCCGTACCCGGTGGAGGTGAGCCCCGGCCTCCGGGCCTACGACCGGGAGGTGTCGGGGCGCGCGGGTCGGTGAGGGGCGGGGCGGAGGACCAGGGCGCCGCCCCCGGGGTCCCATTCCGGGTGCGTCCCCAGCTCCGCGCAGAGCGCCTTCATCCGCGTGACGACTTCGTCGCGGTCGGGTCCCCGCGCGCGGTTCACCACGGCCAGATCCAGGCGCACCGGGACCATCCGCAGCTCGCGCACCTCCCCACCCTCCACCTCGGCGAGGAAGAGGAGGGAGAGGTCGTTGCGGAGGACGGGATCGACCGCGTAGTCGTCCAGGAAATCGCCGGTGTCGTAGAGCACCGGCTTCCCGCCGTGGACCTCCACCCCCTGGAAGACGTGGGACGAGTGCCCGTGGACGAGGTCCACCCCCCGCTCCAGGACCCCGCGCGCGAAGCGGCGGAACTCCTCCGGCGGCCGGACCACCAGGTTGGGTCCCCAGTGGAGGGAGAGGACCACCAGCTCCGCACCCCGGCCGCGCGCCTCCGCCGCCCTCCGGCCGACGTGGTCGAGGATCTCCTCGTCCGCGACGACGGGAAGCCAGCTCGTCCCCGGCCTCCCAGACCCCGCCTCCCAGCCCGGCTCGTTGTCCGTCGCGGCGATCACCCCGACTTTCACTCCTCCGGCCTCCACCAGCGCGGGCGCCTCCGCGGCGTCCAGGTCCACTCCGGCCCCGGCGTGCGCGATCCCCGCCGCGTCCAGGTGCAGGAGCGTGTCCGTCAGCCCGCGCTCCTCGAAGTCGAGTACGTGGTTGTTGGCGAGGCTGACCAGGCGCACGCCCGCCGCCCGGAGGACGTTCACCGCGTCCGGCGGCGCGCGGAAGTGGAAGACCTTGGGGGTGCGGGTCCACGGTCGCGCGTGGGTGGTCACGGCGCACTCCAGGTTCGCGAGCACGAGGTCGGCGTCCCGGAGGAGGGGGAGCACGTCGCCCCAGAAGCTCTCCGGGCGGCGGCGGGGCACCGTCTCGCCCACGAGCCGTCCGAGCATCACGTCCCCCAGCAGCGCCATCCGCATCTCGCCCTCCCGTTCCGGGGCCCCGGCTACTCCCGCCCCACGCCGTAGGGCTCGTCCTCCGCCGGATCCGCCTCCTCGCGGGGGCCGCGGGGCGCCTGCTCCGCCTCCTCCACCCCCGGGAGCCCCGGCTCCTCCTCCCGCTCCACCCCGGGTCGGGGCGGATACGGCTCCTCCGGGACCGGGCGCTCCCGCTCCGGGATCGACTGCCGCTGGACGTCGTCCTCGCGCGCCATGGCCCCTCACCCTTCAGACGTCGAAGATCACGCGGGCGTGCCACCCGCCGTCGCGGCGCACCTTCAGCCCGTGGTAGGCGACGCCCCGGACCTCCCGGAACGCTCCGGGCCCCACCCGGCGGCAGTGGAGACGGGCCCGCAGGACGCCCTCTCCCACCTGTTCGACCTCCACCTCTCCGGGCTCCAGCTCCCGCGTTCCCGCGATGAAGAGGACCTCCCTCAGCCACTGGACGAGGAGCGAGGAGAGGTCCGCAGCGCGAAGCTCCACCTCGATCACCTGCGCGGGGTGCGCCCCCGGGTCCTCGCCGGGGATCCCGGTCCGGAAGAGCGCGAGCGTCCCCGCCGCCGCGCGACGGAAGAGCGTGGCGAGGGTCGCGCCCTCCACCTCGATCCCCTCGTCCGCGGAGTGCTCCACGACCCGGACCCCGGGAACGATCTCGTCCATCCCGCGTGCTCCTCCCGGGCGGCAGGAGGGAGCCGCCCCACCCCGGCAAGGTAGCCCCGGAGCGCGCCCCGGCTGCCGGGGTTCGCCCGGCCGCGCGGAGGGGGAGAGTGGGAAAGGGGACGGCGTCGCCCCCGGCCCGAAAGCCTCCAACCTTCCCCCACACGACATTCCAGCGCCGCTCTACGCCCTCCCCGCGCGCCGGACCCCATGCTGCGAGCCGGATGCCGGACGCGCGGGCGCCGCACTCCGCGGCCCCGGGCCACCCCTTCAGCACCGGGAGGCGACCATGGCACTCGTGAGATCGCGCGGAAACGGCGGCTCGATCGCTCCGTGGCATGACCTGATGGACGTGCAGAACCGCCTGCGGCAGCTCCTCCCCACGCCCTTCGGGCAGCCCTTCCTCGCCCAGGCGCTGGGGTGGACCCCCTCGGTGGACGTGACGGAATCGGGCGGCAACCTCGTCGTCACGGCCGAGCTGCCGGGGCTCTCCCGCGACGACGTGGACATCGACCTCTCCGATGGCGTGCTCACCATCCGCGGCGAGAAGCAGGAGGAGAAGGAGCGGGACCAGCAGGAGATGCACGTGATCGAGCGGAGCTTCGGCACCTTCAGCCGCTCGTTCACCCTTCCGTACGACGTGGACGAGAACAAGGTGAACGCCGAGTTCAAGAACGGGATCCTCCGCATCGTCCTCCCCAGGTCCGAGAAGGCGCGGGGACGGAAGATCGAGATCAAGGGCAGCTGACCCGGTCCGGCCCGGCCGCGCCACCGGCCCGGAGCCCGGCAGGTTCCTCGTGAGCGCCGTCTGCCTCCTCGCCGGGAGCGCGAACCGGCCCCTCGCCGAAGCGGTCGCCCGTGATTTGGGCGTCGCCCCGGCCGGGAGCACGGTGGAGCGCTTCCCGGACGGGGAGCTTTCGGTGAGGATCGACGAATCGGTCCGGGGCCGCGAGGTCTTCGTGGTGCAGCCCACCGCCCCGCCCGTGAACGACCACCTGGTGGAGCTGCTCGCCTTCGCGGACGCCTGCCGGCGCGCCGCGGCGGCGCGGATCGTCGCCGTCGTCCCGTACTTCGGCTACGCCCGGGCGGACCGCCGCAGGGGGCGCCGTGTCCCCGTGGCCGCCCGCATGGCGGCCGACCTGATGGAGGCCGCGGGGGTGGACCACGTGGTCACCCTGGACGTGCACACCCCGCAGGTGGAGGGCTTCTTCCGCATCCCCGTGGACAACCTGTCGGCGATACCCCTGCTCTGCGACGCGGTGCGCGGCCGGGTCGCCCCGGACGCGGTGGTGGTCTCGCCGGACCTGGGCGCCGTGGGCCGCGCGGCGCAGGTCGCCGCGCGGCTGGGGCTGACCACGGCGGTGGTCCACAAGCGCAGGCTGGACGGCGCGCGGGTGGAGGCCGTCCAGCTCATCGGCGAGGTGCGCGGCCGGGAGTGCCTGATCGTGGACGACATGGTCTCCACGGGGGCGACGGTGGCCGAGTGCATCCGGGTTCTCACGGACGGGGGCGCCCTGCCCGGCTTCGTGGTGGCCGCCACGCACGGGGTGTTCTCGGAGGGCGCGGCCGGGAGGCTGGCGGACGCGGGGGCGCGGGAGGTGGTGGTGACCGACACGGTCGCCCCGGCGGAGGGCGGGCCCCCGCCGGGGGTGCGGGTGGTGAGCGTGGCGCCGCTCCTCGCCACGGCGCTGGACAGGCTCGCGCGGGACGGGTCGCTGCAGGACCTCCACTGAGGGGGCGCCCCCGCATCCCGCCCTCCCGGATTCACCTCAGCCGGGGGACGACACCCGCTCCAACACCTCCTCCACGCGCAGCGGCTCGACGCGCCCCTCCTTGAGCGCCAGGTCGGCCTGCGCGATGATGCCCACCAGCCTTCCCCGCTCCACCACCAGGATGCGCCGCACCTGGTCCCGCCGCATCAGCGCCATGACCTCGGACGCGTCCGCGTCCGGCTCCACCCGGTCGACGTGCCCCCCCGACATGTGGTCCTCCACCCGGCACTCGCCGGGGTGACGCTCCGCGACGTGGCGCACCACGATGTCGCGGTCGGTGATGACGCCCCGGGGGTGCATGTGCGCGAGGTCGTCCACCACGGGGACGATGCCCACGTCGAGGTCGCGCATGAGCCCCGCGACCTCGCTAACGGGGGTGTCGCCGGTGACTGCGCGGGGGTTCGGGGTCATCAGGTCGCGTGCCTTCATCGGGTCACCTCGCGTTGGGTGTGAAGCCCGGCGCCAGCCGCCGCGGGTCCAGGGTCCCGGGCATCCCGGCCTGCCGGTCCGCCCCGCGGTCCAGGTGGGTGAGCGCGAACCAGACATAGCTGATCAGGATGAACACCAGGAGCAGGAGGGCGACGACGATGCGCGCGAACCCCCGGGGAAGCCGCGGACCGGGTTCGTCCCCGATCGGCTCGGTCACTCCGTCTTCGATCCTCACTGCCATGATCCCTCCTCCTGCACGATGGCGCCTTCACCTGCGGCTGAGCAGCGGATCGCTTCCCTCTTCCTGGGCGACCCCGGGCGCGGCGGCGTGGACCGCCTCCGCGCCCGGCCCTCCCAGCCGGACGAGCACCTCGTGGGCCGCCCCGTCGTCCGCGAGCGGCACCCCGCCGTCCGGCACCGGCGCGCCGTCCAGCTCCACGGAGGCAACGCCCCGGCTCACCCCCTCGGGGTTCGTCACCCGGACCCGGTAGGTGGCCCCGCCGTGCCGGTACACCACCTCGTACTCCGGCCACCCGGGGGGAATGCAGGGCTCCAGCCGCAGCACGTGCCCCTCGCGCCTCACCCCCAGGATGGCCTCCATCCCCAGCCGGTAGAGCCAGGCCGCGGAGCCCGTGTACCACGTCCACCCGCCCCGGCCGGTGTGGGGCGGCGCGCCGTACACGTCCGCGGCCACCACGTACGGCTCCACCCGGTACCTCTCCACGGCGGCGGGGTCGGTCGCGCGGGACACCGGGTTCAGCAGGTCGAAGACCGCTCCGGCGCGGCCGCCGTCCCCCAGCGCCGCGAAGGCCCACCCCACCCAGACCGCCGCGTGGGTGTACTGGCCGCCGTTCTCCCGGACGCCGGGAGGGTAGGCGCGGATGTAGCCGGGGCTGGGGACGGCGGCGTCGAACGGGGGACGGAGCAGGAGCACGAGCCGGTCGTCCTCGGACACCAGCCGGTCGAGGACGGCCTGCATCGCCTCCCGGGCCCGCTCGGGACGGGCGCCCCCGGAGATCACCGCCCACGACTGCGTGAGCGAGTCGATGGCACCCTCCGGGTTGCGGGCGGAACCCAGCGGCGAGCCGTCGTCGAAGTACGCGCGGCGGTACCAGGAGCCGTCCCAGCCGCGCGCCTCCACGGCGTCGCGGAGCGTGGCGGCGGAGGCGCGGAGGCGCCGCGCCCCTCCGGCGTCCCCCCGCCGGTCGCATACGCGGGCGAAGCGTTCGAGCACGGCGAAGAGGAACCAGCCGAGCCACACGCTCTCGCCCTCCCCCTTCGCCCCGACCCGGTTCATGGCGTCGTTCCAGTCGCAGCTGCCGATCAGCGGGAGGCCGTTCCGCCCCCGCGTCCCGGCCCGGTCGAGCGCCCGGAGGCAGTGGTCGTAGAGGGTCCCGGCCGTCTCCGCGGCGGGGTACGGGGCGTACCGCTCGGACTCGCCGGGGAGCAGCGCGGGTCCCTCCAGGTAGGGGACCGTCTCGTCCAGCACCGCCTCGTCACCCGTGGCCTCCACGTACGCCGCGGCCACGTAGGGGAGCCAGAGCAGGTCGTCGGAGCAGCGCGTCCTCACCCCCTGCCCGGAGCCTGGGTGCCACCAGTGGAGCACGTCTCCCTCCACGAACTGGTGCGCCGCGGCGTCCAGGACGTGGCTCCGTGCGAGGCCGGGGGCGAGATGGAGGAGCGCGAGCACGTCCTGGAGCTGGTCGCGGAAGCCGAAGGCCCCGCTCGACTGGTAGAGCGCGGACCGGCCCCACACGCGGCACGCCAGCGCCTGGTACGGAAGCCAGCGCCCCAGGGCGACGTCCAGGGCCGGGTCCGGCGTCCTCACCCGCACCCCTCCCAGGAGGTCGTCCCAGAGGGCGGTGGCGGCGCGGAAGGCGCCCTCGGCCACCGCGGGGTCGCGGAAGCGGCGGACCCGGTCCAGCGCCTCCTCGCGCGTGGCGCCGTCGCCCAGGAGGAAGTGGAGGGTCCGCTGCTCGTCGGGCTCCAGGTCCACGTGGACCTGGAGGGCGCCGCAGGGGTCCAGCCCCGCCCCGAAGCTACCCGCCAGCCCGATCCGCCGCAGCGCGGCGGGGGCAGCGGGGTCGCCCGGCCCGCCCAGGAACTCCACCCGGTCGCCGGTCGCGCCGTGACAGCGCTCGCCGGCGGCCAGAAAGGCGGTCCTCGCGCCGGCCTGCTCCGGGAAGGTCGGACGGGCGAGGATGGCCGCGAGGCCGGTGTCCAGCTCGGTGACCACGCGCCCTCCGCCTGCGGCGCGGCCCGCCCCCAGCACCCACTCGGCGTAGTAGGTCACGGTGATGCGGCGCTGCCGGGGCCAGAGGTTGCGGAGGACGATCCTCGCCACCTTCACCGGCTCGTCCGGGGGGACGAAGAGGACGAGGTCCTGTTCGAGCCCGTGGCTGGCGTGGAGGAACCGCGAGTATCCCGCACCGTGGCGCACCTGGTAGGCCGCCCCGGAAGGGGCCGGGCGGGGCGTGGGCGACCAGATCTCGGCCGTCTCCTCGTCGCGGAGGTAGAGCGCCTCGCCGGAGGGGTCGAGGACGGGGTCGTTGGTCCAGGGCGTGAGGCGGTGCTCGCCGCTGTTGCCGGACCAGGTGAACCCCGCGCCGGACTCCGAGACCGTGAACCCGAACTCCGGGTTGGCGACCACGTTGATCCAGGGCGCGGGGGTGCGTCGCCCCGGCTCCAGGTGGACCACGTACTCCCGCCCGTCGGGGGTGAAGCCTCCCAGCCCGTTGTCGAAGCGCAGGTCCGCGGGGCGGGCGACGGCGGAAACCGCGGGCGCGGAGGGGGGCTCGGAGACGACGGGGACGAAGCCGGGGAGGCGGGGGGGAAGCGCCTCCAGCGCGGCCAGCTGGGTCGCGAGCGATCCCCGCTCGGCGTCGAGCACCACGGACGCGGCGGCCTCCATCGCGACGAGGGCGGCCGCCCCGACCCGCTCCGCCGGGACGTGGTGGATCCCGCCCGGGCGTTCGAGCCAGTGGGTGCTCCCGGTCTCCGCCAGGACCTCCTGGAGCCACTCGCGCGCGGAGGCGACGTACCCCGCCGGCTCCCGGTCCAGCACGAGGAGGTCGACGCGGGCGCCCGCCCTGCGCCACCCGGCGTGGGCGCGCACGACGGCCCTCAGCAGCGGTCGGCTCTCCTCCGCGTTGGCGATCCGCACCAGGACCACGGGGAGGTCCCCGGACACGCCCACCGCCCAGAGCGCGGCCTGGCCGGGGACGCCGGCCGGGGGGACGGGGCGCCCCCCCCGGGGGTGGACCACGGCGGAGAAAAGCCGCTGGTGGAGTTCCGCCTCCTCGGGCGGGATCCCCAGCTCGAACATCTCCTGGGCGCTCCGTTCCCGGGCCTCGTCGAAGGCGAGGGCGACCCGCCCCGGAGACCGGTACGCGTCCAGCGCCTGCAGCACCTCGGCTTCGGTGGCGCCGGCCGCGGTGAGGAAGTCCAGCTCCACCTCCTCGCCGGGCGGCAGCGTCGCGGCGAAGGCCAGGGAGAACACCGGGTCGAGCGGGGTGCCCGCAGTCCCCGGGCCGGGCCCGTCGCCCCGCAGCCCCGCGGGGTCGCGGAGGGATCCGTCCCTCCCCAGGAAGGCGGCCCGGTCCGTCGCCCACCCGACCAGCTCCACCCCGCCCCGGGGAACGGCGGCGTGCACCGCGAAGAGCGTCTCCTCGTCCGGAGCCGCGGTCCTGCGGCGGAAGACCAGGGCCGGGAGGTCCGGGCGGAACTCGCTCTCCACGAAGAGCTTGCGAAACGCCGGGTGGCGGCGGTACTCGGCCGGGTCGGCCAGCACCACCTCGCCGTAGCTCGCCGCCAGGAGCCGCCGGGGGCGTCCGCTCTCGTTGAGGAGCGACACGCGGCGGATCTCCACGGGCGCCCCCGGCGCGACGGTCACCGACACGCGGCTGGAGATCCCCTCCTGCCGCCGGTGGAACTCGGCGCGGTCGGGGGAGAATCGGACCTCGTACTGCTCGGGCTCGGCGTGCGTGGGGGAGGCCGCCGCGGACCAGAGGGGTCCTTCGTCCAGGTCGCGGAGGTAGAGGTAGCACCCGCCCGCGTCCAGGGACGCGTCGGCGTCCCAGGCGGTGACCGCCGCCCCGCGGAGCCGGATCCCCCCGCCGCCGCGCGCGGTGACCAGGACGCTCAGGTGGCCGTTGGAGAGCACCTGCGCCGGCGGCGGCGTGGCCGTCGCCGGGACGCTCCACGACCCCACCTGGGGTAGACCCGGGCCGGCCGCGGGCTCGGGCCGGGGAATCGTGCGGGGCTCCAGCCTCACCCTCCCGGGAACCTGCTCGAAGAGGAGGTGCTCCACCGCGGACACTCCGGGGTTGCGGTGGAACCGCTCCACCATCGCGGGCCCGCCCAGGCGCTCGGCCGCGGCGACCAGGATCATCCCCTGGTGGTGGGCCATGTAGGAGCGCACCACCTGCGGGGCGCGGCGGGGGCGCCGGGAGGCAGGCCCGTAGTCCAGGGCCTCGTAGAACCCCAGGGGGCCGAGACCTCCCAGCCCCGCCAGCACCACGGCGTTCCTCAGCACCTCCCGCGGCGCCCAGGCGAGCGCCATCAGGCTGGCATAGGGGGCCACCACCAGCCGGTCTCCCGCGTCGCGGCGCAGCGCCAGCTCGGGGACGCCGAAGGCCCGGTACTGGTAGGTGGCGTGGGCGTCCAGCTCGTGGTACGCCGACTCCGACACCCCCCAGGGGACGCCGTGCTCCCGCCCGTACCGGAGCTGCTCCGCCACGGCGGCGCGGGACGCCAGGTCGAGGAGCGAGCCGGGAGGCGTCCGCGTCAGCAGGCCGGGAAGGAGGTACTCGAACATGCTCCCGCCCCAGGAGAGGAGCACCGGGTCGCCGTGGACCCGGTTGAAGGGACGCCCGAGCTGGAGCCAGTGGCGCGCGGGAGCCTGGCCGGCGGCGATCGCGAGAAGGCTCGCCAGCCGCGCCTCGGACGCCAGGAGGTCGTAGAAGCTCCGGTCCAGCGTCCCGGACGACACGTCGTACCCGATCCGGAAGAGTCGCCGCTCCGGGTCGTAGAGGAAGGAGAAGTCCATCTCTTCCACGAACCCCGCCGCCGCGGCGCGGAGCCGTTCGAGCGACGCGGAGAGGACGCGCGCCCTCTCCGAAGCCCCCGCCAGGCGCGCCGAGAAGTCCCGCGTCCACGCCAGCGCCTCCGGCGGCGGCGGCCCCGCTCTGGAGGGTGCCTCCAGCGCCGCCTCCAGCCGGCGCAGCGCTGCGCCGGCCGCCCCCGCGACGCCCTGCACCTCCCGGAGCGATGGGAATTCCGCCGCGTACGCGGCGAGCCCCGACCAGGCGTCGCGCACCGCCGGGACGTCGCGGCCCGGGCCGAACTCCCCGGGCGGCTCCGGGGGGAGGAGAGCCCAGGGGAGGAAGTCCTCCACCTCGCGCCGGTGGGTCGCGGCCTGCTGCTCCACCGCCCGGATCCAGAAGCGCAGGTCGCCCAGCGCGCCCGGGCCGAGTTCTCCCGACCACGCCTCGACCGCGTTCACGATCCCGGCCTCCAGGCGGGGAAGGCGCTCGTCCGTCAGCTCCACCAGGAGCCGGCCCCACCAGGCGGGGGGAGCGGCGGCGACGTCCTGCGCCAGCGCCTCTACCTGTTCGAGCGGGGCCACGAGCGCGCCGGGATTCCCCACCGCGACCCGGCCGACGGTGGAGCGCAGGACCTCCAGCGCGTCCATCAGCCCCCGGGCGCCCTCCGGCCTCGCCAGCGGGGCCTCCTGCAGCTCCGGCACCGCCTCCGAGAGCGCGAGGAGCGCGCCCGCCAGGTTGCCGCTGTCCACCGTGGAGACGTAGCGGGGCTCCAGCGGGGTGAGGTCGCGGGTGTCGTACCAGTTGAGGAAGTGTCCGCGGTACCGCTCCAGGTCGCCCAGGGTGTCGAAGGCGTTCTCCACGCGGGCCGCGAGCTGCGAGAGCGGGACGTACCCGAGGTCGTACGCGGCGAGGGTGGAGAGGAGGGCCAGCCCGGAGTTGGTGGGCGAGGTACGGTGCGCGGCGACGCCCGAGGGCTCCTCCTGGAAGTTGTCGGGGGGGAGCCAGTTGTCGTTCGGTCCCACGAACCGCTCGAAGAACGCCCAGGTGCGGCGCGCCACCTCACGAAGGAGGAGGAGGTCGCGCGCGTCCAGCTCGTCCCGGGGCGGCTCGACGGGACGGCTCACGGCGTACGCGATCGCGGGGGAGAGCAGCCAGGCCGCCAGCAGCGGCGCGGCGAAGGGGAGCGCGGCCGGGCGGAGCGCCGCGACCACGCCCGCCAGACCGAGCGCGATGCCCGGCACGGCCGCCATGCGCATCCACACCCACCCGGGTCCGTGGCTCTCCCGGACGAGCCGCGCCGCGTACGCGGCGGAGGTCCATTCGAGGAGGCGGCGGCGGGTGACCAGCCGCGCGAGGGTCCGCCCCACCGCGTCCGCCTCCACCAGCGCCTGGTACGGGAGGAACGCCAGGACCAGTCCCCAGCGCGCCAGCACGTCGGAGGGCCGGTCTCCGGCGTGGAGCACGGAGAGCCTCCGCAGGCGGGAGCGGGCCCAGCCGCCCCCCGAGGCCGCCGCGCCCAGGAGCATCGGGGTGCCGAGGACCACGGCGACCGCCCCGGTCCACCACCCCGCCCCGCCGGGGAGCACCGTCCACCCCGCGGCCAGGAGCAGGAGCAGCGAAGCCGAGAGGAGGCTCCTCCGCAGGTTGTCCACCACCTTCCAGCGGTCCAGGAGGGACAGCCGGTTGCGTCCCCACCACCCCTCTTCGGTGGGGACCCGGGGAAGGAGCCAGGGGAGGAGCTGCCAGTCCCCCCGGACCCAGCGGTGGAGCCGGCGCATGTAGGCGAGCACGTGGCCGGGGAAGTCCTCGAAGACCACCACGTCCGACGCCAGCGCCGCCCTCCCCTGGATCCCCTCGAACAGGTCGTGGCTCAGCAGCGAGTTCGCGGGGACGCGCCCGTCGAGGCTCCTGTGGAACGCCTCCACGTCGTAGATCCCCTTCCCCGCGAAGCTCCCCTCGCCGAAGAGGTCCTGGTAGACGTCGGAGACGGCGCGGGTGTAGAGGTCGAGGCCGCGCTCCCCCGAGAAGATCCGGGCGAACCGGGTCTGCGTGGTGTGGGCCGGGAGGATCTCGATGCGCGGCTGGATCACGGTGTACCCCGCCGCAACCCGCCCCTGCTCGTCGAACACGGCGCGGTTCAGCGGGTGGGAGAGCGTCCCCACGAGCCGGCGGGCGGCTCCCTGGGGGAGGAAGGTGTCCGCGTCCAGCGTCAGGCCGAAGCGCACCCCGCGGAGGGCGGCCGGATCGCCCGCGCGGACGCGCAGCGTGGAGGGCTCCCCCCGCACCATGCGGTTGAACTCCGCGATCTTCCCGCGCTTCCGCTCCCACCCCATCCAGCAACGCTCCGCCTCGCTCCAGTGGCGCTCGCGGTACAGGAGGAGGAAGGGCCCCGGCCCGCCGCCGCCGTGCCGCGCGTTCAGCTCCCGGATGCCGTCGACCGCCGCGGCCACGATGGCCTCGTCCTCCGGCATGGCCCGCCGGGGAGCGTCGGGGAGGTCGGCGAGGAGCGCGAACGCCAGCTCCGGGTCGGAGTTGCCCAGGTAGTTCAGCTCCAGCTGGCGCACCAGCGCCCTCACCTCGTCCGCGTCGGTGAGGAGCGCGGGAACCATCACGGCGGTCCGGGACTCGCGGGGGATGCCGTCGTCGAAGTCGAGCTTCGGAAGGACGCGCGGGGAGACGACGTGGGTGACGCCCCAGTTGAGGAGGGCGAGCGCCACGGTGGTGGCCGGGACGAGCCCGAGGACGAGCGCGGCCACGGCGGCACCCCCGCCCGCGCGCAGCGCCGGTCCGGCGAGCAGGATGAGTCCGGCCGCGGAGAGCGCCGCGACGCCCAGCAGGTAGAGGGCGGGACCGGCCCAGCGCGGGGCCCGGCGGAGCCGCTCCCCCGCCGGCACCCGGCACGCCAGCGTCTCCTCCAGGCCCGCGCGGCCCCGGCCGAGGAGGAGGGCGCCCACGTGGCCGGCGCGGGGACCGCCCCCCTCGCACAGCCTCACCGCCGCCGCCGCGACCTCCTCCTCGGAGCAGCCGCAGCGGCGCGCGAGCCGCTCCACCACCTTGCGGTACCGGTCGCGGGTGGGGAAGTCCATCCGCGGGTACACGCCCGCCGGGTCGCCGCAGAGGACGTGGTGGACGCGGCTCACCGCCTCGAAGAAGACGTCCCAGTCGAGGGTGGAGAGGGTCCGGAGGCTCTGCACGTACGTGCCGATCCGCTCCGGCTCCGCGGCCGGGAACGCGGCGGCGGCCGGACCTTCCCCGGCCGGGACCCCGCCCTCGCCCGGCGAGATCCTCTCCGCCGCCGTCGCGAGGTCCTCCAGCAGCACGAGGCGGAGCATGGCCGGCAGCGCCCACAGCTCCCCCATGGTGAGCGGCGGCGCGGGGTCGTACTCCTCCAGGAACCGCCGGGTCCGGTCCGGGTCCACGTGCCCCCGCCCCTCGCCGGCGAGGACGCGGGCGATCGCGTACACGCGTGTCTCGCCCGCCAGCGGGCCCCCGGCGAGGCGGGGGAGTTCCCGGTAGTAGTCCGGGGGGAGCGCCTCCCGCACCTGGTCGCGCACCTCCGCGATCAGGTACGCGTTGTCCATCAGCCACTCGGCGCCGGGCTCGCCGCGCCCCGCCGCGGGGTCCGCGAGGAAGCGGGAGGTCGCCGCGTCGAGCGTGCGCCGCAGCACGTCGAGGCGCGGGCCGACTCCTCCCCGTCCCCTCGCTTTCCCGGGGATGACGGGATCGGCGGCCAGGCTCCGGGCGAGCGCGCTCAGCCCCTCCGCCGCGACGACATTCACCGGACCTCCAGCTCCACCGTCTGCAGCGGTCTCCCCTCCTGAACCCGGCGCACCCCTCCCTTCGACGGGAGGTCCTGCAGGACGAGGAGCGGAACGCTCCCGTACGCGATGAGCATCCCCGCCACGCTGCCGTAGGGCCACTCCGCGCCGGCCGAGTCGCCGTGCGCGCTGAAGACCACCAACGAGGCGTTCTCCTCCTCCGCCACCCGCTGCAGCGTCCTGCCGGTGTGGCCGTTCTCGACCACGCGATACCGGACCGTGAGGTCGGGCGCGGAGATCTGCCCCGTCCGCTCCTCGAGGTAGGCGATGGCGGCGGCCCGGTTCGCCTCCCGGAGCCGGCGCGCCAGCTCCGGAGCCTCCATCCCGTCCACCCTGCGGGCGATCACCTCCACCTGGGGGACGACGTGGACCATCAGCAGCTCCGCGGTGCTGGTCCGCGCGATGGCGGCGGCCTGGCGGAGAGCCCACTCGGACCGCTTGGAGCAGTCCACCGGCACCATGACGCGGGAGTAGGGATGGTCCACGCCGGCCAGGGCGGGAGCCGTCCACGGCGTCACCAGGAGGACGGAGCGCCCCGCGGACGACACCACCTTTGCGGCGGTGCCGCCGAGGCGGTGCTCCGTGATCCCTCCCTCGCCGTGGCTGCTGAGCGCGATCAGGTCGGCCGCCTGCCGGCGGGCGATCTCCAGGACCTGGTCGGAGGCCCGTCCCGTGGCGACCGCCACCTTCACGGCGACCCCGCGGCCCCGGAGCCGGGTCTCGACCCGGGTGAGGTACGCCTCCGCCTCGGCCTTCCGCAGCCGCCACTCCAGGCTGTCGCCGGTGCCCCCGCCCTGCGCCGCCCCCACGACCCTCAACAGGAGGAGTTCGGCCCGGAACGCCCGCGCGACGGCCACCGCGTGGGGGAGCGTGAACTCGGCGATCTGCGATCCGTCGAGAGGCACCAGGACGCGCTCGATCATCACGGCCTTCCGGGATGGAGGGGGAGAAGAGCGGACCTGCGTACGAACCGGACCGCCCGGTTCGAATGGATGCCGAGCCGCCCTCCGCCGTGCTGTCGGGAGGCCCTGGCGAGAGCGTGGGGGGAGGCACCACAGGCGATCCCCGACACGTCCCGAGCCCCCCTGGGTCCGCCGCCGCGGAAGCCGGCTGCCCAGCCCTCCCCCACATCGCCACCGGGCGATCACCGACGCCCCCGGGCGCCACTTCCGCGAAATTCGCTGCACGTGAAACGCCGCCCTCCCCGTCCCGGACGGGGCGGAAGGGCGGAAGCGGGGACCCACGCACGACCGGAAGCCGACATGGACCAGGAGAAGCTCCAGATCGTCGAGCAGCAGCTCCTCCGGGAGCGGGCTCGCAGCCTTCGATCGTTCGAGATGCTGCTGGAAGACGCCGGACGTCACCGGGACTCGACGGACGCAGGGCTCTCCGGCTGGCCCCAGAACGGCGCGGACCAGGCCGCCCGGCACATGGAGGTGGAAACCTCGCTCCTCCTCACGGGGAAGGAGGGCCGGTACCTGCAACGGATCGAAGACGCGCTCCGCAGGCTGTACGGGAGCCCGTCCACCTTCGGGACGTGCATGCGCTGCGGGACGGAGATCCCGTTCGAGCGCCTCCTCGCGCTCCCCCACGTCCGTTTCTGCCTGGAATGCAAGCTACGAGAAGAGGGCTCGGCCTGACCGCCGCAGCCGTATCCACGCTCCCGAAGCTCCCGGACACGAGAATGCACGAAGATTCGCGCGCACCCGCCGGTGGCGCCGCCGGACGCGGCGTTCCGCCGCGCTCCCCGGCCGCGTCCCCCGGCCACCCGCCCCTCTCCACCCGGCGTACACCGCCGCCCCTCCACCACGACCCCGATCGACCCCTACTCCGGTCCGTGCCGACCCTTCGCCGCCGCCCCGACGGCGTCTGGTACTTCCGGCGCTGACCCGGCAGCCGGGAGCGTGGTGAGGGCTCGGCCCGCTCCATGCTCCCGGCTCGCCCTCCATCCGGAAGAGCCCTCACCGACGGAGGAGCCTCTCCCCTCGAACTTACGAACGTCGTCCACGGTCCCGGACGGAGCGCGGCCCGCCCGGGACTTCGCTCAGCCCGGGGCCACGGCCGGCGCCACCAGGCGGCGCAGCTCGCCGAACATGGCGTCGAGCTGGAAGGGCTTGGGGAAGACGGCGTCGAACCCCGCCCCGCCGGGGCTCTCGCCCTCGCGGAGCAGCCACACCGCGGCGGTGAGGCCGATGATCGGGACGTCCGCGGTGGCGGGCTCGTGCTTGAGGAACCGGGCCGCGTCGAGCCCGTTGATGCCGGGAAGGACCAGGTCCATGAGCACCGCGTCCGGGCGGTACTCCCGCGCGAGGTTCACGGCGTCCGTTCCGTTGGAGGCTTCAACCACCTCGTAGCCCTCCCGGAGTAGGAGGGCGTGGAGCGCGTTGCGCACGTCCTCGTCGTCCTCGGCCAGCAGAATCGTCGGTTTCATGGTGACCTCGCACTCCGGGTGTCGGTGCCGCCGCCCCGGGAGCGGACCGCTCCGGGTCGGTGCGTGCCTGCGTTCCCGCGTCTCGGGCTGGTGCGCGCTGAGCCCGGGAAGTTAGCGGGCAGACCCATGGAACCCTCTGGATGAAGCCGCCGTGTGCCCGGCGCGCCGCCCCGGGAGGGAGCGGCGGAACGGGGCAAGGGCGGCGAGCGGCCGCCGTGACTCACCCGGCGGGCGGGCTCCCCTGCCCCGGCGAGGTCCGCCCCGGGCCAGGCGCCCTGCGGCCGGGAGCGAGCAGCCCGGTCCGCAGGGCGAACTGCACCAGGTCCGAGCGGTGGTTGAGCCCCAGCTTGCGCATGAGCTGCGAGCGGTAGCTCTCCACGGTGGTGGGCGCGAGGAAGAGCTGCTTGCCGATCTCCCGCGCGGTGTACCCCTCCGCCACCAGCCGGAGGAGCTGCCTCTCCTGCTCCGTGAGTTCGCCGGACGGGCCGCCCGGCCGCCGCCTCGCCTCCCGGTAGCCCCGCAGCAGAAGCTCCACCGAACTCGGGTAGAGGAACACCTCTCCCCGGGCGACGATGCGGATCGCGTCCACCAGGTCCTGCGGTGCGCTCGTCTTCCTCACGTAGCCGCTGCCCCCCGCGCCCAGCACGGGGAGGAGGCACTCCTCCTCCGTGTCCGACGTGAGCGCCAGGACGGCCGCGGCCGGGTGGATGGCCGCGATCCTCCGCGTGGCCTCGATCCCGCTCAGCCCGGGGAGCGCCAGGTCCATCACCACCACGTCCGGGCGGAGGACCCGGGCCTTCTCCACCGCCTCCTCCCCGGAGGCCGCCTCCCCGATGACCTCCAGGTCCGGCGCCTTGCGGAGGAAGTCGCGCACTCCGAGAAGGAACGTGGGATGGTCGTCGACCAGGAGGAGCCGGGTCCGGCCCGGCGGGGGCCCTTCCGCGGGGCGGGACTCCTCCCGCCGTGGCGCGGCGGGGAGCGCGGGAGCCGCCGTCTCGTCGGTGCCGTCGGGCTCGACCGGGGGCGCGACGGGGAGGGTGAAGGTGAAGGTGGTCCCCTCCCCCACCCGGCTCTCCACGCGCATCTCGCCCCCGTGCGCCTGCACGATCCCGCGCGCGATCGCGAGGCCCAGCCCCACCCCGCCCCGGCGCATGCTCCTCGCCTGCCAGAAGCGGTCGAAGAGGCGCTCCAGGTCCTCCGGGCGGATCCCCGGGCCGGTGTCGCTCACGGAGAACACCACCACGCCGTCTCCCCGCGCGGCCCGCACGGTGATCCGCCCGCCGGCGGGGGTGAACTTCACCGCGTTCCCCACCAGGTTGCTGAACACCTGGAGCGCCCGGTGGGCGTCCGCCCAGACGGGAGGAACGTCCTCGTCCACCACCACCCGCATCTCCACGCCCCGGTCGGCCGCGCAGTGCTCCAGGAGCTTGCGCACCTCGCGGAGGATCAGCTCCACCTCCACCCGGTCCGCCTCCACCCGGAGCTGCCCGGCGTCGATCCGGCTCACGTCGAGCAGGTCCTGGATGAGCGTGTTCATCCTCATCGTCAGGTCCTCGATGGTGCGGAGGTGCTGCCGCTGCTGCTCCTCGGACGACGGATCGCGCAGGAGGTGGGCGTACATGGCGATGGCGCTCAGCGGGTTGCGCAGGTCGTGGGCGACCACCCCCAGGACCTCGTCCCGGGTCCGGATCGCAGTCTCCGCCTGCGCCCGGGCCCTCTGCTCGCGCTCGAAGAGGAGCGCCCGCTCCAGCGCCCGCGCGCACTCCCGCCCGAGAGAGACGAGGCACTCCCCCTCCGGAGCGGAGAACCGCCGCCACTCCGGGAAGCCCAGCAGCAGGGCGCCGCCCGAGTGGTCGTGGACGCTCAGCGGCACCACCGCGAACGCCCCGCGACGGACCGGCGCGGGTTCCGGCTCCGGGAAGCTTCGCCGCGCCTCGGCCTCCGACTCCACCAGGACCGACTCCCCGGAGCGCACGCAGAGGGCGAGCGGGGAGGGGCCGTCGCACGGGATCCGGAGCCCCGCGAGCGAGTCCGCCCCGGCGAAGCCGGCGGCCCGGACGACGCGCAGCTCGCGCCCGTCCGGCTCCAGCACCGCCAGCAGGCCCGACGACGCCCGCGCGGCGTCGAGCCCTTCCCGGAGGATCACCTCGGCGACCTGGTCGGGCGTCGGCGCGCCGGAGAGGGCGGCGGTGAAGCGGTGGAGGCGCGCGGTCCGCTCCTGCGACTCCCGCGACTCCGCGTAGAGCCGTCCGTTGTCCACGGCGAGCGCCACGCGCCGCGCGAGTTCCTCGGCGACGGCCAGCTCCTCCGGTCCGTAGCGCCTCCCGGAGCCGGTGAGGACCAGCGAGACCGCGCCGACGGTTCGCCCGGCCGCGACCAGGGGGACGACCATGAGCGAGGTCGCCCCCAGCTCGCGGAGGGCCGCCGGATCGGCGTCGCCGGGGACGACCTCGGGAAGCAGGCGCGAGGCGCCGTCCTCCAGCACGTCGGCCAGGGCCCCGGACAGGACTCCCGCGCTCCCGGGGTACGCCGCCAGGAGACCCCGCAGGCTCACTTCCCCGCCCGGGTCGGCCGCGGCGGCCTCCACGACCTCCAGCCCCCCGGACGAGCCGAGCAGGGCCACCGCGCAGGCGTCCGCCAGCTCGGGGACCGCCACGGCGGCCATGCTCCTCAGGTTCTCCCGGTCGTCCAGGGAGGTCCCCAGCACCTCCCCCGCCTTCGAGAAGATCCGCGACCTCGCCTCCGCCCGCCTGCGGCCGGTGACGTCCCGGACGATGGCGACGGCCCGGACGGGGCTCCCCGCGGCGTCGCGCACCACCGCCGCGTGAACGCTCACCCAGACCACGGTTCCGTCCGGCCGGACGATCCGGGTCTCCGCCGTCAGGTCCGGGACCTCCCCCGCCACCATCCGCCGGAAGAGCGCCAGGCTCTCCTCGCGGTCGTCCGGGTGGGTGATCTGCGGGAAGGTCAGGTCTCGAAGCTGCTCGGCCGTGTAGCCCGTGATCTCGCACACCCTCCGGTTGGCCCGCAGCACCCGTCCGCCCGCGGGGTCCGCCTGGAGGATCCCGTCCGCAGCCAGCTCGAACGCCGTCCTGAACTCCTCCTCGCTCTCCCGGAGCGCTTCCTCGGCCCGCTTCCGGTCCGCGATGTCGCGCGCGAGCCACCGCATCCGGCCGCCCTCGCGGTCGATGGCGGACACCGTCACCGCGACGGGGACCGGGTCCCGCCCCCGCGGCTGGAGGCGGAGTTCGCGGTCCACCACGCGGGGCGTATGGTCGAGCTGGCGGACCAGGGCGAAGAAGCGGTGCTGGTCCTCGGTGGCGACGAACGCGGCGAGCGGCCGGCCGGGGAGGTGCTCCGGGGGGACGCCGAGAAGCTCCCCCGCGGCGAGGTTGGCGTCGTGAAGGCGGCCCAGGGCGTCGGTCACGAAGTACGCGTCGGGCGCGTGCTCGAAGAGTTCCCGGTACCGCTCCCTCTCGGCTTCCAGCGCCCGCTCCAGCTCGCTGAGCCGCTGGTTCTGGTCGCGCAGCCCGTGTTCCGCGACGCGAAGCTCCTCCAGGGCTGCGTTCATCTCGTTCAGGAGCGCTCCCGTGTCCACTCCCGAGACGACTTCGGCGCCTTCCGCTCCGGTCAGGATGGCCCTCATGCACCGTTCCTGAAGGTCGCCGTTCCTGCCAGGGTATTGCTCAGACATGATCCCTTCCTTGGCGGGGTGCGTCCCCCGCCACGGTCCCGGGACGCCCGGAATCGGGCCCCGACGCGGGCGGTTCGGACGGAGACCCCGACGATGACGGGCGTTCCGGACGTCTCGGAATGATCCTGGGAATCGACAAAGGTGACCTTCGCCCCGCTCTTCTGCGGGCGCGACCGGAACGCCAGGAGGTCGGCGGGTCGCACTCCGGGGGCTCGCGCCGGAATCGGGATGCGGTCGCAAATGGAAACATTTGCAACTCCCGGCGAAAGGCCGGGGTTCCGCGCCGCATAATGCGCGCCATGTCCACTTCTCGCCCGCGCTCCGGCCCCGCGTGGGCGGAACGGTCCGTCATGTGGGGTGCATATGCGCCGCGGAGCCTGCGCCGGCGCGGCCTCCCGACGCTTCGTGGACATCGGGGTGATGCGCCGGAACCGCACCCTGCGGCGCCCCCGCAGCACACCGTCATGTCATGCGTCTCCCGCTATTACAGTTTCGCCGCTCCCGGCAGACTGCACCGGGGAGCGGCGACGGACCCCGGAACGGGCCGGGGCGAGCGCGGACGTGTAGGAAGCCTGGCTATCCGCCATCCTCCCCCGGCGCGGCGTGGAACGAGAAGAGCCGCTTCGGCACGGCGCGCTTGAGGTGCTTCTCCAGGCGGGTCCCGCAGGGCTCGCAGATGGTGATCTCCAGCCGGACCCGCTCCGCGCCCCGGGTGTGGGCGAACGTGAGCGTGCTCTCGGAACTCCACTGCTGGCAGATCGCGCAGCGAGTGCGGAGTTCGGACGGGGCCTCCCCGGGATCGGCCATGTGGGTCACCCGCTCCGGTTGCGCTGTGGGAGGCCGGACCCGCCGACCCCGGGACGACGCTCCACCATGCACGGACCGCCCGCCAAGTATGCCCGACCCTTCGCGGCAATGGCAACGGGTTCACGGACATCCCGTAACTTTTCCCTACAGGAGCCCCGGATGCACCGGACACGCCCCCGACTCCGGAGGTCGCCGGCCTCCCGGTTCCCCCGATACCGCCCGCCGGCCACGGAAGGCACACTGTCTCCCCGGAACGTCCGGCGGCCCTCCGGCACCGGCGGAGCCGGCGTCTCCCGGCCCGGGGCCGGATGAGGCGGGTCGTACCGTACGCCGGCCCTCACGACGCGGGAGACCGCGGAGGAGCTTCGATGTCGATCCCGATGCTACGGCGGCAGCATCCCGCGCAGCTCGACCCGGAAACCGCGGAGGAGGTGCGGCTCGCCATGCGCTTCCTGGGGATCCCCACCTACCGCCAGGCCCTCCCCGGGATCCACGCGGAGCTGCGGCGCGCCCGCCGGCACCAGCATCCGCTCTCGGTGGTCGCGATCTCTCCCTGGGGCGGAGCCGAGGCAGGGGGCTCCACGGAAGACGAGGCGCAGGCGACCTCGCCCGGCATCGTGCGCGCTCCCCACCCCTCCTTCTACCTCCTGGGCTCGCTCCTGCGAGAAGTCTTCCGGGAGAAGGACGTGATGACGTACGCCGCGGAGCAGCACCTGTTCGCCGTCGTCCTGCCGGAGACCCGCGAGCCCGGGGCGTGCTGCGCGGTGGCGCGCCTCCGCGACCTCTTCCATCAGCGGGCGGGCGGGCAGGTGCGGACGGGCGCGGCGGAGTTCCCGCGCGACGGCCCGACCGCGGATGACCTGCTCGCAGAGGCGAAGCGCGCGTGGGAGGAGCGCCCGCTGGCGAGCGTGCCCCCTTCCGTCCCCCTGTCGACCGTGAGGGATGCCTGACCTCGCGGCAACCCAGGTGGAGAGGCGCGGTCCCGTGGCTCCGCGGTGCGCCTGCGGCCCCCGCTCACTCCCCTCCATCCCCGACCCTTTCCCTTTCGCCGTTCCCACCGTCGTCCTTTCCCTCGCCTTCGCCCTGCGCTCCCTCGTCCCCCCGTTCCCTGCCGGGCGGGTGTCGTTGCGACAAGGCGTCCGCGGGCGTGGGCGCCGGGATGGAGGCCACGACCGGGAGGAGGAGGGCGACGGCCGCCACCCTCGCGGCCCGCCGCACGGCTTCGCGCCGCGTCAGCGCGTCCGCGGGAGCTTCCGGCTCCGCGAGGAGGTCGGCCGCATCCAGCTGCTCCAGAGCCAGCCACACGACCCGCTCGTCGGCGGGCGTGCTCGATCCGGCCGCGATGGCGGTGGCGATCTCGGAAACCCCCGTCCGCCCGTCGCAGAGGCGCCACACGCGCGCTGCGGTTGCGTTCAGCCTGTGGGCCTGGTGGTTCGTCCGGTCGTAGACGACCAGTTCCTCGTCGAGCTGCTCGAGGAGGATCCCCTCCGTGCGGGAGAGTGGATACATCGCCGCCTCCTTGGGTCGGAAGGTCTCGTGCACGCGGGCGGAGTCCAGCGCTCCGGGGCACGGCTGCGAAGCGTCCCGGGGTCCCGGAAGGGGCAACTTCCACACCCCCTCGGACCGCCCGCCCGGATGCGCCGGAGTTCCCTGGACGAAGTCGGAGACCGGTGCGCCGAGCGCGCTCCGGCACGGTGTGGCGGATGTGTGGAGGGGGCGCCGCGGGTGTTGGAAGGGGGGGCGGCGGAGGGAGAGAGATACGGAAAACGGGGTCGGCCCCGGGCTTCGGAAGCCCGGGGCCGACCCCGTTTCAGCTACGTCCGGATCCGCTGCCGGATTACGGAAGGGTCGGGAAGGTGAAGCAGACGCAGGACTCGCTGGTGCCGTTGCAGTAGCCCCCGCGGGGGCACTCGTCGCAGCCGTCCATCGGACGGTAGACGTACCCGGTGCGCTGGCAGGAGCCGGCCCGCGCCGCCACCTCGGGGGTGGCGAACGCCTGGGTGGCGCCGAAGCCCAGGGAGCCCACGACCGTGAAGGCGAGGAGCGCCCTGCGCAGGTTGGTGAGTGATCGGTCCATCACATCCTCCGGAAAAGAGTCGACTCTCGAGTTCCCCTCGCGGGTGCGGGGGAGAACCGCACGGCAGCCCGCCCGTCGGCCCGACCGGACGGCTGGCGGTACCCCTGACGGCCTCAGGGATCGGTCGGCGGCACGGTGAGGCACCTGCACACTTCGGTGAAGCCGTCACAGTAGGCCCGGTCAGGACACGCCGGGCATGCCCCGGTCGGGGCGAGGTAGGGCCATCCCGTCGGCTGGCAGGCGGGGGCTCGCGCCGCCACCTCGGGGGTGGCGAACGCCTGGGTGGCGCCGAACCCGAGGGAGCCCACGACCGTGAAGGCGAAGAGCACCCCGCGCAGGCTGGTGAGTGAACGTACCATCGCATCCTCCGGGAAAGGGGGCGAACAAGCAGCGACCGAAGAAGGACGGGCATATCAGCATATTAAACGACACATAAATACAGGTCAAGCGTCGTCGCCTCTCCTCGTTCGGCCGGATCGCTCCGCTCCGTCCCCGCGCGACTACGCCGAGAGAGGCCACCGGACGTAGTCGCCCCGGGCGATCCGAAGCACGTCCTTCTCCACCAGCAGGTAGCCCTGCGCCTCCGGGATCCCTCCCTCCGAACGCCTCCGGTCGCCCATCCGGCTCCGGTGGAACTCCTGGACCTCGCGGTCGAGCTGGAGGCTCCCCCAGGAGAGGAAGCGCACCGCGCCTTCGTCGTCCCGGGCGGTCACCACCTCCCCGCGGTTGTGCACGCTGGGCGAGAAGGGAACGTCCAGGTACCCCTTCCGGAACGCCGTCACCACGCCCTCCGCGATGCTGCCGCGTCCGCACATCACCACGCTGTCGAGGATCGACCTCACCTCCCGCTCCAGGATGCGGCTCTCTTCCGCGATGCGCGCCTCGTCCGGCGTCATGTCGGCCGCCTCGGTGACGCCCCGCATGACCAGCCCGACCCCGTGGAGGTTGTCCTGCAGCGTGGGGATCCGGCGCGCCTCCGTCGGCGTCTTGACGAGGACCCGGGTGGCTCCGGAGAGCCCCGCAGTGACCGCCGAGGCGTGGATGAGCTGCTCCGCCCGTTCCGGGTCGTCCGGGAACGCCGCCATGTACTGGTGGAAGACGGTGTTCACCTGCACGTCGCGGTATCCCAGGTTCTCCAGGACCTCGACCGTCATCCGGCGGAGGGTGCGCACGGCGGCGACGTCCTGGCTCCGGTGTCCGCACTCCGCGTAGCCGGGGCTCACGCAGCGCACCCCCTGCTGCACCGCCAGGATCACCTCCAGGATCCCGGTGACGATGGCGATGCAGGGAGGCACCAGGGTGGCGGTGAGGGTGCCGAAGAACTCCCGGTCGAGGACGATCCCGAAGCGCTCGTGGTAGATGCCGGTGAGCCGGTCGACGTACCGCCAGTTCCGGATGGACTCGGCGAGCGGGTAGTCCTTGTGGTAGGGGATGTTGTAGCAGATCGCGCCGCCCTCGAACGAGGTCGCACCGCCCGCGTACGCGATCTCGGCGAGGAGGCGCGGCTCGCGGGCACTGTGGCGCACCTGGAGCGGGACCCGGACCTCGGAGGCCACCCGCCGCAGCGCGGCGACGCCGTGGTTCACCACGGGGAAGCCGTTGAGCGTGGACACCCCGGAGGCCCGGCTCTCGCGGATGGCCTCCTCCACGCCTGCGTAGTTCCCCGCCCGGGTGAACGAGTCCACCTGGTACGAGAGCACGGGCACGCCGGCGCTCCGGAACGCCGAGAACAGGCGGATCTGCCCGTCCACCAGCGGCACGCCGGAACGCGGCTGCACGAGGATGCCCCGCTCGCCCCGGTTCACCTGGGCCTGCACCGCCGCGAACGACGGCTGGCGGGCCAGGAACGCGGCGTTGTCCTCCAGGCGGCGCGCGTCCCGGCCCGTGCTCCAGAGCCGGAGCACGTCGCGGCGCGTCGTCTCGAACTCATCCGGGTCCATCACCCCCTCCTGCACGGGGACTTCCGTCCGAGGCCGCGCGCCCGTGTCCGTGCCGAACAGCGCGTCGACGGGGGCGGCGGGCTCGCGGGCATGGAGGTCGGCGCGGAGGACTTCCAGCACGTGCCGCAGGTCCGCGAACTTCACGAACACCCGGTCGAAGCCCATCTCCCGGAAGAGCGTCTCGTACCCGAGCGCGTCGCCGATGGTGAGGTTGCCTCCCAGGTACCAGAGCGGGGAGTGCGCCTGGTACCGCCGCATCAGCTCCGGGAATTCCTTCAGGTAGTAGCGGGTGTGTCCGTCCATGCTGGAGATCATCACCACGTTGCACATCGGCGCGTGGTGGAAGAAGTCCTCCAGCCGGTTCTGCGTCCCCAGGTAATGGACCCGGTACCCGTCGTGGGTGAGCGCCTGTCTCAGGATGGTGAGGCCGACGGAATGGGAATCCCCCCCGACGCCGCCCAGGAGGATGGAATGGGTGCCGCCGTTGTGCATCATAGGACCTCGCAGAGGCCGTGGAGTCGTGGGTGTTCGGTCGGAACGCGGGGCGGGAGCGCCGGGCGCGCCGTCAGGAGCCGCCCGCCCCGGATCCGGGCGGCGGAAACCCGGATCCGGCGTCCTGGTGCGAAACACGGCTCTGCCGGCCGTGCCGGGGCCGTGGGGGAAGACGGCTCATCGGCGAGACCCTCTCACGCCGAGGCGCGCAACGAGGTGCTCCGCGACCGCCTGGAGCCCGGGCTCGCGGAGCAGATCGAAGTGACCGCCCGGGACGGTCTCCACCTGGATCCCCCCCGCGGCGAGCCGGGCCCATCCCAGCGACGGATCTGCTTCCGGGGGGAGTTCCCGGGCGTCGGCGCGGAGGAACAGCACCGGGGCGGAGACAGGCCCGGCCGGGACGTAGGCACGTCGGGCGGCGGCCCCGGCCCGGTACACGTCCCAGAGGGAACGGAACAGGACGGACGGGAAGCCTGGGGGAAGCGTTCCGGTTGCGCGGGCGAGATCCAGCAGGACGTCGAGCCTTCCCCCGGTGTCCATGCCGACCGCCTCCTCGCGGGAGACGGCCAGCCGCTCCACCGGCAGGTCCAGGTGCCGGGCGAAGTCAAGCATCGCGTCCACCTCGCGTTCCTCGTCGTCCCCGGCGGACGGAACCGAGCCGTCGTGGAGGATGGCGTCGAACAGCGCGAGGAACTCCACCCGCTCCCCGGCGGCCTCCGCCTGGCGCGCCATCTCGAAGGCGACGAGTCCGCCCAGCGACCAGCCGCCCAGCAGGTACGGCCCGGCAGGCTGGACCTCGCGGACGGCCTCCAGGTACGCTGCGGCCATTCCGGCCACGTCGGCGAGCGGAGGCTCCGCTCCGTCAAGGCCGGCCGCCTGCAGGCCGTAGACGGGCCGGTCCCCGTCCACCACCCGTGCGAGGCCGGCATAGCAGAGGACACTTCCCCCCGCCGGATGGACCAGGAAGAGCGGATTCCCCTTCCCTTCCGGACGGATCGGGACCAGACGGCGGCCCGCCCGCGAGGCGGCGCCCCTGCGCAGTGCGACCGCCAGGCGCTCCACCGTGGACGCGGTGAAGAGGGCGGCGAGCGGAACCCGCTCCCCGAACGCCTGCTCCACCCTCGCCATCAGCTGGACGGCCAGCAGGGAGTGCCCTCCCAGGGCGAAGAAGTCCTCCGTCACCCCCACCCGCTCCGCGCCCAGCACCTCCGCCCAGATCCCCGTCAGCACTTCCTCCACCGGCGTCCGCGGCCCCACGTACTCCGCCTCCCCCGCCGCTTCCGGCTCCGGCAGCGCGCGACGGTCCACCTTCCCGTTCGGCGTCAGCGGCAGCGCCTCCAGCTCCACCAGCGCCGACGGCACCATGTGCTCCGGAAGCGCCGCTCGCAGCCCCGACCGCAGCCCATCCGCCGTCACCTCCGCACCCGCCGCGGTCTCGTAGTAGCCCACCAGGCGCAGCCCTCCACGCCCGTCCTCCCGCGCCACCACCACCGCCGACTTCACCCCATCCTGCCCCTCCAGCGCCGCCTCCACCTCCCCCGGCTCGATCCGGAACCCGCGGATCTTCACCTGCGCGTCCACCCGCCCCAGGAACTCCAGCGTCCCGTCGGCGCGCCACCGCATCCGGTCTCCCGTGCGGTACAGCCGCGCCCCCGGCTCGCTCCCGAACGGGTCCGGCACGAACTTCTCCGCCGTCGCTCCCGGCCGGCCCAGGTACCCACGCGCCACGCCGACTCCGCCCACGTACAGCTCCCCCGGCACCCCCACGGGCGCCGGCTCGCCGCCGCGGTCCAGCACGTACGCCCGCGCGTTCCCCACCGGGCGGCCCACGCCTGGCACCGCTCCGGCCTCCACCCGCCCCGCGCTCGCGTTGACCGTCGTCTCGGTGGGGCCGTACAGGTTCCACACCTTCAGCCCCGGCAGCAGCGCCCGCGACCGCTCCAGCAGCTCCGGCCCGAACGCCTCGCCGCCCAGCAGCAGACGCCTGACGCCCGTGGGCGCCCCCGCGCCCCGCTCCGCCGCATCGAGCATCGCGCTCCACAGCGACGGCACGCAGTTGAACGCGATCCCGGTGCGGCCCTGGAGCGCGTCCAGCAGCGCCACCGGATCGGCCACCGTGTCTTCGGGGAGGATCCACACCGCCCGGCCCCGCAGCAGCGGACCCACCAGCTGCTTGAGGGAGGCGTCGAAGGAGGCGCGCGTGGTCGCCGGAAGCAGCTCCACCTCCTCGCCCAGCACCTCGCCCGCGATCCAGTCCAGGTGGTTCCCCGCGCTCCGGTGCGAGACCATCACCCCCTTCGGCTCCCCCGTCGAGCCCGAGGTGTAGATCACGTACACCAGCGCGTCGGCAGAGGAGTCTGTGTTCGATACGCTGACGGCGGTCGGCCCAGAGTCCGCCCGCTCCGCATCCAGGCGCAGCACGGGGACGCCGCGCGCCTCCCATTCGGCGGCCAGGAAGTCGGTCGTAACGACCAGCGGGGCGCCGGAGTCGCGGACCATGTAGGCCAGCCGCTCGGCCGGATAGCTCGGGTCCAGCGGCACGTACGCGCCCCCCGCCTTCCAGATCGCCAGCATCCCCACCAGCAGCTCCGCCGAGCGCTCCACCGACAGCCCCACCCGCGCCTCCAACCCCACCCCGCGGGCGCGCAGCCGCCCCGCCAGCGCCTCCGCACGGCGCTCCAGCTCGCCGTAGGTGACCACCGCGTCCCCGTGCAGCACGGCCGCCGCTCCGGGGGTGCGTGCCGCCACCGCCGCGATGCGCTCGTGAAGCGGCAGCTCGGAGGGCGTGCCGCTCTCCGTCGTGCTCCACTCGCCCAGGAGCTGCGCCCGCTCGCTCGCATCGAGCAGGGGGATCTCCGACACCGGTCGCTCCGGCTCGGCCACCACCCCCGCCAGCAGCGTGGAGAGGTGCCCCGCCAGGCGCTCCATCGCGGCGGGCTCCCACAGCTCCGTCCGGTAGGCGAGCGCCCCACGCACCCCCTCGGCTCCCTCCAGCAGCGCCAGCGTCAGGTCGAACTTGACCTCGCTCCCGCCCCCACCCAGCGCCTCCAGCCGCGTCTCTCCCAGCGACAGCTCGTCGCGCGATTCCTCCTGCAGCGAGAACATCACCTGGAAGAGCGGCGTGTGCGCCAGGCTGCGCTCCACCCCCAGCTCCTCCACCAGCTTCTCGAACGGTACCTCCGGGTGCGCGAAGGCACCCAGCGTCCGCTCCCGCGCACGGTGCAGCAGGTCGCGGAACGTGGGCTCGCCCGAGAGGTCGCCGCGCAGCACCAGCGTGTTCACGAAGAACCCGATCAGCCCCTCCACCTCCAGGCGGCTCCGTCCGGCCACCGGCGTCCCCACCAGCACGTCCTCCTCACCCGAGTAGCGTGACAGCAGGAGCTGCCACCCAGCCAGCAGTGCCATGAACGCCGTCGCGCCCTCCCGCCGCGCCAGCGCCCGCAGCCCCGCCGTGGTCCCTTCCGGTAAACGGAAGCCCTGATGAGCGCCCGCCCCGCCCGAGACCGCGGGGCGCGGCCGGTCCGTAGGCAGCTCCAGGTGCGGCGGCGCCCCGGCCAGCGTCTCCCGCCAGTAGCCGATCTCCCGCTCCAGCACCTCGCCCGTGAGCCAACCCCGCTGCCACACCGCGTAGTCCGCGTACTGTACGGGCAGCTCGGGCAGGCGAAGGTCCTCCCCGGCGGCGTACGCCTCGTACAGCTCGGAGACCTCGCGGACCAGCACCTCCATGCTCCACCCGTCACTGACGATGTGGTGGAGCGTCAGCATCACTGCCGCGTCGCCGTCTCCCAGTCGTACCACCGAAGCCCGCAGCAGCGGCCCCGTCGCCAGGTCGAACGGACGGGCCGCCTCCTCCGCCACCCGCCGCTCCAGCTCTTCCTCGCGCGCTTCATCCGACAGGACACCCAGATCCATCACAGGAAGACGGACCGGACGCGCGGGATCCACGAGCTGCACCGGGTCGCCGGCCTCCACCCCGAAGCGGGTCCGCAACGTCTCGTGCCGCCGCACGATCTCCGTCAGCGCGCGCTCCAGCGCCCCCACGTCCAGACCTCCGCGCACCCGCAGCGCGAAGGGCATGTTGTACGCGGCGCTCTCCGGCTGCAGACGGTCCACCAGCCACAACCGCTGCTGCGCGAACGACAGCGGCAGCGCAGTCCCGTCGCGGTGCACCGGCACCAGCGGCGGTGCCTGCGTCCCCTGCTCCTCTCGCGACAGCACCTCGATCCGCCGCGCCAGCCCCGCCACCGTCGGCGCCTCGAACAGCGCCCGCAGCGGCAGCTCCACCCCGAACGACTGACGCACCCGCGAGATCACCCGCGTCGCCAGCAGCGAGTGCCCCCCCAGCGCGAAGAAGTCCTCCGTCACCCCCACCCGCGCCGCTCCCAGCACCTCCGCCCACGTCCCCGCCAGGATCTCCTCCGTCGGCGTCCGCGGCGCCACGTACACGGCCGCGTCCAGCCCCGGCCCTTCCGGCGCCGGCAGCGCCCGCCGGTCGATCTTCCCGCTCGTCGTCAGCGGCAGCCGCTCCAGCGTCACGTACGCCGTCGGCACCATGTACTCCGGCAGGCTCCCCCGCAGGTGCGCCCGCAGCTCTCCCGCATCCACCTCCACCCCCGCCGGAACCACGTACGCCACCAGCCGCTTCTCCCCTCCCTCCTCCTCCCGCGCCACCACCACCGTCTCCGCGACGCCGCCGTGCCGCTCCAGCGCCACCTCGATCTCCCCCAGCTCGATCCGGAACCCGCGCACCTTCACCTGCTGGTCCGCGCGACCCAGGTACTCCAGCTCCCCCTCCGTCCGCCACCGCGCCACGTCCAGGCCCCGGTACATCCGCGACCCCGCCGGTCCGTACGGGTCCGGGAGGAACCGCTCCGCCGTCAGGTCGGGACGGCCGGCGTACCCCCGCGCCAGCCCCTCCCCCGCCAGGTACAGCTCCCCGGCGACCCCCACCGCCTGCGGCTCCAGCTCCCCGTCCAGCACGTACGTCCGCGAGCCCGCCATCGCCCGCCCGATCCGCACCTGCTCCGCCCCTCGCTCCACGGGCGCGTACGTGGAGTAGGTCGTGTCCTCCGTCGGGCCGTACAGGTTGCGCACGTGCTCCACGTGCTCCAACCCGTACAGCGCCGCCGCCAGCTCCGCGCTCAGCGCCTCGCCCGCCAGGTTGAACGCCCGCACGCTCCGCGGGATCCCGCCCATCCGCACCAGCTCCGCCGCCGCCGTCGGAACCGTCACCACCAGGCGCACGTCGTCCTCGTCCGAAACCGAGGTCAGCTCCAGCGCGTTCTCCACCAGCACCAGCTTCCCGCCCCGGCACAACGTGCCGAAGATCTCCGCCACCGAGACGTCGAAGCTGAACGACGTCGACCCCAGTACCGACGACCACTCCTCCTCTGGTACCAGCTCTCCGATCCACCGGACGAACACCGCCGTGGCCCGGTGCCGGATCGTCACTCCCTTCGGCCTCCCGGTGGAGCCCGAGGTGAAGATCACGTGTGAGAGGTTCTCCCCCCTCACCCCACTCTCGGGCGCCGTCTCCGGCTCGCGGGCCAGCGCATCCGCCTCGGCGTCCAGCGAGAGGAGTTCGACCCCGGCGGGGATCCGCTCGGCGAGAGCCTCCTCGGTCAGCACCAGGCGCACGGCGGCGTCTTCCAGCATGAAGGCCATGCGCTCGGCCGGGTGCGCCGGGTCCAGCGGCACGTACGCCCCTCCCGCCTTCAGCACGCCCAGCAGCGCCGCCAGCGCGCGCGGTGTCCGCCGCAGGCAGACGCCCACCGTCACCTCCGGACCCACGCCCCGCCTGCGTAGCGTGTGCGCGAGCTGGTTCGCCGCACGCTCCAGCTCCCCGTAGCGCACCGCCTCGCCCGCATGCACCACCGCCACCGCCTCGGGTGTGCGCGCCGCCTGGGCAGAGAAGAGGTCGTGGACGCACGCATCCCCCGCGTACGCCGGACCCGTCTCGTTCCACTCGCGCAGCACCTGCGCGCGCTCCGCCTCGTCCACGAGAGCGACCTGCGAGAGGCGTCGCTCCGGGTCCGCCGCCACCTGCGCCAGCACCCGGGCGAAGTGCCCCGCCATGCGCTCCATCGTGGCGCGCTCCCACAGCTCCGTCCGGTAGGAGATCCCGCCTTCGATCCGGTCGCCGTCCTCCGCGATGCCCAGCGTAAGGTCGAACTTGGCCGCGCCGCTGCCGGTGCCCAGCTGCTCCAGCCCCGTTCCGCCCAGGTCGAGCGCGCTCCGCTCGTCGTTCTGGAGGACGAACATCGCCTGGAAGAGGGGGGTGGTGCTCAGGCTGCGCTCCACCCCCAGCTCCTCCACCAGCTTCTCGAACGGCACCTCCTGGTGCGCAAACGCGCCCAGCGTCCGCTCCCGCGCACGGTGCAGCAGCTCGCGGAACGTCGGCCCACCCGAAAGGTCGCCGCGCAGCACCAGCGTGTTCACGAAGAACCCGATCAGCCCCTCTACCTCCACCCGCGAGCGCCCCGCCACCGGAGTGCCCACCAGCACGTCCTCCTGGCCCGAGTAGCGCGACAGCAGGAGCTGCCACCCCGCCAGCAGCGTCATGAACGCCGTCGCGCCCTCGCGCTGACCGAGCGCGCGAAGCCCCGCCGCGGTCGCCGCATCCACGAAGATGGCGGCGTGCCCGCCCGCGTCGTCTGCGACGGGGGGGCGGGGCCGGTCCGTGGGCAGATCCAGGTGAGACGGCGCGTCGGCCAGCGCCTCCCGCCAGTAGCCGACCTCCTTCTCCAGCGACTCTCCGGAAAGCCGCTCCCGCTGCCAGGCCGCGTAGTCCGCGTACTGCACCGGCAGCTCCGGCAGGCGCGTCGTCTCCCCGGAGGCGTACGCCCCGTAGAGTGCCGAGACCTCGCGCTCCAGCACCCCGAGGCTCCACCCGTCCGAGACGATGTGGTGAAGCGTGAAAAGCACCCCCGCGTCCGCGTCCCCCAGCCGCGCCACCACGGCCCGGAGCAGCGGCCCCCGCTCCAGGTCGAACGGCCGCGACGCCTCCTCCGCCGACAGCCGCTCCAGCTCCCGCTCGCTTGCACCTTCCTCCAGCCCGCCCAGATCCACCACCGGCAGACGGACCGGGCGGGCGGGGTCCACGTACTGCACCGGGTCGTCGTCCCGCACTCCGAAGCGGGTCCGCAGCGTCTCGTGCCGGCGGACGATCTCCGACAGCGCGCGCTGCAGCGCCGCCACGTCCAGCCCGCCACGCACCCGCAGCGGATAGGGCATGTTGTACGCGGCCGTTCCCGGCTGGAGCTGGTCGAGGAACCAGAGCCGCTCCTGGGCGAAGGAGAGGCGCAGAGGACCGCCGTCCCGCGGGCGCGGGCGCAGCTCCGCGGCGGCGGGCTGCGCGTCTCCCTTCAGGCGCTGTTCGAGGAGCCGGCGCTTCTCCGGGGGGAGCTTCGCGAGGCGGGCGAGGAGGTCGCTCATGCGTCCTCCATCTCGGCGAGGAGAGCGGCGAGTTCGTCCTCGTCCAGCCCCTCCAGGCCGCCGGCGAGGTCCTCCAGCCGGGCCTGCTCCGCCTCGTCGACGTACTGCGCCAGCGCCGCGACCGTGGTGTGCTCGAAGAGGGCGTGGAGGGGGACCTCGGCCTGGAAGGAGGCGCGCAGCCGGGAAACCACGCGGGTCGCCAGCAGGGAGTGTCCGCCCAGCGCGAAGAAGCTGTCCCCGGCGCCGACGCGCTCCACGCCCAGCACCTCCGCCCATACGGCGGCCAGGGTCTCTTCCGTCGGTGTTCGCGGCGCCACGTACTCTGCCGCCGCCTCACGCTCCGGAGCCGGGAGCGCGCGGCGGTCCACCTTGCCGTGCGGGGTCAGGGGGAAGCTCTCCAGCCCCACGAACGCCGCCGGCACCATGTGCTCCGGCAGCCGCGCCGCGAGCCCCGCCCGCAGCGCGGAGGCGTCCACCTCGCCGTCCGCCTCGTCCGCGACCACGTACGCCACCAGCTGCCGGATCCCCGGCCGGTCCTCGCGCGCCACCACCATCGCCTCCCGCACCCCCGGCTGCGCCAGCAGCGCCGCCTCGATCTCCCCCGGCTCGATCCGGAAGCCCCGCACCTTCACCTGGAAGTCGATCCGCCCCAGGTACTCCACCTCCCCCTCCGGCACCCACCGCGTCCGGTCCCCCGTCCGGTACAGCCGCCCCCCCGGAACCCCGGAGAACGGGTCCGGCACGAACGTCGCCGCCGTCAGCTCCGGCCGGCCCAGGTACCCCCGCCCCACCTGCACTCCCCCGATGAACAGCTCCCCCGGAACCCCCACCGGCGACGGGTTCAGCCAGGGGTCCAGCACGTACACCCGCGTGTTCGCCACCGGGCGGCCGATGGGGACCACCCGG
>Ga0180215_1000074_pt1 | contig 149944 bp, 148 predicted proteins | sample eDN3rd37CBELigBY_FD_128871 | JGI IMG/M metagenome (GOLD analysis project Ga0180215, IMG submission 128871) | Enriched backyard soil microbial communities from Emeryville, California, USA - eDNA 3rd pass 37_C BE-Lig BY (version 2) (version 2) | ecosystem: Environmental > Terrestrial > Soil >... | reverse complement strand
CCGCCCAGCTTCCACCCTCGCTCGCACCAGCGCTTCGTGGCGGCGAGCGTGCCGTCCACCTGAAACTCACCGTCGACGAAGAGCGGCTGGCCCGCCACGCGCTCGAGCTGGCCCAGACGGTAGAGGATGTGGTCCACCCCTTCGATCCGCAGGCCACCCCGCGTCCAGAGGCGCGGCTGGCCATCGTAACCGCGGAAGTAGAGGGCGCGAAAACCGTCGATCTTCTCTTCGCAGAGCAGCCCGCCAGCGGGCATGTCGCCCGACCAATCGGTGGCAAGATGGCATAGGTGGTTCGTCATTGCTTCGCCCCTTCGCCCGTCCACGGGGCCAGACCAGCCGCCAGCGCGGCACACGCCAGCCCAATGTTGAGCGGCGCCCCCTCCCGCTTGTATTTCGCTACCGAATTGCGGCTCAGCGCCAGCGCAGACGCCACTTGGCTGTCATTCCAGCCCATGACGGCAATCCAGTTCTTGAAGTGCTCAGCGGTCATTGAACCGAAACCTTCGCGGTGATATTAGGGAGAGAGTGACCCGCCCCTTTCGGAACGGGCCACCCCTTCTAACGTCGCCGGGCTATGGTAATAGCCAGCGCTGCTACGCTGACCATCAGTCCGGCGACGGATAGAAGAGCGAAGAAGAGGTCGTTATTCGACATTCCTTCGTTCTCCCTTGCCATCGAAGAGACGGGATTGCCTCCCCTTCTGGCCCGCCCATTGTGCTCATTTTTGAGCAATGGACAAGAGAAAACATCGGCAATATCGAAGAAAAATGCGGGTCCTACCCAAGGTAGTTGAGAGGCATAAGCGCTGAAGGACCGCTTTTTTCTACAGTCGGACCACTGTTACATCACCGGACAGTTAGAAGTATTAGTCCGATCGCAGAATAGCCGCATATCTCTGGCGCAAAAGAAGTGTGCGGCTTATGCTGACGTGCGATGTGCAACCTCTACCGCATGACCACAGCCTCGGCGGCGGTTGCGGATTTATTCCGCGCGGTGGAACTTGGCGCGAGCAATGCAGGCGACGAGGTCTATCCGGGCTATCCCGGTGTGGTGATCGCGGCCGGCGATCTGCGCAGCATGACGTGGGGCTTCCCACTCACGCTCAAAGGGAAGAGCGGCCAACCACTCAAGCCCAAGGCGGTGAACAATACGCGAGCCGATAAGCTTGATAGCTTCATGTGGCGCTACAGCTTTGAGGAACGGCGCTGCCTGATCCCGGTCACCGAATTTGCGGAGGCGGAGGGGGTGAAAGGGGCCAAGACGCGCACCTGGTTCAGCCTGCCGGATCAACCGACATTCGCCGTCGCCGGGATATGGCGCGATACGCCCGAATGGGGGCCAGCTTATTCGATGGTGATGACCGAGGCTTGCATCCAGGTGGCGGATATCCATGACCGTATGCCGGTGATCCTGCGGCCCGATGATTGGTCGCGCTGGACCGATGGCCCGGCGGGAGAGGCGCGCGATCTGTGCTTACCCTACGCGGGCGAGATGACGATCAGGCACACGAACGAACCTTGGGTTCGGCGCTGACTACGGTTCGACCAATCCGAGCTGGCCAACAACAACATGCTCCCTCGGATCGTAGCCCGCTGCATGAACCGCTGCCGCCCAGGCCGCATCGGCTGCATCGGATAGATCGAGATCGGCCCCCGACACTTCGGCCGGCTCGGCCGTGATGCCCTGCTCCCACGCCAGTTCGGCCTGATAGGCTTCGTCCACCCGCGCCGTTGCAGCGAACGCCGCAGCCATATCGACCCCAGCCTCCTCGAAGCTACGGCGCGCCGCTGCGACCCCGGACCGAAGCTGGTCCTCCGTCGCGCCTTTGATCTCCAGATAGAGTTCGCCGTCTTCAATTCTCGCCATGGCTGGCCTCGCGAATCACATGTTGTGGCTGCGATAATACCGCAGAACGAATGTGGAACAAACCGCTTGCCCGAATCACCGCGACCGGGCTTCCTCGCGCGCATGGGCAGCATCCGCCTCGACACCCTCGTGGACTACGACAAGCACGGCTACGATCTCGACATCATGTGCCGGACGTGCGGGCATAAGCGCATCATCGTGCCGGGCTATCTGTTCGCGGGCGGGCTGTTGTGCTCGATCCGGGAACTGGAGAAGCGGCTACGCTGCACGCGGTGCCGGGGACGGAACGCCGTGGTCTGTCCTACCTCTGCGGGGCCGAGTGGAGGCAGGCGGCGAGGGAAGACGTGGAAGGACCGGATCGGGTGAGCCGGCTGCTGCGGGCAATCATGGGAGCTCCGCAATCTTCTCCATGCGGGCCGCAAGCTTAAAATCGGGTGCCTCGACAGGCCAGAGCTCTCCCACAATCGCACCACCTTCAACCTTACCTGTCAGGCGCACTTGGTAGTCGATGGGCCCAGTCATTCCGAACACGTTACTCATCTCATCTTCTGGGATATCTCTGTTCCAGGTCCACGAGCGCACATCCGCAACTATCTGGCCACGGTCGATCGCGTAGGTCCCAACATAGGCCATCACAGAATCTCCGCCGAACACTCGGCCGCTCTCAAGCACGACGATCCCTCCCCAGCGCGGTTGCTGACGGTTACCGTAGTCACCGCTCTGGAACTTCCACATACCTTCAACCGACATTGGATTCCCCCCTGATTCGCGGGGGTATCATAGGTCGGAAGGGTTACCAGGTCATTTGACGCCCGGCGCAGCTGATCGTGAAGCTCAACTCGCCCTCCACAGCATCGGCGCCTGCAACGGATCAATCCGATGCTTGCCCCTCGCCATGGGGTGTGTCGGCGCACCGCCCTTCGTCTTGCCCCAGCACCAGAGGTCCGGATACGGCGCAACCCCGGTCTGGATGTGCTCGATGACGTGCTCGATCCAATCCGCGTCCCACGCGATCGCGCCCCAGCAGACGAATACTTGGTTCGCATCCTTCGCCAGCGACGTGATGTAATCCAGGTTGGCGAACAGGTCGTCGCGGTCGCCCCATTCCTCGCCCTCGAATATCCGCCTGACACGTTCGCGGCACTCGGCCGGGTTCGACGTGCAGAACGGGTAGAGGTTCACCGCATCGTAGCCGCCAAAGCCCCAGTGCTCGAACCAGCGGTTCCACCACAGCGATGTTGGATCGTCGCGCATGGCGTCGGCGGTGGAGGGGTTGCAGCCGATCACGAGGGCGCGCTGGCCTGGCCCCCAGTGGCGAGAAAGCCGCCTACGGACGCCAGGACGGGCGAATGAGGCGGAGCGGCGCATGACGGGCTCGCCGCAGAGGTCGAGTTGTTCGGTCATGCCGCCACCGCCATCACTCGCGCCGACCGCTCCAGAATATGCAGCCCACGCTTTTTCGTCTGGCCGATGAACTGCCACCCAGCCATCTTGAAGCAGTATCCAGGGTTCGCGCTGACCTTCCTCGGATCGACGTAGGTGTAATGGCGCTCGCCGGGCCAACGCTGGTCTGCAATCGCATCAGCTGCCCGGATCAAAGTGCTCGAAAGACCGGCCCCGCGGTTGGAGAAGATCGCGCAGTTCACGCCACGCTGCCCGGTATCGTCGATGAACACACGCCACGCGAACAGCCCACGCCGGCAGGGCGTAGCGAGCAACAACTTCTGGCCCGGCCCAAGGATGAGCATCGTCCCGCGCTCTATCCGTCGCTTCCGGCTCCGCTCGCTGGAGTAGTGCTGGTTGTAGATTTCTGCCGCGATGGGATCGCCGTCGAGGATGGGCACCCAAATGCCCAGCGGAAGCAACTCCCCTCCCTTCCCCGCTTCGCGAAGGGCGGTCATGCTGCCTCCGATGGATTGGCGGCCAGCGCAGCGGTCAGGACGCGCTGCAACTCAGGGTTGGGTGGAGCGGGATTGCAGACATCGCATCGCCTGGTGCAGAGGCAGGAATCTCCGTCCCACGTGTCGCACTGCCAATCCCACGAGCAGCCATAGACAAAACCCTCGCCGCCGCAGTTCCAGCACTCGGACTCGTCATCTTGCCAGTCGTGGCGTTCGTCGCTCATGCTGCGGCTCCAAACAGGTCGGGTTGATCGGGCAGTAGCGCCCCTGCCCTAGCTTCGCGGGTCATGCTGCGGCCCTTCCCGCGTGTGCTGATCGTGCAATGCTCAGCAGGAGATCGCGGAAGGGAATGGGAGTTCCGATGCGGGGGCTGCTGTCAGTGCCCCCGCCCTTAAAGGCGAGTTCGCCAGCGCGCCGGCACTTGGCGAGGCCGTATTTCTCAATCGCCCATTGCGGAAACGTCGGCTTCCCGGCGCCCCATTCGAGTTCAGGCAGGTCGCAGCCGACCGTGTAAAGCAGGGTGGGCTTGCGGGCGTAGTGGCCATACCGGCCCTGTTCGACGCAACAGGTCCAGCCACCGAAGCGATCAGCTTTGACCCAACCGCCTTCGCGCGGCGGGACCGTCAGCCCGAACCACGGCCAGGCATTGCTGTCCCACGGGTGTTCGAGAACGCCGCCGAACGTTCGCACCGCCCAAAGCGCACGGTCGAAGCAACCACCATCATTGTCTTTAAGTTTGCGAGCGCCAGTGCGCTTGACGGTCAAGGGTTGGCCAAACCACATCTTGCCCCAACGCTGGCAGGGCGGGTGCGCGACAACCGGGTGCGGCCCGGTATACAGCCTAGCGTCCCGCACCTCATCCCACGGATCGACGCCGGGCTGACCGAAGTAGCAGCCGTCCGTTTCCACGTAGAGCGCCGCGATCATCACCACCCTCCCCCATGGCGGAGCGAGCGGGGGCTGGGCACGCGAAAAAGGTTCGGCAAACGCATCGCGGGACGCCGCAGGAATGCGTGGGTCGCCAGCAGCGGTTCGGCAAAGCTAAGTTGCTGAATTAAGGGGCTTGATTCACTCCGCCCCTGGGCACCATTCCTTCCAATCCGGACCCACTGATCACACAAGCGCTGGCGGCGGCGTGAAGCCGCCCGTCTGGCGCTCGGCGCATTGGGCGAAGGTGATGGTTGTGAGGTCTTCGGAATGGGGGCCGATGATCTGCAATCCGGTGGGCAGCGCTTCCACCTGGCGGCCGGTGGGCATCACGGTGGCCGGCAGGTTCGCGACCAGGGCCAGGCTTTGCCAGGTGAAATCCAGATAAGGCGCGGGCTCGCCGTCGATCGTCACCCGGCGGAACAACTGGTCCGAATGGACGCCGCTCCCTTCCGCCATGTGCGGGAAGGCGACGACCGGCACGGCCGGGCAGATCAGCAGGTCATAAGCGCCGAAGAAGCGCCGCCATGCCTGGAACAGGTGCTCCCGCCTTTCGGCGAGGGCGAACCATTCGCCCAGCGACGTGCGCATGTAGCGGGCGAGCCTGGCTGCTATCCCGGTGTCGTCCTGATCCGCCAGCCGTTCGAAAGCCTCGGCCTCTTGCGGCGCCGGCGCGCCGACGATGGCGAACAGGACTTGCAGATAGGTTTCGTAGCTCTCGCGCGGGTCCACCGGCAGCGCCACCTCCTCGATCCGGGCGCCCGCGTGGCGCAAGTCGGCGATATAGCTTTCGAGCGCGGCGCGATAAGCGCCGTCGACCCGATAGGCCTCTTCGCCCATCCACACGCCCACGCGGAAATCCTCCAGCCGGGCATGCCGCGCCGGCATCAGGGGCTTGTCCGCCAGCACGCCCAGCAGCAGTTCAAGATCGCCCGCGCTCCGCGCGATCGGGCCGGCGACGCCCAGTTCGGGCTGGCTCAACATGCCCGGCGGCGGCGGGATATGGCCGCGCAGAGGCACGGCGCCGTAAGTCGGCTTGTGGCCGAACACACCGCAGAAATGCGAAGGGATGCGGATCGAGCCGCCGATGTCGCTGCCCAGTTCGAACGCGGTGAACCCGGCGGCGACCGCCCCGGCCGCGCCGCCTGACGATCCGCCGACCGTCCGGTCCGGATTCCAGGGATTGCGGCTCAGGCCATAGACGGGGTTGAACGACTGCCAGTCGCTGGCGCCGGCGGGCAGGTTGGTCTTGCCGAACACATTCGCACCCGCCTGGCGCAGCAGGGTGACGGCGTCGGCGTCCCTATCCGGCCGATGATCGCGCAAGGCCTCCAGGCCACAAGTCGCTGGTATTCCAGTGACTTCGAACGAATCCTTGATAGTGATCGGCAGGCCCGCGAGCGGCCCCATCGCCTTGCCCTGCTTGCGCCGCCGATCGAGTTCCGCCGCGTCAGCACGCGCGCGATCGCGATCGAAGGCGACGACCAGGTTGTAGACCGGATTGAACCGATCGATCCGCGCCAGATAAAGCTCAAGCAGTTCGACCGCCCCGATCTCGCCCCTGTCGAGGAGGCGCAACTGTTCAGTCGCGGGGGCAAAGGCGATTTCGGCATCGGACATCTCGGTCTCCCACTCAGGGCCGCGCATGCCAGGCGGCATTGCCGCCATGACTGCATTTTCCCGAGGCTTTGCCAAGAGTGGCCGGTGCCGGCGCCTTTACGGTGTGGCGGCCGGCTCGATAGGGGGTGTCGCGAGCACGCCGTCCGCGCCGAGCGCCCGATAGAGTTCCACCCGATTCAGCACGGCGGAGAGCAGGACAGCCGTTTCCTGGCGCCGGGCCGTATAGAGGCTGCGCTGCGCATCGAGATTGGAAAGGAAGCTGTCGATCCCGCCGCGATAGCGGGCTTCGGCCAAGCCGGCGTTATCGGCGGCGGCATCGCTATTGGCCCGCGCCGCGCGCAGCCGCTCGCCGATCGTGCCTTGCACGGCCAGGGCATCGGCCACTTCGCGGAAGGCGCTCTGGATCGCCCCTTCGTACGAGGCGAGCGCGGCATCGCGCTGCGCCTGGCTGACGGCCACGCCAGCGCGGCGGCCGCCGGCGTCGAAGATCGTGTAGGTGGCATTGGCCGCGGCGCTGGCGCTGAACGCGTCGCCGCTGAACAGCGCCCCCAGGGCATCGCTCGCCAGGCCCAGCAGGCCCGTGAGCGAGACGCGCGGGAACAACTGCGCGCGGGCCACGCCGATATCGGCATTGGCCGCCCGCAGCAGGTATTCCGCCTGGACGATGTCCGGCCGGCGCAGCAGCACCGAGGAATCCGTGCCCGCCGGCAAGGAAGCGATGGAGGCGAAGACTTCGCCGAGCCCGGCCGGGAGCAGCGCGGGATCGACCGGGCCGCCCACCAGCAGGCGGATCAGATTTTCATCCTGCGCGATCGCGGCGGTCTGCGCGGCCAGATCGCCCTCGGCGGTCGCCAGCACCTGCTCCGCCTGGCGCAGATCCGTCCGCGGCGCGATGCCGCCTTCGAGGCGCGCCCGCGTCAGTTCGACGGAGCGGCGCGCATCATTGGCGGTATCCTGCGCGATCGCCAGCAAGTCCCGGTCGGCGGCATAGGCGGCCCAGGCGTTCGCCAGATCGGCGACGAGGCCGAGCCGCACCGTCCGCGCGCCCGCTTCGGTGGCGAGCGCCCGCTCACGCTCGGCAGCGGTGGCATTGGCCAGGCGGCCGAACAGGTCGATCTCGAAGCTCGATAGCCCGCCCTGGAGGGCATAGTCCTGCGTATCGTCCCCGCTGCCGTCGATCCGATAGCCGGCCGAGGCGGTGGTTCCGATCGCCGGGAACTGCGCGGAGCGGACGACCCGCACTTGCGCGCGGGCGGCGGCCACGTTCGCCGCGGCGACGCGCACGTCGCGGTTGTTCTCCAGCGCCTGGGCGATCAGGCCCTGCAGCCGCGCGTCCCGGAAGATGTCGCGATAGGAGACCTGCGGCAGCGCGGCCTCGTTCTGCGCGAGATAGGCGTCGCCTTCCGGCCAGGACGCGGGGACCGGCGCTGTGGGGCGGACATAGGCCGGGGCCATCGAGCAGCCGGAGAGGGCCATCGCCGCGAGCGCGGTGGGAAGGAGCCTGCTCAAGCCGTCGCCTCCGGCTCTTCATCGTGGTCGAAGCGGGCGTGCAGGGCATGCAAGGCCTCGCGCGTGCCGCGGCGGACGATGACGAAGAACAGCGGGATATAGAACACCGCCAGCAGCGTGGCCGTGAGCATGCCGCCGATCACCGAAGTGCCGATGGCGATGCGGCTGTTGGCCCCTGCCCCGCTCGCCAGCGCCAGCGGCAGCACGCCGAAGATGAAGGCGAAGCTGGTCATCAGGATCGGACGCAGGCGGATTCGCGCCGCGCGCATCGCCGCGTCGATCACCCGGGCGCCTTTCTTCTCCTCCTGCTCGGCGAACTCGATCATCAGGATCGCGTTCTTCGCGGCGAGGCCCATGGTCGTGAGCAGGCCGATCTGCAGGAACACATCGTTCTGAAGCCCGCGCAAGGTCACCGCGAAAACCGCGCCGACCAGGCCCAGCGGGATCACCAGCAGCACCGCCACCGGGATCGACCAGCTTTCGTAAAGGGCGGCCAGGCACAGGAACACCACCAGCAACGACAGCGTGTAGAGCAGCGGCGCCTGGCCCGAGGAGACCCGTTCCTCGTAAGAGGCGCCCGACCAGGCGACGCTGGTGCCGGGGATCTGCGACGCCAGCTGCTCGATTTCGGCCATGGCCTCGCCCGAGCTTACGCCCGGGGCCGCCTGCCCGGAAATGCTGAACGCCGGCACGCCCTGGAAGCGGCTATTGGTGCTGGGCATCGTGGACCAGCCGATTTCCGCGAACGAGGAAAACGGCGCCATCTGGCCATCGGACCCGCGCACGTACCATTGCGACAGGTCTTCCGGCCGCGCGCGATAGGGCGCATCGCCCTGGACATAGACGCGCTTGACCCGGCCCTTGTCGATGAAATCGTTGACGTAGCGCCCGCCCCAGGCGGCGGAGAGCGTGGAGTTCACGTCGCCGGTGCTGAGCCCCAGCGCGCTCAACCGCTGGGCATCGACGTCGATCTTGAGCGTGGCGATCTCGGGCAGGTCGCTCATGCGCACCTGGCTGAGCTTCGGATCCTGGCTCGCCAGCTCGATCAGGCGATCACGCGCGTCGGCGAAGTCCTCGCGGCTCATACCGCTGGAGTTCTGGAGCTGCACGTTGAACCCGGACGTATCGCCCAGCCCGCGAACGGCCCCGGGCACCAGCGTGAACACTTGCGCATCGCGCAGGCCGCGGAAGGCTGCCGTCGCGCGCTGCGCGATCGCATCGGCGGTATTTTCCGGGCCGATCCGTTCGTCCCACGGCTTGAGATTGACGAAGCCCTGGCCGGTGTTCTGCCCGCCGCCGCCACCGCCCGCGACGAGGAAAGAGGACCCCACATTGTCCTTTTCCACCGTGGTCAGGTACTTTTCGATCATGTCGCGCACTTCCAGGGTGCGCGTCTGGGTGGCACCCGTGGGCAGGCGCCACTGGACCTGCACCCGCCCCTGGTCCTCGCCGGGGATGAAGCCGCCGGGCAATCGCAGGAACAGCACCGCCAGCAGCGCCACGATCACCGCGTAGATCGCCAGGAACAGCCACTTGCGCTCCGTCACCGTGCGGACGCTTCCGGTATAGCGCCCGACGAGCCGGGCGAAGCCGGTGTTGAACCCGTCCTGCGCGCGGTGGAACGCGTTCGCCACGGCGGGGAAGCGCCGCGTCAGCCAGGGGGCATCGGGATGATCCCGCGCCACCTTGGGCTTGAGGAGGTTCGAGGTCAGCGCCGGGCTGAGGATCAGCGCCACCAGGACCGACAGCGCCATGGCGGAGATGATCGTCAGCGAGAACTGGCGGTAGATCACGCCGGTGGAGCCGCCGAAGAACGCCATCGGCAGGAACACGGCCGAGAGCACCAGCGCGATCGCGATCAGCGCGACCTGCAGTTCGCTCATCGATTCAACGGTGGCGTCCTTGGCGCTCATGCCCGGGTTTTCTTCCATGAGCCGCTCGACGTTCTCGACCACCACGATCGCGTCATCGACCAGCAGGCCGATCGCCAGAACCAGGCCGAACAAGGTCAGCGTGTTGATCGTGAACCCGGCTATATAGAGGACGCCGAACGTGCCCAGCAGCACCACCGGGATGGCGATCGCCGGGATCAGCGTCGCCCGCCAGCTTTGCAGGAACACGAACATCACGATGATGACCAGCACCATGGCCTCGACCAGCGCCTTTTCCACCTCGCTGACCGAGAGGCGGATGAAAGCCGTGGCATCGTTCGCGTAAGCGTATTCCAGTCCGTCGGGCAGATTGCGGGCAAGCTCGTCCATCTTGGCCTTGACCAGGTCGGATGTCTTGAGCGCGTCGGCCCCGGGCGCCAGGGAGACCGACATGCCCGCGCCCGGATGCCCGTTCATCTGCAAGATGATGCCATAGCCTTCGGCGCCCATTTCCACCCGGGCGACATCGCTGACCCGCACGGTGGAGCCATTGGGCAGCGTCTTGATGACGATGTCTCGGAATTGCTCGGGCGTTTGCAGCTTGGACTGCGCGGTGATCGTGGCGTTGAGCAGTTGCCCCTGCGGCGAAGGCAGACCGCCCAGCTCGCCGGCGGCGACTTCCGCGTTCTGGCTGTTGATCGCGCTGATCACGTCGCTGGGCATCAGCGAGAATCCCGCGAGGCGCTGGGGGTTGAGCCAGATACGCATCGCGTGGGGCGAGCCGAACACGTTCACGTCGCCGACGCCGGGCACGCGCGCGAGCGTGTCCTGGATATTCGAGGTCAGATAATCGGAAACGTCCTGGTACGATCGGGTATCGGTCACGTCGTAGACCGCCACCAGCAGCAGCGAATCCGAGTTCGACTTGGTAACCCTGACACCCTGGTTCTGCACATCGGCCGGCAGGCGCGAGATCGCGGACTGGATCTTGTTCTGCACCTGCATCTGGGCGATGTCGGGATCGGTCCCCTTGGCGAAGGTCACCGTGATGCTGGCCTGCCCGCGCGCGCTGGACGAGGAGCTGAAATAGAGCAGCCCGTCGATGCCGGTGAGCTGCTGCTCGAGGATCTGCGTAACGCTGTTTTCCAGGGTCTCGGCCGAAGCGCCCGGATAGCTGGCGCGGACGTTGACCGTGGTGGGCGCGATGTCGGGATACTGTTCGATCGGCAGCGAGAGCAGGGCGCCGAGGCCGCCCAGCATCACCACGATCGCCAGCACCCAGGCGAAAATCGGCCGATCGATGAATATCCGCGACATCGCCCGCTCAGTTCCGCCTGGCCGCCGCGCCTTGCCGTCCGTTTCCACCGGCGGGCGGGGCGCCCACACGCTCCGGCGTGTCCGCCGGCACCGGGCGGACCGCGGTATCCTGCTTCACGTTGGCGAGGCCCTGGACGATGATCCGGTCACCCGCCTGGAGGCCCGAGGTGACCACCCAGTTGGTCCCCAGCGTCCGTTCGGCGGAGACCTTGCGCCGGGCGGCCTTGTTGTCCTTGCCCACCACATAGACGTAGGCCGAACCGTCGAAATCGCGCTGCACGCCCTGTTGCGGCACCAGGAACGCGTTCGGCTGCACCGCCTGTTCGAACACCGTCTTCACGAACATGCCGGGCAGCAGCAGCCCGTCACGATTGGGGAACGTCGCCCGCATGGTGACGGTGCCAGTGCGTTCGTCCACCGTCACATCGGCGAATTCCACCTTGCCGGTATAGGCATAGTCGCTGCCATCCTCGAGCTTGAGGCGCACCGTGGTGCTGCCCGCCGAGACTTCGCCGGCCCGCAGCTGGCGGCGCAGCTCGGTCAGGTCGGCGCTGGATTGCTGCATGTCGACATAGATCGGATCGAGCCGCTGGATCACCGCCAGCGGATCCTGCTGGCTGGCGCTGACGAGCGCGCCCACGGTGAACAGCGAACGCCCGATCCGCCCGCTGATCGGCGCGCTCACCGTGGCGTAGCGCAAGTTGATCCGCGCGGTATCGAGCGCGGCGGCGTTCTGCGCCACAGCCGCGCGGGCCACGCGCGCCTGCGCGGCAGCATCGGTGTAATCCTGTTCGGCGATCGCTTCGATTTCGGCGAGCGGGCGATAGCGGTCGGCCCGCGCCACGGCCGCTTCCGCGCTGGCGCGGGCGCTGGCGAGATTGGCTTCGGCCTGGTTCACCGCCGCGCGATAGAGGCTGGAATCGATCTGATAGAGCGGCTGCCCGGCGCGCACGTAGCTGCCTTCGGTGAACAGCCGCTGGCGGATCAGCCCGTTGATCTGCGGCCGCACCTCGCTCGTTTCATAAGCCACCGTGCGGCCGGCGAGCGTGACCGACAGGGGAACCGAGGTAGGCTGCACCACGACGAAACCCACCTCGGGCGCCTGGGCATTGCGATTCCCGCCACCGCCGCCGGAACACGCCGCGAGGATGAGGAGGAGACTGCAAAGGCTGCCGCGCAGAACAGCCGCTTGCCGATTGAACATGTCAGACCGTGCCTAGAGACCCATCGGATTGCGAGGCCTTTCAGCGAAGTGCGCCCACAGCACAAGGCCGACGCGCTTCGACGGGACAATTTGCGACAATTAAGCCCAAAAGAGGGCTCGCACGGCCGCCGCGATTTGTCGAGGGTGTGGCACCGGCGTGTCGGCGCCTGCGCGGCCTAACCCGGATTCGTCATTGCGAGCGAAGCGAAGCAATCCAGGGCGCATTGCGGTGCCGCCCTGGATCGCCTCGTCGCTACGCCCCTCGCAAGGGCGCGTGTTTCAGCTTTTAGAAGCGCAGGCCGAGGCCCATGGCCACCTGGTGGCGGTCGGAACCGATGCCGAGCGTGGGATCGCCTTCCCCGGTGCCGAGGCGATAGGACCCCTTGCCGTAATCGCTGTAGACGTATTCCAGCTTGCCATAGAGCGACTGGGTCAGCCCCACTTCCACGCCGCCGCCGACATGGAAGCCGCCGCGGCTCTTGGAAAACGCGGCGATCGCGCCGGGTTCCTCGTCATCGTTGTCGGTCACGTCGGGATCATAGGCGACCTTGAACTTGCCGTTGGAATAGCCGCCCTTGACATAGACCAGCGAGGACTGGCCGAGCGGCACGCCGGCACGGGCGCCCACGGTGAACGTCCGCCCGAGATCGGAGCAGGCGAGATCGTCCTCGACCAGCATGTTGCAGACCTTGCTGTCGGAGAAATCCGCGCCGGCATAAGCGCCGATCACCAGGCCCGAGCCGATCTGCAGATCGTATCCCAGCTCCACGCCGTAAGTGATGCCGTTGTCGTCGTCGGAGCCGGTCAGGAACTCGGGGCTCGCGGCGTCTTCATCGTCGAAATCGGGATTGGGTACGGTGGCCTTGGCGCCGACCTGTTCCCAGGCGGCGCGGCCTTCGATGCGGAAGCCGGAAAGGTCTTGCGCATATGCGGGGCTGGCAAGGGCCGCCAGGGACACCGCAATCATCACTGGATACTTCATTGTCACTCCTTCTTTGCCTGGACGGGCCGATCGCGATGGTGCCCTTTCCCCCTTGCGATCGGCTTTCCACTGCAATGACGGAGCCCTGTCCCAGTCGCCTTGATCGGTGCGCGGCGCCTTGGTGCGGCGATCAGTGCATGGCGTGTTCCGCCTGCGCCGGCCTGATCGTGAGAATGGGCGCCGGCGTTTCCAGCTCGTGCCATTTCGCCGGATCGGCCGGCACGGCGGTCCATTCGTTCCTGCCTTCGGCACAGGTCTGCACGGCAGGGAAATAGAGCGCGCCCGGCGTATCGGGCAGCTTCATCATCAGGCCGAACTGGTCGAACTGATCGGCCGGAAGCTCGCCGGTCCAGGTCACCGCCGAAACCCGCTCGCGGATCATCGCCCCGCCCTCGCCCGGCACCGGTTGGGCCAGCGGCACGCGCTCGATCGCCAGCGTCCAGCCGGGCTTCGGCTGCGGGCGGACGGTAAGCAAGGTCTCGGGAATTTCCACCCGCAGCGAGATGGTGGCCGAATCGCCGCAGCCGTGGCTGACGCGGAGGAAGCCCGCGTAGTAAGCGCCCGCCTGCCCCTCCGGCTCCGTGAGCACGATGTGGCCCCAGGCGGGCGCCGAGGCCGCCAACGCGACCATCGCGATTATCCTGCCGATCATTGTCCCGATCCCCTTCCTCATCTCAGAACCCTACCCTGACGCCGCCGAAAATCGAGCGGCCTTCGCCGGGAAAGAACACCGCGGTGCTGGCCGTGCGCGCGTCGGTCACCGCCGCGAATTCCGCCGTATAGGCCTTGCCGGTGAGATTGCGGGCATCGACGAACAGTGTCGCCGGGCCCAGGCCGATGCCCGCGCTGACATTGAGCAGGGCAAAGCCCGGCGCCTTCAGCGTATTGGCGTAATCGACCCATGGGGCCTTCATCCGCCAGTCCACGAAAGGCTCCACGAATAAGGCGTGCGGGCCGTCATAGCGCAGCGAAACGCGGTATTGATGTTCCGGCGCCACGGGCAGGCGATTATCGCCGTAAAGCGGATCACCGACGAAGCGGAAATCCGACCAGGCGTAAGCCTGCCTCAGGCGCAGGCGGCCCTGGCCATTGCCGAGCAGGGTCCAGTCCAGGCTGGCTTCGATGCCCTGGTGCCGGGTCTCCTGGGCGTTGAACACGCTTGCCGGCAGCTCGGCTTCGGGCAGGTAGCTGAGCAGTTCGCCATGCACATCGGCGCGGTAATAGGTCACATCCCAGGCGAAGGCGCCGGAGCGGCCGCGCGTGCCGATCTCGGCCGTCCACGCGCGCTGCGGATCGAGCGGCACGAAAAGCTGGCCGGAGGTGTTGGTCTGCGTCAGCGCACCGAAATGCGGCGGCTCCACCGAACGGGTGTAGTTGGCATAGACCTGCACGTCCCCCCGTTCGAACAGCAGCCCCACGCGCGGGGCGAACCAGTCATAGCTGGCCGCGTCGCTGCGGCCGGCCAGCACATTGTCATAATCGCGCGTGGCGCGGCCCCAGGACCCGCCCGCGACCAGTGCCAGTTGCGGCGTGACGAAGAACCGGCCCTCGGCAAAGAGATCGAGCCCGCTGGCATCCTGCACCGCATCGCCGATGCGCGGGCCATTGGCGCCGCCGGCGTTGACGAACAGATCCTGCCGCGTGCCGCCCTGCCGGTAGTAAGCGCCGAAGAACAGATCGGCGCGGTGGCCCGCCAGTTCGCCGGCTAGGTCGAAGCGGCCGAAGGCGCCCTGCGTGTCGGTGTCCTGGTCGATAACGATGGAGATCGGGTGATGCAGGTCGCTCTGCGTCGCATAGACGCCGCCTTCGAACACCAGTGCGTCGCTCAGGCGCAGGCGGGTCTGCAAGCTGCCCCGGAACACGTCGAGATCGCGCGCCTGCCGGCGGGCGACGACGCCGGCCCCCGCGAAACGCGGGTTGTTCAGCGCATCGTCCAGGGAAAGCGCGCCCGGCACGCCCTGGCGAATGGTGGCCGCATAGCCGATCGCGCGGATCTCGCTGTCCTCGCCGAAGGAATAGCCCAGGTTCAGCGTGCCGCGCGCCTGCCGGCTGCGTTCCTGCTGGCGGTAGCCGTCGGAGCGGAAGGCGTTGACCCCGGCGTAGAAATCCAGCGCGCCCGCCGTGCCCGAGGCATGGCCCTGCCCGCGCCAGCTATCCCACGACCCGGTTTCGGCACGCAGGCCGAACGGTGTTTCCGCCGTCCTGCCGTTGGGAGTGACGAGATTGACCGCCCCGCCAAGCTGCGCCCCGCCGAAGCGCAGCGCATTGCCGCCCTTGTAGACTTCGATGTAGCGCGCGCCGAGCGGATCGATCTTCTGGAAATCCGAGAACCCGTCCGCATCGGCGAAAGGCACGCCGTCCTGCGCCAGCAGCACGCCGCGCTGGTGATAGCTCTGATCGAGGCCCGAGCCCCGGATCGACAGGCGCGATTCCTCCCCATAGCGCTTGTTGGACAGCACGCCCGGCACGTCGCGCAAGAGATCGGGCAGGCCGATCACGGCGCGATCCTCGTATGTCTCCGCCGCGACGACCGAGACGGAGCCGGGCGTGCGGGAAAGGCGCGCGCGGGCATCGGCCACCACTTGCGGATCGCCGGGATCGGCTGTGCCGGTGACGATGATCGGGGGTTCTCCGCCGCCGGCCTGGGCGAAAGCGGGGGTCAGGGGAGTTATGGCGGTCCCTGCCAGCAGCAGGGCGAAAGCGAGTTTGTTCACGGCTTGTCCATCCTTCGCGCCAGGCCGCGCGGGGCGGCCGGGCCTTGATCTGAAAACGCGGGTCCGCCGGCACGCGGCGGATGGATCAGATGCGCGAAGGCGGCCCGCGAAGCGGCGGACGCAAGCGTCCGGCCTGTGTCAGGCGAAGCGGAGCGGCCTCGACCAGCCACAGCGCGAGGATGAAGGCCAGCGCAAGCGCCAGCGCAACGGGCGGAACCGCCGTCAGGCCCGGTACGGTCAGATCGGCGAAGGCGCATTGCTGCGCGGCGTCCTGCTTGTCTCCGTGGGAGTGATCGTCACCATGCCTGTCGACCAGCACGATCATGGGGCCTTGCCCGGTGCAGATGCTGATCGCGATCTGGTCCTGCCCGGCGGTGACCATGTAGCCCTGCGGCACGAAGGCGCGCATGGCCAGCGCCGCCGCGAGCAGCAGCCATAGCCAGGCACGGGAACGATGCGCGCGGATCACGCGCGAGGCGCTAGAGGCCAAATCCGGGTGGTGCAAGCGTTCCGAGCCAGGCCACCAGCGCGAGCACCGCCAGCCCGAGGGCGGCCTCCCAGGCCAGACTCCGCCGCACCGGGCCGAGCGGCGCGCCCTCCGCCACAGCGCGCGTATGGCGGTAACGATTGGCCGCCGCGAGCGCCAGCATCGCGGCGAACAGCACCAGCTTGGCCAGCAGCACGCGGCCATAGGCCGAGAGGAGGAGATCGGCGATATGGTCGGGGCCGATCAGGACCCAGGTGTTCACCAGCCCGGAAAGCACCAGCAAGGCGATCAGCGCCGGACCCAGCGCGGAGAAAGTCCGCAGCGCCGGATGCAGTTGCGCCCGGCCCGCTTCGCCACGCGCCAGCAGCACGAAGGCGGCCAGCGCCCCCAGCCATGCGCAGGCGGCCAGGACATGCAGCACATCGGCCGCCAGATGCACTCCGGCCAGCGGCCCCTCACTCGCTGCCCCATGCCCCATCCAGCCAAGGCTCGCCGCCGCAACGGCCCCGGCGGCTGCCACGGCGGACCACCTCCACCGCCCGCGCGGCCAGGCCAGCAGCAGGCCCAGCGCGAAGAGCGCCGCCACGGCGCGCGCCATGGCCGCCTTGCCGAAGGCCATATAAGTGACGACCGCGCCCAGGCTCTCCCCCGTCAGCCCGTCGGCGAAGGAGCCGGCGAAGACGCTGGCCTGGACGGCGATCGCCAGTGCCGAAGCCACCGCCAGCACCGCCGCCGCGACGCCCACCATGGCGCGCGATCCGCGCGGGGCGGGCGATCCCGCCGGCAGGGCGTAAACGAAAAAGAGCGGCACCCCGAACAGGAGCGCCGCCCCGGCATATTGCAGGAACCGGACGGCGAGCACCGCCGCATCGAGCATGTCAGCCGACCTTGAAGGCGACCTCGCCCGTCATCTTGTGGCCGTCGCTTCCCGCCGCGGTCCACTCGATCTTGTAGGAACCGGCCGTAAGCGGCTTTTCCAGCGTGCCGACGATCTGCTTGCCGTCACGCGACACCGCCGTCTTCACCGGCACTTTCATACGGTGATCGGGCATCGTCAGCTCGAACGTGGAGAAAGTGGGCACCAGGCGTTCGCTGAACGTCAGCGTGATCGCCTTCGGCGCCGCCTTGACAGTCGCGCCGGCGGCCGGATCGGACTGGACCAGATGGGTGTGGGCCAGCGCCGGGCCGGACGCGGCCAGCGCCACGGCGGCCCCCAGCGCCATCCAGCGGGACAATGATTTCATCGCTTTCATCGATATGACTCCCTTGCGGATCGCCCCATATTCGCCCCCGGCGGCTGCATCCGGCCTGAACCGGGCCGATGCTGACGACCGGGCGCCGGTAATGCCTCGCTCTGTCCCTTCATCCATGGAAGAACAACATCCAGATGGCCATCGCCACCATCATCACGTTCTCCAGCAGCGAGACGAAGCCCAGCGGAACCCGGCTCGACCCGCCGACGCAGGCGCATTTGAGCTCGCGCTTCTCCACATAGACCGCGTAGAACACCGATACGCCGCCTACCGTGCCGATGAACAGCGCGATCGGGATCGACAGCCAGTTCAGCGCCCCCGCCACCATCAGCACCCCGGCCAGCGCCTCGGCAAAGGGATAGACGTAGGCGTAAGGCACCCACCGCCGCGCCAGGAGGTCATAGCCCAGGAACATGGTGGCGAAGCGATCGACATCCTGCAGCTTGAGCATCGCCAGGATCGCCATGGAGAAGGCGATGAACCATTCGCCCGCGTGCACGGTGAACAGCGATCCCGATGCCGCAAAGCTCACCGCCAGGGCCAGCGCCGCGGCGATCGCGAAGACCGCCAGCACCGGCACATAGCTCACCGCGTCCGGATCGGCGACCTTGAGGCCGAAGGACCGGCGCAGATCGTCGTACCCGCCCACCCGCTCGCCATCGATGAAGGTCTGCGGCGTGGTCTTCACCTGATGCTGCGCCTTGAAGGCATCTACCTCCTCACGAGTCGTCAGCCAGTGATCGTCCACCGTAAAACCGCGGCTTTCGAGAAGATGTCTTGCCTTGAGGCCGTAAGGGCAGACATGCTTGGGCATGACCATGCGGTAAAGCACCGCGCGCTTGGCTTGCTGTTCCATGCGTATCACCATACATCCCGTACCGTAGTACGGAGTCAACCATGAATGCGATGACCATTTCCCAGCTCGCTCGCAGCGCCGAGGTCGGCGTGGAAACGGTGCGCTATTACCAGCGGCGCGGGCTGCTGCCCGATCCCCGGCCGCATCGCACCGGCCTGCGCGGAACCCGGCATTACGGGCCGGACGAAGCGCGCCGGCTGCGCTTCATCCGATCGGCCCAGGCAGCCGGCTTCACGCTGGAGGAGATCGCCGAGCTGCTGCGCCTCGACAGCACGGGGGACCGCCCTCGCGCGCGCGAACTGGCCCGTGGGCGGATCGCCGCGCTGGACGAGCGCATCGCCGAATTGCGCAAGGCGCGCCGGTCCCTCGCCCGCCTGGCGGAGGAATGCACCGCCGGCGAAAGCGGCCCCTGCCCGATTATCGCCTCGTTCGAGGGCAGCGCGGAGCGGTGTCAGTCGCGGGAGAATCCCGCCCCATGAAGCGCAAGGCCGTTCTCGTCACCGGCGGTGCGCGCCGCATCGGCGCGGCGATCGCCCGGCGTTTCGGCGCCGCCGGCTGGCACGTGGTGATCCACTGCTGCCGCTCTTACGCCGAGGCGCAGGCGCTGGCCGGTGAACTGGGGCACGCCGAAGTCGTCCGCTGCGACCTGGCCGACGTGGGCGCGGCGACGGAGATGATCGAGGATCTGGCCGAGCGGCTGGGTGACTGGCGCGCGCTGGTCAATTCGGCCTCCGTGTTCCGGCCGGACGCGGCGGACCAGCTCGATCTCGGCGTCAACTGGGAAGCCTTGCAGGTCAACGCGGTGACGCCGGCGTGGATGGCCCAGCTCTATCTCCGCCTTGCCCGATCCGATGCCGGGCGGCGAGTGATCCAGGTGACCGACCAGAAAACCCAGAACCCGAACCCGGACTTCTTCAGCTATACGATGAGCAAGCACGCGCTGGCCGCCACGGTGCCGATACTGGCCATGGCGGCGGATGCGCGGGATCGTGTTTTTGCCCTGGCCCCCGGCGCCATCCTGGCCAGCCATGACCAGAATGAAGCGGAAGCCGAAGTCTCCCACCGGATGAACCTCTTGAGGCGGCGCACCTCCGTTGCCGAAGTGGCCGAAGCGGCCTTCTTCCTGGCGACCGGGCCGATGGCCAGCGGGCAGACGCTGTTCGTCGATTCCGGCCAGCACCTGCTGTCACAACCGCGCGATGTGATGTATCTCGCCCGCGAAGGAGAGGCCGCACGATGAAGCGCCACGCGATCAGCACCCGCATCTGGCACTGGCTGAACCTGCTCAGCGTGGCGATCCTGTTCATGTCGGGCCTGAACATCTCCAACGCGCACCGCCACCTCTATTGGGGCCAGGCGGGCTTCCAGCCGCACGAGGCATGGTTCCATGTGATCCGGTTTCCCGGATGGGCGACGATCCCCAATTACTACAGCCTAGCCGCCGCGCGGGACTGGCATGTGGTATTCGCCTGGATCTTCTCCCTCTCGCTGTTGCTGTTCCTGATCACGGCGCTGCTCAACGGGCATTTCCGGCGCGATCTGGCCGGCAAGCGAGAGGACTGGCGTCCTTCCGCCATAGGGGCCGATGTGCGCAAGCACCTGCGGCTGGATTTCGCGCCGGCCGAAGGCAAGTACAACCTGCTGCAAAAGGCGGCCTACGCCGTGGTGATCTTCATCCTGCTGCCGCTGATGGTCCTCACCGGCCTGACGATGAGCCCCGGCATGGACGCCGCCTGGCCGTTCCTGGTGGACCTGTTCGGCGGGCGGCAGAGCGCGCGCTCGATCCATTTCATCGTCGCCTGGGCGCTGCTGGCGTTTTTCGTGCTGCATGTGGTGCTGGTGCTGCTCAACAAGCCGCTCAAGAACCTGGGCGACATGATCGGTGGAGGGCGTCTCGATGAAACGGCGTAATGTCCTTGCCGGCCTTGGCGCGCTGATTACCGGCGGCTGCACCAAGATCGGCCAGACCGAATGGTTCGGCGACGTGGTGGACGGCGCGGAAAAGCTCAGCCGCGGGGCGCACCGGATGCTCGGCGCGCGGCCGACCATGGCGCGCGAGTTCTCCGTGGCCGACATTTCCCCCTACTTCCGGGGAAACGGCAATACCGAGATCGATTCGGATGCCTATCGCGCGCAGCTGGCCAGCGGCTTTCCCGACTGGCGGCTGGAAGTGCGCGGGCTGGTCGATCGCCCGCTGAGCCTGTCGCTGGAACAGATCCGCGCCTTGCCCCAGCGCACCCAGATCACCCGGCACGATTGCGTCGAAGGGTGGAGCGCGATCGGTCAGTGGACCGGGCCGCGCCTGTCCACGATCCTGGGCCAGGCCGGGCTCAAGCCGGAGGCCAAGTTCGCCGTGTTCCGCTGTGCCGACAGCTTCGGCAAGGCGCCTTATTACGAAAGCTGCGATCTCGACGACGCGCTGCACCCGCAGACGCTCATCGCCCACCAGCTCAACGGAGAGCCGCTGCCGGAACGCAACGGCGCGCCGCTGCGCCTGCGGATCGAACGCCAGCTGGGCTACAAGCACGCCAAGTACCTTACGGCGATCGAGCTGGTGGACAGCCTCGACGGCATCGAAGGCGGCGGCGGCGGCTACTGGGAAGACCGCGGCTATCAGTGGTACGCTGGCGTTTAAGCCGGATAGCGTTCGAACGAGTTCCGCCAGCTCAGGGCGATCATTTCTTCGAGCACGCCCAGGTCGATATCGGCCAGCTTGTTGACGTAGAGGCAGCCTTTCCCACGCCCATGCTTGCCCAGCCGCGCCAGAAGCGGCGCGAACTGCGCTTCTTCCGCAGGCGTCCCGCAACTCAGGTAAAGCGAATGCTTGGCCTTGCGCGGGGAGAAGGCGGTGCGGCACATCGTCACCCGACGGCCGCTGTCATAGATAGTGGCATATTCGCCATATCCCACGATAGAGGGGCCCCACATCACCGGCTCCGCCCCGGTGACCTTGCCGAACAGCGCCGCGAGAACCTCGCCCTCGTGGCGCTTCGCGGCAGGCTCCAGTTGCCCGAGGAACTCGCTGACGCCGATCCGCGTCGGCTGGGTCTTCGCTTCGGCCATGGCGCCGGTCTAGCCGAGGTCAGGCAAGGCGGGAAGACGGCGGATGAACGATCCCCGCCAGTTGTCGCGCCGGGATGCGGGCGATAGGCTGCGTTGCCCGATCCAAGCCGAAGCAGGTCGCATGCCTCCGATACCCTTCCGGTCCACGCTTGCCCGCCTCGTGCTGCTTGCCGCCCTGCTGGTATGCTGGAGCGATGCCGCGCTGGCGCAAGTCCGGGTGGAGTTCCACAGCTTCAACGGCTCGTTCTTCGGCTCACGCTTTCCGCATACGTTCGTGGTGTTCGAAGGCACGCTGGACAGCGGAGAACGGGTTCATTCCAACTTCGGCTTTTCCGCCAAGACGGTGAGCCCGGCGGTGCTGGCGGGGCCTGTGGCCCATGTGGTCTATTCGGAAAAGGAGAAGTACCTCAAAAGCACCAATGTCCACTTCACGATCGACGTGCCCGATGCGACCTATCGCCGGATGATGCAGGAAGTGATCGCCTGGCGCGATGCACCCGGCAAATACTATGACCTGGATACGCGCAACTGCATTCATTTCGTCGGCCGCCTGGCGGAACTGGCCGGGATCAAGGTGGATTATCCCCACGATCTGCTGCGCAAGCCCAAGGCCTGGCTCAACCATATCGGCGATCTCAACCCGCAGCTGCATGCGCGGCCCATTCCCTGACGCCGGCCCCCGCAAGCGCAGCACCGTTGCCGGAGGCATCGCCGCCTGATAACCGGCGCGCGAATCCCAGCGGAGCTTCGAATGTCCGACATCAAACGGGTCGTCCTCGCCTATTCGGGCGGCCTCGACACCAGCGTGATCCTCAAGTGGCTGCAGGTGACCTACAACTGCGAGGTCGTCACCTTCACCGCCGACCTCGGCCAGGGCGAGGAGCTGGAACCGGCGCGCCGCAAGGCGGAGCTGATGGGCATCAAGCCCGAACACATCTATATCGACGACCTGCGCGAGGAATTCGTGCGCGACTTCGTGTTCCCAATGATGCGCGCCAATGCCCGCTATGAAGGCGATTACCTGCTGGGCACCTCGATCGCCCGCCCGCTGATTTCCAAGCGGCTGGTGGAGATCGCGCACGAGACGGGCGCCGATGCGGTGGCCCACGGCGCGACCGGCAAGGGCAACGACCAGGTCCGCTTCGAGCTGAGCGCCTATGCGCTGGACCCGAATATCAAGGTCATCGCGCCGTGGCGCGAATGGGACCTGACCAGCCGCACCGCGCTGATCGCCTGGGCCGAGCAGCACCAGATCCCCGTGCCGAAGGACAAGCGCGGCGAAAGCCCGTTCTCCACCGACGCCAACCTGCTGCACACCTCCAGCGAGGGCAAGGTGCTGGAGGACCCGTGGGAGGAAGTGCCGGACTATGTCTATAGCCGCACCGACAATCCCGAGGATGCGCCCGACCAGCCGGAATACATCACCATCGACTTCGAAAAGGGCGACGGCGTGGCGCTCAACGGCCAGGCGATGAGCCCGGCCACTCTGCTCGCCGCGCTCAACAACCTCGGCCGCAAGCATGGCATCGGCCGGCTCGACCTGGTCGAGAACCGCTTCGTGGGCATGAAGAGCCGGGGCATGTACGAGACGCCGGGCGGCACGATCTATGCCGCGGCGCACCGGGGCATCGAATCGATCACGCTGGATCGCGGCGCGGCGCACCTCAAGGACGAGCTGATGCCGAAGTATGCCGAGCTGATCTACAACGGCTTCTGGTTCGCGCCCGAGCGGGAGATGCTGCAAGCGGCGATCGACCTCAGCCAGCAGAAGGTGAGCGGCACCGTGCGGCTGAAGCTGTACAAGGGCCTGGCCCAGGTCGTCGGCCGCAAGAGCGCGGACAGCCTCTATTCCGAACGCCATGTGACGTTCGAGGACGATGCCGGGGCTTACGACCAGCAGGATGCGGCGGGCTTCATCAAGCTCAACGCCCTGCGCCTGCGGCTGCTGGCGCAGCGGGACCGGCAGGGAGGCGCCTGAGCGCAGGCCCTGCTTCCTGCTTCCGGAAAATCCGCCCGTTTGCGGTGAACGGTTGAGTTTTCCACCCTTGTCCACTGGCATTCCGGGCAAAGGTGGATAACTGGCCTGTTCGGCCGTTGCCCGAATCGGGCGCCGCATGCATCCTTCACTTGTCGATACGGGGATTGGCCCTTCCGAGACAAAGGCCGAAAGGCCAGCGGCGGAGAAGGGATTTCGGAACCGCTTCGATGCGACGGCGAAAGCCGCGCGGTAGAGGGATGGAAGGAAAGCCCCAAGGGTTCGCCCAAGGCGCAGACCATGTCCAGACCGTGAAGCCGCGAAGGCGCAAAGTCGACAGGCCGGACTTTCAAAAGTTCATGCCGATGGCAAAGCCGGATCTTCGGACGAGGCGGAACCGATTGAGGCAAGAATGGATGACACCCGGTCGCGGTGCCGCCAGGCAGCTCGGAACGGGTCCTCGCGATCGTCCGATCTCCAGCGGAACCGGCGCCGGCGCGAGCGCCGGGCGACAGAGACGCTGCCTTCGGGCAGTATTGAAGACGCCGGGCGTCAAGCACCCCTTCGGGAGTCCACACGCCGGTGAGAGTGGGGTCGGCCGCAAGGCTGGCCCCATTTCTCTTTGAGCGGGTTCGATTGCGGGCGGGTTCGATTGCCGTCGGCACGGACTCTGTTTCCTCTCGATCCCGGCTCATTCCCCTCCTGGCGCGCCTCGTCCCCCTTTGCCCAAGCGGGCGGCTTTTCGTCGGCCTGGGGCCATCACTTCCCTGCCCCGCCCTGCCCGCGCCTTGCGGTCACGCGGCGAATCGGGGGCCGGAGATGAATCGCCCCGACGGTATGGTTACCGCCCGGACGAGTCCCGACGAACTGTGGCCAAACCGGGGCAGAGCGACGGTGGGCGGGTATCGCCGGCCGGGCCGCTCCCCTACCACGCGGCCGACGAACATGGTCGACGGGAGTACCAAAACCATGACGCTGCGTGTCTCGATCGCCGCTGCGCTTCTGTTAGGCGGCTCGATCACCGCGGCCTTCGCCGCCAGCGACGATACCGCCGCCACCGTGGCAGCGTCCGCCCAGGCGGACCCGGCTGAAGCGGATGCCTCGCTGCCACGCTTCACGCCGTCCGAGGCCGACACTTCCGACGCTGCCGAGGAGACCGACGCCGCTATCGCCGAAGACCTCGGGTCCGGCATGGCCAGCTGGTACGGCACCGACTTCGCCGGCCGCAAGACGGCCAGCGGGGAAGCATTCGATCCCGGCGAATATACCGCCGCGCACCGCACCCTGCCGTTCGGCAGCCGCGTCCGCGTGAGCCGGGGCGGCAAGTCGGTGGTGGTGCGGATCAACGATCGCGGGCCGTTCCACGGCAACCGCGTGATCGACCTTTCCCGCGCCGCCGCGTCCGACCTGGGCCTGGTCAGCGCCGGGAGCGGACAGGTGCAGCTGGCGCTGCTGGACTGATCCGTTCTTTCCATCTTTTGGCAAGCTCGGGATGAGCGGCCTGAAAGGGCCCGCTCTCCCCAGCCAGTTGAGGATGGGCGGATCAGGCGAAGCCCGGCCGGCTCCCCAGCGGCCGGGCTCCTGGGCGCGCCATCAGCCGGACAGCTGACCGCGGAGCGCGCCGTTCGGAAATTCGGCGGTGTGCACGTTGACGTAATATCCGGCCGGATTGCTGACGATCGCCTGGGCCAGATCGGCCGCGATCGGCTGGCAGCCGCTGCTGGAACCGCCGACCGGCGGCTGAAGCGTCGCCACCGGGTTCCCCGCCGCACCGGCCGCGCCGACATGGACATGCGCCGCGGTGGGGGTGCCGATGCCGTAGACATCGAAGAACATGTAGCACAGCTGCCCCTTGGGCGGATCGACCACCACGGTGACCCGGCCGCTGCCCTGGCCATTGCCGGGCCCCGGCACTTCGGCCCAGCTGGTGAGATTGGCGGAAAACGGAACCCCGGTGTTCGGCGGCGCCGGGGGCCCGCCGAACTGGGCTGCGGCCGGAGCGGCCAGCGCGAGAGCGCCAAGGGCGGCAGTCGCGGCTTTTAGCGGGAAGCGATTCAGGAACGTGCTCATCGTCTCTTTTTCTCCCTCGTTGGTCACGCGAGTGACAAGGGCACTATGAGCGATTGCGCCGGTGGTTTCCACCATGCTTGTTTCCGGGCGATTTTCCGGCCCCGGGTTGACAGGTGTGACACAGTGGCCGGCGGGCATGGATTTGATCTCGTAAGGCGGATTCTGGGAGAGATCATCCTGTTCGTCTCCCTCCGGCTGGCGGGAGTCAGGAGAGGGTGGGCCACTTTGACCGCGATGGGGAACAGGCCCTCCCCCGGCCCCTCCCGCAAGCGGGAGGGGAGAATTGGCCTCGGCATCGCCTTCAGCTTCCTGCTCGGCCGGCTCCACGATCGCGCCGACGCGGGCGAGCGAGCCGTGATGCCAGGCGTCCCAGGTTTCGGCGGCTTCCTCGCACAGCTCTTCCGCCAATTCCGCCTCGGCCTCCAGGCGGGCCTCGCGATCGGTGCCATGCTCCACTTCGAGCAGGTCCATCGCCAGACCGCGATGATAGGCGAGGTATTCGGCGCGCGTGGGCGGCAGATCGCGCGGCGCGGCGGGATCGGGCCAGGGACCGCGCGCCTCGTCCACCGCCTCGGCAAAGCCTTCGGGCACCGGCTGGCCGGCATAGCGGGCGAGCAATTCGTCGAACCGCCCGGCCCGCGCCACGGCGCCCGGGTCCGCCTCCACATGCCGGTCAAGCCGCGCGAGATGGGCGAAGAGGAAGCGCGGATCGTGGCGCACGTCATGCCCGACCAGCTCGCCATGATACCAGACGGCGACCTCCACCCCGTCGAGCGCGCGGGTGGCCAGCACCTGCTCGCCATAGCGGCGTGCATGGACAAGCGCCGCATCCCACAGCGCGGCGAAGGCGGCATCGCGCCGCCGCGCGCGATAGGCGGTCTCATGACTGACGTTCACCAGCGCCGCCGCTGCGCGGGCGTTGCCGTTGAAGGCGAGATGATCGAGAAACCGCACGCGCCGCTCCAGCGTGAACACCGTGCGGCGGCCAAGCGCGGCGGCGGGATCGGCCACGCCATGTTCCGAAGGAATGCCGAGATCGCGCGAGAGCGGGACCCAGCCCCTGCCGGGGGTGCGGGGATGCTCCCCGATTTCGCCATTCCCCATGAAAGCCCGGGCTTCGGCTGCGTGTTGGGAGCGAGCCGCGCCACCGTTGCAGGGGGTGTTTTCGCCGGCGGCGCCGGGGAGACCGAAGCGGTCGGGGGACGGGAAGGACATCGGTTCTGCTCCATGGGGAACGAAGGGAGAACCGATCTCTCTATGCGCAAGCGGGAGCTGTAGGAAAATGGGTTGTTGGCGGCTCAGCTCTTGCCGCCGCCATCCTCAATCGCCTTGAGCAGCGCGTGCTGGCGGGGCGCCGGGGCGGGAACAGGGCCGGGTGTGGGCAAAAGGGGTTTTCGCACCTGTCACCGTAACCCGATTGACCAACCCCACCCTTGGCGTCACTTTGCCGCCAGCGTCCGTGAGGGACGCGCCCCAGAGGGAGAGTACCCCCATGATCAAGCTGACCGCCGCCTTCGCGACCGTTGCCCTGCTGGCCGGATCGCCGGCATTCGCCCAGACGGCCCCGGCCGGTGTCAAGGCGACAGCCGACGGCTTCAACGATGCCAAGGACATGCCGCTCTACACTTACGCCAGCGACACCACGCCGGGAAAATCGGCCTGCAACGGCCCCTGCGCAACGGCGTGGCCGCCCCTGGTCGCGAGTGCCACGGACAAGGACGCGGGAGACTGGACGGTCGTGACCCGCGACGATGGCAGCAAGCAGTGGGCTTACAAGGGTAAGCCCCTCTACACCTTCGCCCGCGATACCGCAGGCCAGCCGGCCACCGGCGTCAGCCCCGCCTGGCCGCGCGCGAAGCCTTAGGGTTAGGGGCGGCCGCCAGACGACGGCATAGGGTCTCACGCGTATCTGACTTCGAGCTGCGCTTGGCGCGATGAGCGCGCAGCGCGGCGAATACGCTTGCCTTGCGGGATCGATGATGGCGCGGGATCGGCCAGCGCTTCTTCCACGCCGGCCCTGAGGGTCGCATCGAGCGCCCCCCCTCCCGCTCCAACGCCCGCAGCCCCGCGCGAACGACCTCGCTAAGCGGCCCATTGTGGCCCGGAACCCACCCGCTGGCGCACCGTACCGACGAGCGCGCCAAGTGTGACGGGATGGGCTTGGCGGCACGGGCGGGCACAGCGGTAACATATTGACGGTGTCATGGTGAGGGCAAAATTAGAGAGAGAAATGCGCCGTCACCGTGCGCGCGTGCACTAGGGATTTATGCTAGTGTTACCGTAATTCCGCGGGCCCCGCCACAGGAGCAATCAAACGTCTACTGGCGGAGTGAAGAGTCGATCTCTCATGTCCCGGCAAATTCCATCTAGGCCGGGAAACAGCGAACCGTACGTGATACCCATGAGTTCCAGTTCGCGCATGATTTGCGGCCTGCTCTCTAGCAGTAGATCACAGACGGTGAGGTACGACACCTGGTCCTCTTGTTCTTTGCGCCGCACGAAACTCTCCACATCCGCCAAGTTCGTAACAGTCGAGACGGCTTGTTGCGGCCCATGTCGCGGGTTGGCCGCAGACATGCTCTCAACAACAACCAACTGATTTGGTGCGGCATCGACAATAAATTCCAGTCGGCCATATCGCTCGTTCCAGCGTGCTTGATCGAATATGAAGATTCGGGGTGCGCAACCGGCTTGCTGGTCTGCGTCGTGGAACGCGAAATACGCTGCAACGAATGGCGAATAGGACCAGTCCAGCATCGGTGTAGGATAACCATGATGCTGCAATATGCTCCAAATTGCCGCGTTATGCTGAAGGTTGCCCATCTGAAGAGGGTAGTTAAGCCGTTCCGCGACAGCCCCAAAGAGCGTGGAAACATCGTCCATGATCCATGCTCTAAGGTCGTTGCGCCAAGTTCTATGGAATGAAGAAACAAGCTTGTGTGGGTCTCTTTGTCCGCGAAAGAGGTAGTTTCGCGGACGCTGTGAAACTGCCCACTGGCGAAACTCATCCCATGACGCGAGATCGGCGCGGCCAATAAGCTCTGATGGACCGCTGGTATCCGATTTCGTGAGCACTACGAAGCCGTTGCGGTCGTTGTCACCGGACCATTCGACTTTGAGGTTATCCCCGTCCATCGAGAACTTTACGTCCATTATCGCGGGTGGTGGACCACCATGTTTCTCCGTCAGGTATTCCTCCGCAGTCTTGCGGTCGGCCACAGTCATGGTCCCACCGTGAGGATAGAGGTACAAGACATTGACCGTTGTCTTATACGGCGGCTCTTTGGGTAATCGGACCGGATAAAGAAAGCCCGGTAAATCGCGGCCTGGAAAGAACAGATAGGCGTGACCGAAACAACCGGTGCCACGATCTTCAAGTTCGATACGAATCGACGAGGGCGGCCCGCCGTCATCCTCTTCTATGTTCGCTAACCATTGTCCAATCATGATACCCCCAATCGCCGCGAAAATCCTCTCCGTGAACGCAAAAAATCGGCATCTGATAAGCGTCGAAGAGAATGCGAGGATTTACTCCGCCGCCACCCGCACCTTCTCCAACATCGGCCGCAGGTACTGCCCCGTATAGCTCCGCGCCTCCGCCGCAACCTGCTCCGGCGTCCCCTCGGCCACAACCTCCCCGCCCCGCACGCCGCCTTCCGGCCCCAGGTCCAGTATCCAGTCGGCCGTCTTGATCACGTCGAGGTTGTGTTCGATCACCACCACGGTGTTGCCCTGGTCCACCAGGCGGTGGAGGACTTCGAGGAGTTTGCGGACGTCTTCGAAGTGGAGGCCGGTGGTGGGTTCGTCGAGGATGTAGAGGGTCTGGCCGGTGGAGCGGCGGCTGAGTTCCTTGGCTAGCTTCACCCGCTGGGCCTCGCCGCCGCTGAGGGTGGTGGCTTGCTGGCCGACTTTGACGTAGCCGAGGCCGACTTCGTTCAGCATGTGCATCTTGTCGCGGATCGGGGGGACGGCCTTGAAGAATTCCTCCGCGTCCTCGATCGTCATGTCGAGCACGTCGGCGATGGAGAGGCCCTTGAACTTCACTTCCAGCGTCTCGCGGTTGTAGCGGCGGCCGTGGCATTCCTCGCAGGTGACGTAGACGTCCGGCAGGAAGTGCATCTCGATCTTGATCAGGCCATCGCCCTGGCACGCCTCGCACCGGCCGCCCTTTACGTTGAAGCTGAAGCGGCCGGGTTTGTAGCCGCGCGCCTGGGCTTCGGGCAGGCCGGCGAACCAATCGCGGATCTGGGTGAAGGCGCCGGTGTAGGTCGCGGGGTTGGAGCGCGGGGTGCGGCCGATCGGGGACTGGTCGATCTCGATCACCTTGTCGCAGAATTCGAGGCCGGTGATCTTGTCATGCGGGCCGGCGATGATGCGGGCGCCGTTGAGCACGCGGGCGGCGCCGGCGTGGAGGGTGTCGATCGTGAAGCTGGACTTGCCGGAGCCGGAGACGCCGGTCACGCAAGTGAAGGTGCCGAGCGGTAGGCTGGCGGTCACGTCCTTCAGGTTGTTGGCGCGGGCGCCGTGGACGGTGAGCGTGTGGCCGTTGCCCTTGCGGCGCGTGGCCGGAACCTCGATGGCGCGGGCGCCAGTGAGGTAAGCGGCGGTGAGGCTGTTCGGATTGGCGAGGACTTCCGCCAGCGTGCCTTCGGCCACGACTTCGCCGCCGTGGACGCCGGCGCCGGGGCCGAGATCGACCACGTGGTCGGCGGCACGGATCGCATCCTCGTCATGCTCCACAACGATGACGGTGTTGCCGAGATCGCGCAGGCGCTTGAGCGTTTCCAGCAGGCGATCGTTGTCGCGCTGGTGGAGGCCGATGCTCGGCTCGTCCAGCACGTAAAGCACGCCCGACAGGCCGGAGCCGATCTGGCTGGCGAGACGGATGCGCTGGCTTTCACCGCCGGAAAGCGTGCCGCTGGTGCGGTCGAGATTGAGGTAATCGAGGCCGACATTGTCGAGGAAGCCGAGCCGCTCGTTGATTTCCTTGAGGATGGCGCGGGCGATCTGGTTCTGCGTTTCGGTGAGCTTTTCGGGCAGCGCGAGGAACCAATCCTTGGCGCTGGTGACAGAGAAACGAACCGGAGTGGCGATATCTTCCCCCGTCACCTTCACCGCCAGCGCCTTGTCGTTGAGGCGCTTGCCATGGCAGGTTTCGCAGGGCTGCGCCGTCTGGAAGCGGCTCAGTTCCTCGCGCATCCAGGCGCTATCCGTTTGCAGCAGGCGGCGGTTGAGGTTGCCGATGACGCCTTCGAACGGCTTGGTGACGGTATATTCCTTCCGCCCGTCCTTGAACGTGAGCGCCACGGGCAGGCCACCCGTACCGTGGAGCACGATATCGCGCTGATCCTGCGCGAGCTGGTTCCACGGCGTGTTGAGATCGAAATCGTAGGCCTTCGCCAGGCTGGCCAGAACCTGCATGTAATACGGCGACGGCGGGTTGGACTTGGCCCAGGGAACCACGGCGCCCTGCTTGAGCGACAGCGCCTCGTTCGGGACGACGAGCTGGGGATCGAACAGCTGCTTTTCGCCCAGACCGTCGCACGTGGGACAGGCGCCTTGCGGGGCGTTGAAGGAGAACAGGCGCGGCTCGATCTCCTCGATCGTGAAGCCGGAGACCGGGCAGGCGAACTTTTCGCTGAAAACGATCCGGTTTGGGGGGAGGCCGGCGCCTTTGAGGCCTCCCTTGCTCCCCTCCCCTTCAGGGGAGGGGTTGGGGGTGGGGCTTGTCGAGGCGGGCGTTACAGGCCCTCCCCCGGCCCCTCCCGCAAGCGGGAGGGGGGAAGAAAGAGCCTCCGCCACGGTCGTATCCGCGAGGTCCACGTAGGCCAGCCCTTCGGCCAGCTTGAGCGCGGTTTCGAAGCTGTCTGCCAGGCGGGTTTCGATGCCTTCGCGCACGGCGAGGCGATCGACCACGACTTCGATATCGTGCTTGTACTTCTTGTCGAGCGCGGGGGCCTGCTCGATCTCGTACATCTCCCCATCGATGCGGACGCGGGTGAAGCCGGCTTTCTGCCATTCGGCCAGCTCGCGCCGGTATTCGCCCTTGCGGCCGCGCACCACGGGGGCGAGCAGGTAAAGCCGGGTGCCTTCGGGCAGCGCCATGACGCGATCGACCATGTTGGACACGGTCTGCGCTTCGATCGGCAAGCCGGTGGCGGGGCTGTAGGGCACGCCGACGCGGGCCCAGAGCAGGCGCATGTAATCGTAGATCTCGGTGACGGTGGCGACCGTGGAGCGCGGGTTGCGGCTGGTGGTCTTCTGTTCGATCGAGATGGCGGGGCTGAGCCCGTCGATATGCTCGACATCGGGCTTCTGCATCATTTCGAGGAACTGGCGAGCGTAGGCGCTGAGGCTTTCGACATAGCGCCGCTGCCCTTCGGCATAGATCGTATCGAAGGCGAGGCTGCTTTTTCCGGAGCCCGACAGGCCGGTGATGACCACCAGCGCATCGCGCGGCAGATCGATGTCGATACCCTTGAGGTTATGCTCGCGCGCGCCGCGAACGCTAATTTTGGTCAGCATACGGTGCCCCTATGCTGAATCGTTTTCGTGAGGGCCATGGAGGGCGTGTTCCGCAAATGTTCGCAAGGGTCAAGAGGCCGGGCGGCGATGCGAACAATCTGGGTGGCGGAAGGCGGAATCGCAATGGGGCGTATAGCTGGCCGGACCGTGGCAGCTTGCCGCCCAATCAAAACGCGGGGAATCCCTTAAGACATTTCATATAAGTAATTTCAATTAATAGTTCCCAATTCATATAAGAACTAACACATAATACATTTTGCATATGCCAAAGTTAATTCAATCAGAAACTTAATATCAACACCATCCGCACTCCTGGAAGGAGAGCGTCATGGCTTATAAAAAACGCATGAAGTCAGCATTCGGACTGGTTTCCATCACGGCCCTGGTTTCCGCCGGCACCAGCATCAGCGCGCCCGCGCATGCGCAGGCGTTTTCTTCGGTCGTCGATGTCTGTTCCGGGGTGAGCCTGCCGCGATCCGAGGTCACCGACCTGCTGGGCGAGATCTTGCCCCCGGTGGTCACGCCCATCCAGGGCACCGTGAACAACCTGCTGAACGTTGTCGGGGCCATTCCGCTTGTCGGAGCGCTCGTCCCCAATCTCAACATCGACCTGACGACGATCCTGAACGATGCGTCGAGCGGCGCCCCGCTGTCGCTGCAGGTGATCGACAACAACGGCACCATTCTGGGCGCGTCGGACGACTGCAACACCACCGCGGACGGCTATACGCTGAATACCGAAGGCGGCATTTCGATCGGCGGCAACGCGATCACCGGCCTGGGCGCCAATGGCCAGGCGGCGAGCGCGGCGGAGCTGGACGCGATCGCGTTCGGCAACAATGCCTCCACCCTGGCCGGCGCCACCGGCGCCATCGCCCTGGGTTCCAACGCATTGGCTTCGGCGGCCAACAGTGTGGCGCTGGGCGCGGGATCGGTGGCCGATCGCGGCGCGCAAGTGGCCTATACCGCGCCGGGCCTTACCGGCACGTTTGATTCCGTGGGTTCGGTATCGGTCGGCTCCGCCGGCAACCTGCGGCAGATCACCAATGTCGCCCCCGGATCGGCCGCGACCGATGCCGCGACAGTGGGCCAGGTGGAAGGCGTGCTGGCAGCGGTCACCGCGCTGGATGCCCTGGCCATCCAATATGACGACGCCACGCAGGCCGCCGTCACCTTTGGCGGCGCGGGCGGAACGACGCTCTCCAATGTCGCCGACGGCACGCTGAGCGCCGGTTCCACCGAGGCGGTGAACGGATCGCAGCTGTTCGCCACAAACCAGGCGGTGACGGCGAACACGGCGGCGATCGCGACGAACACCGGCAACATCGCCACGAACACCAGCGACATCGCGGCCTTGCAATCCACCGCCGTGCAGTATGACGACGCCAGCCAGGCGAGCATCACCCTGGGCGGCGCCGGCGGCACGACGATCACCAACGTCGCGGACGGCGCCTTGAACGCGGGTTCCACCGACGCGGTGAACGGATCGCAGCTGTTCGCCACCAACCAGGCCGTGGCGGCGAACACCGCCGATATCGCCGCGCTGCAAGGCGATGTGGCCACGAACACCGCGGATATCGCCACGTTGCAGACCGGGCTGGCGGGCGTGACCGCCGATGTCACCACTTTGCAGGCGGATGTCGCGACCAACACCGCCGACATCGCGGCGCTGCAAGGCTCCACGATCCAGTACGACGATGCGACGCACACGAGCCTGACGCTCGACGGCGCGGGCGGGACGACGATCACCAATGTCGCGGACGGGACGCTGAGCGCCGGGTCGAGCGACGCGGTGAACGGATCGCAGCTGTTTGCCACCAACGAGACCGTGGCGGCCAACACCGCCGACATCACCAATCTGGACGGGCGGGTGACGGTGAACGAAGGCGACATCACCGATCTCAAGAGCCGGGCCACCAGTAGCGAAACGAATATCGCCACGCTGCAGACCGATGTCAGCAATGTCGATGCGCGGGTGACGGTGAACGAAGGCGCCATCACGGTGCTGCAGACCCAGATCGCCAATGTGCCGGTGCATTATGTGGAGGACGCCGCGCCGGGGACGCGGAGCGCGGTGCCGACCGACACCATCGCCCTGGCGGCCGCCAGCGGCGGCACGGCCAAGCTGACCAACGTGGCGGCGGGCGCGCTGTCGGCAAGCTCCACCGATGCCGTCAACGGTTCGCAGCTTTACGCGACGAACCAGCGCGTGGACCAGAACACCACCGACATCCAGACGATCACCAACAACCTTTCCGGCAGCACGGTGGTGGCCGTGCAGTATTCCAACCCGGACAATCCCACGGTGAGCAACGGCGGCACCCTGACCAATGACGTGACGCTGGTGGGCGCCGACAGCACCGCCCCGGTGGTGCTGCACAACGTGGCCAATGGCACGCGCGCCAATGACGCGGTGAACATGGGCCAGTTCCAGGCCGGGCTGAACGACGTGCTGGCGGATTCGATGGCCTATACCGACCGCCAGCTTTCCACCCTGGCCTTCAACCTGGAGAACCTGAGCCACGACATGCGGCGGATGCGCGAAGACGCCTTCGCCGGCACCGCCAGCGCGATGGCGGTGGCGGGCATCCCGCAGACCATGGAAGCCGGCGGCCGGATGGTCGGCGGTGCGATCGGCTATTACCGGGGCGAGACGGCCTTCGCCCTGGGCGCATCGTCGACCTTCAACGATGGGCGCGGTGTGGCCAAGGTAGGCGCGACGCTGGACGGGCGCGGCCATGGAGGCTTCTCCGCCGGGGCCGGCTTCAGCTTCTGATCCCCCCATCAGCCGAAGACCCCCGGAGCGGCGGCGGACACCCCGCCGCCGCTCTTCTTTTCCCGGGATCGACAGGGCTCCACGGGCCCCATCCGGCTTTCTCGAAATGCTGGATGGGGAACGGAACCGCTCTTTCACCGCCACGTTTTCCCGAGGTGGGGAGCGGTACGATGCACGCGGGCTTCCCCCCTCCGGCCCCCGCGCACCGGCCGCTTCTCACACACTGCGGAAAAATGGAGCGCTGTCATGGCAAACGGATATCTCATTCCCTGGCGCCGTGGCCCCGTCGGGGCTTCATCGCTGGGCGGTTCACCCCTGTTCGACCTGCACAGGCAGATGAACCGATTGTTCGACGACCTGATCGGAAGCGACGGCCCGTCGATGCCTTCGCAGGGCACGGCGGGCGGCACCGGGTGGCCGCAGATCGAAATCGAGCAGCAGGACGACCGTGTCCGCGTGGTGGCCGAGCTGCCGGGCGTGAAGGAGGATGACATCGACCTGAGGGTCGAGGACGGCATGCTCACCCTGGCGGGCGAGAAGCACAGCGAGCGCAAGGAAGACAACGGCTATTCCGAGCGGAGCTATGGCCGTTTCGAACGGCGCATCTCGCTGCCGTCCAATGTCGATGAAGGCAAGTGTTCGGCCGATTTCAGCAACGGCGTGCTGACGATAACCCTTCCCCGCACCGAGGAAAAGGCGCGCGGCCGGCGCATCCCGCTGGGCGCGGGCGGCGATAAAGGAGGCCGCACGATCGAAGCGCAGAACGACCGGGAGGAGAACGACCGGGAGCGGGGCTCACGGCAGCAGGCGGCCGAAGAGGCCGGACGCAGCGGCCAGGCGGAAGACTGGCAGCCCGAGAACCAGCAGAGCTGAAACCCTGATCGGACAACAGCGGCCTTCGCGGACAAACGCCCGCGAAGGCCGCCGATCGCAAGGAGGAACATGCCATGGCAGTGACTGCAACGGCGGACGGCGCCCCGGCCGCCAAAGATCCCGGCATCGATCCGGGCACCGGAACCCTGCGACGCGACGACCTGCTGCGCCGCAACTGGGGTTGGTTCGTGGCGCGCGGCGTACTGCTGATCCTGCTGGGCATCCTTGCGGTACTGGCGCCTGGCCCGGCGCTGCTTGCCTTCGCCACGGTGTTCGCCGCCTTCAGCTTCGCGGACGGCGTGCTTGCGGTGATCAGCGCGGTGCGCGGCGCGCGCGACAAGTCGGAGCACTGGGGGGCGCTGCTGTTCTCCGGCATCGTGGGCATCGCGGTGGGCGTGCTGTTCGTGCTGTTCCCGCTGCTGTCCACTTATGCCTTCGCGTGGGTGACGGTGGTGCTGGTGGCCGCCTGGGCCGTGCTGATCGGCGTGCTGGAGATCGTCACCGCGATCCGTCTGCGGCGGGAGATCCAGGGCGAATGGCTGCTGGCGCTGACCGGCGTGCTGTCGGTGATCCTGGGCCTGGCGCTGGCGACGATGCTGGCGATCATGCCCGGCGTGACGGCGCTGTCGGTGGCCTGGCTGATCGGCATCTATGCGCTGGTCGCCGGCCTTTCGATGACCGTGCTGGGCTTCCGCCTGCGCCGGCGAGCGTGATCTTCCGAACGGGCGGCGCAGCGCGTACCAAGGTCCGATGCCGCACCGCCTGTTCGTCGCTATCCGTCCACCCGCCCCGGTGCGCGATGCGCTGATCGACGCCATGGAAGGCGTCGAGGGCGCGCGGTGGCAGGACGAGGCCGCGCTGCACCTGACGCTGCGCTTCGTGGGCGAGGTGGAGACGCCTGTCGCGAACGACTTGGCCGGGCAGCTTTCGCGGATCGCCTGGCCGCCGTTCGAGCTGCGCGTGGCCGGCGTGGGCGCGTTCGAGCGGAAAGGCTCGCCCCATGCGATATGGGCGCGCGTGCCGGGGGAAGCGGCGCTGGAAGGCTTGCGCCAGAAAGTGGAGCGGGCCTGCGAGAGCGCCGCACTGGACCGCGAAACCCGCCGCTTCACCCCGCACATCACCCTCGCCCGGCTCAATCGGTCCGCCGGGCCGATCGGGCCGTGGCTTGCCGCGCGGGGCGACCTGGCGGCGGGACCGTGGAAGGTGGAGGACTTTGTCCTCTATGAAAGCCACCTGGGGCACGAGGGGGCGCATTATCAGGCGGTGGAGGTCTATCCGCTGAGGCGCGGTTAGTGGTTGGCGGGCGAAGGGCCATGCGACACGCCGTCTCCCGCATTTCCGCGAAAGCAGGGACGCAGTTAAGGTTGCAGGTGCGCGAGAGCCGGCTGGGTTCCCGCTTTCGCGGGAATGACGAAGGGAGGAGCGGAGGAGGCTCCAAGGCGGCGGCGGGGTTGTTCCGGGGGCCATCCAGCCGCTAAGGCGGTTTCTATTGTGACTATTGCGCCTGACGGCGCCAGGAGATGACCGGATGATGATACGCCTGTTCGCCGGCGCAGCGATCGTTGCGATGCTTTCCGCTTGCGCCAGCGTGGAAGGAGGCCCGGTGTCCACCGCAAGCACCGCCGCGCAGAAGGCCAGCGGCTATTTCGCCCAGGCCAGCGCGCTGCCGTTCCACGCGCCTGATTTCACGAAGATCAAGGATGCGCAGCTGCAACCGGCGATCGAGCAGGGCATCGCGATCAAGCGCGCGGAGATCGAGGCGATCGCCAACGATCCCGCGCCGGCCACGTTCGAGAACACGCTGGTGGCGATGCAGCGCGCCGGGCAGATGCTCAACCGCGCGCGCGGCGTGTTCGACCAGCTGGCCGCCGCCAACACCAACGACACGCTGGACGCCGCGCAGGCCGCGCTGGCGCCGAAGCTGACCGAGCTGGATGACGCGATCTACCTCAACGACAAGCTCTTCCAGCGGGTGAAGGCGGTCTACGACGCGCGCGCGGCGGCGAGCATGACGCCCGAGGACGCGATGCTGCTCGAGACCACTTATGCCGATTTCGTCCACGCCGGGGCGCTGCTGGACGCGGCGCAGAAGGCGCAGCTCATGCAGATGAACAGCCGCATCGCCGCGCTGGAGACGCAGTTCTCGCAGAAGCTGACCGAGGCGACCGCCGCCAAAGCCCCGGTGTTCGACACGCGCGAGGCGCTGGCCGGGCTGAGCGACGACGAGATCGACGCGGCGGCGAAGCTGGCGGCCGAAATGGGCCAGCCGGGCAAGTTCGCCCTGGCGCTGGTCAACACCACGCAGCAGCCGATGCTGGTGAGCCTGACCAATCGCGAGACGCGCCGGCGCCTGTTCCAGGCCAGCGTGAACCGCGCTTCGGGCGGGGACGCCTATGACCTGACCGGCACGATCGAGGAACTGGCCGACCTGCGCGCCAGGAAGGCCGCGCTGCTGGGCCTGCCGAACTACGCCGCTTATGCGATGTACGATCGCATGGTGCGCGAGCCCGCTGAGGCGATCAAGTTCATGCGCGATTTCGTGCCCGCCGTCGCCGCCACGCAGGCGCGCGAGAAGGCGATGCTGGAGGAAATGGCCCGCGCCGACGGGGTGACCGCGCTGGAGCCGTGGGACTGGGGCTATTACGCCGAGAAGGTGCGCAAGGCGCGCTATGACCTGGATGAAAACCAGCTCAAGCCCTATTTCGAGGTGTGGAACACGCTGGAGAACGGCGTATTCCATGCGATGGAGCAGTTCTATGGCGTCACGTTCAAGCGCCGCACGGACCTGCCGACCTATCACCCGGACATGCGCGTCTATACCGTGATCGACAACGACGGCAGCGAGCTGGGGCTGTTCTATGCCGATCCCTTCGCCCGGCCGAACAAGCAGGGCGGCGCCTGGATGGGCAATTTCGTGGAGCAATCGCACCTGCTGGGCAACAAGCCCGTGATCTACAACTCACTCAACGTACCGCCGCCGCCAGCGGGCCAGCCGGCGCTGATGACGTTCGACGAAGTGACCACGATGTTCCACGAGTTCGGCCACGCGATGCACGGGTTCTTCGCCAACCAGCAGTATCCCGCGCTTTCAGGCACCAATACCGCGCGCGACTTCGTGGAGTTTCCCAGCCAGTTCCACGAGAACCTGGCCACGGTGCCGGCGATCCTGAGCCACTATGCCCGCCATTACCAGACCGGCGCGGTGATCCCGGCCGACCTGATCGACAAAGTGGAAGCGGCCGCGACCTTCAACCAGGGGCTGGGCTTCGGCGAGACGCTGGAAGCGGCGCTGCTGGACATGGAATGGCACGACATCTCGCCATCGGAAAGCAAGCTGAACGCGGCCGCCTTCGAAGCCCAGGCGCTGGGCGGCATGGCGCTGGATACGCGGATGATCCCGCCGCGTTACCGTTCGCCCTATTTCCGGCATATCTGGTCGAACGGCTATGAGGCCGGGTACTACAGCTATATCTGGACCGAGATGCTGGCGCATGACGCGTGGGACTGGATCGAGACCCACGGCGGCGTGACCCGCGCCAATGGCGACCATGTGCGCGAGACCTTCCTGGGCCAGGGGTACACCAAGGACTATGCGGTGATGTACCGGGATTATGCCGGGCACGATCCGCGAGTGGAGCCGATGCTGAAGGCGCGTGGGCTGACGGGGGTCGGAGGCGAGTAGACGCCCGCTTGGGCGATCTGCGATGAGGGGGTAAGGTTTAACAGGCCCTCCCCTGGCCCCTCCCGCAAGCGGGAGGGGGACTTTCGAACGGCACGGCTGCTGTCCAGCATTGGCACGGGGCCGACGGCGCGGATGCGGGGCGGGCCTGTCTCCGGTAAGGGATGGGCGCCATGGCCTGCCGAACCTGCGCGAAACGGCAGGTCTACCGCCGGCGGACGCGTTGGGAACGCCCTTCCGCGACCGTTCGCCGGCGGGACCGAAGCCGGCCCGCCGGCGCGGGCGGCCATGGTGAACGGCCCGAGGCAAACGGCCCCATGGTAAACGGCTGGGGCCTTTGCGGAAACCAATCACGCATACTTCGGCTTAGGGCCGATCCGGCATGGCGGGGAGATGACGATCCGTTTCGCCGCGCCGCCGGACCGGCGCTTTCCCCGCCTGAGCCCGCAGCAAGTCCGCGAGGCGCGCAACCTGCGGGCCAACGACAATGACAACGGCGGCATCCATGCGGGCGATGCCATGCTCCACGCCGCGCTGCGCCATTTCGCCGAGCATGGCCTGGCGGCGGCACAGTGGGCGCGCCAGCACGCCGAAGCGGCCGGCTCTGCCGGCGATCGCCAGGCCTATCTCTGGTGGCTGGAGATCTGCCGCGCGCTGGACCGGCGCATGGCCGCCGAACTGGACCTTGGCGCGCGGGTCTGAGAGGGTTCCGGCCAGACCCGGGGAGTCCCTGGAAGGCGCGGAATTCGCGCATAATCAAGCTTAACCAGTCGGGAACCACTTGCCGCTAAGGCCTAGAGCCAAGGAGCGGTGTGATCAAACGCCTGGACCATATCCTGCACGGTTATTTCTCGCGCGATGCGCGCGACGACCGGGTGCGCGCGAAGCTGGTCGAGACGCTTTACACCCAGCCCGCCAGCCTGGCGATCGGTGCGCTGTGCGGCATGTCGGTGGCGACGACCGCCGCCTGGATGACCGACGATGTGTGGATCTGGCTGGCGGCCGGGGCGCTGAACCTGGTGGCGCTGGCCCGGATCGTCCTGTCGCACTGGCTTGCGCCGGGCGGGAAGCGCCGTTCGGCCCAGGTACTCGAACGAGTCTATGAAGCGGGGGCGTTCAGCTATGCCCTGCTGACCGGGACCATCGCCGCGCTGACGATCTTCCTCGACGCCGATACGCATGTGCAGGTGCTCGCCTTCGGCTATGCGCTGGCTTACGGCAACGGCATCTCCGCCCGCAACGCCGGGCGGCCGTTCATCGCCATCGGCCAGCTGGTGCTGACCGTGGTGCCGGTGCTGATCGCCAGCTTCGCGGTGGCGACGCCCCCGCTGATCGTGCTGGGCGTGACCACGACGCTGATGATCTTCGCCATGACATCGGTGACGATGACGGTGTTCCGCACCCTGAAGGAACAGATCTTCGCCGCCGAAGCGAGCGCGCAGATGGCCGAGCGGATGAGGGAGCTGGCCCGCACCGACGTGGTCACCGGGCTGGTCAACCGCGCGGGGCTGAACCACGACATGGTGGAGATGCTGATGGTCCTGCCGGAGGAGCGCAAGCTGGCGCTGTTCTGGCTGGACCTCGACCGGTTCAAGGAAGTCAACGACACGCTGGGCCATCCGATCGGCGACAAGGTGCTGGGCGAAGTGGCCGGGCGGCTGCGCTCCGCCGCGCCCGAGAGCGCCACCGTGGCCCGTTTCGGCGGCGACGAGTTCATCGTGGTGGCGCAGGTGGCCGACCGCGCCGAAAGCGAGCGGCTGGCCCAGGCGCTGGCCGACGCGATATCGCGCCCGGCGCGGATCGAAGGCCACCGGATCGACGCCGCCGCTTCCATCGGCGTGGCGCTGCTGCCCGATGACGGGCCGGACATGGACACCCTGATGCAGGGGGCGGACCTGGCGCTTTACCACGCCAAGGTCGGCGGACGGAACCAGATCTGCTTCTTCGACAATTCGATGACCCGCGAGCTGGTGCGGCGCAAGGAGATCGAGGCGGAACTGCGCGCGGCGATCCAGCGCGACGAGCTGTCGATCTTCTTCCAGCCGATCGTGGACCTGGAAACCGGCCGCATCCGCACGTTCGAGGCGCTGGTCCGCTGGTTCCACCCGGAAAAGGGCGAGCTGCGGCCCGACGAGTTCATCCCCGTGGCGGAGGAAACCGGCGTGATCATCACGCTGGGCAACTGGATCACCGCCCAGGCCGCCAAGGCCTGCGCCGGCTGGCCCGAGGACGTGACCATCGCCGTCAACCTCTCGCCCGCGCAGATCAGGGCGCCGGGGGCCGCGCTGGGCATCCTGAGCGCGCTGCGCGACGCCGGCCTGGATCCCCGCCGGCTGGAACTGGAAGTGACCGAAAGCCTGTTCCTGGACGACGACGCCAATACCGCGCGGTTCATCGACGATCTCGCCAGCGAAGGGGTGCGCTTCGCGCTGGACGACTTCGGCACCGGCTATTCCTCGCTGGGCTACATCCACAAGTTCCCGTTCAAGAAGATCAAGGTGGACCGCAGCTTCGTTTCCGGCCCGAACATCGGCCGCAAGAGCGATGCGATCATCCGCGCGGTGGCGGAAATGGGCGCGACGCTGGGCATGGACATCGTGGCCGAAGGGCTGGAAACGATCGAGCAGGTCCAGGCGGTGCGGGCCGCCGGCTGTACCCTGGGCCAGGGCTATTACTTCAGCCGGGCCGTGCCCGATTACCTCGCCGCCATGCTGCTGTCGCAGGAAGCCGGACGCGACGGCAGCGAGCGGCTGGTAGGATAGAAGTGGCTGGCGTGGCTTTGTTTTCCGGCCCGCGCTGCGTCATTATCGCTATTGCAAACTGTTATCATAAATACTTGGCAACATCCGGCTTTTCGCGGTTGCAAAGGCGAAATGCCCGGCCTACCTCCGGGCCGTTCACGCAGAGCGCCTTCCCCGCGCGGGCCACGGGTGAGGCGCCATCCACCAGCCCCGCGTTGCCCGCACTGGCTTGAAGGATACGGCTGACCCCATGGCTCGGAAAAAGATCGCGCTCGTCGGCGCCGGCATGATCGGCGGAACTCTCGCTCACCTCGCAGCGAAGAAGGAACTGGGCGACATCGTCCTGTTCGACATCATGGAGGGCATCCCGCAGGGCAAGGCGCTGGACCTCAGCCAGTGCGGCCCGATCGAAGGCTTCGACGCGAAGATCACCGGCACCAACGACTATGCCGATATCGCCGGGGCGGACGTGGTGATCGTCACCGCCGGCGTGCCGCGCAAGCCGGGCATGAGCCGCGACGACCTGCTCGGCATCAATCTCGGCGTGATGAAATCGGTCGGCGAAGGGATCAAGGCGCACGCGCCCGACGCCTTCGTGATCTGCATCACCAACCCGCTCGACGCGATGGTCTGGGCGCTGCGCGAATTCAGCGGGCTGCCGCACAACAAGGTGGTGGGCATGGCCGGCGTGCTCGACAGCGCGCGCTTCGCCACGTTCCTGGCGTGGGAATTCGGCGTCTCGGTGCGGGACGTGAACGCCTTCGTGCTCGGCGGCCACGGCGATACCATGGTGCCGGTGACGAGCTATACCACCGTTTCGGGCATCCCGGTCGACGACCTGGTGAAGATGGGCAAGGCGAGCAAGGATGCGATCGACGCCATCGTCCAGCGCACCCGCAGCGGCGGCGGCGAGATCGTCGGCCTGCTCAAGACCGGCAGCGCCTATTACGCGCCGGCCACCAGCGCCATCGCCATGGCCGAAGCCTATCTCGGCGACCAGAAGCGCATCCTGCCGGTCGCGGCGCACCTGACCGGGCAGTATGGCGTCAACGACCTCTATGTCGGCGTTCCGGCGGTGCTGGGTGCGGGCGGTGTCGAGGAAGTGATCGAGATCGCTCTGGACGATGAAGCGAAGACGAACTTCGACAAGTCGGTCGATGCGGTGAAAGAGCTGCTGGTGGCGTGCAAGGGTATCGACAACTCGCTGGCATGAAGGCGGCGCCGATCCCTGGACCAGCTTCGTAGCATGCGAGGCGGCGGATAGATGTTCGGACGTCCGCGCACTGTTTCGGAGAATTAAATGAGCATCCTCGTCGACAAGAACACCAAGGTCATCACCCAGGGGATGACCGGCGATACCGGCACGTTCCATACCCAGCAGGCGCTGGATTACGGCACGGCCATGGTCGCCGGCGTGACGCCGGGCAAAGGCGGGCAGACGCATCTGGGGCTGCCGGTGTTCGACACCGTGGCCGAGGCGAAGCATGCCACGGGCGCGACGGCGAGCGTGATCTACGTGCCGCCCCCGTTCGCCGCGGATTCGATCCTTGAAGCGATCGATGCCGAGGTGGAGCTGATCGTCGCCATCACCGAGGGCATTCCGGTGCTGGACATGGTGCGCGTGAAGCGGGCGCTGAGCGGCAGCAAGTCGCGGCTGATCGGGCCCAACTGCCCTGGCGTGCTGACGCCCGGCGAATGCAAGATCGGCATCATGCCGGCCAACATCTTCAAGCAGGGCAGCGTCGGCGTCGTCAGCCGGTCCGGCACGCTGACTTATGAGGCGGTGTTCCAGACCACGCAGATCGGCCTGGGCCAGACCACGGCGGTCGGCATCGGCGGCGACCCGGTGAACGGCACCAATTTCATCGACGTGCTGGAGCTGTTCCTGGCCGACGAGGCGACCCGTTCGATCATCATGATCGGCGAGATCGGCGGCAGCGCCGAGGAAGACGCCGCGCAGTTCCTGAAGGACGAGGCGCGGCGCGGCCGGCGCAAGCCGGTGGTCGGCTTCATCGCCGGCCGCACCGCCCCGCCGGGCCGCCGCATGGGCCACGCCGGCGCGATCGTTTCGGGCGGCCAGGGCGGCGCCGAGGACAAGATCGCCGCGCTGGAAGACGCCGGCGTGCGCGTCGCCTCATCACCCAGCGAACTGGGCACGACGCTCGATGCCCTGCTCAAGGAACTGGCCTGACTCTCCACAGTTGGTGTTCAAGGATCGTCCCGATGGGTAACCAAGCGCAGAATTTCATCCCCGAGATCACCGATCAGGACGGCCCCCAGCCCGGCCCGAGCTGGGCCAGCCCGCGCTGGCCGCTGTTCGACGACGGCGGCGACGACGACCTGACGCAGGCGCTGGATCCCACGGCGATGAAGCTCGTGGTGAAAGACGCCTCCGCCAAGGCCGGCCGCCTGGTGGACGAAGAGACGATCGAGCGCGCCGCCGGGGATTCGATCCGCGCCATGATGCTGGTGCGGACTTATCGCGTGCGCGGGCATCTGGCCGCCGATCTCGACCCGCTGGGCCTTTCGCAGCAGGAAATTCCCGCCGACCTGACGCCGGAGTACCACGGCTTCGCCGGCGAGGCGCTGGACCGCCCGGTCTATCTCGGCGGCACGCTGGGGCTCGAATGGGCGACGGTGCGCGAGCTGGTCGGCATCCTGCGCAAGAATTACTGCGGCCATGTCGGCATCGAATACATGCATATCGCCGATGTGGAGGAACGCCGCTTCCTGCAGGACCGCATCGAGGGGCCGGACAAGGTCATCACCTTCACCCCCGAGGGCAAGCGGGCGATCCTGGCCGCCGTGGTGCGCGGGGAGGAATACGAGAAGTTCCTCGGCAAGAAATACGTCGGCACCAAGCGTTTCGGGCTCGACGGCGGGGAATCGATGATCCCGGCGCTGGAAGCGGTGATCAAGTACGGCGGCCAGTTCGGCGTGCGCGAGATCATCTACGGCATGGCCCACCGCGGGCGGCTGAACGTGCTGGCCAACGTGATGGCCAAGCCTTACCGCGTGATCTTCCACGAGTTCTCCGGCGGATCGGCCAATCCCGAGGATGTCGGCGGATCGGGCGACGTGAAATATCACCTCGGCACCAGCACCGACCGCGAATTCGACGGGATCAAGGTGCATATGAGCCTGGTCCCCAACCCCAGCCACCTGGAAGCGGTCGACCCCGTGGTGCTGGGCAAGACCCGCGCCCAGCAGGCGATCCATGACGATCTTTCGCGGCACGAGCATGTGCTGCCGGTGCTGATCCACGGCGACGCGGCCTTTGCCGGGCAAGGCATCGTGTGGGAATGCTTCGGCTTTTCCGACGTGCCGGGATACGACATCGGCGGCTGCATCCATTTCGTGATCAACAACCAGATCGGCTTCACCACCAGCCCGCAGTTCGCCCGATCATCGCCCTACCCGTCCGACGTGGCCAAGGGCGTCCAGGCGCCGATCCTCCATGTGGATGGCGACGACCCGGAAGCGGTGACATTCGCCTGCAAGCTGGCGATCGAATACCGCCAGCAGTTCAAGCGCGACATCGTGATCGACATGTGGTGCTATCGCCGCTTCGGCCACAACGAGGGCGACGAGCCGAGCTTCACCCAGCCGCTGATGTACCAGGCGATCCGCCGGCATCCGCGAGTGAGCGAGCTTTACGCGCGGCGGCTGCTGGACGAAGGGGTGATCGAACCCGGCACGGCCGACAGCCTTAGGGCGGAGTTCCAGGCGCTGCTGGAGGCCGAGTTCGACGGCGCGGCAAGCTACAAGCCCAACGAGGCCGACTGGTTCGGCGGGCGCTGGAGCGGGCTGCACAAGCCGGCCGATCCGGAAACCGCGCGGCGCAACGTGGACACCGCGATCGACCGCAAGCTGTTCGACAGCCTGGGCCGGACGCTGACCACCGTTCCCGACGATCTCGCCATCCACAAGACGCTGGCCCGGGTGATCGACGCCAAGCGGCAGATGTTCGAGACCGGCGAAGGCTTCGACTGGGCCACCGCCGAAGCGCTGGCTTTCGGCAGCCTGGTGACCGAAGGCTTCGGCGTGCGGCTTTCGGGCCAGGATTCCGGGCGCGGCACGTTCAGCCAACGCCATGCGATCTGGGTGGACCAGACGACCGAGCGCAAATACATCCCGCTGACCACGCTGCCGCACGGCAAGTTCGAGGTCTATGACAGCCCGCTTTCCGAATACGGGGTGCTGGGCTTCGAATACGGCTTCGCCTCGGCCGATCCCAAGACGCTGGTATGCTGGGAAGCGCAATTCGGCGATTTCGCCAATGGCGCGCAGATCATCATCGACCAATATGTGGCGGCCGGCGAAGCCAAGTGGCTGCGGGCCAACGGCCTGGTGCTGCTGCTGCCGCACGGATACGAAGGCCAGGGGCCGGAGCATTCGTCCGCCCGCCTGGAACGGTTCCTGCAGCTGTGCGCCGACGACAATCTCCAGGTGTGCAACATCACCAGCCCGGCGAACTATTTCCACGTGCTGCGCCGGCAGATGCTGCGGCCGTTCCGCAAGCCGCTGGTGATCATGACGCCCAAGAGCCTGCTGCGCCACCCGATGGCTCGCAGCAGCGCCGACGAGTTCACCGCCGCCAGCCATTTCAAGCGCATCCTGTCCGACCGCATGGACATCGCCGACGCCAAGGTCCGCCGGCTGGTGCTGTGCAGCGGCAAGGTGGCCTATGACCTGATGGAAGCGCGTGAGGAGGCCGGGTTGGAGGATGTCTCCATCGTCCGCCTGGAACAGCTCTATCCCTTCCCCGGCGAGCCGCTGGCCGCCCGGCTGGAGCGTATGACCGGCTTGCGCGAAGTGGTCTGGTGCCAGGAGGAGCCGCGCAACAACGGCGCCTGGTTCTTCGTCGAAAGCAAGATCGAGGAAGCGCTGTCCGCCGCCGGCCACAAAGGAATGCGGCCGAGCTATGCCGGGCGCTGCGCGGCCGCCTCGCCGGCGACGGGGCTAGCCAGCAAGCATGTCCAGCAGCAGAACGCCCTGGTGGCGGAAGCCCTGGGGCTGAAGGCGTGAGCCGCTTCCCTTCATATCCCCTCCTTCGTCATCCTCTCAATGGGATCGGATAAAATGGCCGTTGAAGTGAAAATCCCCACGCTGGGCGAATCGGTGACCGAGGCGACGATCGGCGAATGGCTGAAGAAGCCCGGCGATCCGGTGAAGCTGGACGAGCCGGTTGCGAGCCTGGAGACCGACAAGGTCGCGGTCGAGGTCCCCTCCCCCGTCGCGGGCGTGATGGGCGAACAGAGAGTCCAGGTGGGCGACACGGTGGCCGTGGGCGCGGTGATCGCCACGATCGAGGACGCGCAGGCCGCCGGCGAAACCACCCAGGTGGCCGAACGGCAGCAGGCCCAGCCCGCCGACCAGGCCCCGCCGGCGCCCGCCCCGGCATCCGGCCCAGCGCCGGCCCCAGCACCGGCCGACGACACCGACCACACCACCACGCTTTCGCCCGCCGTGCGCCGCGCGGTGCTGGAGCACGGGGTCGATCCGACGCAGATCAAGGGCACCGGCAAGGACGGCCGCCTGACCAAGGAAGACGTGTTGGCCGCCGCCAAGGCCAAGGAAGCCGCCCCGGCGCCTTCCACCAGCGAGGCCGCCCCCCCTCCTTCCCCCGCCCCAGCCGCGAAGGGTGAGCGGCGCGAGGAACGGGTGAGGATGACCCGCCTGCGCCAGACCATCGCCCGGCGGCTCAAGGGCGCGCAGGAGGAGGCCGCTCTCCTCACCACGTTCAACGATTGCGACATGAGCGCGGTGATCGAAGCGCGCGATGCCTATAAGGAGCTGTTCGCCAAGAAGCACGGCATCAAGCTGGGCTTCATGAGCTTCTTCGCCAAGGCCGCCTGCCTGGCGCTGAAGGACGTGCCGAGCGTCAACGCCCGCATCGAAGGCGACGAGATCGTCTATCACCAATACGTGGACATCTCGGTGGCGGTCAGCGCGCCGAACGGCCTGGTGGTGCCAGTGGTGCGCGATGCCGACGCGATGAGCTTCGCCGAGATCGAGCAGGCGATCGCCGCTTTCGGCCAGAAGGCGAAGGACGGCACGCTGACGATGCAGGACATGGCCGGCGGCACCTTCACCATCAGCAACGGCGGCGTGTTCGGCAGCCTGATGAGCACCCCGATCGTCAACCCGCCGCAAAGCGCCGTGCTGGGCCTCCATCGTATCGAGGACCGCCCCGTGGCGCGCGACGGGCAGGTGGTGATCCGCCCGATGATGTATCTCGCCCTCACTTACGACCACCGCCTGATCGACGGGCGCGAGGCGGTGACCGCGCTCAAGATTATCAAGGAAGCGATCGAGGATCCGATGCGGATGCTGATCGACTTGTAAGGGGCGATCCAATGGGGATGATCATCTACCTCCGGCGAGCAAGCCCGTCCGATATCGCGCGTTTCACGGCGGACGCATCGGGTTGGGAAGAGTTTGCTTTCGAGGAAGGTGAGGACCCTCTCGACCTTATCGACTTCGACAAGGCGTGGCACGCTCTGCACTTCATGCTGACAGGTGGGGCCGACAATACCGAGGATCCCTTGGGCATCATTGCCCAGGATGAAGAGAAATTCGGGGCAGACGAAAACGCATTCGGCGGCTTTGCCGTTATTTCACCTGAGCGGATGAAGGCATTCGATCTCGCCCTTAAGGAACTCGACGATCAAACCCTCGCATCGCGCTACGATCCCGTGGCGATGGACGCCAACGACATTTACATGGCCGATGTCTTCGCCGACGATGGCGACGAGGCGTTCGAATACGTGACGCAAGGCGTCCCCGACCTGCGGCAATTTGCATCGCGTTGCGCCCAGTCGGGCGATGGCGCACTCCGAATACTCAGCTGACCGAGAGAATTGAGATGGCCGATTTTGATTACGACGTGCTCGTCATCGGCGCCGGCCCCGGCGGCTATGTGGCGGCCATCCGGGCGGCGCAGCTGGGGCTGAAGACGGCTTGCGTGGACAGCCGGGAAACGCTCGGCGGCACGTGCCTCAACGTCGGGTGCATCCCGTCGAAGGCGATGCTGCACGCTTCCGAATATTTCGAGGCGGCGGCCGGCGGCGCCATGGCCAAGCTTGGCGTGGAAGTGACGCCCAAGCTCAACCTGGGCGCGATGCACGGCCAGCGGCTCGATGCGGTCAAGCAGCTTACCGGCGGGATCGAGTTCCTGTTCAAGAAGAACAAGGTCACCTGGCTCAAGGGCCTGGCGACCTTTCAGGACGCGCATAGCGTCAAGGTCGGCAAGGACACGGTTACGGCGAAGAATGTCGTCATCGCCACCGGCTCCTCCGTCACCCCGCTGCCGGGGGTGGAGGTGGACAATGCCAAGGGCATCGTGGTCGATTCCACCGGCGCGCTGGAGCTGGCTTCGGTGCCGAAGAAACTGGTGGTGATCGGCGGCGGGGTGATCGGGCTGGAACTGGGCAGCGTCTGGCGGCGCCTGGGCGCCGAAGTCACCGTGGTCGAATTCCTCGACGCGCTCTTGCCCGGCATGGACGGCGACGTGCGCAAGGAAGCCGCCAAGCTGTTCAAGAAGCAGGGCATGGACCTGCGCCTGTCCACCAAGGTCACCGGCGTCACGGTGAAAGGCAAGAAGGCCACGCTGACGATCGAGCCCGCAGCCGGGGGCAAGAGCGAGACGCTGGAAGCCGATTGCGTGCTGGTTTCGATCGGCCGCCGGCCCAATACCGACGGCCTCGGCCTCGAGGCCATCGGCCTGGCCACCAATGCGCGCGGGCAGATCGAAACTGACGGTGAATTCCGCACCGCGGTGGACGGCGTCTGGGCCATCGGCGACGTGATCCCCGGCCCGATGCTAGCGCACAAGGCGGAGGACGAAGGCATCGCCGTGGCCGAGAACATCGCCGGGCAGACCGGCATCGTGAACCACGCGGTGATCCCCAGCGTGGTCTATACCATGCCCGAGATCGCCGGCGTCGGCCTGACTGAGGAGCAGGCGAAAGAAACGGGGCACGATGTGAAGGTCGGCAAGTTCCCGATGCTGGCCAACAGCCGCGCCAAGACCAATCACGAGCCGGACGGCTTCGTGAAAGTGATCGCCGACGCGGCGAGCGACCGCGTGCTGGGCGTGTGGATAATCGCCAGCGTGGCCGGCACGATGATCGCCGAAGCCGCTCTGGCAATGGAATTCGGCGCCACCAGCGAGGACATCGCCTATACCTGCCACGCCCATCCGACGCACTCCGAAGCGCTGAAGGAAGCGGCCATGGCGGTGCAAGGCAAGCCGATCCATATGTGAGCTATCGGACTTGTCCCTGCCTTGCCCGGGCTGGGGCAAAGCCTATATGTATGATATTGTCATACAGGAGGCAGTCATGGCGGCTCGCGCCAACAAGCCGATAAGCGTAACCCTCGGCCCTCTCGCAGAGCGCGCCGAAGCACGGGTGCGTTCGGGGGATTATGCCTCGATCTCCGAAGTGGTCCGAGCCGGCCTGCGCGCCCTCGATCGCGAGGAAACGCTGCTCCAGCGGCTGTTCCCGCTGGTCGACGAAGCTCAACCCGAATGGATCGCCTATGTCCGGGAGAAGGTGGAGGAAGCGTTCGCCGATCCACGCCCCTCTGTGCCGGCTGAAGAGGCTTTCGACCGGCTGGATGCCCACATAGCGGAATACAAGGCCCAACGTGGCCTATAGGATCGTCTTCACGCCCCGCTCGCTGGAAGACCTGAAATCGGACTTCACCTACGTCGCGGATGCGGCCGGGATTGACGAAGACGAGTAAGAGAACCCATGCCCCTTGCGCCTTTTCATCTCGCTTTCCCGGTCCACGACCTTGACGCCGCGCGGCGGTTCTGGGGCGGTGTGGTAGGGTGCCCCGAGGGGCGCAGCAGCGAAAGGTGGATCGACTTCGATTTCTATGGGCACCAGATCGTCGCCCATCTCGCGCCCGGCGGGGCGGCAACCGGGGGTTCGGGCGTTGTGGACGGGCACGATGTCCCGGTGCCACATTTCGGCGTGGTGCTGTCGATGGAGCAGTGGCACGCGCTGGCCGCGCGGCTGGGGGACGCGGGCGTGACCTTCGCCATCGAGCCGCATATCCGCTTCAAGGGCCAGCCGGGCGAGCAGGCGACGATGTTCTTCCGCGATCCGAGCGGCAATGCGATCGAGATCAAGGCCTTCGCCGACCGGAGCCGGCTTTTCGCCACGGATTGAGACCGGGGCCACCCGCGATCGAATCGGGGCAGCAATTCGCCGCGCATTGATCTAGCGTGCGGCCATGGTGCCGCCGGCCGACCTGCCTGTCCTGCCTCCGCTGCTCGACCTGGGCGGCACGGCGGTATTCGCGCTGACCGGCGCCCTGCAGGCGGCGCGCCTGCGGCAGACGTTCGTGACCATGAGCTTCTTCGCGCTGCTGACCGGCGTCGGCGGCGGCACCCTGCGCGATCTGCTGATCGGGATGCCGGTGTTCTGGCTGCGCGATCCCTGGGTGATCCCGGTGGTCATGGGCGTGGCGGTGATCGCCTGGTTCACCCCGCGCCGGATCTGGGAAGGGCACCTGCTGGAATGGGCCGATGGCGCCGGGCTGGCGGCCTTCGCCGTGCTCGGCACCGCCAAGGCGCTCGCCGTGGGCGTCGCGCCTGTGCCGGCGATGGTGCTGGGAGTGGTGGCCGGATGCGTGGGCGGCATCATCCGCGACGTGATCGCCGGGGTGCCTTCGATCCTGATGCGGCCGGAACTCTATGTGACCGCGGCGGCGCTTTCGGCCGTGCTCTATGCGATGGGGGTGGCGATCGGATGGCCCTCGGCGCCGGTCGGCGTCTTTGCCGCGCTGGCCGGCTTCGCCCTGCGCGGCGCGGCGCTGAAATGGAAGCTGGAGCTGCCGGCCTATTCGCGAACGACATGAGCTGGCCTGATACCGGGCCCCCACCGCTGGTGGGAGCCCGGATCGGGATCGCGGATCAGAGGCCGCGAATGCCGCTGTAGTCGATATCGACGACCCGGCCGTTGCGCACCTTGCAGGTGAACTTGCCCGAATCGTAGCCGGCGTAGCGATCGTTCCAGCCGCGATAATCGTTGTTCCAGCCGCGGCCGTAACGCGAATCGCCCCGGCGCCATTCGCGCCCCATGGTGTTGACCGCGATGCGGCCCTTCACCGTGTAGCCATCGCGCTTGCGATCGATGTTGCGGATGTCGGTCACCTTGGCGTTGCCGCGCCACGAATAGCGGGCGGCGTTGCGTTCCGCGGCATAGACGCACTGTTCGACGGCCGTACGCGGATTGCCGGCGCGGTTGTCATAGCGATAGTCATAGCCATTATAGCGGTTACCCCGGCTGGCCGCCGAAGCCACCGCGGCGATCCCGCCGATGATCAGCGCGCCGGCGATCACATCGCCCACGTCGACTCCGTTCCGGTCGCCGCGGCCATCGCGGGGTGCCGCCGAGGCCGACATCGACGTCATCGCCATCGCGCCCGCCGCGACGGTTCCGACCAGGGCCTTGGTAAGGGTCTTCATGACACGTTCCTCTCATTCGGAGCGGAGCGACGTGCTCCGGCACGAGTCATGAGCTAGGTCCTTCGCGCTGTGGCGACGCTGAATGGAGCGGTTAGCGTTTGTTCATGAAAGTGATTACTTTTGTGAACATCCGAGCGCTCGCAGAGGAGGAGAATGCCCGAGTTCTTCTTCGTCATTCCCCGGAAAGCGTGAACCCTAGAGCCACGTTCGCCAAACACTCGTCATTGCGAGCGTAGCGAAGCAATCCAGAGCGATGCAACGCGGCCCTGGATTGCTTCGCTACGCTCGCAATGACGATTCAAGGATAGGGACGATCAGGGGTAGGTGATCATAGCTTGGGCGTAACACCCCCGACTGGGTTCCCGCTTTCACGGGAATGACGAAGAGAGAAGGATTCCGCGAGCGCGGGTGCTTATTCGCCGGGCTTCAGCCCCGTCCATTGCGCCAGGAAGGCCAGGACGTCGGCCGCTTCCTCGATCGCCTTGTCGGTCGGCTTGCCGGAGCCGTGGCCGGCGCGGGTTTCGATGCGGATGAGCTGCGGTTTCGGCCCCAGGTTCGCCGCCTGGAGCGCGGCGGCGTATTTGAAGCTGTGGCCCGGGACCACGCGGTCATCGGTATCGGCGGTGGTGACGATCAGCGCCGGATAAGGCGTGTTCGCGCGGATGTTGTGATAGGGCGAATAGGCGCGCAGCACCTTGAAGTCCGCTTCCTTCGAGGGATAGCCGTAGTCATCCACCCAGTATCGGCCGGCGGTCCAGCGGTCGAAGCGCAGCATGTCCATCACGCCGACCTGGGCGTTGCCGGCGGCGAACAGGTCCGGCCGCTGGTTGACCACGGCGCCGACCAGCAGCCCGCCGTTGGAGCCGCCCTGGATCGCCAGCCCGCCAGCCGGGGTCACGCCCTGGGCCTTGAGGAATTCCCCCGCCGCGATGAAATCATCGAACACGTTCTGCTTGTTGGCCAGCCGTCCGCCATCGTGCCACGCCTTGCCGTATTCGCCGCCGCCACGGATATTGGCCAGGGCGAACACCCCGCCCGCCTCGATCCACGCCAGCCGGCTGGCGGAAAAGCCGGGCGTCAGCGAGATGTCGAACCCGCCGTAGCCATAGAGCAGCGTGGGCGCCGGCCCGGTCACATCCTTGCGGCGCACGATGAACAGCGGCACCCGCGTGCCATCCTTCGAGGCATAGAACCGCTGTTCAACCGCGATCGTCTCCGGATCGAAGGCCAGCTTCGGTTCCGCGAACACCGAGGTCTCCCCGGTGGCGGTATCGAGCCGATAGACGGTGGCCGGGCGGTTGAAGCTGGTGAAGCTGTAGAACGTCTCCGGATCGCCGGGCTTGCCGGTGAAGCCGGACACGCTGCCGATCCCGGAAAGGGCGATCGGCGCCAGTTCCTTTCCGGCCAGGTCGAACGTGCGCGCGAGGGAGCTGGCGTCTTTCAGGTAGGAGACGATCATCCGCTGCCCGACGATGGAGGCGCCATCGATCGGCTCTTCCCGTTCCGGCACCATGTCCACCCAGGTGGCGCCGGGGATTTCCAGGTTGAGCGAGACCACCTTGTAGCGCGGCGCATCCTTATTGGTGGCAAACCACAAGGTGCCGTCGATACCGTCGATCAGGCTCCAGGCATTGTCGAAGCCGGTGACCAGCTCGCGCGTTTTCCAGTGGTCCCGCGCCCGAGCGGCGAGGTCGATCGCGCGCACTTCATAGCGGGCATCGGTGCCGATGGAGCTGGTGATGACCGCCCAGCGTCCGTCGCTGGTGACGCTGGCGGAATGGCCGTAGTCCTTGTGATCGGGCGTGGCATAGACCAGCTCGTCGGCGCTTTGCGGCGTGCCGAGACGGTGGAAATAGACCGCCTGATCGTAATTCAGCGCCTGGAAGTCCTTGCCCTGCTCCGGCTCCGGAAAGCGCGAATAGAGGAAGCCTTCCTCACCCACCCAGGCGAGATCGGTGAACTTGGCCCAGCGGATCTCGTCCGCCAGCGGCTGGCCACTGCCCACGTCGAGCACGCGCAGGATGCGCCAGTCCGTGCCGCCATCCTGCACGCTGTAAAGCAGCTTGGAGCCATCGGGCGACGCCTTCCACGCATCCAGCGCGGTGGCGCCGTCCGCGGCCCAGGTGTTGGGATCGATCAGCAGACGCGGCGCGCCGTGCAGCCCCTCGCGCACATAGAGCGGGCTCTGGTTCTGGAGGCCGGTGTTGCGAGTGTAGAAATAGCGACTGCCGCGCTTCACCGGGGTGGAGAACCGCTCGAAATCATAAAACTCGCCGATGCGCTTCTGGAACCAGGGGCGTGCGGGCAATGTCGCCAGATAGGCATTGGTGACGGCGTTTTCCCGCTCCACCCAATCGGCCACTTCCTTGTCGCTGCGCACGTCGTTTTCGAGCCAGCGATAGGGATCGGCGATGCGTTCGCCGAACAGCGTCTCCACCACAGCGTCGCGGCGGGTTTCGGGATAGTGCACGGTGGCGGTGTCCTGGGCTTGCGCGGAAAGGGAAAGCATGGCCGCATAGACGGGCGCGGCGAGGACGGGAAGGCGCATGGAGCACTCCGGAAACGCAAAAGGCGGTTGCAGCTGTAACCGCTGCAACCGCCTTTGCAAATCGGGTGAGCTGGGAAGGAGGGAAGACACCCCCCTTCGTCATTCCCGCGAAAGCGGGAACCCAGTCGGCTCCATCGCGCTGCTACGCTCTGGATCCCCGCGTTCGGCGGGATGACGAAAATAGAGGTAGCAAGTAGGGTGGAAGAAAGCCTTACGCTTCTTCCAGTTCCTCGTTCATCACCGGGCCGCTGTCCTGGCCCTTCGCGTCCACGTCACGGTCGACCAGTTCGATGATCGCGATCGGTGCGGCGTCGCTGGCGCGGATGCCGGCCTTGATGATGCGGGTGTAGCCGCCCTCGCGGCCGGCGTAACGCTCCGCCAGAACCTCGAACAGCTTCTTTTCCTGCGCTTCGTCCAGCAGCCGGCTGTGCACCAGGCGGCGGTTGGAGAGGCCGCCACGCTTGGCCAGCGTGATCAGCTTTTCCACATAGGGGCGCAGTTCCTTCGCCTTGGGCGTGGTGGTCTTGATCTGCTCGTGCTTGATCAGGGCGGCGGCCATGTTGCGCAGCAGGGCCGTGCGGTGGCCGGACTTGCGCTGCAACTTGCGGCCGGAAATGCCGTGCTTCATATCAATGCTCCGTTCGTAAGGGGCCCGTGTCAGGTAGCCCGGTCCAGGTGGCTGTCAGGGTCGCCGCCATCACCCTCGTCGAAGGCCCGCGCCAAAGCCCATGGGCCGCGAAAAGTCAAGCACGGCGCTCAAGGCGCGGCCTCGGCATCGCCGGCTTCGGGCTGGCCGCCTTCCTTGGGGCCGCCGCCTTCATCGTCTTCCTGTTTATCCGCGTTCGTTTCGATGGCTTCCATCGCTTCGGACAGGGCCGGATCGAATACCGTGGCGAACGCCAGGCCGATCGAGAGCACGGCCCCGGCCATCCCGCCCTTCTTCCGCTGCGACCGCCTGAGAGCGCGGAACGTTCCGGGAAGAAGCGCCATGATCGCCAGAAAGACCCCGGCGGCGATCAACCCTTCAAGCGCAAACACCGGGATCAGTGCCGGTGCCTCGCAGGCGTCATGATCCCGCTTCCATCATGCTGGAATCGTCGCCGGCCGCTCCGCCCGCGCCTTCACGGAACGGGTTGATGAAGAGGTGTTCCACCGGCACCCCGAAGTAAGTGGCCAGCTTGTAGGCGAGCGGCAGGGAGGGATCATACTTGTCCGCCTCCACCGCGTTGATCGTCTGGCGCGTGACCTCCACCGCATCGGCCAGTTCGGCCTGGCTGAGGCCGCGCGCCTTGCGCAATTCGCGCAGGCGGTTCCTCATGCCTCGCCGCCATGGTGCCGCAACCGCCAGACGATCCAGAAAAGAACGAAGCCTGCCACCTGGCCGGTGGTCACCAGAAGGGCGCCCTTCATCAGGATCGATTGCGTGCCGCTGAAAGCGATGATCCCCACCAGCGCGGCGGCCGCACCCGCGGCTCCGCCCCAATACCAGCCGAAATACTGCGCATCCCGCTGCATAGGATCGAGCGAGCGCCACCACGGGATCGTCGCGAAAATCGCCAGTGCGAAGACCAGGACGAGCCCGCCGAGGATGACGAAGGCCGGCAATGCCGTTCCCGAACGTGCCAGCACGCCCCCGGCGACGCCGGCAGCGATCGACATCGCGAGCACGAGCAGTCCGATCTTGCGCTGCTTTCGTTCAAGGCTGGATTTCATCGACACATTCTCCAAAATGTAAAACATCTTGGACAAAACATACGTTTTGTCAAACTATTTCTACATTTTGAACGAGGAGCACGGCTCGACAATGAAAAAGGGCCGCCCAGACGGGCGGCCCTCGTTCTCGATCTGGATCCCGCTCGCGCGGGGATGGCGATAGCTGGTCGGGTTAGCCGAGCAGTTCCTGTTCCAGCTTCTTGGCCATTTCCTCGATGTTCTCCGGCGGCCAGCCGGGGATGTCCATGCCCAGGCGCAGGCCCATACTGGAGAGGACTTCCTTGATCTCGTTGAGCGACTTGCGGCCGAAGTTCGGCGTGCGCAGCATCTCGGCCTCGGTCTTCTGGACCAGGTCGCCGATGTAGATGATGTTGTCGTTCTTGAGGCAGTTGGCCGAGCGCACAGAAAGCTCCAGCTCGTCCACCTTCTTGAGCAGGTAGCGGTTGAGCTGATTGGCGTCGCTTTCTTCCGGCTGCGCGGCCACGCCGATCATCGTCGGCACGGCCTGCGGGATACCGTCCTCGAAATGGACGAACAGCGTCAGCTGGTCCTGCAGGATGCGGGCGGCATAGGCCACCGCGTCTTCCGGGGTGACCGTGCCGTCCGTCTCCACCGTGATGGAGAGCTTGTCGTAATCCAGTTCCTGGCCGACGCGGGCGTTCTCAACCTTGTAGCTGACCTGCTTGATCGGCGAATAGAGGCTGTCGATCGGGATCAGGCCGATCGGCGCATCCACCGGACGGTTGGACACGGCGGGGACATAGCCCTTCCCGGTATCGGCCGTCAGCTCCATGTTGAGCGTGGCGCCTTCGTCCAGGTGACAGATCACGAGATCCTTGTTCATCACCTCAATATCGCCGGAAACCTGGATGTCGCCGGCGGTGACCGCGCCGGGCCCCGTCTTGGCCAGCGTCAGGCGCTTGGGCCCTTCGCCTTCCATCTTCAGCGCGATCTGCTTCACGTTGAGCACGATATCGGTGACATCCTCGCGCACGCCGGCGAGGCTGGAAAATTCGTGCAGCACGTTCTCGATCTTCACCGAGGTGATCGCGGCACCCTGAAGGCTGGACAGGAGCACCCGGCGCAGCGCGTTGCCGAGTGTCAAACCGAAGCCGCGTTCAAGCGGCTCGGCAACGAAAGTCGCCTTGCGCTTGCCGTCGCCGCCGCTCTTGACGTCGAGGCTGTTGGGCTTCTTCAGTTCCTGCCAGTTCTTCGTGTTGACAGACATGGACTTCCCCTGGAGGTTAGGTTCGGACGGCATCGGCCGCGGAGCGCCGGAGCGCCGCGGCCGATGCGAATTCTTGTTCGGCGGCCCCCTGACGGGGGAACCGCCGGCAGGGTTCGATCAGACGCGGCGGCGCTTGGACGGTCTCACCCCATTGTGCGGGATCGGCGTCACATCGCGGATGGATGTGATGGTGAAGCCCACGGCCTGCAAGGCCCTGAGCGCGGATTCCCGCCCGGAGCCGGGGCCCTTGATCTCCACCTCCAGCGTGCGGACGCCGTGTTCGGCGGCCTTCTTGCCGGCGTCGTCAGCCGCGACCTGGGCGGCATACGGGGTGGACTTGCGGCTGCCCTTGAAACCCATCATGCCGGCCGAGGACCAGCTGATCGCATTGCCTTGCGCGTCGGTGATCGTGATCATGGTGTTGTTGAAGCTGGCGTTGACGTGAGCGACGCCGCTGCTGATGTTCTTGCGTTCCCGCCTGCGGATCCGCTGTGGTTCGCGTGCCATATGGTATCTACCTGTCTAAAATCCAGAGGAAGCCGTTCGCGCCGCCTGCCCGCCATGGGGCTGGCGAAAAAGCGAAAGCTTACTTCTTCTTCCCGGCGATCGGCTTGGCTTTGCCCTTGCGGGTGCGCGCATTGGTGTGCGTGCGCTGGCCACGGACCGGCAGACCCTTGCGGTGCCGGAGGCCGCGATAGCAGGCGAGATCCATCAGGCGCTTGATATTCATGGCCGTATCACGGCGAAGATCGCCTTCCACGGTATAATCGGCGTCGATGGTTTCGCGGATTTGCAGCACTTCCTGATCGGTCAGGTCCTGCACGCGGCGGCTTTGATCGATGCCCAGCTTGTCGGCGATCTTCTTCGCCGTGGCGGGGCCAATACCATGGATATAGGTGAGCGCGACGATCACGCGCTTGTTGGTGGGGATGTTTACCCCGGCAATACGAGCCACTTAGTTCTCCATGCTCCACAGGGGGTTGGCGCTACTTGCCGGCCGGCGGGGCGCACCCCCTATCTCATCGCGGTGCTCAATCGACACGGGCGGCGCCTTGCCACAGCAAAACGTCCGGTTGAAAGGCACTGTGTGGCCTACCCGCCGAACTGCCCCGCATTGTCGAATGAATGGCGCGCTTACGGCGAATCGCTTCCGCCGTCAACCGCGAAACACGGAAAAGCCGGCATCGGCCAAATCCGCAGGCCGCCGGCGATCGATGCAAGGCCGATTACACCAAAATCGCCGGTCCGTCAAAGTCGGCGAAGGGCCACGCCGCAGGCCTTGCCCGCCCTGCCGCCACGGCTGGACGAGCGAATGCCGCCGCGCTCAGGCCGTGGCCAGAATCGCTTCGATCGCCTCGCTCACCGCGTCGATCGGGGCCATGCCGTCCACCCGGCTGACGATCCCCCGCGCTTCGTAGAGCGGCAGGATCGGCGCCGTCTTGGCGCGGTATTCGGCCATGCGCGTGCGGACGGTTTCCTCGTTATCGTCCTTGCGGCGCTTGAACATGGTTCCGCCGCACTTGTCGCAGGTGCCGGGGGCCTTGGGCTGCTTGAAATCGTCGTGATAGCCTTCGCCGCAGGTGGCGCAGGTATAACGGCCGACGATGCGGTGGACGAGCTCGTCCTCATCCACCCCGATCTCGATCACCCGGTCGAGCTTGCGGCCATGCTTCGCCAGGATCGCATCGAGCTGCACGGCCTGTTCCGCGGTGCGCGGATAGCCGTCGAAGATCACGCCCACATCCGGCCTCAGGGCCGCCAGCTCGGCATCGATCAGCGCGGAGACGATCTCGTCCGAGACAAGCTCGCCGCGATCCATGATCGCCTTGGCTTCCAGCCCCACCGGCGTCTGCGCGGCGACGGCGGCGCGCAGCATGTCGCCGGTCGAAAGCTGGCGCATTCCATGACGTTCCACCAGGCGGGCGGCCTGGGTGCCCTTGCCCGCCCCCGGAGGACCCAGCAAAATGATATTCATCGCATTCCCCCTGGCGACCGGTCCGAGGCGGCCGGCCTTGCGGCCCGCCACCGCGCGATCAGCGCAACCGGCCCTTCAGCTTGGCCTTCTTGATCAGGTCACCATACTGGTGCGCCAGCAGGTGCGACTGGATCTGGCTGATCGTATCGACGGTGACATTGACCACGATCAGCAAGCTGGTGCCGCCCATGATCATCGGCAGGCCGGCTTCCTTGAACATGTATTCGGGGATCACGCAGACCAGCGTCAGGTAGATGGCGCCGATCACGGTGATCCGCGTGAGCACGTAATCCAGATACTCCGCCGTGCGCTTGCCGGGCCGGATGCCGGGGATGAAGCCGCCGTTCTTCTTCAGGTTCTCCGCCGTCTCTTCCGGGTTGAAGACCACCGCGGTGTAGAAGAAGGTGAAGAACAGGATGCCGGCCGCATAGAGCGTCATGTAAAGCGGCGCGCCGTGCTGCAGATACTGGTTGAGCGTCTGGATCACGGCATAGAACTTGCTGCCGGTGGACACCGAGTTGCCGGCGAACTGGCTGATCGTCAGCGGCAGCAGCAGCAGCGAGCTGGCGAAGATCGGCGGGATCACGTTGGCGGTGTTGAGCTTGAGCGGCAGGTGGCTGCGTTCCGCCTGCATCATGCCCTGCGCGCTGGCCCGCTTGGGATACTGGATCAGGATCCGCCGCTGCGCGCGCTCCATGAAGCACATGAACAGGACGAGGCCGATGATCACGGCGAAGAAGGCGACGATCACGAAGGCGCTGATCGAGCCGGTGCGCCCGCCTTCGAACAGCTGGGTGGCGAAGGTCGGGAACTGGGCCACGATGCCGGCCATGATGATCAGCGACACGCCGTTGCCGATGCCCCGGCTGGTGACCTGTTCACCCAGCCACAGCAGGAACATCGCCCCGCCGATCAGGTTGATCACCGCCATGATGCGGAAGCCGAGGCCCGGATCGATCACGGCCTGAAGGCCGCTCTGCGCGCCATAGGCCTCCAGCCCGGAAGCCAGGAACCAGCCCTGCACGGCGCAGAGGAACACGGTGCCGTAGCGGGTATACTGGTTGAGCTTCTTGCGCCCCGCTTCGCCTTCCTTCTTCAGCGCCATCAGCGTGGGATGCAGCGCCGCGGCAAGCTGGATGACGATCGAAGCGGTGATGTAGGGCATGACGCCGAGCGCGATGAGACTCATCCGCTCCAGGCTGCCGCCCGAGAAGGTGTTGAACAGATCGAGGATGCCGCCCCGCGTCTGGTTGTAGAGCGTTTCCAGGATCAGCGGATTGACGCCCGGCAGCGGCACGAAGCTGAGGAACCGGAACACGATCAGCGCGCCGACCGTGAACCAGATGCGCTGCTTGAGCTCGGTCGCCTTGGAGAAGTTGGCGAGGCTGAGATTGCTCGCGAGATTGTCGACGCGTGATGCCATCGGTGATTATTCGCCTCGCCTTGCAGGGCCGGGCGGTAGTGAGCCCGCCCCCTCTTCAGGTCAGCCCATATAGGGGCCGGGCGAGGAAGCAAGAACCCCCGCCCGGCAAAACTCGGAGATTATTTGGAAGCGCCGGCCTTGGCCGAGCCCTTCTTGGCCGCCGCGAGCGCCGCCGGATCCTTGGCCACGATCACTTCGACCGAGCCGCCGGCCTTCTCGACCGCCGCCTGCGCGCCCTTGGACGCACCCGCGACCTTGAATGCCAGCTTGGCAGTCAGCTCGCCCTTGCCCAGCAGACGCACGCCGTGCTTGCCGCCGCGAGCCACGCCCGCCGCCTGCAGCGCCGCATGATCGACCACTTGCTTGGCATCGAGCTTGCCGGCATCGACCAGCTTCTGCACCTGGCCCAGGTTGACCTCGGCATAGTCCTTGCCGAACGGGTTGTTGAAACCGCGCTTCGGCAGGCGCATGTGCAGCGGCATCTGGCCGCCTTCGAAGCCCTTGATGGCCACGCCCGAACGGCTCTTCTGGCCCTTCTGGCCACGGCCGCCGGTCTTGCCCTTGCCCGAGCCGATGCCCCGGCCGACCCGGATACGGGCCTTGCGGGCGCCGGCGTTGTCGCGGATGTCGTTCAGTTTCATGTCGTTGCACTCGCTTTCGCTATGTTCGCGCTTGTGGGTTGCCTGTCCCCTGACGGGAAAGGCGGGGCACGTCCAGTCGAACATGCCCCGTTCCAGCCCCTCCCCCCGAAAGGGAGAGGCTGTTGAGATCAATCGACCACCGCCACCATGTGCGGCAGCTTGGCGATCGCGCCGCGCACTTCGGCGGTGTCTTCGAGTTCGACCACCTTGTGCATCTTGCCAAGGCCGAGCCCGACGAGAATCTTCTTCTGCGCTTCGGGCCGGCGGATCGGCGAGCCGATCTGCTTGATCCGGATGGTCTTCTTGGTTTCCTTGGCCATCGTCATCACTCCGCGATCGCATCGGCGGCGGCCTGGGCCTCCACCTCGCTCGCGCCGCCACGGCCGAGCAGATCGGCCACCTTCTTGCCGCGCCGCTGGGCAACGGACTTCGGCGAGGACTGATTGCCCAGCGCTTCGAAGGTGGCACGGATCATGTTGTAGGGATTGGACGTGCCGATCGACTTGGACACGACATCGGCCACGCCCAAGCTTTCGAACACCGCGCGCATCGGGCCGCCGGCGATGATGCCCGTGCCCGGAGGAGCCGTGCGGACGTTCACCTTGCCGGCGCCGAAGTGCCCGTTCACGTCATGATGAAGGGTGCGGCCCTCCTTCAGCGGAACGCGGATCATCTTCTTCTTGGCCGAAGCGGTGGCCTTGGTAATCGCTTCCGGCACTTCGCGGGCCTTGCCGTGGCCGAAGCCGACGCGGCCCTTGCCGTCACCCACCACGACCAGCGCCGCGAAGCCGAAGCGCTTGCCGCCCTTCACCGTCTTCGAGACGCGGTTGATGTGGACCAGCTTCTCGATCAGCTCTTCGCCGTCATCGTCGCCGCCACGGCCGCGACGGTCATCGCGATCCCGGCCACGGCCGCGCCCGCGGCCATCGCCGCTGCCACGCCCGCCGCCGCGACCGCCACGGCCGCGATTCTCACGCTGGGCGGGGGCTTCGCCGCCCGCAGCCTCGGCAACGACGCCGGCCTCGGTTTCGGGGGTGTTGTTTTCGTCTGCCATCATCAGAACTCCAGCCCGCCTTCGCGCGCGGCATCGGCCAGCGCCTTGACGCGGCCATGGAACAGGTAGCCGCCGCGATCGAACACGACGGTGGTCACACCGGCCTTCTTCGCCGCGGCAGCGATATCCGCGCCCACCTTGGCGGCGGCATCGACGTTGGCGCCGGCCCCCTTCACGCCCAGGGTGGAAGCCGCCACGAGGGTGCGGCCCTGCGCATCATCGATGATCTGCGCGTAGATGTGCCGGCCGGTGCGGTGGACCGACAGCCGGGGACGCGAGCCGGCCCGCTTGCGAAGCGTGGTGCGGACGCGGCGGCGGCGGCGTTCGAACAGGGAGAGCTTGGCCATCTTACTTCTTCTTCCCTTCCTTGCGGAAGATGTACTCGCCGCGATACTTGATGCCCTTGCCCTTGTAGGGTTCGGGCTTGCGCCAGCGCCGTACCTCGGCAGCGAACTGGCCGACCGCCTGCTTGTCGATCCCGCTGACTTCGACCGTGGTCTGATCAGGCGTCTTGACCTCGACCCCTTCCGGGACATCGAGTTCGACATCGTGGCTGTAGCCGAGCTGCAGCTTGAGCTTGCGGCCCTGGGCCTGCGCGCGATAGCCGACGCCGGTGATCTCCAGCACCTTGGAAAAGCCCTCGGTGACGCCTTCGACCAGGTTGGACACCAGCGTGCGCTGCATGCCCCAGTGGCTGCGGGCGGCCTTGCCGTCATTGGCCGGCTCGACCGAGATCGAACCATCTTCCAGCTTGTAGTTCACCAGTTGCGACAGGCCCATCGAAAGGGCGCCCTTGGGCCCCTTCACGCTGAGCGTGCCGTTGCCGATCTCGGCGGTCACCCCGCTGGGGATCGCCACCGGCCGTTTACCGATGCGGCTCATCAGAACACCTCCGCCAGCACTTCGCCGCCGACGTTCTGGGCGCGCGCTTCGGCATCCGAAAGCACGCCGCGAGGCGTCGAGACGATGGTGATGCCAAGGCCGTTGCGCACCATCGGCAGCTCACGGCTGCCCGAATAGACGCGCCGGCCCGGCCTGGAGACGCGAGCGACGTGCTTGATCGCCGGCTCGCCTTCGAAATACTTCAGTTCGATCCGCAGCGCCGGGTGCTTGCCCGTCGAGTCCTCGGTGTAGCCGCGGATGTAACCTTCGCGCTGGAGAACCTCGAGCACGTTGGCGCGCAGCTTCGACGCCGGCGACAGGACGGAATCCTTCTTCGCCTGCTGGCCGTTGCGGATGCGGGTGAGCATGTCACCCAGGGGATCGGTCAATGCCATTGTCTAGATCCTCACCAGCTCGACTTCGTCAGGCCCGGGATCAGGCCCTTGTTGCCAAGATCCCGCAGCTCGATCCTGTTGAGGCCGAACTTGCGATAATAGCCGCGCGGGCGGCCGGTGGTGGCGCAGCGGTTGCGCACGCGGGTGGGATTCCCGTTGCGCGGAATTTCCGCCAGCTTGAGGCGCGCGATCAGGCGCTCGCTATCGTCGAGCGCCTTGTCGTCCGCGATCGCCTTCAGCTTCGCGTACTTCGCGGCATACTTCTTCACGAGCTTCTTGCGACGCTCGTTCTTGTTGATGGAACTCAGTTTCGCCATGGACTTAAGCTCTCCTGAAGCGGCCCTCAGGCCGCCTCCTTCTCTTCGGCCTGCTGATCGGCCGGGAACGGGAAACCGAACAGGCGCAGCAGCTCACGCGCTTCCTCGTCGGTCTTGGCACTGGTGGTGACGATGATGTCCATGCCACGCACCTTCTCGATCTTGTCGTAGCTGATCTCGGGGAACACGATCTGTTCCTTGAGACCCATCGCATAGTTGCCGTGGCCATCGAACGACCGGGGGTTGAGGCCCCGGAAGTCGCGAATACGCGGCATGGCGACAGTCACCAGGCGATCGAGGAATTCGTACATCCGATCGCGGCGCAGGGTGACCTTGCAGCCGATCGGCATGCCTTCGCGCAGCTTGAACTGCGCGATCGACTTCTTCGCCTTGGTGATCACGGGCTTCTGGCCGGCGATCAGCTCCATTTCCTCGGCGGCGGTCTGGACCTTCTTCTTGTCCTGGCTCGCCTCGCCGACACCCATGTTCAGGGTGATCTTCTCCAGCTTCGGAACCTCGAGCGGGTTCTTGTAGCCGAACTTCTCGGTCATCGCCTGGGCGATGCGCTCGTCATAGGCCTTTCTCAGGCGCGGGATGTACTTGTCAGCCATCGATCGTTTCCCCGGACTTGACGGCCACGCGCACCTTCTTGCCGTTCTTCTCCTCGAAGCGGACACGGGTGGGCTTGCCGTCCTTGGGATCGGCCACGGCGACCTTACTGATCGCCATCGGAGCGGGCGCGCGGTCGATGCCGCCCTGCGGGTTGGTCTGGCTGGGCTTGCGGTGACGCGCGGCGACATTGATGCCGTCCACCAGTACCTTGCCCACCTTGGGCAGGACCTGGGTCACCTTGCCGGTGCGCCCCTTGTCCTTGCCCGAAAGCACGACAACCTGATCGCCCTTCTTGATCTTCGCGGCGGCCATCACAACACCTCCGGAGCAAGCGAGATGATCTTCATGAACCCCTTGGAGCGTAGCTCGCGCACCACCGGACCGAAGATACGGGTGCCGATCGGCTCCTCGTTCTTGTTCACGAGCACCGCGGCGTTGCTGTCGAAGCGGATCACGCTGCCATCGGGGCGGCGGACATCCTTCTTGGTGCGCACGATCACCGCGCGGTGAACGTCGCCCTTCTTCACGCGCGCACGCGGCTGCGCCTCCTTGACGGAGACGACGATCACGTCGCCGACGGACGCGGTCCGGCGCTTGGAGCCGCCCAGCACCTTGATGCACTGGACGCGCTTCGCGCCGCTGTTGTCCGCGACGTCGAGATTGGACTGCATCTGGATCATCGATCCGGTTCCTTCTCAATGGCTTGCCGGAACGTGTCCGGTAGTTCCAAAAATGCTACTCAGGCGCTTGACCTGTTTCAGGCGTTGCCCGCGGCTTCGACTTCGAGATCGGCCTCGATCGCCTGCCCCTTGCTAGCCTGCACGCGATCCAGCACCCGCCACGACTTGGTCTTGGAGAGCGGACGCGTCTCCTCGATCCGGACGGTGTCGCCGGCCTTGAACTCGTTGGCCTCGTCGTGCGCGTGATACTTCTTCGAGCGACGGATGATCTTCCCGTACAGCGGGTGCTTCACCCGGCGCTCGACCTTCACGGTCACGGTCTTGTCGGTCTTGTCGGAGACGACGGTCCCGACCAGGATGCGTTTCGGCATCGCTTACTCCTCAGGCTTCGGCCGAGACGCGCGTGCGCGCGGTCTGCAGCGTCTTGATGCGGGCGATCTCGCGGCGGACTTCCTTGATCCGCGCGGGACGCTCGAGTTGGTTCGTCGCGGCCTGGAAACGCAGGTTGAACTGCTCGCGCTTCAGTTCGGTCAGCTGTTCGGACAGCTGATCGTCGGTCTTGGCGCGCAGATCCTCGAACTTGGTCTGAGCCATCATTCGCCTCCCAGGTGCGAGAAGTCGCCGAGGCGGGCGACGACCTTGGTCTTGATCGGCAGCTTCATCGCCGCGCGGCTGAACGCTTCCGCCGCCAGCGGGCCGGGAACACCGTCGAGCTCGAACAGGATGCGGCCCGGCTTCACGCGCGCGGCCCAGAATTCGACCGCGCCCTTGCCCTTGCCCTGGCGGACTTCGGCCGGCTTCTTCGACACCGGCACATCCGGGAACACGCGGATCCACAGGCGCCCCTGGCGCTTGATGTGGCGCGTGATCGCGCGGCGCGCGGCTTCGATCTGGCGCGCGGTGATCCGTTCCGGCTCCAGCGCCTTCAGGCCGTAGGAGCCGAAATTGAGCGCGGTGCCGCCCTTGGCGTCACCGGAAATCCGGCCCTTGAACGCCTTGCGGAACTTGGTTTTCTTCGGTTGCAGCATGGTGCTTACTCTACCTCAAGCTCATCGCGCCAAAATCAACGAGCGGGCCGGACGCCGGAGGTCTGAGCCTCCATCATCAGCCGGTCCTGCGCCATCGGATCGTGGCCGAGGATCTCACCCTTGAAGACCCAGACCTTGATGCCGATCACGCCATAGGCGGTCAGCGCCTCGGCCTCGGCATAGTCGACGTTGGCGCGCAGCGTGTGCAGCGGCACGCGACCTTCGCGATACTGTTCGACACGGGCGATCTCGGCGCCGCCGAGCCGGCCGCCGCACATGATCTTGATGCCTTCCGCGCCAAGACGCATGGCCGACTGCATCGCCCGCTTCATCGCGCGACGGAACGCCACGCGGCGCACGAGCTGATCGGCGATGCCCTGAGCGACGAGCTTGGCATCGATCTCCGGCTTGCGGATCTCGACGATGTTGAGCTTCACTTCGCTGTCGGTAATCGTCGCCAGCTTGGCGCGCAGCTTCTCGATGTCCGCGCCCTTCTTGCCGATGATCACGCCGGGGCGCGCGGCATAGATGGAGATCCGGCACAGCTTGGCCGGACGCTCGATCACCACCTTCGAGATCGCCGCCTGCGGCAGGTTCTCGACGATGTACTTGCGCAGCTCGATATCTTCCTTGAGCAACTGCGCGTAACCGCGCCCCTCGGAGTACCAGCGGCTGTCCCAGGTGCGGTTGATCTGCAGGCGCAGGCCGATCGGGTTTGACTTATGACCCATCGATCAGGCCTCCTCGACTTCGCGGACGACGATGCGCAGCCGGCTGAACGGCTTGAGAATACGCGTGGACTTGCCACGGCCGCGCGTCGCGAAACGCTTCATGGTGATGGACTTGCCGACCGAAGCCTCGGCCACGACCAGCGCGTCCACGTCAAGGTCGTGGTTATTCTCGGCATTGGCGATCGCGCTGGCGAGCACCTTGCGGGCATCGCGCGCCATGGCCTTCTTCGAGAAGCTGAGGATGTTCAGCGCCTCTTCGGCCTTGCGGCCGCGGATGAGACCGGCGACGAGGTTCAGCTTCTGGGCCGAGCCACGGATCGTGGTGCCGACGGCCAGCGCCTCGTTTTCCGCGACGCGGCGGGGAGCTTTCTGCTTGCCCATCAGCGCTTACCCTTCCTGTCGGCGGCGTGCCCCGGGAAGTTGCGCGTGGGGGCGAATTCGCCGAGCTTGTGACCAACCATGTCCTCGTTGACGGACACGGGAATGAACTTCTGTCCATTGTAGACGCTGAACGTCAGGCCGACGAACTGCGGCAGGATCGTGCTGCGGCGCGACCAGGTCTTGATCGGCGCGCGGCCACCCTTGTCCTGCGCATCCTCTGCCTTCTTCAGCAGGTGCAGATCGACGAACGGACCTTTCCAGACGGAACGAGCCATTATCGTTACCTCTTCTTCTTCGCGTGACGCGAACGGATAATCATCTTGTCCGTCTGCTTGTTGTGGCGCGTACGGGCACCCTTGGTCGGCTTGCCCCACGGGGTCACCGGATGGCGGCCGCCCGAGGTGCGGCCTTCACCGCCGCCGTGCGGGTGATCGACCGGGTTCTTGGCGACGCCGCGCGTCAGCGGCTTCACGCCCATCCAGCGCTTGCGGCCGGCCTTGGCGAAATTCTGGTTCTGGTTATCCGGGTTCGACACCGAACCCACCGTCCCCATGCAATCGGCCCGCAGATAGCGCTGCTCGCCCGAGTTGAGACGGACGATCACCATGCCGCGGTCACGGCCGACGACCTGCACGTAAGTGCCGGCCGAACGGGCGATCTGGCCGCCCTTGCCCGGCTTCATCTCCACGTTGTGGCAGATCGTGCCGACGGGCATCTGGCCCAGCAGCATCGCGTTGCCCGGCTTGGTGTCCACACGCTCGCCCGCGATAACCTGGTCACCGGGGGCCAGGCGCGTGGGGGCGAGGATATAGGCCAGCTCGCCGTCCTCATACTTGATGAGCGCGATGAAGGCGGTGCGGTTGGGATCGTATTCGATCCGCTCCACCGTGGCCGCCATGCCCCACTTACGACGCTTGAAGTCGATGTAGCGGTACTTCTGCTTGTGGCCGCCAGCCATGCCGCGCGAGGTGACATGCCCCTTGTTGTTGCGGCCACCCGTCTTGCGCTTGCCTTCAGTCAGCGCCTTGACCGGCTTGCCCTTGTAGAGGGCCGAGCGGTCGACGAGAATAAGGCCGCGCCGGGCGGGGCTCGTCGGGTTGTAGTGCTTGAGTGCCATGGTGTTCTAGCCTCAGATCCCGCTGGTGATGTCGATCGCATCCTGGCCTTCGGCCAGCGTCACGATCGCCTTCTTCACGTCGGTGCGCTTGTAGGGCAGGCCCTTCCAGCGCTTGGTCTTGCCCTTCTGGACGATGATGTTCACGCCCGCGACCTTGCGGTCGTAGATCGCCTCGATCGCTTCCTTCACCTGCGGCTTGGTCGCCGTGCCGGCCACCTTGAAGACGACCGCGTTGTGCTCGGAAAGCAGGGTGGACTTCTCGGTGATGTGCGGCGCGAGGATCACGTCGTAGTGACGCGCGTCGGTGTGCTGCTTCTTAGCCATTGAAGCGCGCCTCCAGCTTTTCGACCGCGGCCTTGGTCAGGACCAGCGTGTCATGCTTCAGGATATCGTAGACGTTGGCGCCCACGGCCGGCAGCACGTTGACGCCCGGCAGATTGCCGGCCGCCTGCCTGAAGGCGCCGTCCACCGCATCGCCATCGATCACCAGGACCTTGCCGTTCCAGCCGTTCTGGCCGAACGCGGCGGCGAGCGCCTTGGTCTTGGCATCCTTGAGCTCCAGCGAATCGATGACCACGAGGCCATCCTTCGCCTTGGCGGAGAGCGCCATCTTCAGGCCCAGCGCGCGGACCTTCTTGTTGAGCGACTGCTCGAAATCGCGCAGCCGGGCGCCGTGCGCCTTGCCGCCGCCGATGAACACCGGCGCGCGGCGATCGCCGTGGCGAGCCGTGCCGCCGCCCTTCTGGCGACCCCACTTCTTGCCCGTGCGGGCGACGTCCGAGCGCTCGCGCGTCGGGCGGGCGGTGCCGCGCCGGTTCTCGAGCTGCCAGGTGACGACGCGATGGAGGATGTCGGCGCGCGGCTCAACGCCGAACACGGCATCGTTGAGCTCGATATCGCCGGCGGCCCCGGAGATCTTCGTGCCGTCGAGCTTCTGGACCTTCACCTTCACGGATCAGCCCTCCTTGCCTGCGTCCGCTTCGGGCGCATTGCCCTCGGCGGGATTGTTCTCTTCACCCACGGCCGGGGTGGTCTCGTCACCGGCGCCGGCCTGCTGTTCCTCGAGGAGCCGGGCTTCCTGCTCCGCGGTCAGCTGGGTGTTGTCCTCGTGCTCGGCAGCCGCTTCGACCATGCCGGCCGGGGCTTCCTGATGCTCGGGAGCGGTGCTCTTCTTTTCGAGGATCGCGCCGGGGAACGGCGCGCCTTCCGGCATCGGCAGCTTCACCGCATCGCGGACCAGCAGCCAGCCGTTCTTCGCGCCCGGGACCGAACCCTTGACGAAGATCAGCCCGCGGGCAGCATCCGTGCGCACGACTTCCAGGTTCTGCTGGGTGCGCTGGCGATCGCCCATGTGCCCGGCCATCTTCTTGTTCTTGAAGACCTTGCCGGGATCCTGCCGCTGGCCGGTGGAGCCGTGCGAGCGGTGCGACACCGACACGCCGTGCGTGGCGCGCAGACCGCCGAAGCCCCAGCGCTTCATGGCGCCGGCGAAGCCCTTGCCCTGCGTGTGGCCCGACACGTCGACCATCTGGCCGGCGACGAAGTGTTCCGCGCTGATCGTCGCGCCGACGGGAAGCAGGCCTTCCTCGCTATCGAGGCGGAATTCGGCGACCTTCTTCTTCAGCGGAACCTGCGCCTTGGCGAAATGTTCGCGCTGCGGCTTGGCAACGTTCTTCTGCTTGGCTTCGCCCGCGCCGACCTGGACCGCGACGTAACCGTCACGATCGGCAGTGCGGTGGGAAACCACCTGGCAATCCTCCAGCGCCAGAACGGTGACCGGCACATGGCGGCCGTCATCCTGGAACAGGCGGGTCATCCCGACTTTCTTTGCGATCACGCCCGTGCGCATGATCAGACTCCTTCAACAGAGGCCTGCCGGACCATCCGACAGGCTTGCCAGCCCGATTGTCATGCATCGCCCCGCCCGGGCTGAGTTGCCTCCACAAGTGCGGAGGCGAGACGGGGGACGCAGCCCGGCAGATCGCCGGCGGTATCCCTTGTGTCCCGATCAGCAGCCATATCAGCCACCGATCAAGGCCCCTGCTTTCACAGGGGCCAAAGACAGCCGGCTTTAAGCCAGCTTGATTTCGACGTTCACGCCGGCGGCCAGATCGAGCTTCATCAGCGCATCGACCGTCGTGGCGTTGGGCTGCACGATGTCGAGCAGCCGCTTGTAGGTGCGCACCTCGAACTGCTCGCGCGACTTCTTGTCGATGTGCGGGCCGCGGTTCACGGTGAACTTCTCGATACGCGTCGGGAGAGGAATGGGGCCCCGGATGAGTGCGCCCGTGCGGCGCGCCGTGTCCGCGATCTCGCCAGTCGCCTGGTCGAGCACGCGGTGATCGAAGGCCTTCAGGCGAATACGGATATTCTGAGCTTCCATGTCCTACTACCGATGCGAAAGAGCCAAGGATGGCTGCCCCGAAGCGATCCGGGGCGGATCATCCAAAAAACAAGAGACCGCCCTGCCCGCCGGTATCTGCCCGGCTGTGGGGCGGCCCCTCGAAAATCCCGGCCGGCAGGGACGAATCCCCGCCGGCGATCGGGCCTATATTACTTGGTGATCTTGCTGACAACCCCCGAACCGACGGTGCGGCCGCCTTCGCGGATCGCGAAGCGCAGGCCTTCGTCCATCGCGATCGGCGCGATCAGCTTGACGCCGATCGTGACGTTGTCGCCCGGCATGACCATCTCGGTGCCCTCGGGGAGGATCACTTCGCCGGTCACGTCGGTGGTGCGGAAGTAGAACTGCGGGCGATAGTTGGCGAAGAACGGCGTGTGACGGCCCCCTTCGTCCTTCGACAGCACGTAGACTTCGGCACTGAATTCGGTGTGCGGCGTGACCGAGCCCGGCTTGGCCAGGACCTGCCCACGCTCCACGTCGTCACGGCCGGTGCCGCGCAGCAGCGCGCCGATGTTGTCGCCCGCCTCACCGCTGTCGAGCAGCTTGCGGAACATCTCGACACCGGTGACGGTGGTCTTCTGCGTGTCGCGGATGCCGACGATCTCGACTTCGTCGCCAACCTTGACGATGCCGGTTTCGACACGGCCGGTCACCACGGTGCCGCGGCCGGAGATCGAGAACACGTCTTCGATCGGCATCAGGAACGGCTTGTCGACCGGGCGCGCCGGCTGCGGGATGTACTCGTCCACCGCCTTCATCAGCTCGCGGATCGAGTTCTCGCCGATTTCCGGATCGCGGCCTTCGAGCGCGGCCAGGGCCGAACCCTTGATGATCGGAATATTGTCGCCGTCGAAATCGTAGGAGCTGAGCAGCTCGCGCACTTCCAGCTCGACCAGCTCGAGGATCTCGGCGTCGTCGACCTGATCGACCTTGTTCATGTAGACGACCAGCGCCGGCACGCCGACCTGGCGGGCCAGCAGGATATGCTCGCGGGTCTGCGGCATCGGGCCGTCGGCCGCGTTCACCACCAGGATCGCGCCGTCCATCTGCGCCGCGCCGGTGATCATGTTCTTCACGTAGTCGGCGTGACCCGGGCAATCAACGTGCGCATAGTGGCGGGCGTCGGTCTCATACTCGACGTGCGCGGTCGAGATGGTGATGCCGCGCTCACGCTCTTCCGGCGCCTTGTCGATGTTGCCGAAATCGACGGGAGCGCCCTGAACCTTGGTGATCGCCGCGGTCAGCGTGGTCTTGCCATGGTCGACGTGACCGATGGTGCCGATGTTGCAGTGCGGCTTCGTCCGCTGGAATTTTTCCTTGGCCATTTCCTATAACCTCTGTTCTTCGAATCTACGCTGGTGGGAAACGGGGCGGACGCCCTGAATCAGGCGCCCGCCCCTAGACGCTCGGCCTGCCTTAGGCAAGCTTCTCCTTGACTTCGGCCGCCACGTTCGCGGGCACTTCGTCATAGTGCGAGAACTGCATCGTGTATTGCGCGCGCCCCTGCGTGAACGAACGCAGTTCGTTGACGTAGCCGAACATGTTGGCGAGCGGGACGATCGCTTCGACGACCTGCGCGTTGCCGCGGCTGTCGGTGCCCTGGATCATGCCGCGCCGGGAGTTCAGGTCGCCGATCACGTCGCCCATGTACTCTTCCGGCGTCACCACCTCCACCTTCATGATCGGCTCGAGCAGCTTGATACCGGCCTTCTCCGCGCCTTCGCGCATCGCGCCCCGGCCGGCGATCTCGAACGCGATCGTCGAGGAGTCGACGTCGTGGTACTTGCCGTCGATCAGGCGGATCGTGAAGTCGATGATCGGGAAGCCGATCAGGTAGCCGCTGGCCGCCTGCTCGCGCATGCCCTTCTCCACCGACGGGATATATTCGCGGGGGATGTTGCCGCCCTTGATCTCGTCGATGAATTCGATGCCCGAACCGCGCTCGCCCGGAGCCAGCGCGACCTTGACCTCGCCGAACTGGCCGGAGCCGCCCGACTGCTTCTTGTGGGTGTAGCTGAGCTCCACCGGGCGGGCGAGACTTTCGCGATAGGCCACCTGCGGCGCGCCGACATTGGCCTCGACCTTGAATTCGCGCTTCATGCGATCGACCAGGATGTCGAGGTGAAGCTCGCCCATCCCCTTGATGATCGTCTGGCCCGATTCATGATCGGTGGAGACGCGGAACGAGGGATCCTCCGCCGCGAGACGGCTGAGGGCGACGCCCATCTTCTCCTGGTCGGCCTTGGTCTTGGGTTCGACCGACAGTTCGATCACCGGCTCGGGGAACTCCATCCGCTCCAGAATGATCGGGTTCGCCGGATCGCACAGCGTATCGCCGGTCGTCGTCTCCTTGAGGCCGGCCAGGGCGACGATATCGCCGGCATAGGCCTCTTCGATGTCCTCGCGGTTGTTGGAGTGCATCAGCAGCATGCGGCCGATCTTCTCGCGCTTGTCCTTCACCGAGTTCAGGACCGAGCCCTTGGAGAGCTTGCCCGAATAGAGGCGGGTGAAGGTGAGCGAGCCGACGAACGGATCGTTCATGATCTTGAACGCCAGCGCGGAGAACGGCGCGTTGTCGTCCGACGGGCGGCTGTCTTCCTCGTCGCTGTCGGGCTTGACGCCCTTGATCGCCGGCACGTCGACCGGGCTCGGCAGATAGTCGACAACCGCGTCGAGCAGCGCCTGCACGCCCTTGTTCTTGAACGAGGAGCCGCAGAGCACCGGCACGAACGCCTGGGACAAGGTGCCCTTGCGGATCAGCTTCTTCAGCGTGGCGACATCGGGCTCCGTGCCTTCGAGATAGGCCTCCATCGCCTCGTCATCCTGCTCGACGGCGAGCTCGACGAGCTTTTCGCGATATTCGGCCGCCTTGTCGGCCATATCGGCCGGGATCTCGACGTAATCGAACTTCGCGCCCAGGCTTTCGTCATGCCAGATGATCGCCCGGTTGTTCACCAGGTCCACCAGGCCCTTGAAATCGGACTCGGCGCCGATCGGGAGATAGAGCGGGGCAGGCACCGCGCCGAGACGATCGATGATCGTCTGCACGCAGTAATAGAAATTGGCGCCCGTGCGATCGAGCTTGTTGATGTAGCACATCCGCGGCACGCCGTACTTTTCGGCCTGGCGCCACACGGTTTCGGACTGCGGTTCCACGCCGGCGACGCCATCGAACGCAGCCACGGCACCATCGAGCACGCGCAGCGAGCGTTCGACTTCGATGGTGAAGTCGACGTGACCGGGAGTGTCGATGATATTCAGGCGGTGTTCGGGGCCCTGGCCGTCCTCCGCCTGCCAGAAGCAGGTGGTCGCGGCGGAGGTGATGGTGATGCCACGCTCCTGCTCCTGCTCCATCCAGTCCATCGTGGCGGCGCCATCATGCACTTCGCCGATCTTGTAGGACTTGCCGGTGTAGTAGAGGATGCGCTCCGTCGTCGTCGTCTTGCCGGCGTCGATGTGCGCCATGATACCGAAATTGCGGTAGCGCTCGATGGGATGGCTGCGTGCCATGGGAAATTCCTCGGATGTAAGGGGGCGCCCCGTAAGGCAGCCCCCATATGGTAACCAATGTTACCGATTAAAGACGGCTTACCAGCGGTAGTGCGAGAACGCGCGGTTGGCGTCGGCCATGCGGTGCGTATCCTCGCGCTTCTTGACCGCGTTGCCGCGGTTGTTGGCCGCATCCATCAGCTCGCCCGAAAGGCGGGCGGACATGGTGGTTTCGGCGCGGCCACGGGCGGCCGAGATCAGCCAGCGGATGGCGAGCGCCTGGGCACGCTCCGGACGAACCTCCACCGGAACCTGGTAGGTGGCGCCGCCGACACGGCGCGAGCGCACTTCGACCGCCGGGGAAACATTGGCCAGCGCATCGTGGAACAGCGCGATCGGATCGGCCTTGGCGCGGCTTTCGACCGTCTCCAGCGCGCCATAGACGATCTTTTCGGCGACCGACTTCTTCCCGTCGAGCATGAGGTTGTTCATGAACTTGGACAGGACCTGATCACCGTACTTGGGATCGGGCAGGATTTCCCGCTTCTCGGGACGACGACGACGTGACATCGGATTATTCCTTTTGATCACCCGGCCGGCTGCCCTTCCCAATTTCGTCACCCTGAACTGGTTTCAGGGTCCATCGGGCGGTTGGCTCGGCCTTATGAATTCCTAGACCTGGGCTTGCGGCACCCTGGATCCTGAAACGAGTTCAGGATGACCTGACGCCTGCGGCCGCCAGGTCACTTGGGACGCTTGGCGCCGTACTTGGAGCGCGACTGCCGGCGGTCCTTCACGCCCTGCGTGTCGAGCACGCCGCGCAGCACGTGGTAGCGCACGCCCGGAAGGTCGCGCACACGGCCGCCGCGGATCAGCACCACGGAGTGTTCCTGCAGGTTGTGGCCTTCGCCCGGAATGTAGGCGATGACTTCGCGCTGGTTGGTCAGGCGGATCTTGGCCACCTTGCGCAGCGCCGAGTTCGGCTTCTTCGGCGTGGTGGTGTAGACGCGGGTGCAGACGCCGCGCTTCTGCGGGTTCTGCTCCATGGCCGGCACCTTGTTGTTGTCCGGCTTCGGCTCGCGGCCCTTGCGGACCAGTTGGTTGATCGTCGGCATTGAATTCTCTTCACCTTGTCTGCCGATCCGCAGGGCGGAAAGCCGGTTCCAGCTTTCCCCGAAAGGATCGGTGCCGTGCCACCGGACCAGGGCGAAGGAATGAGGATCATGCGCGAGTGCCGGCCGCAACCGGTGCATTCGCCGCACGAGCCTGAAACGCTCCACCCGCGCCCATCGAGCACCGGGTTACTTTGACGGCTGCCCCAAAAACGAAAACACGCGCTTCCGCTTCAACAGAGACAAGGCCCGCGCGAATACGAAGGCCCCAGGGACATCTCCGGCAATGTTCAGCTCTATCTACCCAGCGCCGGGCTTGGCCCTGACTCCGGATGGGCGCGCCCTTAAGCGCGATCGGGCCCGAGGTCAAGCAAAGGGCGGGTGCGGCGGCAAGGCGCCCTTGCCGGCCGGCGGATGGAGGCCCCCGACGTCAGAGGTTCTTTACGTTTTAACCCTAAACGTCAGCCACCCAGCACCTGAGAAAGCACCGCCCCCGTGCGGAAGACACGAGCCAGCCAGACTCCGGGATTTAATGCGCGCGTCCGCGACGTGATCGCTGCCGCCGCCGTGGCGCTCGCCCTGCTGCTGACCAATACCACCGGGCCGCTGGACCAGATCCTGTGGACTGCGCAGGCCCGCATCCATGCCTTCAAGCCATCGGGCGAGATCGTCTTCGTGGGAACCGACGGCGAATTCGGCGATCATCGCTTCCCCCAGAGGCGGCGTGAACTGGCGCATGCGCTCGATCGGCTGGCCGATACCCAGGCCGCGCGCGTCTATGTCAATTTCGCCTTCGAGCGCCCATCCGACGCCGCCGCCGATGCCGAGCTTCGATCGGCGATGCAGCGGCTGGGCGACCGGCTCTATCTGGTGCAGAGCTACGAAACCGATGTGAACGGGGTCGACCGGCGGCACCAGACGATACCGCAGATCGCCGCCGGCATTCGCCAAGTCGGCGAAGCGACTTACTTCAATTACCTTGGCTATGCCTGGGACATGCCGTTCACCATGGCCGGGCACGGCAGCGACCTGCCCAGCTTGCCGGCATCGATGGCGGGCGTGACGGGGCCATCGGCCGAAAGCTTCCCTGTCAACTACGGCTTCCGGCGTTCGGTGATACCCAGCCTGAGCCTGGACGACGTGGCGACGGGCGAGATCACGGCCGACACCCTTGGCCGGGCAGTGGCGGGGCGCGTGCTGCTGATCGGCAATGCCGATCCATCAGGGCGCAATTCGGCCGGCATCCCCGGCTATACCAATGTGCCGAAGCCGCTGGTGCAGATCTACGGCGCGGAAACGCTCAAGGCAGGGCTGACCGGCCGCGTGGGCGGCTTTCCCGTCCTGGCGTTCTGCGTGCTGGTGCTGTGCCTGGCGTCGAGCCGGCCGCTCGGCCGCCTGGCCCGCCCCGCCTCGCTGGCCCTGTTCATCGCCCTGCCCGCCGCGATCATCGCGGCGGCTTTCGCCGGCGTGCGCATCGAGACGGCGCCGAGCTTCGCCTTCCTGGCGGCCTACGCGCTGCTGAGAGCGCTGAAGACGTGGCGCAACCACCGGGCCCTGGTCGATCCGGAGAGCGGCCTGCCTACTTTCGCCGCGCTGGAGGCGGACAAGACGGTCGCCGATACGCAGCCGACGATCGTGGTCGGCAAGATCCACCGGCTGGGCGACGTGAAGCGGACCCTGCCGCAGGAACTGCATAGCGAATACCTCAACCGCATCGTCGAACGGCTGCGGCTGAACACCCCGGATCAGGCCTTCTATATAGGGCTGGGGCAATATCTCGCCTGGTGCATGCCCGAACGCGACTTGCGCCTGATCCGGGATCACCTCGAAGGCTTGCGCGCGCTTCTTTCGGCCCCGCTGATCGTCGGCGGGGAGCCGGTCGACGTGAGCATGACCTTCAGCATCGACACCAGCCCTTCGCCCAGCACCGCGAAGCGGCTCGCCTCCGCCGTATCGGCCGTCGAGCAGACGTCCGAGGCGCACAATCCGATCGCCGCGACGCAGATCGAAAGCGACGAGGACCTGCTGTGGAGCATCTCGCTGCAGGCGCGCATCGACGCGGCGATGGAGAACGGCGAGATCTATCTGGTCTATCAGCCGAAGGTCCTGATCGAGACGGGCGACATCGTGGGCGTGGAAGCGCTGGTGCGCTGGGACGATCCGCAACGAGGGCCGATCGCGCCCGACCTGTTCATCCGGCAATGCGAGAGCGCGGGGCGCATGCTGCATCTCACGCGGTTCGTGCTGCGCGAGGCATGCCTGGCGGGGAAGGACTTCGAAGCCGGGGAGCGCATCCTGCCGATCGCAGTCAACATTTCCGCCACGCTGTTGCACGATTGGGCGATCGTCAACACGCTGCGCGAAGTGCTGGCCGAAACGCGCTTCGACCCGGAACGCCTGACGCTGGAGATAACCGAGACCTATCGCATCTCCAGCTTCGAGACCGCCGGCGCGGTGATGGCGGAAGTTTGCGCCCTGGGCCCGAAGATATCGATGGACGATTTCGGCGTAGGCGCGGCGAGCTTCGAGGCCCTGCTGCGCCTGCCCTTCGGCGAGTTGAAGATCGACCGCCTGTTCGTTGCGCAAGTGACCCGCGACAGCAAGGCGCGCGAAATCGTGAAAAATGTCCTCAAGCTGGGAAAAGATTTGCGAATCATCGTGGTAGCCGAAGGGGTGGAAGACGGCGCCACTTTGAGAATGCTTAAGGAATTAGGCTGCGTGGTGGCCCAGGGCTTCGGCCTGTTCCGCCCTATGCGCGCCAATGATATCCTTGAAATTCAACAGCCTGCTTCCAAAGGCCGGCAGAAAGCATAGTTAACACTTTACAAATTTTCTTGGTTAACGGATCGTCGGGCCCTCAGCAATCGTGTGGAGGTTCCGTCATGCTGTTCGCCGCTGCCACTTACGCCAGGATCGGGTTCGACATTTGGGACTGGCTCTTCGGTGGCCATACGGGCTGATCGGCCCAAACCCGACAGATATTCGGGAGGCGCCTGCGGGCGCCTTCTTTTTTGCCAGGTGCGTTGCATTTGCCAGGCGTGTCGAGCCGCCTTCCGGGCCGCGCCACTTCGCAATATCGGACATAGTCAACGCAGTACTGGTCAGTGCCCGCAAAGCGTTCTAGACGTCGAGGCAAACACAGGGAGAGGAGCCCTCGAATGACCCGCCGTAAGATACCGTTACGTTCCCTTCGATCCGGCATGATCGCCGCGGCATCCGTACTGGCAGCGGCCACGTTTGCCTTCACCACCCCGGCCGCCGCGCAGCAGCGCCCGGCCGATCCGACCGTCCTGCCGCCGGTGCCGACGGACTATGTGCCGCCGAAGACCCCTTGGGGCGATCCGGACATCAGCCACACCTATCAATACGAATATATCGGCAACACCCGCATCCTGTTCCAGCGCCCGAAGGAATACGGCAACCGTTTCTGGCAGACCCCGGAAGAGCATGCCCGCCGCGTGGAAGCGGCCGAGCGGTCGGACGCCAGCTACTCCGCGGCTTCCGAACGCGGCATCGGCACGTCCGGCACGGAAGGCCTGGCCGACTGGGTGAAGACATCGCCGTTCGCCTGGCGCACGTCCATGCTGGTCAGCCCGGCCGACGGGCAGCTGCCGCCGTTCACCCCCGCGGCCCAGGCACTCTACGAGGCCGGTCGATCGGGCTGGGTGCCGGGCATCGAATATGATTGGGTCAGCGATTTCGACAGCTGGGACCGCTGCGTCACCCGCGGCTTTCCGGCGTCGATGTATCCGTTCCGCTACAACAACGGCATCCGCGTGTTCCAGGGGCCGGGCTATGTATCGATCCAGCTGGAAATGCTGGGCACCCGCGTGATCCGGCTGCGCCAGCCGGGCCAGGAAGCGCAGCACGTGCCGGCGCCGGTCGAGGCTTACCTCGGCAACAGCATCGGCTGGTGGGAAGGCAACACGCTGGTCATCGAGACGACCAACATCAAGAGCGGCGACAGCGCCACGCACGACGCCTATGCCCGCAACGGATCGCCGCTGAACCTGGCGATCCCGGCCACGCCGCCGTTCAACACGATCCCGACCAGCAAGCAGGCCAAGACGGTAGAACGGCTGACGATGACCGGGCCGAACAGCCTGGTGCACGAGCTGACCTATTCGGATCCGGAAGTCTGGACGCAGCCGTGGACCACCCGCATCGAGTGGATCCGCGACGACAACTACGAATTCTTCGAATACGCCTGCCATGAAGGCAATCGCATGCCCCGCGACTATATCAGCGCATCGCGGGCCAAGCGGGCGGCCATCGCCGCCGGCACGCTCGATCCCAACATCCCGGACGATCGCGCGCAGTGGGCGCAGATCTTCGACCGCGACCCCGCCGTGGCTCCGGCACAGGGTGGGCCGGGCGGCCGGCAGGGCGGCCCGCCGCCGCGGTCACGCGACTGATTGAAGTGATTGAAGCAGGGCGGCCGGACCAACAGGTTCGGCCGCCCTTTTCGTTTCAGGCTTCCCCGCCGAGGAACGCCACCAGGGCCTTGACCTTTTTCTGCCGCCATTGCGGGCGCGGGGCGACGAGCCAGTAGGCGCGGCGCCCTTCCTCCGGGCCATCGAGCACCTTGAGCGTGCCCGCCTCTATCGCTTCCTCGCACAGCAGCAGTGGAAGCAGGGCCTTGCCCAGCCCCGCCAGCGCGGCGGCAAGCGCCTGCCCGGCGTTGCCTGCCTGGATCACCGGCTCGACCCCTTCGGGCAGCGGCACGCCGGGCCAGGCAATCCATTCGTCGGGTGCGCCTTCGGCGGCGACGGTCACCCGCTGCGCCGGGGCGAGCTGAACGCCTTCCAGTTCGTCCGGCCCTTCGACGAGACGGACCGCGACATCGAGATTGGCCTCGGTGAAATCGACCTCGTCCCCGCCGATCAGCTGATAGCGCACTTCGGGGTTGGCACGGCGGAAGTCCGCCAGGCGGTGCGCCAGCCATTGCGCGAAGAACTCACGCGGGGCGGCGATGGTATAGAAATGGCTCGACTGGCCGGCCTGCATGGCCTGGACCGCTTCCTCGAAGCGCAGGAACCCTTCGCGCAAGGGATCGAGCCCGGCGATCGCCTCGTCAGTAAGTTCGAGCCCCTTGGAGGTGCGGCGGAACAGGACCACGCCGAGCACGTCTTCCAGCGCACGGATCTGCTGGCCGACGGCGGCCGGCGTCACCGCCAATTCGTCCGCCGCACGGGTGAAGCTGAGATGGCGGGCGGCGGCGTCGAACACGCGCAAGGCGTTCAGGGGGAGGTGTGTGCGCTTCATGGCGCGTCCGTTTAGGGCCTGGACCGTTGACCGGCAACCTGCCGCCGATTTTCACACAAGGTGCGCCGATCAGGGACACGGCCCGCGCGGGCCGGGCAAGACGCGCCAATCCATTTGCAATTCATATCGCGCCGACGGATAGCGCCGTCCAGGCGAGGGCCCCGCAAGCGGGCCCACGGCACAGTGGAGAGGGCCGGTGCACCAGGTGCGGGCGGGGATGCTTACGGGGTACGCCGAGGTCGCCGGATCGGTCGGCCTGGACGGGCCGCGCATGCTGCGGGAAGCCGGCTTCGCCCCCGAATCCCTGGCCGATTCCGAAAACCGTCTTCCCGCCGGGCCGGCCATCCGGCTGCTCGAACGATCCGCTGAGCTGTCGCATTGTGACAGCTTCGGGCTGCTCATGGCGGAAAAGCGCAGCTTCGCCAGTATCGGCCCCGTCAGCCTGCTGCTCGAACACCTGCCCAACTTGCGCGAGGTGCTGCGCACTTGCGTGGCCTATCGCCATCACTTCAACGATGTGGCGGCCCTGTCGCTGGACGAGGCCGACGGCGCCGAGCTGATCCGGCTCAACGTCTTCCCCGGCTTCTGGAGCGTGCAGACGATCGACCTGTTCACCGGCCTGACGTATCGCATGCTTCACGACGCCTCTCGCGGGCACTGGCGCCCTTCGGCTGTTCACGTCATGCGCAAGGCGCCGCGCGATCTTTCGGCCTGGCGACGGGTGTTCCCGGTCAAGACGGAGTTCGAAAGCGATTTCAATGGGCTATCATGCTCGGTGGCTTCGTTGCTCGAGCCCAATCCGCTGGCCGACAAGGAGATGGCCCGTCATGCGCGCCGGTTGCTGGACCTGGTGCCGCTCGATTCCGGCCCCCACCCGGTCAGCGAGCGCGTGCGACGCTCGCTGAGCGTGCTTCTGCCAGCGGGGAAGATAACCCTTCCCCAGATGGCCGCGCACCTGGGGATGAGCCGGCGCGGGCTGCAAAGGCGGCTGGAGGAAGAAGGCTACCAATTCGGCGAGTTGCTCAGCGGTGTCCGCAGCGAGCTGGCGACCGCCTACCTGGCGAATTCGGCGCGGCCGATCACCTCGGTGGCGGAGCTGCTGGGCTATGCCTCCCCCAGTTCGTTCACCCGCTGGTTCGCGCGCGCCTATGGCCTGCCGCCGCAAGCCTGGCGCGCGCTGCATGGGAGCGACCCGCCGATCGCGCCCCCGCTACACTCGCCGTGACGATTCAGAGTTAGGCGATCATGCTCCAAGGCGCGGTTCCGCCTATTCGCTGCTGCCTTCGGGATTCTTCTCGAAGTTCTGTTCGCGGAATTGGGCGAAGCGGGGGCTGGTGGAACGGATATTGGCCCAGAGCAGCGTGTTGCCTTCGTGGCAGGCGTATTCGAACATCTTGTAATCGTTGTTCCGTACCCACGGATAGCCGATCTTGAACGGAGCCGTCAGCACGACCGGATCCTCCACCCAGGCCTCGTAATAAAGCTTGCCTTCGCCATAAGGCGTGAAGTGTTCCACGATCTTCATCGACGTGCTGGTGGGGATCCCGGCCGCGCCGTTGCTGGGGCCGACGATGGCCATCGGCGACAGGCCGTTGAAGTTCGTCGTCTCCACCACCAGGGTATTGCCGTCCCAGTGCCCGCGCGAGCTGCCGAGCCAGGTCTTGAGGCCATCGGCCAGTTGCGGCCGTCCGTCGAGCGGGATGAACCGCTGTTCGTGGATCATCTCGAAGTCGATGACCACCCAGCCCGGCGACTGGAAGATGCGCACGCCGTTGTTGTAGGGAAACGGCAACATGGTCGCCGGCATGCCGCGCGTGATGCAACGATCGAGCGAGTTGAAATCCTCGCGCCGTTCGAACACCTCGCCGTTCCAGCTGCTCTTCATCCCGGCCTGGAGCGCCTTGCCCTGCTCCGTAAGCGGAGGGATGCGCCCGGTTTCCGCCGGTTCGACGATCAGCGCGGTCTGGCGCAGCGCACTGCCATATTCGAACCAGTTGCCCGAACCGAGCTTGTTGCTGGCATCCTCTCGATCGGCGCCCCCCTCCACCTCGGCGGCGTCCGTCACGGCCTTGGCATATTCCTCGTCGGTCATCAGCAGGCGATTGCCGTATTCCGGCCGCCGCTGCATCGGGGTGCGGCCGACCGCATCGAGCGGATAAGTGCCGCGCAGATCGGGATCGCCCCATTGCGTCTTGGGCACGGTCCAGCCCGGTTCGGGGGCCGGCGGCTTGCCGACCGTTTCCTGCGCGGCGAGCGGCGCCATGGCGACAAACGCCAATGCCGCCGCCGCGGCGACGAACCCCTTCCTGCCCATTTCCACTCTCCCCGTTGTTATTTTTTCAGCCGGTGGCGGAGGCCGGTGCCGCGAGAGGAAAGAACGGAATCGCAACCTCGAACGGCACGCCCGCGCCATCGGTGAAGGTATAGTGTCCTTCCATCGAGCCCATGTTGGTCATCAGCTCGCAGCCCGAAACATAGTCATGCGTCTGGCCGGGGCCGAGGACCGGCGTTTCGCCGACCACCCCTTCGCCGTCGACCAGGTTGACGATCCCGCGCGAATCGGTGATCCGCCAGTGCCGCGTGTGGAGCTGCACCGTGTCTTCGCGGTGGTTCTCGATGCGGATATGATAGACCCAGAACCAGCGCCGCGCCTCTATGCGCGAATGATCGGGCATGAAGTTGACGGCCACGCGAACCGTGACGCCCCGCGTCATCGCCGCGTGCTGGAACAGGTTGGCGAGAACATCCTGCATGACCGCGAGCCTAGCCGGTTTGCCGCCTCGGTCAAACCGGATGCGGCGAACCGCGCGGCGGCCGATCAGTCCTCTACAGGGGCGCGGGCCAGCACGGATCCGGAGCAGGTCAGCGTCCAGCGCACCCCTTCGGTCCGGTAATCCAGGTCCACCTGCGCATCGAGATTGTGCCGGGGCACGTCGCGGATCAGGGTAGTGCCGAAGCCGGTGTGATCGGGCTGGCGCACCGGCGGGCCGCCGCTTTCGTGCCAGGCGATCACGAAACCGCCGGCGGGGCATTCCCAGCTGATCCGGACATGGCCGCCTTCCGCCGAAAGCGCGCCGTACTTGAGCGAATTGGTCGCCAGCTCGTGAATCGCCATGCCGATCACCTCGGCGGCGCGGGGGATAAGCGCGCAATCCGGCCCTTCGGCCCGCACTTCACCCAGAGCGCCGTTCAGGAAAGCCAGCTGGCGTTCGACCAGTTCGGCGGCGGGCACTTCGCGCCAGGCGCGCTGCACCAGGATATCCTGATTGACGGCCAGGGACCTTATCCGATCCTCGAACCGGGCAATGAACGAGCGATCCTCGCTCGCCGAACGGCGGGCCAGCGCCTGCACGGTGGAGAGCAGGTTCTTGGAGCGATGATTGACTTCCATCATCAGCAGCCGGATCTGCTCTTCCTTCTCGCGCTGGTCGGTGACGTCGGTATTGGTGCCGAACCACCAGGCGACGTTGCCGTCTTCCCCAAGCAGCGGCTTGGCGCGGGACAGATACCAGCGATATTCCCCCTTGCGCCCACGCAGGCGGAACAAGTCCTCCCAGCTCGTGCCCTTTTCGATCGCCTGGGCGAAGGACGCAAAGACACGATCCGCTTCCTCCGGGTGGAGCACCCGGTCCTTCAGGCTATGGACGATGTCGGCTTCGCTGAGGCCGGTGTAATCGTAGAAGCGCTGATTATACCAGACGATGCGCCCGTCCGCGTTCGCCACCCAGACGAACTGCGAGATCGTTTCGGCAAGCGCGCGGAAGCGTTCCTCGCTCTCGCGGATACGGCGCTGGCTTTCGAGAAGAGGGCCGGCGTCGCGGGCGATCTTGCTGGCGCCGACGATCGTTCCCCGGCTGTCGCGCACGGGGGAGACGGTGATCGAGACATCGATCAGGCGCCCATCCTTGTGGACGCGCTTGGTGAAGAACTGGCCGATCCGTTCGCCCGCGCGAATCCGCGCGAGGATGCGGTCTTCTTCATATTGCCGGTCGGAAGGCAGCAGCCGGCGGATGGACTGGCCGTGCATTTCCGCCGCCGTCCAGCCGAACAGCCGCTCCGCCGCGGGATTCCATGCCATGACCACCCCGCTCGTATCCTTGGCGACAATGGCGTCGTCGCTGGATTCGACCAGGGCCGCGTAGAAATCGCGCAGATCGCTCCAGGATGGAGCCCCCTCGGCTGGTGTCATGGACGCCGCGATGGCTCGCCGACGATCTGCCAGCTCTCCCCTGCGTGGGAGAGCCGGGATTGCCAACCGTGCCAATAGCGGCCTTCCAACTGGCGCCAGCGGCAGGCGAAGACGTTCGCTTCGCCCGAGATCGCCTGGCAACCGATATGGACGAGCGCGAGAGGCGCGACCGGCATGCCGCTGTACCGCTGAAGCGCGGCGGCCAAATTGTCACGATCGGGCGTGGGCGTGGCCGTGCACGCGCCGGCAAGCAGAACCAAGGCGATCCCCGCCCGCTTCACAACCCCGCCTTGGCGAAGGCCTGATCGAGATCCTCGATCAGGTCCGCCGGATCTTCCAGCCCGACATTGATGCGAAGCATACCTTCGTCCACTCCCATTTCGTCGCGGGCTTCTTCACCCATGTTGGCATGGGTGCTGCTGGCAGGGTGACACATCAATGACTTAGCATCGCCGATATTGTTCGAAATGTCTATCAGCTGCAGCGCGTCGAGCACGGCATGGGCTTGCTGGCGGCCGCCATCGACCACGAAGCTGAAGATCGGCCCCGCGGCGTCCATCTGCTTCATCGCCAGTTCGTGCTGCGGATGGCTGGGAAGGCCGGGGTGGAGCATGTGCGGCACGCGGCTTTCGACGAAACGGCCGACTTCGAGGGCATTCTCGCTCTGGCGCTGGGCGCGCAACGGCAGGGTCTCCAGGCCCTTGAGCACGACCCAGGCGTTGAACGGCGAGAGATTGGGCCCGGTGTTGCGCTGGAACGGCAGCAGCACGTTGTCGATCCAGTCACGGCTGGCGCAGACCGCGCCGGCCAGCACGCGCCCCTGCCCTTCCATCAGCTTGGTGGCGGAATAGGCGACCACGTCCGCCCCGAATTCCATCGGCCGTTGCAGCGCCGCGGTGGCGAAGGCGTTGTCCACCACGCTGATGATGCCGTGCGCCCGGGCGAGGCCGCAGACGAAGGCGAGATCGACCACGTCCAGCGTGGGATTGGCCGGCGTTTCGAAGAAGAACACCTTGGTGTTGGGCCGGATTGCGGCTTCCCATTCGGCATTGACGCGTGCATCGATCACCGTGGTTTCGATGCCGAAGCGCGGCAGCAGGGTATCGACCAGCCAGCGGCACGATCCGAACGCGGCGCGGCCGGCGACGACATGGTCGCCGGTGCGCAGCTGGCACAGCAGAGCGGTCGTCATCGCCGCCATGCCCGTGGCCTGGACCCGGCAGGCTTCCACCCCTTCCAGCGCCGCGATCCGTTCCTCCAGCATCGCCACGGTGGGATTCTGCAGCCGCGAATAAGTCATGCCTTCGGCCGTGCCGGCGAACCGCGCGGCCACGGTGGCGGCATCGTCGTAAGTATAGCCCGAGGTGAGGAACAGCGCCTCGCTCGTTTCGCCCTGTTCCGAACGCCAGGTTCCCGCGCGCACGGCCTTGGTGGCAGTGCGCCATCTGGAGGTCACTGCGCGATCGGTTCCGGTGGTTTTCTTCATGAGCGAGCGTCTAGGAGCGCGAGCCGCCCCGGCGCAACGAAAAAGCGGGGCGCCAGGGCCCCGCTTTCCATTCCCTGGGTTCGGCGATGCCGGCCTAGGGGCTGGTGGGAACTTCATTGTCATCGTCGTCGATGATGACGAAGGCGATCAGCGCCGCAACGGCAGCCGCCGCGATCAGCGGCAGAAGGACGCCGCCGCCGAGTTCTTCCGAATCCCCGGCAATCGGCGCGGGCGCGCGAGCGGGCGCCGCTTGGGCCACCACGGGCGCCGCCACGAGCATGGCCGCGGCAGTGGCAAAGGCCAGATTCCTGATCATCCACGCTTCCTTTCACGCTGCGACCCCCATCGGGTCAGACCATTTGCGCAACGCAGCATAGCAGGTAAGGTTCCAGCCGTCTTGCCTGGCATCGCGGCTGATCCTATCGAGCGCACGGATGAGCCCGCTTCCCGAGAAATCCCCTTCGCACCCTCGGGATCCGATCGGATGGACCGTGGCCTTCACGGCCCTGTTCGCGGCGCTGATCGCGGTGCGGCTGACGATCCCGTCGCTGCCGTTCTTCGACGAGATCCATTATCTGCCGGCGGCGCGCACCGTTCTGGACCTGTCGCACCCGCTCAACCGCGAACATCCGCCGCTGGGCAAGGAGCTGCTGGCGCTGGGGATCGCGCTGTTCGGCGATCGCACGCTGGGCTGGCGGATCATGCCGGCGCTGTTCGGGATACTGGCGTTCTTTTCCGCCCTGCGCGCGCTGTGGTTCGCCACGGGATCGCGCTTCGCCACGCTGGCTTACGGCATGCTGCTGGCGACGGGCTTCGGCCTTTTCATCCAGTCGCGCATCGCGATGCTGGACGTGTTCATGATCGGCTTCACCATGGTGGGCCTGTGGATGTGCGCCGGCGCCATCCGCGAGAACGAGACGGCGCGCTGGCGGCTGGCGATCGGCGGGATCGCGCTGGGACTGGCAGTGGCCTGCAAGTGGAACGCGGCGCCGGTGGCGATGCTGCCGGGGCTCGCCTTCCTGGCCATACGCGCGCGCGCCGCGGGCCGGCACCTGCTGACCGGGCATCGCTATCCACCGATACGCGGGATGACGCTGATCGAGGCCGGCCTGTGGCTGGGCCTGCTGCCGCTTGCGGCCTACTGCGCGGCCTACTGGCCGTTCCTGCTGTACGAGAAAGGCTCGATCGCGCCGAGTGGCCTGCTGGCACTCCATGCCAAGATGCTGGAATTGCAGGAGCAGGTGGTCAAGCCGCACACCTACATGAGCGTGTGGTGGGAATGGGTGCTGAACTGGCGGCCGATCTGGTATTACTACGAAGTCGGCGACGGGGCGCAGCGCGGGGTGCTGATGATCGGCAACCCGCTGACCATGCTGGCCGCGCTGCCGGCGCTGCTGTGGTGCCTGTGGGCGGGCATCGTGCGCCGGCGGACCGACGCGCTGGCGGTGGCCCTGCTCTATCTCGTTGCGATCGGCATGTGGATCATCGCGCCCAAGCCGGTGCAGTTCTACTATCACTACCTGCTGCCGAGCTGCTTCCTGCTGGCGGCACTGGCGCTGGCGCTCGATTCGCTGTGGCAACGCGGCTGGCGCAAACTGGCGCTGGGAGTGCTGGGCGGATCGATCGCGATGTTCGTGGTATTCTGGCCGATCCTCACCGCCGCACCGCTAGCGGGGCCGACATCGTTCGAGTTCTGGGCCTGGCTGCCGAGTTGGCGGTGATTTTTTTGGGCGCTCGCAGAGGCGCGGAGAGACAGCGCCTGCGGCGAAGCCGCTCTCAATAGCCAACCTCGCCATTTGCCAAACTGCTGAAGATCGAAAGCGGCTTCGCCGCCGGCACAATATCTCCGCGTCTCCGCGCCTCCGCGAGCGCCAAACTTACTTGAACCGCCCCCAGACGAAGCGGCTCGACAGGGCGTAGTTCCACACCGAGCCGACGACGATGCCGCTGAGCGCGGCGGGGTATGTGTGCATCCCCATGCGCACCAGAACGGCCGCGACGCCGACGTTGGCCAGCAGGCCGACCGAGCAGGTCAGCGCGAACTTGAACCAGCCGCGCAGCAGCGGGCCGGCGCCCTTGAGCCGCTGATCGGCATACGTCAGCGAATTATTGAGCACGAAGTTGAAGCTCATCGCCACCAGCGCGGCGAGAGTCTGGCCGATCTCGAAATCGGTGATCAGGTGATCGCGAAAGCTGCCGCCGACCGTGGCGAGGAAAGCCGACAGTACCGCCATGTGCACCAGCACGCCCATCGCGCCGATCGTGCCGAACAGCGCGAAGCGGGTGGGGATGATGCGCCCGAGCCACTTGTCGTAGAGCCCGACGAGGAACTCGAACACCACCGTGCGGTCGAGCTTGCTTTCGCCGGCGGCGCGCGCGCCGAAAGCCATGGGGAATTCCTTGACCACAAGCGGCCTTTCCACCGTCGCGAGGATATCGAGCAGGATCTTGAAGCCGATCCCGGAAAGGCGGTGGGCGTCGTTCAGCACCGTTTCCGTGCGGAGCATGAAGAAACCGCTCATCGGATCGGTCAGGGTGACGCCGGTGACCTTGCGGGCCAGCCGGTTGGCCAGGGCCGAGGCACGTTCGCGATCGGGGCGGTTCCACGCCTCCATGCTGGCACCTTCGACGAAGCGCGAGGCGACGGCGATGTCGCACTGGCCCGAGCGGACCGCATCCAGCATCGCCGGGAGCAGAGCCGGATCGTGCTGCAAATCGGCATCCATGACGGCGACGATCGGCGCGGCGGTGGCGCAGATCCCCTCGATCGCGGCGCTGGCCAGGCCGCGGCGGCCGAAGCGCTGGATCACCCGGATGCGCGGATCGGCACGGCTGATAGCGCGCACGGCGTCGGCCGTGCCATCATGGCTGTCATCATCGACGAAGATCGCTTCCCAGCCGGACGGGCCGAGCGCCGCTTCCAGCCGCCGCACCATCGGCGCGATATTGGCGGCTTCGTTGAACGTGGGCAGAACGACCGCCAGCTCCAGCGGGCGCGAGGCCGCGGTCAGCGCTTGTTCCAGCGACGAATGGCTCATCTCCATGAACCGGGCAGGTAAAGGAGAAGGGTGACCATCGGGTTTACGCCGGCTGCTGGCGGCCGGGGCCGCTTAGAGCCGTTCGACCACTGCCTGGCCGATTTCGCGCGTGCCCGCCGCGCCGCCCAGGTCAGCGCCCTTGATGCCGTCGGCCAGCGCCCGCGCCACGGCCGCTTCGACCCGCGCCGCGTCCGCCTCGCGGCCGAAACTGTGGCGCAGCATCATCGCCAGGCTCAGGATCATGGCCATGGGATTGGCCTTGCCCTGCCCGGCGATATCGGGCGCCGAACCATGGATCGGCTCATAGAGGCCCTTGGTGCCGAAAGCCGTCTGCTCCTCCCCCAGAGAAGCGCTGGCCAGCAGGCCGATGGAGCCGACGCACATGCTCGCCTGGTCGGACAGGATATCGCCGAACAGGTTGCCGGTGACGACCACATCGAACTGGCCCGGATTGCGCACCAGCTGCATCGCCGCGTTGTCCACGTACATGTGGCTGAGCGCGACGTCCGGATATTCGGCAGCGACCGCGATCACCACTTCGCGCCAGAGCTGGCTGGTCTCCAGGACATTGGCCTTGTCCACGCTGGTGAGCCGCTTGCCGCGCCCCTGCGCCGCCTTGAACGCCACATGGGCGATGCGGCGCACCTCGTCCTCGGCATAGGACATGAAGTCGAACCCCTGCCGCCGCCCGTCCGGCAGGGTGCGGATCGCCTTCTCGCCGAAATAGACATCGCCGTTCAACTCCCGCACGATCAGCAGGTCGATGCTGCGGGCGACTTCGGGGCGGAGGGCGGAAAGATCCTCCAGCCCGGGAAACATCGTTGCCGGACGTAAGTTGGCGAACAGGCCGAGCGCCTGGCGCAAGCCGAGGATCGCCTGCTCCGGCCGCAAGTGCCGCTCCAGACCGTCGCAATCGGGATCGCCGACAGCGCCGAACAGGACGGCATCGGCCGCCTTGGCCATCTCCAGCGTTTCCGGCGGAAGCGGGTGGCCGTGGCGCTTGTAGCCCACGCCGCCCACGTCGCCTTCCCACAGGGTGAGCCCCGGCAGATCCAGCGCCTGGAGCACGCGGCGCGCCTCCGCCATGATCTCGGGGCCGATCCCGTCTCCGGCCAGGCACGCAATCTTCATGTCAGCATCCGTCCAAGCAATTCACGCAATCGAGCGCGCGCGGCCATAACATCGCCGCGCCGGTCGGCAAGCAGGTAGTGATCGAGCGAGACGGCGAGCCGGTCCATCGCGGCGAGAATCGCGGCGACATCGCCCTCGGGCCGTTCGTTCCCGCCATAGCCCAGCTCGCGCAGGAGCAGCGTTTCGTAAGCGGCCAGCGCCCCGATCCAGCCCCGCGCGGAGGGGGCGTGGCAAACCGCGTCGAGCAGGCCGGCCAAGGCCGTGTAGAGCGCCGGATAGGGCTGCCGCTCCGGCAGCGCCGTGGCGGTGAGCGCGCTGGCCCAGCCGATGGCGGCAGCCGGCAGCGGCTCAGCCAGCCACGGCCCGCGGCTTGCGAGCAATTCCAGCCGGGCAAAGGGAAGCTGGCTGTCGGAACGGGCGGACAGATCCAGCGCAACGAGATTGCCGGGGATCACCACCGGCCTCAGATGCCGCCCCCGCCCACCAGCGACATAGCCTGCGACGACGCCATGCTCCTCGGTGAACATCCGCGCGATGACGGCGGTTTCGCCGTGAGCGCGGGCAGCGAGGAGGATGGCCAGGGCGCGGAGGTGCATGGGGGTGGGTTTAGGGTTGTTGGGCGGAGGGGGCAAAGGGGGCGGAAACGTACTGGCTGGCGAGAAACCTCACTTTTCGTCATCCCCGCGAAAGCGGGGAGCCAGTGGGCTCCGTTGCGCAACAAGAATCGACTGGGTTCCCGCTTTCGCGGGAATGACGAAAGAAGGTAGCGCGGCGTTTCCCGGTTACTTCCCGGCTTTCGCCTCAAGCGCCGCGATCCGCTCTTCCAGCTTCGCGCAGTGTTCGCGCGCCCGCGCGGCCATGTCCTTGACTGCGTCGAACTCCTCACGCGAGACGAAGTCGAGCCCGCCCAGCGCTTCCTTCATCCGTTCACGCGCGCCGTCACGCGCCTCGCGAGTCATGCCCGCGAGCGTGCCGGCGGCGGCGTTGGCCAGTTTGACGAAATCGGCGATCACGGGGTTTTCGCTCTGCATGGCGGCTATGTGGTCCGCCGCCGGGAGCTTGGCAAGCCGCTAGATTTCGATCCGCTGCACGGCGCTCGACACCTCGGCCCCGTCGAGAGCCTGATTGAGCTGGAGAAACTGCCAGTTGAGCACGGTGGCGAACAGGATCCACGCGAGATAGGGCAGCATCAGCACGGCCGCCGCGCGGCGCACTTTCCATAGCAGCCACACGGTCACGATCACCAGGACGTCAAGCGCGAGGATCACGTAGAGCGCCAGGCCGATCTCGTGAGCGCCGAAGAACGTCGGCGTCCAGGCCAGGTTGACGGCGAGCTGGATCACGAAAGCGAGGATGGCCGCCCCGCGCCAGCGCGCCCCCCAGGCGGCGCAAACGAGCGCCAGCGCCAGGCCCATCATCACGTAGAGCACGGTCCAGACGATGGGGAAGGCAATCGGCGGCGGGAAGGTCGCCGGCTTTTTGAGCGCCATGAACCAGGGGCTTTCCGCGGTGCTGCCGCCAACCAGCCCCGAGCCGATGCCAAGCAAGACAATCAGCGGCACGAGGAACAGCGCCCAACGGAGATAGCTGGCGCGAAGCTGCGCTGGCGAAGCGAGGCGGTTCATCTGAAGCCCTGTTCCTTCCCTGCGATTCGCGGCGGATAGTGGCGGGGCGGAAGGCCGGGCGCAATCAGCCACATCCTTTATCCCCTTTGCGCCGCAACCAGAAACTCCACATTGCCTTCGCTGCCGGTGATCGGGCTGGGCACGATTCCCAGAATGCTCCAACCGCCCGCTTCCAGCCAGGCGCGCACTTCGCCGCATACCCGATCGTGCAGCGCCGGATCGCGCACGATCCCGCCCTTGCCCACTTCTTCCCGCCGCACTTCGAACTGCGGCTTTATCAGAGCCACCAGGGTGCAATGCGGCGCGGCAAGGCGGAGCGGCACCTCCAGCACCTTGGCAAGGCCGATGAACGAGGCGTCGCATACCACCCAGTCGCAAGGCCGGCCGATCAGATCGGGCGTAAGCTCGCGGGCATTGGTCTGTTCCAGCACGGTGACGCGGGAATCCTGCCGCAGCTTCCAGGCAAGCTGATTGGTGCCGACATCGACGGCGAAGACATGCGCCGCGCCGCGCGCCAGCAGGACTTCGGTGAAGCCGCCGGTCGAGCTGCCGATATCCATCGCCACGGCACCGGCGGGATCGAGGGCGAAATGGGCGATGGCATGATCGAGCTTCACGCCGCCGCGCCCGACCCACGGGTGATCACGCCCGCGCACCTCGATCGCCGAATCCTCGGCCAGTTGCTGGCCCGGCTTGGCCACGCGCGTTTCGCCGGCGAAGACGAGCCCGGCCATGACCAGCGCTTGCGCGCGGGCGCGGCTCTCGGCTAGCCCCCGTTCCACCAACAACTGGTCGATGCGCCTCTTTACCGCCATCGCGGCGGCGATAGGGCCATGGAACCGGGCAGGCCAGCGCTTGTTGGCCCGCCGACTGCCGATTTGCCACAGGAGCCTCCGATGATGCCGACCCGCCGCCCGCATATGACGGCGAGCCGCCTTGCGCTCCCGCCGCTGCTGGCCTGCCTTGCGCTGGCCGGCTGCATTCCCGCGCCGCAACAGACCCCTGCGCCGACTCCGGCGCCGGAGCCGGCCCCGGCGCCGCTTCCGATGCCGAGCCCCACGCAGCGGCCGCCCGAGCCCGCGCCGCCGCCGTTTTCCGGCAACTGGATGGATGCGCCGGTCACGCCGGGGGATTGGAGCTATGCGGCCGGCACCGCGCGGTTCGGCGAACCCGCGGCCGAGCCGCGGCTGACCTTGCGGTGCGACCGCGCGGCGGGCGTGGTCGAGATCGCCCGATCCGGCAGCGCGGCGGCGGCCCTGCCGATGATCATCCGCACCGAAACCCAGGAGCGCAGCGTCGACGCCGTGCCCGCGCCGGGTGCCCAGCCGGCCATCGTCGCGCGCGTTCCGGCGCGCGATCCGCTGCTGGATGCCATGGCTTTTTCCCGGGGCCGCTTCGCCATCGAGATCGGCGGCATGCCTTCGCTCTACATTCCTTCCTGGCCGGAAGTGACGCGGGTGATCGAGGACTGCCGCTGACCGGCCACGGCCGGGCGCGAAAGGGTTATTCTGACGGGGAAAAACCCAAATACAAGTCTTGTGTTAACCGGCCCGCCGACTCACATTCACTCCTAGGCCAGCGGTCCACGCCGGCCTGACCGCCGGTGAAACGGCAGGTCTGGCTTCCAAGCGCGAAAGGAGGTGATCCGATGTCTCATGGTTCAGCAGGGAGGTCGGTAACGACCCGCGCGGAGCACTATCGGTAATTGTCTTCTTTCGCCGATAGAGGCTTCGTGAGCGGCTTTTCCGGCCGCTGACCATGTGAAGGGCGGTTCCCCGACGGGCGGAGCCGCCCTTCTCATTTTCGGGCTCGAGGGCTAGGGCGCTGGAAGAGACGGTTTCAACGCTTACCAAATATTACAATTTCTCTTGCGGTTTTGCAATTTTCTAACATAACCGTTTTCGCAAGAGGCAAGGACGAACAACACCATGGCCGACGCGCCCGCATTCGAATTCAGCCGCATCCCCCACCCTGCCCCGGTCCCCGGCGCCACGCGCGCGGAAGCGATCGCCGATCCCGGATTCGGCAAGGTGTTCACCGATCACATGGTGTCCATCGTGTGGAGCGAAGGGCGCGGATGGCATGATGCGACGATCGGGCCACGCGAGCCGCTGAGCCTCGATCCGGCGGCGGCGGTGCTGCACTATGCGCAGGAGATCTTCGAAGGGCTCAAGGCCTATCGGCTCGCCGACGGCAGCCTGGCCCTGTTCCGCCCCGAAGAGAACGCCCGCCGGTTCAATGCCTCGGCACGGCGACTGGCCATGCCGGAACTGCCGGAGGAAGCCTTCGTCGAGGCGGTGCGGCAGCTTGTACTGGCCGACAAGGCCTGGTTCCCCACGGTGGACGGCGGCTCGCTCTACATGCGGCCCTTTATGTTCGCCGACGAGCCGTTCCTGGGCGTGAGGCCGGCCAAGCATTACCGGTTCCTGGTCATCTGCAGCCCGGCCGGAAACTATTTCAAGTCGGGCGCGCCGGCGGTCTCCATCTGGGTTTCGCGCGACTACACCCGCGCCGCGCCGGGCGGGACGGGAGCGGCCAAGTGCGGCGGCAATTATGCCGCGAGCCTGGTCCCCCAGGCGGAAGCGATCGAGCGCGGGCATGACCAGGTGGTGTTCCTCGACGCCGCCGAGCACAAGTGGGTCGAGGAACTGGGCGGCATGAACGTGTTCTTCGTGTTCGACGACGGCACGCTGATCACCCCGCCGCTGAGCGGCACGATCCTGCCCGGCATCACGCGCGACAGCCTGCTCCAGCTCGCCCGCGAGGAAGGCCTGCGCATCCGCGAGGAACGCTACAGCCTGGATCAGTGGCGCGCCGACGCGGCGAGCGGCAAGCTGGTGGAAAGCTTCGCCTGCGGCACCGCCGCGGTGGTCACCCCGATCGGCCGCGTGGCGGGCGAGGACGGGGAATTCACGGTCGGGTCCGGTGGGCCGGGCCAGATGACCAGCCGGCTGCGCGAGCGGCTCGTCGCCATCCAGCGCGGCACGGCCGAGGACACGCACCACTGGGTCACGCGGATCGGCTGACGCCGCCCGCGGCCCAGGCTATTCGCAGAGCCCCGCCGCCCGTTCGGCGATGGCGCGCAGGCCCCGCCCGCACTTGGGCTTGCCCTGCGGTGGCGGCGGCGCGGCCGAGGGGACGGAGCTTTCGCCGCGCTGGCCGGTATCCGACAAGCCGGGCATCCCGGCCATGATCATGGTATTCGCCCGGAAGCGGACCCGGGCGATCCATTCGGGCTTCCACGGGGTTCGGGCGTTCGCCGGGCGCGGCGGATAAGCGAAATCGGCCTGCGGACCATAGGCATAGAGCTGGGTCATCAGCATAGGGCCGCCCGCGGCGCGCACTTCGGCGGGGACGGTGCAGCTGGTCTGGCTGGGAGCCATGACCGTGCCTGCCTGGACCAGCCGCGCGGCGGTGGACGGCGAAATCCAGTCCGACATCGGACCGCCGAACTGCTGGGTGGAGGACGAGGCCCACCAGACCATGTCGCGCGAATTGCCGCCATCCGCGCCGGCGCCGATGCCCCAGGCGTAGTAGCCGGTCGCCTTCGGCAGCGCACCCCAGCTCAAGGCCACGGCCCCGCTGGGAAGCTCACGCCCGCTGGCTTGCAGCGGCGGCATGAAATCGTCGGCCAGGGTGAAGGCGATCTCCGGCGCATAAGTGCTGACCACGCGATGCGCGCCGAGCAGCGAGGCATTTGCCGGCACCGGCTTGGCATCGCGGCCATTGGGCCAATCGCGGAATGTCTTGCTGTTGCCGGCGCTGATAGTCCAGTCGTCGGGCAGGTTGAGGTTTTGGGCATAGAGGCCGGGCGGCACCTCTCCCCGCGCAAGGCGCGAGAAGTCGATCACCACCGGCTGCCCCGGCCCCGCATGTTCGCCGCACCCCCAGAACAGGAGCAGGCGGCCCTGAGGCAGCTGCGCCTGGCCGGGCTGCGCCGGGGTATCGTCGCGCGGGGCGGACTGGCCGCGCTGCGGCGTCTCCAGCGGCACCGACGTGCCGAGCCGCGCGCCGGCGGGCAGGAAATGATCGGTCTTGGCCGCCCCTTCGGGCGCGCGGCTGGAACCGAGCCGCAGGACAAGCTCATGCGCCACCTGATTGCCGCCGCCGCCAAGCAGGCCCAGCGCGGCGCCGATCCCGCCCCCGCCCCCACCCATCGCCATCATGCCGGACGTGGTGCCGGCATCCATGGTGTAGCGCGCGACGGGCGCCGAACCTTCCTGCGTGAGAGCGGGCGACCCCGCCAGGCCCGCGGCGAGCACCACGAGCGAAACCCCTGCGATCACCGACGGGCGCTTGAGCATTGGGAATTTCCCCTTTTCCCCGGAATGCCCTTCCAGAATACCTCACCTTCGCGAAAGGTGGAAGGCTGCGCGCTTCAGGCGGCGTGTTGCGGACTGCGCACCTGGGCCAGCACCAGGTCGCTCGCCCGTTCGCCGATCATGATCGCGGTGGCGTTGGTATTGCCTTGCGGGATCGTCGGCATAATCGAGGCATCGGCAACCCACAGGCCCGCCACGCCGCGCAAGGCGCAGTTCGGCCCGACGACCGCCATGGGATCGTCCGCCGCGCCCATGCGGGCGGTGCCGACCGGATGGAACATCGGAATCGTCGCCGCGCGGACATAGTGCCCCAGGCTCTCGCGGCTGGACAGCTCCGCGCCGGGGCGAACCTCGCCCGTCACGTCCCCGGCAATGGCCGGCTCGGCCATGATCCGGCGCGCCAACTCCAGGCCGTCGACCAGCCGCTGCACGTCGTCCTCGTGGCCGAGCAGCAGGTGCTCGATCAGCGGCGGCGCGTCCGCATCGGCGGACCGCAGGGTTATCCGCCCGCGCGAGTGGGGGCGCATCAGCGCGACGAAAGTGGCCACCGAGCTTTCCTTGCGCAGCGCGAGATTGCCTTTCTCCGTCACGTCGAAAGCGAAGGCGCTGAAGGCGAGCTGGAGATCGGGCGCGGGGAGATCGGCGCGAGTCTTCACGAAAGCCTGGGCATGGCCGATGCCGGTGGTGAGCGCGCCGCTGCGCGTAGCCGCCAGCTTGAGCAATTCACGCAAGGCCGCCAGCCCGCGCGAATCGTCATTGAGCGTCCTGGCCGAAACGGCGTTGACCAGGTGGCAGCCGGGATGTTCCTGCAGGTTCTCCCCCACACCGGGCAAGTCGCGGACCACGGCGATCCCGTGATGGCGCAGGACCTTTTCCGGCCCGATGCCCGAGAGCATCAGCAGGCGCGGCGTATTGAGCGCGCCGGCGCAGAGCACCACGCCGCCACGCGCGGCAAGGGTCCGCACTTCCCCGCCCCGCCGCACGGTGACGCCGGTGGCCCTGCCATCCTCCACCTCTATCCGCAGCACCTGCGCCTCGAGCGCGATCTCCAGGTTCGCGGGCTTGCGCGCGAGATAGCCGGTGGCGGTGGATGAGCGCAGGCCGCCGCGCTGGGAAAGCTGGATGAAATCCACCCCTTCGGCCAGTTCCCCGTTCAAATCGACGGAGCGATCGATCCCCGCTTCCTGCGCGGCGGCGATCCAGTCTTCGGTGATGCGATAGCGCGAGCGGATCTCGGACACCGAGATCGGGCCACCCTGCCCGCGCCATTCATCCGCGCCGCGCTCGTTATCTTCCAGCCGGCGGAAGTAGGGCAGCACGCTGGCGTAGTCCCACCCCGTGGCGCCGAGTTCGGCCCAATGATCGTAGTCCCACCGATGGCCGCGGATGAACATCATGCCGTTGATCGAGCTTCCGCCGCCGAGCCTCTTGCCGGCGGGCCAGACATCGGGCCGCCCGCCGACCGAGGGATCGGGTTCGGCCACGTAGCACCAGTCGAACTGCGGCGTATGAACCACGCCGCCCATCAGCGCCGGCACCGCGAGGCGGATGTCCCGGTGGCTCCTGCCGGCCTCCAGCAGCAGGACCTTGAGGCCCCCTTCGGCCAGCCGTGTGGCGCAGGCGAGTCCCGCCGAGCCGCCACCGACGACGATCAGATCCGGATCGCCCTTCACGCGCCGACGCCTTCCGCCCGGGCCATGGCTCCGCGCCCGGGCAGGCGATCGCGATCGTGCGGCGTGGAAAGATCAAGCTCCGGCCCGGCGGCGACCACATGATTCCGGTCGGCCAGGAACCAGTAGCCGTGCTTGATGAGATCGAGCCGCACCGTCGAGGCGATCCCCGGCCATTGGTAAAGCTCGCGCAAATAGCCGCGCAGCGCCGGATAATCGTCGATCTTCCGCACATTGCACTTGAACGCGTAGTGATAGCCGACATCGAAGCGCACCAGCGTGGTGAAGGCCCGCCAATCCGCTTCCGTCAGCCATTCGCCGGCTAGGTAGCGGTTGTGCGAGAGGTGCGTTTCCATCGTGTCGAGCGTGGCGAACACTTCCTGCACCGCTTCGTCATATGCGCCCTGAGTGCTGGCGAAACCGGCGCGATAGACCCCGTTGTTGAGCGTGGGATAGATCAGCGCGTTCCAGCGGTCGATCTCCGCCCGCAGCGGCTCGGGATAGAAATCGAGCCGATTGCCGGTGATCCCGTCGAACGCGGAGTTCATCATGCGGATGATCTCCGAGCTTTCGTTGTTGACGATGCGCCGCCGCTTGCGGTCCCACAGGGTGGGCACGGTGACCTTGCCGGTGAAATGCGGATCATGGTCCACATAGAGCCGGTGGAGCGGATAGCCGCCCTGCACCGGGCCATCCGGCCCTTCGTCGAACACCCAGCCTTCCCTGGGCAGGCCCGGCCGAGCGTAGGAAACCGAGATCACATCCTCCAGCCCCTTGAGCATGCGGAACGCCAGCGTGCGCGCGGCCCAGGGGCAGACCCAGGCGACCCACAAGTGATAGCGCCCCGCCTCCGCCGGAAATTCCGCCGCCGGATCGGGCGAGACCCATTCGCGCAGCGGGCTTTCGATACGCCGGAAACGCCCGTCTTCACCGATCTCCTCGGCGGCGGGCGCTGTATCGAGCCATTTGCCGTCGTAGAGCTGGGCCATTCATTTCCCTCCTGATTTCACGCTTCGCCCGGTGCGCCGACCGGGGGTGTTGACACATGTGACACTGTCCTGGCCCGGCGGCCAGAGGCCCCTTCCCTAACCCCGCCGCGCCGGCACGAAAGAGGGGGGCGGGGATTCGTCGTCCATGCACCGACATTGGCGGGGTTGGCGGTGGTAGGAAAGGGCCCCGGCGGGCTTCCACACGCTTGCCCTGCCGCTTCCACAGGCTTGCCCTCGAACCCCCTCGTCATTGCGAGCGTAGCGAAGCAATCCAGGGCGGTGCCGCGCGGCCCTGGATTGCTTCGCTACGCTCGCAATGACGAATTGTGTGGGGCGTGCGTTGGGGGGCGTGTGTGCGGGGGACGTGTGTGTGGGGGGCGCTTCGAGGATCAGGCGGCCAGCAAGGTCTTCGCCTTCGGGCTGTTCTCCAGCAGCGTCACCAGCGCGCGTTCGTAGCGGCTCAGCCATTTCGTCTCGCGCGGGAGCTTGAGGGTGGCGCGCCATTTACGCTGGCGGGCGACCAGCGCGATCACCGCCGGGTGGATATAGCTCTTGCGGGCCATGGCCGGCGTATTGCCGAGATGCCGGCCGACTTGCGTGGTCAGCTCTTTCAGCGTCAGCGGGCGCTCGGCCTCCGCCAGCAGGCGCAGGGCGAGCGCGCTGGCATGCCAGGTGCGGAAATCCTTGGCGGTGAAGTGTTCGCCCATCGTCTCGCACAGATAGGCGTTCACGTCATGCGAGCCGACCGGATGCGCCTCGCCATCACCGTTCACATATTGGAACAAGTGCTGGCCGGGCAGATCCTGCATCCGGCGCACCAGACGGGCCAGCCGCGCATCGTCGATCGTCGCTTCACGCAGCTGGCCGCTCTTGGCCCTGAAGCGCAGCTTGACCTTGCCGCCCGACACCGCGGCGTGCCGCTGCCGCAAGGTGGTGGCGCCGAAGCTGCTGTTCGCTTTCGCATAGCTTTCATTGCCCACGCGGATCGCGCCGAGATCGAGCAGCCGCACCACGCTGGCGACCACTCGTTCGCGCGAGAGAGAATGGCGGGCGAGATCGTCCGCGACGCGCCGGCGCACCTTGGGCAAGAGGCAGCCGAACGCGGCGCAATGGTCGAATTTCGCGGCCTCGCGATGCGTGCGGTAATCGGGGTGATAGCGATATTGCTTGCGCCCCCGCGCATCGATGCCGGTGGCCAGCAGGTGCCCGCTGGCACTGGGGCAGAACCACGCCTGGACATAAGCCGGCGGCAGGGCGATGCGGTTGAGCCGGTCGATCTCACCCCGATCGGTGATGCGCTGGCCGGCGGGATCGAAATAGGCCCAGTGGCGGCCGGCCTTCTTCCGGGTGATTCCCGGCGCGCCATCATCGACATAATCCAGCGCGGGAGGTTTCACGGCCATTGCCGCGCGGCAACGGGCACGGGCGCTTGCGGTTCCGGCGCGGAGCCGCCATCTGCCGGATTACTGAATCCCCAGAACAGGAGCCCGCCGATGTCCGATGCCTACACGCCGCCCGCAGTGTGGACCTTCGACCCTGAGAACGGCGGCCAGTTCGCCGGCATCAATCGCCCCACAGCCGGCGCGCGCGAGGAGCATGAGCTGCCCGTGGGCACCCATCCGTTCCAGCTCTATTCGCTGGGCACGCCCAACGGCATGAAAGCGGGCATCATGTTCGAGGAGCTGCTGGAAGCCGGCTTCTCCGACGCCGAATACGATGCCTGGATGATCAAGATCTTCGAAGGCAATCAGTTCTGGTCGGGCTTCGTGGACATCAATCCCAATTCCAAGATTCCCGCCCTGGTGGACCGCAGCGGCGCGCAGCCGTTCCGCGTGTTCGAAAGCGGCGCGATCCTGATCCATCTGGCGGAGAAGTTCGATTACCTGCTGCCCAAGGCCAGTGCGGCGCGGGCCGAAACGCTGAGCTGGCTGATGTGGCAGATGGGCAGCGCGCCGTTCATCGGCGGCGGCTTCGGGCATTTTTACGTCTATGCGCCCGAACGCTACAAGTACCCGATCGACCGCTACGCGATGGAGACCAAGCGCCTGTTCGCGGTGGCCGACATGCAGCTGGGCAAGACCGAATATCTCGCCGGCGATTCCTACACCATCGCCGATATCGCCGCCTATACCTGGCTCGGCAATCTCTACCACGGGGCTTACAATGGTTCGGACAAGTTCCTGAGTTTGCACGAATATGAGAACGTGGGCCGCTGGACCAAGGCGATCGACGCGCGGCCAGGCGTGATCCGCGGGCGACTGGTCAATACCCAGGCCGTGCCCGAGCGCCATTCGGCAAGCGATTTCGACGGGGTGGACCCCGAATTGCTGAGCCCGCTGCGCAAGCGCGCCGACGTCTGATCGCGATCCGGCCAGGCAGGAGCCAAGGGCGCATTCGCGCGTTGGGTAAGTGATCCGTTCCAGCAGCAGGAAGGAGAACACCCGATGGATCAGGCAACGCGAGAACGACCGGAAGACCTGGGCCACCCGCTGGTCCTTTCCAGCCGCGTGGTCGGCACGCCGGTATACGACCGCGCCGGCACCCGGCTGGGCCATGTGGACGAGCTTTCGATCGAGAAGGAAAGCGGTCGGGTGATCTACGCGATCCTGTCCTTCGGCGGCTTCCTGGGCATCGGCGAGAAGTTCCATCCCGTGCCCTGGCAACTGCTCGACTACGACGTGGAGCAAGGCGGCTTCGTCGTGCCGCTCGACCCGGACGACCTGAAGAACGCCCCCGCCTATGACGACGAGGCGATCCGTGAGCTGGGCGGCCCGGATTATCGGATGCAGGGTGAAGCGATCTACGGTTATTACGGCCGCTATGGCGCCGTACCCTATTGGTAGCGGGCAGCTTTCCTTGCACCCGGCGGACGAGCCGCTATAGGGCCGCCCTGCGCCCCACGCGGCGCGCTTGCTGGGGCGTAGCCAAGCGGTAAGGCACCGGTTTTTGGTACCGGCATGCGCAGGTTCGAATCCTGCCGCCCCAGCCATTTCGAATCCTCAAGATTCGGCGTCAACATGTTGATTCAAATCAGAATATAGATCCATCTGCGTTGCTACGCCTGTCCCAGTTGGACTGGGCGGGACGGATCCTGTCTCACGATTTGTATTGGTGATTTTTCGCCTTGGGGACCCGACGAGGGAGTCGGTCGCGGCAAGAAGGGCCGCATTCCCCTGGTCGACGATGCGTCATGGAGACGCTTCTAGCCATGCCAGAGGCGGTGTGTCGTTGCCGGGGGCGGCAAGCCGTCCCCTGCCTCACAGGCAGGGAACGGCTCGTATCGATCACCAGGAGGTGAAGCGGAAGCGGACGCCTAGCGTGCGCGGCGTGGGGCCGGAGCCTGACAGTGGCCCGTTGGTGCCGAGGAAAGTCGGGCCGCGCTCGTCGGTCAGGTTGTTGCCGATGAGTGCAAGTTCCCAGCCGCCATGGCGCACGCCGACAGTAAGGTTCATCACATCGTAGGGCTGGGCAACGAGCCCGTTACCTTGCAGGCGGTCACCGCTGTGGCTGAGCGAAATGTTGCCGAAGCCATCGAAGCCGCTGGCGATTTCCCGGTTGTAGCTGACATCGAAGCGATAGTTGTTGCCGAGCGTGTTGGTCATCCGCGCGCCCGGATAGAGCAGCGGCTGGGCCGCCGCGATCACCTCGTTGACCTTGGTGTACTTACTGTCGTTGATATTGCCGACGAAGCCGATGCCGAGCCCGTCGATCGGCGTGTTCCAGTGCAGTTCGAGGTCGATGCCCTTGGTGACCGCGTCGCCGAAGTTGGCGAAACCGTCCACGCCGTCGATACCGCCGGTCACGGACGTCTGCAGGTTGGTATATTCGAGCCGGTAGAGGTTCAGGCCGACGTTCAGCGAACGGCCCAGCGTGCGCCACTTGAGGCCGAACTCATAGTTCTTCGACGATTCGGGGCTGAGCGCAACTTGTGCCGGCACGCCAGCCATTTCCAGCGATTCCACCTGAACGCGGGACTGGACGATGCCCGGGCGGAAGCCGGTGGCTGCCGAGATGAACATCGTCAGGTTATCGGTCGGCAGATAGGAGAGGTTGACGCGCCAGGTCTCGACGCTTTTCTTCGTCGGCACGGAGCCGTTGTCGTCAGCGAACGAGCGGTCGTCATGGTAGGTTCGCAGGCCCACCAGGGGAACGAGCTTGCCGTCGAGCAGATCGTAGCTGACTTCGCCAAACAGGGCCCAGTTCTCGGTCAGGGTGTTGTTGTCGGCGTTGATGAACAGGCCGGCCGCCGGAAGGTCGAGCGCGTTGACCTGCGGGCCCTGCCCGTCCTGATAGGCGGCGCCGACGACCCAATGCAGCGGGCCGCTGCCGTTCGAGTTCACGCGCAATTCCTGCGCGAACATCTTCGGCAGGAACTGGCTCGAGAAAGAGCCCGCCGGCGAAATCGGAATGTTGATGCCGAACACGCCTTCGAGATGGCTCGTCGCGCTGGTGATGCTGAAGGCGTCCAGATCGATGCTGCCCGTCACGCTCCACAGCTTGAAGTTGCCGTTGGAGAAGCCGTCCTGCCCCGCGGTGTTCTCGAAGTAAGGCGGCTTGACCGACGCGGTGAAGCCGGTGAAGTTCTGGCGCGGCCTGAAGTTCCAGTATTGCGCGCGGATGTTCACGTTGTCCCACGGCCGGAACAGGGCGACGACACGGATGTCGTCGTTCTTCGCATTGTTCACGCCGGTCTGATCGGGCGTCCCGTCATAGGGGCCGAAATAGGCATCCGCCCAACCGGCATCGCGCGAGAAGCCCCCGCTCGCCCGGATGGCGAGGCGACCCTTGATGATGGGGACCGAGATCGCGCCGGATGCGCCGTAGTTCCAGCTTTCCGCGCCCCGGGTTTTCGACGTTTCGGCCTCTGCCGCGTATTCGATCTCGTTGAGGTTCGGATCGCGGGTGTGGAAGATGAACACGCCGCCCGAGGAACCCTGCCCGTAAAGCGTGCCCTGCGGGCCGCGCAGGACCTCTATCCGCTCCATGTCAAGGAAGCGGACCGGCGGGGCGATGCCGAAGTTGGTGACGATGAACGGCGTATCGTCGAGATAATAACCGATCGGCGAATCGCCGTTCTGCGTGACATTGCCGCGCAGGTTGTAGAAGCGCGATCCGTTCGACTGGCGGAACCCCTCGAACGCGCCGGGAACGCTCGACACCAGATCACCGATGGTGGTGATGTTGCGTTCCTTCAAATCCTCGCCGCTGAACGCCTGGATCGCCAGAGGCACATCCTGAAGCTCCTGCGCGCCGGACTTCTGGGCCGTGACGATGATCTCGCTCTCGGACTGGTTCGCCTTGCTCGTCGTGGTTTTCGATTCGTCGGATTGATCCTGGGCATGCGCCACGCCCGAAACGAGGCCAGCCGCCAGCGCGGCAAGCGCCGCCGAGTGCTTTAGTCGCACCATGTTCCCCTACTCCCTATATCTTTTTTCAATCGATTGCATAAGCTGATTACGTGTGCGTGCCAAGCGGATTCACACGAATCCTCATGTTTAGCTGTTGATCGATTGCAGGGAGGGATAGGGAACGGGATAATCACGGGTGGCAAGCCCGGTCTTGTCGGCGGCTACCCCGTCCATGCTTGCTTCACCTGGGTGTCAAAAGGTCGCTGGATGGGAGGTGGCGGGCCAAGACCCAGTCCGGCTATGCTTCTCCGCGCTACAGGCGTCTGTTCGTCCTCATGGCGGCTTTCAACTTCGCCGATCGCAATGGTCGGGTCGGTGAGTTCATCGGAAGATAAACCCTCCCCCGCCGCGAGATCTATTGTTCGTGATCGATGCTGCGCCTGAAGGTTTCAGGCAGCCACAGCAATCCGACGATCAGCGTCAAGACCGCAACCCCAACCGGATACCACAGCCCGGCGGAGATACTGCCGGTCGCCGCGACCACCGCGAAGGCGATCGCCGGCAGGAATCCGCCGAACCAGCCGTTGCCGATATGGTAGGGAAGGCTCATCGCGGTGTAGCGGATACGGCTTGGGAACAGTTCGACCAGCAGCGCCGCGATCGGTCCGTAGACCATCGTCACAAGCAGCACGAGCACGGCAAGGATCGCTACGACCAGCGGGGTGTTCATCGCCGCCGGGTCGGCCTTGGTCGGGTAGCCGGCTTCGGCAACTGCCGCGGCGATGCGATCGCCATAGGTGGCAAGGTCACCGGGGGCCACGGTGGTTCCCCCGATCGCGACCGAACCATCGCCATCGGGGACGTTCGCGTAGGGAATGCCGGCCTTCGCAAGCGTCGATTTGGCAACGTCGCAAGCGGTGCTGTTGAACGCGGTCTTGCCGATGGGATCGAACTGCACCGAGCAGGTCGCCTGGTCCGCCAGGACGGTTACGGGAGCCCGCGCTTGCGCGTGCGCCAGCGCAGGGTTTGCCGCTTCGGTCAGCGCCCCGAACAGGGGGAAGTACAGCACTGCCGCCAGTGCGCAGCCGGTGAGGATGATGGGCTTGCGGCCGACCCGGTCGCTCAACCAGCCGAAGAATACGAAGAACGGCGTGCCGATGAGAAGCGCCAGCGCGATCAGCACGTTGGCGGTTCCGCCCTCAACCTTGAGGATGCGCTCCAGATAGAACAGGGCGTAGAATTGTCCGGTGTACCAGACCACCGCCTGGCCCGCGACCGCACCGAGCAGCGCGACCAGCACCAGCCGTGCGTTCTTCCAGTTACCGAATGCCTCCGTCAGCGGCGCCTTGGTGGTCGTGCCTTCGGCTTTCATCTTCTTGTACACCGGGCTTTCGTCGAGTTGCATCCGGATCCACAGCGAGACCCCAAGCAGGATCGCGGAGCAAAAGAACGGCAACCGCCATCCCCAATCCGCGAACGCCTCTTCCCCGATGGCTTCGCGCACACCAATCACCACGAGCAGGGCCGCGAACAGCCCCAGCGTCGCGGTGGTCTGGATGAAGCTGGTGTAGAACCCGCGCTTGCCTTCCGGGGCATGCTCGGCGACGTAGGTTGCGGCACCGCCATATTGCCCGCCCAGAGCGAGGCCTTGCAGCAGCCGCAGCGCCACCAGCAGCAGCGGCGCGGCCACCCCCGCAGTGGCGTAATTCGGCAATAGCCCGACCGCGAAGGTCGAACCGCCCATGATCGTCATCGTCACGAGGAAGGTATACTTGCGTCCGACCAGGTCACCGATGCGTCCGAACACCAGCGCGCCGAACGGCCGTACCGCGAACCCGGCTGCGAACGCCCCGAGCGCGAGGATGAAGCCGGTGGTTTCATTCACGCCGGAGAAGAATTGCGCGGTGATGATCGTCGCGAGCAGGCCGTAGAGATAGAAATCATACCATTCGAACACGGTGCCGAGCGCGGAGGCGCAGATCACCTTCACGTCAGAATGGCGCAACTTGCCGGCATCGGTGCCCGCCGAATCGGTTATAGAAGCCACGCTTATCCTCCCACCCCTGCGCTCGGCTTTCTGCAGCTGAAGCTGGATGCCTTGTCGCGGTCCCCGCCTTCATAAGCCGCATAACTCGGATAAGGACATAGCGGCCGGCTTTTTTCGGCCGAGGGCGCGCTGCGATGCGCGATCACCGCTTGCGGCGCCTTGTCGCGCTCAACCCAATCGACGAGCGACGACAGCATGTCGAACTGATCGAACGCATTGCCGCCCTGGCAGTGGAACATGCCCGGCACCATGTAGAATCGGCTTGCATCGGTGAACGCCGCGCCGTTGGTCGCAGCGGCCCGTTCGTACCAGTCCCACGTCGCCAGCGGCGAAAACCAGAAGTCCGACACGCCGTGGAAGAACAGCACCTTTCCGCCACGGTCGAGATAGGTGTTGAGATTGGTCCAATAGTTGGTGTCGGTGAGCCGGCCGACGGCGTCGTTCCGGATCTGATGGATCCGCGCATCGAGATCGATGCGGGTCGCAACGCTGGCCGGCCCCAGCGGGCCAGGCGCGCCGGTGGGCAGATACCCACTTCGCATGTCGACGATCCCGGTGTCGAACGGGTTGGGCGCGTAGATCGGATAGCCGGCCTTGTCGAACGGTCCGGCGAAAGCCTTCTCGAGCGCAGCGGCGAGCGGTGCGCCGATGCAGCTTTTCGACTGGCCGGGCTTGCACACCAGCTTCTTGGGATCGAAGCGGCACTGCGCCACATTCTCGATCATTCCATCCTTGAGCCCGTCGAGCCCATCGCACTGGGCCAGCAGCCCTTCGAGAATGGTGTCGCGCACCGCGGGAGTCAGCAGCGCGCCGATGTCAGGTTTGCCCTGCGCATCTTTAGGAGCGACCTGGTTCAACAGCACCTGGGTGTTCTCGATCGCGAGATTGGAATCGCCCGCGCGCATTGCCGGAGCGCCGATGATGATACCGTCGAACAACTCGGGATAGCGCTGCAGGGCGAGCATGCCCTCGCGCCCACCCGTCGAACATCCGGTCATGTAGCTATGGCCGATCTCGGTCCCGTAATACTCGGCGGTAATGCGCTTGCCCATCAGGGCGACGGTGCGCACGGAGGACTCCGCGAAATCCAGGGCCGCGCGCTGATCGGCCATGAACGAGGCATCGAATACCGCGCCTTGATGGCCGCTGTCGCTGCTGATTACCGCGAAGCCACGCGCGAGCGCGGGCCGTCCATCGCTGGCGACCGGCCCAGTCGGCGGAATGACGAAGCCGTTGAGCCCGCCGCCGCCCTGAAGGAGAAAACGCCCGTTCCAATCGTCGGGCAAGGCGATTGCGAACCGGATGCCGTATTCTTTTCCTTCCGCCCCGATCCGCTGGTTGATGATGCCTTCGACCTTGCAATAGGCGGGCAGCGCCGGCGACGGGCCGAAGTCGCCCGGAACGGGTGCTGCCCCGGCTGCGCTCGCGCCAAGGTGGGTCGCAGACGTGATGGCCACGTCCTTGCCGAATGCCGCGTTCGCCATCGCGACGCACTGGGCGGCCACTCGCTGGGTTACGACGGTGGAAGGGGGTGAATCCGCAGCGGCGTTGCCCTGCAACAGGATTGCGCCACCCAGCAGCAGCGCACGACAACCCCAGCGGCCAAGCCCCATCGGCATCCCCAAACCTTCCCCGACATCACCCCGCCCGAGATCGATCTCGATGCGGTTGAACCCACATTGCGAATAGAAGGAATTCAATCGATTTGCAATCGGTTGCAAAAGCCGTTTCCGCGCATTAGACCGATCATAGAAACAAGACAGGCTGGGGGAGGAGCGCAGGTGGCAGAGCAAGTCTCGGCGCATGGAGGACTGGCACGACGGCGCTTTCTGGCGGCATCGGTGGGAGGCCTGGTGGCCGCCGCGGGCGCCAGCCGCTCGATCGCGCAGCCAACCAGCCTCGCGGACGCGATGGGTCCGTGGAACGCCGCGGCGAAGATCCCGCTGTGGTCCGGCGCCGCGCCCAACGGGGGTTTTCGTCAGCTTCGCCTGCCACCCGATTCACCGCCGTTCTTTCTGCGCAATATCGAGCAGCCCTATTTGCGGGTCTTTCGACCTGACGTGCCGAACGGGCGAAGCCTGCTGTCGATTCCCGGAGGGGCTTACACCTTCGTCTCGATCGCGAACGAGGGCGTCGACGTGGCGCGCGCGATGACGGCGCTCGGGTATACCGTGTTCGTGCTTGTCTATCGCTTACCCGGTGAAGGCTGGAATGGGCGCGAGGACGTGGCGCTGCAGGACGCGCAGCGGGCGGTGCGGCTGATCCGGGCACGCTCGGCGGAATTCGGGTGCGATCCGGAGCAGATCTATACCGTCGGCTTTTCTGCCGGAGGCCACCTCGCCGCGTCGCTCGAAACGGGTTTCGGCGAACAGCTCTATCAGGCGCGCGACGCTACCGACGGCTTGTCGGCCAAGCCGCGCGCTGGCGCGCTGGTATACCCGGTGATCAGCCAGACCGAGGGCATCGGACATGCGGAATCCACCTTGCGCCTGCTGGGCGAAAACCCGGCGATGCTCAGCATCGTGCGCCGCTCACCGGACCTGCACGTGACGGCGGACACGCCGCCGACGTTTCTCGTCCATGCGATGGATGACCCCGCCGTTCCGATCGAGAACAGCCTGCTGATGATGGGAGCGCTGCGCGGCGCCCGGCGCCCGGTGGAGGCGCACTTCTTCGAAAGCGGCGGTCATGGCTTCGGCGTCGGCACACCCGGACAGCCGAATGGGGCATGGGTTTCCCTGTTTTCGAAATGGATCGAAAGTCACGCGGCCTGAGCCCGACGCCAGCGAATGGAAGGACGAACCGTGATCGTAAGCAGAAGAGAATTCGCCCGGCTCGGCGGCGCGGCTCTGGCAGTGGCGGCATCAGGCTGTGCAACGATATCCGCCGGCGGCGCCAAGCCGGGCGCCGCAGCATCGCCTGTGGCCAGCGCGACCTCTATCGAAGCGCGTTTGGCGCCGATCGCGCCCGAGCTGCGCCCGGCCGCGCGGCAAATGCTCGAGCTTGGGTTTCCGCCGATTACGGCCGAAACCCTGCGCAACATGCCGGCGGGAGCAGCCCCACCCCCGGAACCCCTGCTTCCCGAGATCGCGGTGGCCGAGCGGCAAGTGCCCGCCGATGGCGCGCTGCCCGCGGTGACGGTGTTCGTGGTCAATTCATCGCCCGCGCAGCGACGCCCGGCGATCCTCCACATCCATGGCGGCGGATTCCTTGTCGGGGCGGCGCGTTCCGAATTGCGATACCTGCAGGAAACCGCGCGCGCGCTCGATTGCGTGATCGTGACCGTCGAATACCGGCTTTCGCCCGCGGCGCGCTTCAGCCAGTCCACCGAAGATACGTATGCCGGCCTCAAATGGCTCTATGCGCATGCCGACGAGCTCGGGGTCGATCGCGCGCGGATCGCGATCATGGGTGAAAGCGCGGGCGGTGGCCATGCCGCGATCCTGGCGATCAAGGCCCACGACCGAGGGGAGATTCCGGTGGCTTTCCAAGCGCTGGTCTATCCGATGCTCGACGACCGGACCGGAAGCGTGGGCAGCGTACCTCCGCATATCGCCACGGTCGGTTGGAGCGCTCCGGAAAACCGGCTCGGCTGGGAGAGCTTCCTCGGCATGGAGCCGGGTGGCCCCAGGGTTCCGGTGTCGGCGGTGCCGGCGAGGCGCGCGGACCTTTCCGGTCTTGCGCCGGCCTGGATCGGGGTTGGCGGTGTCGACCTGTTCGCGAGCGAGGACATGGATTATGCGCGGCGGCTGACCCTGGCCAACGTGCCGACAGAGTTATTGGTGATTCCCGGAGCCTTTCACGGCTTCGACCGCGTCGCGGCCGACACCGTGCCTGCCAAGCTCTTCACCAAGGCCAAGCTCAACGCTCTACGCCGTGCCTTCGGGCAACCGGTCGAGATCTGAGCCGACCGATCTTAGTCCGGCAATCCCGCGGCCGAGCGGGCCAACGCGATAGCACCCAGCGGGCCCGCATCGCTGCCGAGCCCGGGCAGCCGGATGATGTCTTCGGCAGTATGCTCATCGAAGAACGGAAGATAGCCGCTCAGCCGATCGAGCGCCGTCCGGCGTACGAGCGGCAGCAGATTGCTCCGCCCCAACCCCACTCCACCACCGATGAGGATGCGTTGGGCAGACGTTGTCAGCAGCATCGCGCAGGCCAGCTCGGCGATGTCGCAGGCGATCATTTGCCAGCGAAAATCGTCATCGGGGACCTCGGCCGGGTCGCCGCCTAGCCGCCGTGACAAGGCGGGCGCGCTGATGAGCCCTTCTATGCAGTCGCCATGAAACGGGCACGCGCCGGGAAAGCTGTCGCCCGACGCCCGCCGCAGCCGCAGGTGACCGATTTCAGGATGGAGCGCACCGTGCACGGCCTTGCCATTGACGACCAGCCCGCCCCCTACGCCGGTGCCGATCGTTATGTAGCACAGCGAAGACTGCCCGCAGCCCGCGCCCCAGAGGTATTCCGCGAGGGCGGCGGCGTTGACGTCGGTGTCGATTTCGCAAGGACAGTCCAGTCCCTGGGTGAGCGCATCGGCGATGGGGGCCCCTTCCCAGCCCTGCTTGGGCGTGCGCAGCATTGTCCCGTAGCCCGACCGGTGAGGGTCCAGCTGAAGCGGCCCGAACGACGCGATGCCGAGCGCCGCGAACGGCGTCTCCTGCCGCCAGGCCCGCAGATATCCGGATAGCGCCTGGAGTGTTTCCCGTGGCGTCGTCGTCGGAACGACGATGCGGTCAACAATCTCGTTACCGCGTCCGAGGACGGCGACCGATTTCGTTCCGCCCAGTTCGACGCCGGCCAGGTATGCCATGGCAGCCACCGGCCGCTAGACTTCGAGCGCCGCATCGGCGCCGTTCAGGCGCAGGCGCAAGCGAGGCGCGAAGCTGGCGCCAAAGCGGCGCGGCGCGGCATCCGCGCGCTGGCCCCAGTTGTCGACGAAGCTGATCACGGACAGGTCCGGAAGGACCAGCCAGCTATACGCCTGCGCCGGCGCCTCCGCCGGATTGGCGGACACCAGGCCGGTTCCATTGAGCGGCACCCATCCCCCCTCGAGCCGATCGGATACCATTCCGTATAGACCGGTGGGACCGATCGGCCCTTCGGGGTTGAAGACATGCGACTGTGTCGACCAGAACAGATAGTAAAGGCCGCCGTGCATGACGACATGCGGCCGCTCTAGCTCGTTGTTGAGCGTGTCCGCGCCGAGGATCGGCGGCCGGAGTGCCCAGTCCCCCGGCTCGGCACTTGCCGAAACCGCGACTCCAATGGCGCCATTGAAGGCGGACACCGAACCGGCCAGGGAGGCCGCGAAAAAGACGTAATGCCGGCCGGAGCGCGGGTCATGGAAATAGGCCGGATCGCGGAACGCCTTGATCGTGCCGACCGAGCCAGTGCCGGCGTCGCTGGCCATGTACCAAGCGGGATCGCGGGAAACGAGCTCTTCGGGCACCCCCCAGTCATCGAACGAGTAGGCCCCCTTCCGGCCATGCAGCGTCCCCCGGGCGACGAACAGCCGCTGGGTGAAGCTCAAGGTTTCCTCGCCCCGAAATCCGCTGGCGGTGAAGTAGATCGTCAGCGTTCGCCGGTCAGGAGCCAGGACGGCGCAGCCGCACCATTCCCGGCTGCCGGGGGTGAGGCCATCCGGAAACACCGGACCGAGATGGGTCCAGCGATCACCGTCCAACTGGAAGAGATGAATCCGGGCAATCCCATGGCGTTCGTCCGGATCCTCCCGATGCGGGGCGCTCAACGCCATCCACAACGTGACCCCTTCGTCGAGCTCGACCGGACGGCCGGAGATGTCCTGAACGGGCCAGGCGTCCCACACATCGAGATCGGACGCTATGCGTGCGAAGTCCCTTTCGCCTATCGGCGGCGCGGTGTGTTCGGCGTCGATCACAATGTTGCCGACGTGCTCCGCCGTCCATTCCGCCATCCGTTCGGCCGGTGGAGCGTCCGCGTGGCTGGTGTCCTCGGTCGGAGCATAGTGCGGGTCAGCCAAGTTAGATCGCCTTGTATACATTGGGCGACTGCCAAAGCCTGCGCTTACGGACCGATCCCCCGAGTTGTCTTTGCCCATCTGATAGTGCGATGCAACCGTTCGCGCAATCGATTGCAGATCAGCGCTGCAAAATATGCGCGAAGCCGCGTTCGTCAGGTCGATCCACGAATAACGAGCTCGGGATTGAGGACCACGGAGCCGGTCGCCTTGCCCTCGATCCGCTTGAACAGGTTTTCCAGCAGATGGGATGCTCCATTGGCGATATCCTGCCGGATCGTCGTCAGTGGCGGAACGCTGCTCTTGGCGATAGCCAGATCGTCATACCCGATCACCCGGACATCGCCCGGGACCGACAGCCCGCGGGCACTGAGCACCTGTATCGCCGTCAGCGCGATCATGTCCGAGGCGGCGAAGAACCCATCGGGGATCTTCTCGGCATCGTTAAGAAACCTCGAAATCTCGTCGCCGCTTATCTCGGCCGCAAGATGGGTCGGGATTTCGACCAGTTCCGCCTTGCCTTCGGATTCGGCCACCGCCGCGCGCGCGCCCTCAAGGCGCAGAGACAACTCGATCGCCCGGGAATTGCCCAGGAAGGCGATGGAGCGGCATCCCCGCTCGATAAGGTGTTGCGTGGCCAGGCGCCCACCCAGGTAATTGTCGGTGCCGACTGAGCAATGCACCTGTCCCTGCACGAAGCCGCCCCATGCGACCATCGGCAGATAAGTCTTGGCGGCCGCGTCGAGCACTTTCGACTGGTCGGATTGCCCGATGATGATGAACCCGTCCACACGATCGGCGTCGATCATCTTTTGCAGCCAGTCGTTGCGATCAGGGATCACGCGGGACAGCACGAGGTCATAGCCGCGCTCGGTCAATTCGTCGGCGAGGCAGCCGATCAACGTCATGAAGAACGGATCGGAGATGTGTTGCCCGCGCTCATGGCCCAGCGGTATGACAACCCCGATCGCGCCGCGTTTGCGCGTGCGCAGGTTGCGCGCGATGAGGCTCGGCGTGAAGCCATGGTCCTCGGCCAGCTTGCGGATGCGATCTGCCGTCTTGGCGCTGACGACTTGCTTGCCGGCAAGCGCGCGCGAGACGGTCGCCGGCGAGACGCCCGCCAGCTCGGCCAGATCGTAAATCGTGCGAACCTTCTCAGCCAAGAGACGCTTTACCCCTGCGATGGCGCAGCCCAGGCGGCCGCGGGGGAGCACTCATGCGCCGCACTCCGCGATCGATCAAGTGATTGACCGGCCACGCAGCAGCAGCGCTCGTCTCAGGATACCGAGCGCAGGCTGCCTTCGGCCAAGTCGCCCACGCCATAATCGCCCGTGTTGCGCTCGGCCAGCTTGGCCGCGACCGGCTGGCGCACGAAATTCCACAGGCAGAGCAACGCGAGCAATGTGGCGAAGGCGCCGCCGAGAGCCATGCTGTAGTCGGTGTTTCCGGCAAGGTCGCCAACGGCACCCATCGCGAGGGGGGCGACGATCGCCCCGATGCAGGTGAAGAACAGCAGGAAGCCCGCGATGGAGCCATGCCGGCTCTTGCTGAAACAGCTGATGCCGGTCGAGTTGATCGTGGGATAGAGCACGGACATGAACAAGCCGGTGGCCGGGAGAGCGAAGACCGCCGCCGCCCGGCCGCCTACCACGGCGATCCAGAACAGCAGCGCCATGGCGGAACTGCAGATCACCAGCACGGCCGTCCATTCGAACCGCGCGAGCAGCCAGGCGCCGATGAAGCGGCCGGCCGCACGCAGGACGAAGAAGATCGACACGACGAACGCGGCGATCGCGGCATTGGGGCCTTCGTAGCCGGCAAAATAGGTCGGCGCCCAGACGTAGATCGCCGCTTCCGCCGCGACATAGAGCATCAGCAGCGTGGCGAAGAACAGCGCATAGGGGTCGGCGAGCATGCGCATGGCATCCCTGGGATCGGCGGGCTGTTCAGCCCGACCGGCGCTGCGGGGGAATGGCGCCAGCACTGTTCCCAGGATCAGGATTCCGCAAAGCGTTGCGGCAATAAGGTAGAGCCACTTCCAACTCGTGCCGGTCTCGAGCAGCAAGGCGACCAGTGCCGGGCCTACGATGGCGCCGACACCGAAGAACCCCTCGATCAGGTTCATGTTCGAGGCGTGGTCGCGGGTCGACACCGAGATGTCCCCCAGAAGGGCGAGCGCGCCCGCCTTGAAGATGCCGATGCCGAGGCCCGACACGAACAGCAGGATCACGAACATGCCGAAGCTGTTGCCCACCGCGAACATCGCGGATGTCGCGCAGAACAGCACCAGGCCAAGCAGAATGGTGCTCTTGCGTCCGAACCGATCGGCGAGAAACCCAAGCAGTATCGCGGCAATGCCGATGCCCGCCATCGACGCGTAATGGAACGAGCCGGCGGCGGTCATCCCGAGCCTGTATTCGCGGATCACCTCCGGAATGATGGTGCCGACCGAATCGGTGGTCATCGCGAACGTGGCGAACATCAAGAAGATCAGCAGCTTCAGAAGCTGGGTCGATGCGCTTGCTCTGGCGTGTGCGGTCACCTTCAGGTCCTTCTCTCTTTTCCCGGGTCCGTCAGCGGAACAGGTCGAGGTCGATCGCGTCGGCCATGGCCCGATTGCCTGCGTCATTGGGATGGACATGATCGCCGGGATCGAACGCTGGATTGATCCGCAGGCCGTTCGACGGATCGCGGGTAACCGCCTCGAAATCGATCACTGCATCGAAGCGGCCGCTTGTGCGGATCCACTGATTGACCGCCTCCCACATCGCCCTGCCTTTGTCATTGTAGAACGGCAGGCCATAGGTTCCGAGGATCGTGCCGCCCGCGGCCTTGATGCCATGGAGGTGGGCGCGATCGATCAGCTGGCTGAGCCCGTCGATGATCTGCTCGGCGGTGACCTGCTCACTGTCGGGCATGCCCGGAATGATCGACATGTTGATGTCGTTGATGCTCTCGAGAAGGATGATCCATTTGACGCCCGGCCGGGCGAGGACATCTTCGTCGAAGCGCGCGACCGCCGCGTCTCCCGTGCCGGCCTTGAGGACCCGGTTGCCGGAAATTCCGACATTCACCACGCCCCATCCCTGCAATTCCGGATCCGCCTGCAGCCGCTCGGCGAGGAGCTCCGGCCAGGTCCGGTGTGCGCCGGGCGTGGTCGAAAACCCGTCGGTGATCGAATCGCCGAACGCGACGATGGTCGCGGCATCGGCGTTCGATGCGGGGACGCTGAGGCCCGTCAGCCAGAAGTACGACCGAACGCGCTGCGGATTGCGAAGCTCGGGTGCCGCGCTCGCATCCCCCGCGGCGATATAAGCCGGGTTGAGACCGAGCGGGTGCACGGTATTGAGCGGCGTGGGATCGGGCAGATAGACCGACACCGCGACTTCGGTCAGCGGCGGGACGGCCAGGTCGATCGGATCACTGACCGCCTTGGCACCGGGGAAAAGCGTGAGAACGGGTTTTCCGGAAAATGTCACCGTACGGTCGGTTGCGGCGACGATCGCTCCGTCCTTGCCGGCAAGGGCCGCATGGACCGCACCGAAGGTAACGGGAGCACCCCCGAGCGCATTGCTGAACTCGAGGCGAAATTGTGACCCGCCAGCCGAAGTGCGAACAAGCATGCGCACGGTCTGATCAGACAAGCTCTCCGGAAACGGCACGAGCGGCGACGCGGGCGGCGGCGGAGACTGGCGGACTGAAGGCTCGCCTTGCGCAGGCGGGCGCATCGGCGGCGGAGGTTCGGGACCGAGCGCCTGCGCCGTGCCCCAGCTCTCGATCCATCGGTCGATGCCGGGCGCGGCTGAAAGCGCGATCGAGGGCGCCAAGGCCAACGACAGGATCAACAAGCGGAGTGCCAATCTGATCAAGACCATTGCTCTCTTCCCTGCACGGCGCGCGCCTGGCGGATGGGCCGTGCGACGCCGAAGTTGATAACATTGAAGGGAGCGTCCTCGACGTCATAGTCGATCGGAGAGTGACCATCGGCGTTGCTGCCGATCCCGCGCAAGTTGTACGAGCATGAGGCGACCTTCCGCCGGCAGGCGCCCGAAATGGCAATAAGCGTCGCGGACTGCCTTGAAGCCATCACCCCTATCACTCCCCCCGGGTATATTTTCAATCGATTGCATATGGTGTGGCAGAGTGCCTGCCAAGCAATTTGTATGGAAGCGCGCAGAGACTGGTCCGTCACCTCCGCGGGCGCGCTTGCATCGTCGATAGGGGATCGTTAGCCCTCAAGGGCAATCGATTGTGATTGTTCCGTACCAAGCATGCGCACGTCGCCGCGAGAGAGGAAGATATGGCCTTTGATTACGCAGCCGGGGCGCACAAAGCCGCTTTTCTCGCGCTGCTTCTGGCAACGGCCAGCACGCCCGGGAATGCCCAGTCATCGGCGGACGAGCGCATATCTAGCGATGGGACGGTGGCGCTCGACGGGGCGCGTATCGGTCTTCCCGCCACGCTCAGCCCGGAAGCGAAGGAGTATCTGCGTGATCTCATCGTCAACAAGCCGTTCGGCACCGCCGTTGCCGACATTGCGCAGGAGCGCGCTCGCCAGGACCAGATCATGCTCGGCTTCCTCGAGCCCATGCGCCGTCGGTATGCTGTCGACGTCACGCAGGATCGCATCGCCGGCGTGACGGTCGACGTGGTCACGCCGGCGGAGGGTATCGCGCCCGAGAATAGACATCGGGTGCTGATCAACATCCACGGGGGCGGCTTCACTACAGGCGCGCATAGCGCGTCGCTCGTCGAGTCCGTGCCGCTCGCCGCGCTGATGAGGATCAAGGTGATCTCGATCGATTACCGCATGGCGCCCGAGTTTCAGTTTCCCGCCGCCAGCGAGGATGTCGCAAGGGTCTATCGCGAGTTGCTCAAGACCTACAGCGCCAGGCGGATCGGCTTGTTCGGATGCTCGGCCGGAGGTTTCCTCACCTCTCAATCGGTCGCCTGGTTCCAGGCGCACGACCTTCCCAATCCGGCGGCGGTCGGCGTGTTCTGCGCCGGTCTCAACGGCTATTTCGGCGGCGATTCGACCGCGCTGGCGGGCCCGTTACTGGGAATGCTGCCCCCTCGGGGTGACTCCAAACAGCCGCCGGCGGAGCCGCAAGCAGGCCCGTCCTATCTCGATAACGCGAGCACCGACAATCCGCTGGCCTATCCGGAGAGCTCGCCCGCCCTGCTGAAGAAATTCCCCCCGACATTATTCATTACCGGCACCCGCTCTTTCGAATTCGCCAGTGCGCTCGCGTCGCACAACAAGCTGGCGGCGGCGGGCGTTGAATCGCAGTTCCATGGGTGGGACGCGATGTTCCATGGCTTCATCTACAATTCCGAACTTCCGGAATCGCGCGAAGCCTATGACGTCATGGCAAAGTTCTTCGCGTCCCATCTTGCAAGATAGGAAGCCGGCTTCGGGCGTGGACGCCGGCCGCCTTTATCCTGGACCGCGCAGAGGCGGGCCCGCTCACGAAGCCCCTGGAGAGGGAGGCGGCAGCGTGGCGAGACCGTCTCCGGCGGACGGGTGCATGCCCGGTCAGAACCTGACCGAAGCGCGCACTCCGAATTCACGCGGCGCGCCGTAAAACTCGGAGTTGGCCGACTGGCCGCTGATGTACTTCTTGTCAGCCAAGTTCGTCGCGTAGCCTTCGATGTCCCAATCGTGATACCGCAGCGTGACCAGCGCCGAAAGCAGGCCCCTGCCCGGCAGGTAATCGAGCTGCGGATCATAGAACAGATTGGTCCAGCGCGAGCCGACGTAGGCGTAATTGATCCGCGGCGTCAGGGTGACACCGTCGCCGAGCAGGAATTCGTACTGAGCACCGACGTTGTACGTCCACTTCGGCGAAAACAGGTTTGGCCCGCCGCCGCCGATACCCAGGTACGGTCCATAATCGAAACACGTGGGCCCAGGGGTCTGGCCCGGTCCGCACTGCGGCAGGCGCACGGGCGCCGGCGGCAGATTGCGCGTATCCACCAGCGTGACCTTGTCGAGCTGTGAATCGACGTAGGCAAGGCCCCCGTCGACACCGAAGCCGCCGAGCTTCGCCTGGACCTGCAACTCGAAGCCCTTGATCGAGGCGTTGGAGATGTTGGTCACACCCGCCTGCCCGGTGGTGATATCGAGCGCGTCGAACTGGAAGTCGCTGTAATCCATGTAGAACGCCCCGAATTGGGTGCGCACATGGTTGTCGAGGAACGCCGATTTCCAACCGAACTCGTAATCCCACACCGTTTCCGGGCCGAACTCCGAGGTCGCGTTGTTCGCACCGCCCGGCTTGTAGCCACGCGCGGCGAACACGTAGATCAGATTGTCGTCGTCCAGATTCCAGTTGAGCGCGGCCTTGCCGGTCAGTCGTCCATCCTCATGGCTGCCGGCGAGATCGGCGACGACCAGGCCGCCAGGCGGGAAGATCGGGCTCTCGGTGCCGATCGTTACGCTGCCGCTGCTGTCCACCTTGTAGTGCGAATAGCGGCCGCCGAGCTGGAACTCGAGGTTGGACATGATCTTGTAGCCGAACTGCGCGAACACGCCGAGCGTGAGCTTGTCCTGGTAATTCAAGATCGCCGTCGCATCGGACAACGGGTCGGCCGCGCGCGCCTCGATGATCACGTCGACCTTGTTCTTCTGGTAGTAACCGCCGAGGATCCAGTTGAACGCGCCGTCGGTCGGCGAGATGACGTTGATCTCCTGGGTCCATTCGCGCTCACGCACGAACTGGTCCATCGTCTGGTCCGGGCTCTCGCCGCCGGTTCCCGCGATCATCGCCGCATCGGTGTCATAAAGGTTGTTGATGCGCTTGTTGGTGTAGCCGGTGAGCGAACGCAGCACGACGCCGCCGTCCAGCTCGTAACGCAGCTCAAGGCTCGAGTTGAACGCGCGTTCGTGATTGAGCGTCGGCGCGTTGTAGGTCAGCGTGCGAAAGTCGTTTTGGCGGTTGTTGTCGTACGCCGTGCCCTCGATCGGCCGATAGGCATAGCCGCCGGTGTTCTTGTCGATCCACTCGACCTTCGCGAGCGCGCGGAAATTGGCCGGCTGGAACAGGACCCCGATACGGCCGGCCTGCTCGTCCAGGCTGTCGGGCTTGTTATGGTAGGGCCCGATGTCGGTGTAGTAGCTATCGCGCCAGCGGGTGAAGCCGGCCGCGCGCACCGCGAACGTGTCGCCCAGAGGCATGTTGAGCGCCCCTTCGACGCCATAGGCATCGTAGCTGCCGTAATGCGCCTTGGCGTAGCCTTCGATGCCCCTGGTGTTCGGGTTGGCGGTGTTGATGAAGATCGCGCCACCGGTCGAGTTCGACCCGACCAGCGTGCCCTGCGGCCCGCGCAGTACCTCGATCGAGCCGATGTCGTAAAAGCTCGACGAAGTGACGATCGGCGGCTGGAAGATGCCGTCGATATACGTCGCGACGCCATTGGCGACCGCGGGCGAGCCGCTGGCGATGCCGATGCCGCGCAGATTGACCGACTGCGTCAGCCCCTGGTCGGTTATCGAGACCGCGGGGGCCGCATATTGCAGGTCCTCGAGGCTCTGGATGGCCTTGCCCTCGAGCTGGTCACCCGAGAGTGCCGTCGCCGCGATCGGCACGTCCTGAAGGTTTTCCTCACGACGCTGCGCCGTGACGATGATATCGCCAAGCGTTTCCGCCTCGCCTTGCGCGCTCGTGTCAGACGCGGCTTGGCCGAATGCCGGCGCTTCAATGCTGCAAAGCACCAGCGCCGCCAACGAACAATGGATCAGGTAAGAGCCCCTCATAACCACCTCCCATGTCACCGTTTTACCGCGGTCTTCCCCGAGGTTTCGCGAACGGTAAGGTAAATTTCAATCGATTGCAATTATTGGTCGGCAGCCTGTGATCGGCTGCCGAAAGTGTATTATCTTGGCAACAGCCATGCCGGCGGGCGAGGAGGGGCGCCTGCGTTCGAGATGAAATCCCGCCGCGCACCGGCCTCGTTGGAGGCCCGACAATCGCGGGGATCCCTGACCCGCACCGTGGGCCGCCATGCCCGCCGAGTGCGTCCTCTATGAAGGTTCCCAGGCTTGCTTACCTGGTTCGATCCAGGAACGAGGCAACGGGTGATAAGCATCGGCGACCGCCGCAAGCCCGCCGCCAGGGTCAACGCAGCGAACAGCGGCAGCCGCCCGAGGCTTATTTGCCGGTCGTTCCACCTCCCCCGTCGACCTCCTGGAGAAGATCAAGCAGACCTTCGACGATCGCCGTTTCCGCACATCCCGGCTTCAGGCGTGATGAGACGACTTCGAAAGTATTTTGCCCGAAGGCTGCGTCGTTCGGGATATATCCGCTGCTCGCCGCGCCATTGGTAAGCGTCGTAAACAGGGTATGCTTGTAAGGCGCCTCGCGCTTGAAGCGCTGCGCAATCATCGTGAACACCTCCCCGTCCACGCCGCCGATGACAGTGTCACCAACCTTCAGCAAGCTGAGCCTGAGGCCGACGGGATCGGCATCCTCATAGGTCCCAGGATAGCCTGCGCGCCCTTGATCGAGACGCTTGCGGCCAGGACATGTCACCGTCTTCTGGGCGCCGATGATCTGGCCGCGGGTTACCGGACGCTCGAGGTTCGCCCGCATCACGTGCAGCACCTCCTCGCCGAGAAGCTGGCCCATCGAGAGCGCCATCTGCTTTTGCTGGTTCATCAGGCGCGCGACCTGCGGATCGTTACGGTCGAGCCCCTGCCCGCCCGGCGGCATCGCGTTGCTGATGTCTTCTCCGCGCTTTGCGTAGTCCTTGATGCGGATGTCACGCAGTTCGTAGGTCTGATTGAAGTAGATCGGGTTCTGGTCGCCCGCCGCTCCGTTGGAATAGACCGCGACCGTGCCGTCACCCAGCGAATCCTCGATGTAGGTCGAGGCCGCGCCGGGGAAATCCGCGCTCACCAGATCAAGGTTGCCGGTTAGAACCGCATGCATGCCGTAATTGTAATAGACCGCTATCGGCTTGCCGTCCCGCGTCTCGAACCTGACCACCGCCACGGTCTTGTCGGACGGGCCGTCGTAATTGGGGCCTTCCCACCAGCGGTGCGTCGTCCGGTCGATGATATTGCGATTGACGTTGAGGTAGGACACGCCGGTGCCGTAAGCCATCCGGGCGGGCTGCAACGCGGCGACGGCCGTGCGCAACGCATCGAAGATGCGCTCCTCGTATCCCGCGATGGGCGTCCAGGGCACGCTGTGGGTGTGGGTGGCAGTCAGCAGGAGCTGAGTGGTGGGAATCTTCAGTTCACGCTCTGCCCGGCGGCTGACCCGCTGCCAGATATCCGTCGGAATGACTCCCGCGTCGATCGTGACGAGCGCAGCGCGATTTTGGCCGCTTTCGATGGCGATCGCCCGCACGTAGAGGGGATCGAGAATGCCGAGATACCCTTGCGTCAGCTCTTTAGGAGCCGGCGTTACGTCGACCTTGGCCGCTCCGACCCTGAGATTATCGCTCTGGGCATGGAGGGCACTGGGTGTCAGCGCCATCGCCAGAGCGAGCGTCACCAGACGACGACATCGAGCGGCCAAATGGGAAGCCCCACCACCACGATGCGCGGCAGGTTGCCTCTTGCCCCGACCGTTTCGGGCCTGAGTGGCCAGCCCCCAGAACCTCCCCCATCGTCCGAGAGCCGGCAGCACTTTATCCGTCATCGCATCCACCCCTTGTTCGATTTGCAATCGATTGCTTACCGGCATAAGCTGTTCGCGGCTACCCCCTGTATTTCGATGGCATCGTTGCCGGCGACCCTTCGATCCGTTTTCCCGGTCTGGCGCTCAATCAAATATGGAGTGAGCGGGCGGCTGCTCGCATCGCTCCCCGCGATGGGCAAGGTGGCCGAGGTGGACGCCTCCACCGGCGCCGACGATCCGGGGGACGCGCGTCTTGATCTGACGCAACTCCTCTTGCTTCCCCGGATTCTTTGATATAATTCCTAGAAGTGGGAATATAAGAATATTGGGGAGGGGATCGAAGGCGCCCGACCACAGGAAGCTTCCTTATCTGGCGTAACGGCGGTGTGGCCATGCGGGTGCGCGCCAGCGTTGAGCTGGCCGATCTTCCAGGGCGCTCAAAACTTCCAATGACGAAAGCGTGGCGGTTGCCGGCCCATTCGATTGGCTGACACGGAGCACCCACGCGGCGCGCCCACTTCAAAAAAGCAAGTCGACATTGTGAATAATGGGGAGAGAGACATGAACCAGAGGCGGATTGCACGGAGACTGTTGAAGCCGAGTTTGATCGTGATGGCGGCGTGCATCGCGCATTCCGCACAGGCGCAAACGACGGCGGCCAGCTCCGCGAGCGGACAGCTCGAGGGGGAATCGAGCGCGGAAACCGTTCGCGAGGGCGAGAGGCAGGAAATCGTCGTCACCGGCTCGCGTCTCGCGCGGTCGACGTTCGATACCAGCACGCCCGTCACGGTGCTGAGCGCCGAGGAGCTGGAGCGGCTGCAAGTCACCAATGTCGGCGCGATCATCTCGCAGATTCCGGCGTTCCGCCCGTCGAACAATCCCACCACCAATGGCTTTGGCAGCTTCAACGTCGGGGCCCAGATCGTAAACCTGCGCGGCCTGGGAGTGCTGCGCAATCTCGTGCTGGTGGACGGCCGGCGCTTTGCGCCCACGACCCGCGAAGGCTCCGTCGACCTCAACTTCATTCCCTCGATCCTGGTGGAGCGCACGGAAGTGGTCACCGGGGGCGCGTCCGCGGCCTATGGCTCTGATGCCCTGGCGGGGGTCGTCAACGTGATCCTGGACAAGCGGCTAGACGGCCTCAAGCTGCAACTCGACTACGGGATTTCGGAAGAAGGCGATGGCGAAAACATCCACGCCGCCGGCGCCTTCGGCACGGCGTTCGCGGGGGGTGCCGGCCATCTGGTCGTCGGCGTCGAATACAGCGACCAAAAGAAGATCGACAGCTGCTTCACGCGCGATTGGTGCAAGCCTGCGGCGGTCGTGACCAATCCCGGCTATGCGCAGGGCAACGGCCAGCCCAGCCTGGTCCGATCGGACGATAACGGCGGCTATCTCTTTTCGCCGGCGGGTGTGGTGTCGAGCTATCTCAATGCGCCCACCTCGCTGCCCTGGGGCTTCGGAGTGGCCAACATGCGCGGGACCGGCGCGATCACTTTCGCGCCCGACGGCTCGGTTCTTCCGTTCGATATCGGCTCGATCGGGTCGGGCCTGTTTCAGATCGGCGGCGATCCGTACTCTTCGTTCAACGACTCCCTGATCATGGTTCCGGTGGAGCGCGTTACGGGCTTCGCGCACGCGGATTACGATTTCAGCGACAGCCTCCGCGGTTTTGTCGAAGGAAGCTATGGCAGGGTCGACGGCGCAACCTTCCAGACGGCGTATTTCAGCCCCGCGATCGCGATACGGCCCGACAATCCGTTCATCCCGGAGGCCGTGCGCGACCAGCTTGCGATCTTCCCGCCGCCGCCCGTCCCCGGGGTGCCGGCCCTTCTGCTGGGCAAGGTGTTTGACGATGTGGCGCGCGGCTATGCCCGCTCCAAGGCGGACACCTATCGCGTAACGACCGGATTGAACGGCGATCTGAGCGATCGGTTCTCGTGGGATGCCTATTATCAATACGGCCGGACCGACCGCTTGCAGACCGTGGCGAACAACATCATCACCGCCAACCTCGGCTTTGCGATCGACGCGGTGAACGATCCGAACACGAACAAGCCGACTTGCCGCGCGCTGCTGAGCCCCGTCGCCGAAACCCGGGCCGCGGCTGCTGGATGCGAGCCGATCAATCTGTTCGGCGCCGGCAACGTTACCCAGGCGGGCAAGGATTACATCTACGGCACGCTTCGCGAAGATCTCAGGCTCCAGCAGCATGTGGTTGCCGCCAACGTGCGCGGCGCAACCGGTGACATCCTGGCCGGCCCGCTCAGCTTCGCGTTCGGCGGCGAATATCGCGTCGACAAGATCAACGTCACGCATGACCCGCTGTCCAACACCTTCGCCTATTTCCAGAACTTCGGCGCCGACTATTACGGGAAGTCGGAAACCATCGAAGGATACGTCGAGGCCGAATTGCCGATCGTGCAGGACGTGCCCCTGTTCCATTCGCTCACGCTCAACGGCGCGGTCCGGCAGACCCATTACAAGACGGACGGTTTCGGCAGCTACCTGCGAGCCAACGCCAAGAGCAGCTTCGATGCCACGACCTGGAAGGCGAGCCTGGACTGGGCGCCAACCGAATGGTTGCGGCTGCGCGCCACCCAGTCGCGCGACGTGCGCGCGCCGAACTTCGCGGAGCTGTTCCTGGCCTCCGCCAGCAGCTTCTCCACGGTACTGAACCCGTTCGTGGTCCAGGATGGCAATGCGACGACCGATACCCCCACCCTCTTTGGTGGCGGCTCACCTTTCCTGCGCCCCGAAAAGGCGGATACGACGACGCTGGGCCTCGTCTTCACCGGGCGCAGCGGCTTCCTCGACGGCTTCCGTTTCTCGGCGGACGCCTATCGGATCAAGATCAAGGATTTCATCGGCAGCCCGGGGAACGCGCAATACCTGGTGAACCGCTGCTTCGACGGCATCGAAAGGGCATGCGGCCTGGTCGATCGGGATCCGGAAACGGGCCAGCTCCTCACCGTTCGCACCGTTACGGCCAACCTCGATTCGATTACGGCAAAGGGGATCGACTTCGAAGCGAACTATCGGATCGACCTTGCGAACGAGAGCCAGATCATCATCGGCGGCATCGCCACTTATGTGGATGAATTGAAGACAGTCAGCTTCGGTGAGGTGGTGGATCGTGCCGGGCAGACCGGCAATGCCGCCGCCCTGGCGGCGCCCGACTATCTCATCAACGGGACGCTGACTTACGCCAGCCCTCGCTGGTCGCTTACGCTGCAGGGGCGCTACATCCCCAGCGGCAAGCTCGACGCGCTTTACCTAGAGCCGGGCGACGCAGGCTATTCGCCGACCGAGGTGAACAGCATAAACGACAACAGCGTTTCCAGCCGGTTTTATATGAACATGTTCGGATCCTTCTTCCTCGCGCCCGATCGGCAATTCGAGATATTTGGATCCGTCAATAACCTATTCAATAAAGCACCCCCGGCGGCGCCGGAACTGCAATTCTATACCAATCCCGTCTATTTCGACAGCGTCGGCCGTTATTATCGCGTCGGCTTCCGTGTAAAAATATAGGAAGCGTCGATTACAGCGATCACCTGGAAAAGAATGGAAGTGGCATGAATTCGATGTGGCGGACAGTTATCGTTGCTGTCGCGCTTCCGGCAGTGTCGTCGGTCGCGGTGGCGCAAAGCCGCGATCCGGCGGGCAGCCAGGAGGGCGATCGGCGGGCGCGATACGCGAAGCTTGGGGAGTTGCCCGACTGGAGCGGCGTCTGGTCGCCGGACTGGCTGGTCAACAGCCAGAACCGTCAACTGGCGCCGGAGTACACGAAGGAAGGCGCGGCGCTGGTCGAAGCCTACAAGCAAGGGCAGGAACGGGGCGAAAACCTGCAGGTGGAACAGGCCAACTGCGTGCCGCCGGGCCTGCCGCGCATCATGACCCAGCCCTATCCAATCGAGTTCGTGTTCACACCTGGCGCGGTCTACCTCCTCGTCGAAATCTACAGTCAGGTCCGCCGGATCTACACCGACGGGCGTTCCCTTCCCGACGATCCGGACCCCTACTTCAACGGCCACTCGATCGGGCACTGGGAGGGGCAGGCGCTGATCGTCGAGACCAACGGGATCAATCCCCGCAACGAATTGGTGCCGGGCATCCATGCGACCGAACAGACCCGAATCCACGAGAAGATCTGGGAGGAGGCGCCCGGCAAGCTGACCATCGAGACCACGATCAGCGATCCGACTTTCTTCGCCAAACCGTTCGTCACGCGCGCTGCGCTGGCCCGCGAAACCGATTGGGAAATGCGCGAATATATTTGCGCGGAAAACAACAAGGACGCCGCCGATCCATTCGGGCGCCCGAGCATGAGCCTTGAAGAAGGAGACCAGGAATGACCCGTGCCGTTGCTTCATGGGCAGGCGCCATCGCTCTCATCGGCGTTGCTGTATCCGCCTCGGCTCACCACTCCACCGCCATGTTCGAGTGGGGGAAGGAAGTCGCGTTGAAGAACGCGACGGTGGAACGCTGGGAATGGACCAATCCGCACACGTTCCTGTACGTCAGCGTACCCAAGGCCGGCGGCGGCACCGAGCGCTGGGCGTTCGAGGGCATGAGCCCGAGCCATCTTTCCCGCGCCGGCTGGGACAAGCGTTCGCTGAAGCCGGGAGACAAGATCGACCTGACGTACTTTGCGCTTCGTGACGGGCGGAAGGGCGGCTTCAATATCTCCGTCACCTTCCCCGATGGCCGCACTATACGCCAGCTTCCAGTCGGCGTTTCTTCGGGAGATGCAGCGCGCTGAGAGCGCTGCGGAGACAGTTATAAGGCGGCAACAGGCGTCAAAAGGGCGCCGAACCAGCGGCGATCACGCGCGCCACATATGCAAGGTGGCAAGCGCGCGGGCCGACGCGTGGGTTGCCGCCCTTAGCCCGAAGGCCCCTCGGCTACTTAACCTGGGCCATCTCGCTCGGTCGGGCAGCTGCGCCTTCTTTCGGGAGCCCCTCGTTCACCGTTGCTCTGCGCATGTCGCGCCTGTGTTCATAGGTATTGAGCGGCGTCGCCGCGTGCAAAGCGCATCGATTGTCCCAGATGACGATGTCGCCTTCGGTCCATTCGTGGCGATGCATATATTTAGGCTGCGTGGCGTGATCGTACAGCTCGCCCAGAAGAGCGTCGGATTCCTTCTCATCCGTGCCCTCGATCCGCACGCAGTGGCCACCGATGAACAAGGCATTCCGGCCATAGGGCATCCTGCGCACCAGCGGATGGGTAACCGGAGGCAGGACCATGGTGGCGCGCATGGCTTCGTCAGCCGCCAGGCCCGCGCGCCGGCGCCCTTCCCAGAAGTCATGGATGCCGCGTAGCCCCTCGATCTGCTCCTTCATCGAAAGAGACAGGTCGTCATAAGCGGCGCGTAGATCGCAGAACATCGTCGCGCCGCCGAATTGGGGGGGCGGGCACTCTACCCCGCGCAGCATCGACCATTTGCTGGGTTCGGCATTGAATGAGCTGTCGGTATGAAAAATCTCGGTAGCGGTGGCGACGTTTCGATCCCGCGGCTGAGGCGGCTTGATCCGGCCATCGGCATCGAGATTTCCAGCGTAGAACAGCTCAGGCGCCATGCGCTTGCTGCGCCGATTGGGATAGCCGGGAGGCAGTTCGAGCTCGCCGAAGAGCCTGGCGAAGCGAAGATGCTCTTCATCGGTTATCTGACCCTGGCGAACCACGCAGACCGCGTAGGTCGCCATCGCTTGCTCCACGAAATCGCGCAAGGCCGGCGCTGGTTCGCTCTTCAGATCGGCCCCAGTGATCTCCCCGAAGAACAAAGGGTGAAGCTGCCTGGTTCGCGTAGCCATGGGATTATCCTTCGAAGCCAAACCGGGGCCGCTTCGCGCGCGCGGGGCTATTCAAAATCACCGGCCGATAACGCGGCCAATCGCCTTCCCCCGATAGCAGGAGGGTCGATCAGCGGCAATTAATTCCTGTGAATGGGAATATCTAAGATCGCGGTGGCGGATCACCGGGAAGTCTAGTCGCCCGTCCCTCCCCGCACGCGAATCCCGTTAAGCACGAGATCGCTGACGAAGTCCTCATACTCCGCGGCCAGGGCCTTCATGTCGGTATCTTCAGGGAAAAGCTGGCGGACCATCGGTTCGGCCGAGGCAAAGAAATCGAACAGGCCGAGCAGCGCGACATGGAAGAAGGCGGGATTCACCGCGCGAATGGTCTTCCCGTCGTCGCGCGCCATCAGGCCCGCAAGATCGTTAACCGCGCCGCGGTTGAGCGTGCCGAGACGTTCGCTGATCCCCGCCGATTTGGCATCCGCCAGTTCATCCACCATCAAGCGGTGGATGTGCTGCGTCGAACTGGTGAAATGGGCAGCGCGGCGAATGTTATGTTCGATCGCAGCCACCGGCTCCCGCTCTCCAGCCGCCGATCGCGGCGAGTCCCGGAGCATGCTTTCAGCCACGGCCATCAGAAGCTTGCCGCGATCCCCAAAATAATAGCGCACGAGCGCGGGATCGACGCCGGCTTCGCGCGCGATCAGCGAAATGGTTACCCGCGCCGGCGGCATCTCCCGGATGAGCCGCTTGGCCGTTTCAAGCAACGCGTCTTTCCCCACCCTCTCGTCGACAGGGCGGCCCTTGCGGCGCTTGGCTGGCTTAGTGACTCCCATCTTCGCAATCGCCTGCTCCCATTCTTGTATTCTCGCAAACAGGAATTGCAGCCCTTTCTTTGCGGCGGGGTCCGGCGACACCACTAGGGCCGCAGGGCCTGCCGGAAGATCAGCCGAAATGAGGGCGGTAGCGGCAACGACGGCTGCACCCGACTTGCAAACGCTTCTGATCATTCCTATGAATGAAACAAGACGATTTTGTTCATAGGAATGATCATGGCTACCGTGCAACTTGCCCATGCCCCGGACCAAAGCCGGGTGCTCTCGGAGGCGGTAGCCCGCGTGGCGGCCTGCTGGAGACTGACCAACGAGCAACTCGGCGCCGTTCTCGGGCTGTCGCCGGCCACGGCCTCCAGGCTCCGTTCCGGCGGGTTCCAGCTTGATCGATCGTCCAAGGCCTTCGAACTGGGCCAGTATCTCGTGCGCCTGTTTCGCAGTGTCGATGCCCTGATGGGCAGCGATGACGAGGCCTCGATATCCTGGCTCAAGACCGCCAACCTCGATCTTCAGGGGCGCCCCATCGACCTTATCCGGACCGTGCGCGGCCTGAGCGAAGTGACGGATTATGTCGACGACTACCGGGCCCAGATCTGACGTCGCGCCGAAGCCGGAGAATTTCCGGAGCTACCAGGCGAAAATCTGGCGGCTGGTAGAGGCGCAGCACCGCATATCGACCAATCGGCTCGCGGCGAATCCGCAAGACCAGGCCCTTCTCGAACAGCTGGTCGAGGAGGTGAAACCGACGCTGCCGCCCGCTGCACGGGGCCTGCACTATCTGCTGGCGACGCCCTTTCGCTATGGGCACATGAAGGCGTCGCGTTTCCGCAAGGCGGGGGAGCGCCCGGGCATATTCTACGCGTCGGAGCATGTCGCCACGGCGGTGGCCGAAACGGCCTATTGGCGCCTGCTGTTCTTTTCCCGGTCGCCCGGGTTCGATCCGCCGACCAATACCGTCGAACATTCCGCGATAACGATCCCGGTCAAGGCCACGCGGCTGATCGACCTCACGAAAGCGCCGTTCGTGCAGCATGCGGCCCTGTGGCGCGATCCGGGCGACTATGCGGCCTGCCAGGCTTTCGCGGGCCGCGCGCGACGGATCGAGGCGCAAGCCATACGCTATGCATCGATCCGCGATCCGGCGCATCGGGCGAACATTGCCTTATTCGATCCCAGCGCCTTTGCCGCCAGCGCGCCGAGGATCGAGCAGACCTGGCATTTCCGCCACGAGAACGGACAGATGACGGCCTTTGCGGCCCTTCCGTCGGAAGAGCGCCATTCCTTCACCTTTGCGCAGTTCGGGCTGACGAAACCGGATTGATCGCGTTCGCTCGCTTGATCTGGAACTCCTGCAGCTGATGTCGCATTAAGTTTGGACTGCCACCCCGGAGATTCGACCGACGAGCATCACGCTGACCTTGATCGAGCTGGCTGGAATTGCCGCCCTGCTTTTGTGGGGCGTGCACATGGTGCAGACGGGCATCCAGCGCGCGTTCGGACCGGGGTTGCGCATCTTCCTCTCCCGTCGGCTGGGCAATCGTTTCACGGCTTTCTTCGCAGGGCTCGGGATCACGGCGGCCCTTCAGAGCAGCACCGCCACCGGCCTTATGGTCACCGGCTTTGCACGAGAGGGGCTGGTCGGCCTGGTGCCGGCGCTCGCCGTCATGCTGGGCGCCAATGTCGGCACGACGGTGATCGTCCAGCTGCTCGCCTTCGATGTGGCGCGGCTGGCGCCGATCCCCATCCTGATCGGCTATCTTCTGTTCCGCCGGGCGCGGGCCGGGATGCGGGATTTCGGGCGCGTGCTCATCGGCCTTGGCCTGATCTTATTGGCGCTCCACCAATTCCTCGTCGTGCTCGAGCCGTTGACCGCCCAGCCCGAGGTTCACGCGGTGCTTGCGGCGTTTTCCAAGCATATCGTGTTCATCGTGCTCATCGGCGCGCTGCTCACCTGGGCCGCGCATTCCAGCGTTGCCGTGGTGCTTCTGGCGATGGCCTTCGCCGGGCAAGGCGTGCTCGATCTCCCGGCCGGAATCGCCTTCGCGCTCGGCGCCAATCTGGGGAGCGCGATCAATCCGGTGCTCGAGGGCGATGCCCGCGATCCCGCTGGCCGGCGACTGCCGCTGGGCAACCTGTTCAACCGACTGGTGGGCGCGCTGATCGTGCTGGCGGTGTTTCCCTGGGTGCCGCCGCTGGCCCAGGCGATCCACTCCGATCCGGCGCGCGCGATCGCGATTTTCCACACCGGCTTCAATCTCGCCCTGGCGCTGCTCTTCTTCCCCTTCCTGACGCCTTACGCGAAGCTGCTGGCCCGGTGGCTGCCGGCGCGCCGGGACGAGGCGTCCCCCGATGCGCCGCGTTACCTGGAAGCGGTGCACGGCGATGTGCCGATCGCCGTGACGCTCGCCGGCGCATCGCGCGAGGCGCTGCGCCTGGCCGACGCGCTGGAGGACATGCTGCGAGCGCTGGGGGAAGCACTCGGCGCGCCCGATCGGCGGCGGATAGAGGAAGCGCGCCATATCGACGACCGGCTCGATCGCATTAGCCGCGCGATCAAGGAAAACCTGGTGTCGATCGATCCCGCTCCGCTTGACGAGCCGATGCGCCGCCAGCTTGACCGCATACTCACCTTCGCCATCAACCTGGAGCAGGCGGGCGACCTCATCGATCGCGGCCTCCTGGGCATAGCCGGGCGGCGCCTGCGGCGGGGCCTGGTCTTTTCGAAGGAAGGAACCGCCGACCTGATCGCACTGGTCGATCGGTTGATCGCCATCCTGCGCGAATCGACGGCCGTGTTCCTCAGCGGCGATGTCGCCGCCGCACGCCGGCTCGGCGGCGAAAAGGAGGATCTGCGGCGGACCGACGAGCTGGCGACGGCCGCGCATTTCGAGCGGCTGCGCTCCGGCCGGATCGAGACGATCGAAACCAGCGCGCTCCATCTCGACGCTCTGCGCGATCTGCGTCAGGTCGCGGATCATTTGATCGAGGCTTCCGCCTATCCAATCCTCAAGCACAGCGGCGACTTGCTGCCCACGCGCCTGCGTACGGTTCCCTTTCAGCAGCGCTCAAAGAAGCCTTAGGCGCGCCGGCAAGCTCAGCTCTTCGGGGCGAGACCCACGGTTCCGATCGCCGCCAGCGCGCAAGCCTCGTCATTGTCGCTGGTATCGCCGGTCACGCCAATGGCGCCGAGAATGTCTCCGGCATCATTGCAGACGATGACCCCGCCGGCCGCGGGCACGATCCCGCCATCGACCATCGCATGGAGAGACGCCACGAAGTGCGGGCGTTCCAGCGCCATCTCACCGATGACGCGACTGGACACGCCGAGCGCCAGCGCCCCGCAGGCCTTGCCGGCCGCCAGCCTGGCCCTCATCGTCGAAGCGCCGTCCTGCCTTTGGCAGGCGATCATGTGACCGCCGGGATCGTGGATCGTGACCGTCAGCGGCTTGAGGCTGAGCTCCTCGGCCTTGGCGACGGCGGCCGCGATCAAGGCGTTTGCCTGCTCAAGGGTCAGGTGATCCATCAGGCTATCCTATGCCGCCGAGCCGGAAGGCGCGGCGCGACCGATCGGCTCCACATGTCTGTCAACGAGGAACGCCGTAACCGACACCAGGGCCGATCCGGCCAACATCGTTGCGAAGAACGGCAGAAGGCTGCCGTTGCCCAGATCGATGAGGTAACCGCCGCCAAAGCTGGCCAGGATGGCGCCCACGCGGCCCGTCAGCATGCCGAAGCCGATGCCCGAAGAACGGCAGGACTGGGGATAGCCGAGCGTCATCATCACATAGATCGTGGCGATGCCCAGGCTGACGACGCCCGCAATGCCCGCGACGAGCGAGGGGATCATGATGCGCAGCGCCGCGTCCGGCGCACCGGCGAGGCTTTCCATCAGCAGCGCGAGCGCGCCCGACATGATGACGAGTACGGCCGAAACCCCGAGCATGACCGAGCGCGACCCGAACCGGCGCGCCAGATAGCCGGCCGCAAGAGCGCCGGCGATGGAAGTTATGCCAACCGCGAAGCTCGTCTGCAGTGCGTCTTCGAGCGCGAAGCCGGCTGCGGTGAGGAAGGTCGTCCCCCACGAGATGATCGAATAGGCCACCAGGGTGGACGCGGCGAAGCCGATACCGACGCCCCAGTTCAGCCGGCGATTGATCGGGTGGAAGACCCCGATATCGCCCGCATCGCCATCCGCCGGCGCACCATCGCCCTCCCCTGCGGCGAAAGCGATCTCCTGGTCCGTGACCTTTCGGGCGTGCCGCCGGGCCGCGCCTTCTTTGCCCTTCGAGGCGAGGAACGGCGGGCTGTCGCGCAGCAAGCCCAGTATCAGGATCACGAGGAGAAGCGTGCTGGCGCCGAACACCACGAAAGTCCCGCGCCAGCCGTAAGCGGCCAGCAGATCGGGCGCGAGCGCCGCCGCCACCGAGCCGCCGGCGGGCGTGCCGACCGACAAGGTGGTAATCGCATAGGATCGCCAGCGCTCCGGCAGCCATTCGCTGGTTAGCGCAAGCGAATTGGGAAACGCGGCGCCGAAGCCGAGGCCGCCGAGCAGCCGCCAGACCGTCATCTCCCCCACGGTCCCTGCCCGGCTGGCAGCGATCGTGGCGAGCCCGAACATCAGCGCCGCGCCGGCCAGCGCATTGCGCCGTCCCAGCCGATCGCCAACCGCGCCGCCGGCCCAGGCGCCGAAGCCCATGCCGATGAGCGCGGCGCTCATGGCCCAACCGAAGCTGCCCCGATCGATGCCCCAGTCATCGATGATCACGGGCGCTACCAGGCCCAGGAGCTGCAGGTCGATGCCGTCGCCAATCAGGACCAGCATGCACACTGCGAAAGTCGCACACTGGAACGGACGCAGCCGCGCGTGCTCGATCGCCGCATCGAAAGTCAACCGCATTGCACCCCTCTCCCCCGTGGGCCTCATTGCCAACCGGATGATGTTAACTGGCGAGAGCCCGGCCTTCCCTCGGCGATCCGAGCGGATTCACGGCGTTCCCGTGTTGCGGGCGCACCAACGCCCATGGACGTTGGTGCGCCTTATGGCGCGAGCCCTATGGCTTGGCGCTGTCCCCCTCACCCTCGCCGATCGCCTGGTACTCCAGCGCGAACGTCGGATCGCAATCGTACGGGAAGACATAGTTCCCCGGCTCGCTTTCCCACTGGATGTAGCGCGCTCCGTTGTTGTCGAGCACTTGCGGGTCCTCGAACCACTGCGTCGCCTTCAGGCGCTTGCCGTCCTCGCTCAGCTTGTACCGTTCGACCATATGGAGATCGGCGCTGTGATTGAGGCCGTTGTTGGTGATCGTCGCGGGCAGAAGATGCGTGGTGTCGACGACCAGCTCATCACCCTCCCAGTGGCCGATGGAGTGGCCGACCTTCGAGTGCGGCGCGTCGGCGGGCGGATGAGGGCGCCCGTCCATGAAGATCACCCTGACCTGATCAAAATATTCGTATTTGAAGACGATCAGCTGCGGCGTCTGATAGATTTCGAAGGGGAACGGGCCCTGGATCGAATAGACGACCGAAGGCGCCGCGCAGACCCGCTGGAGGGTCATTTCATCTTCGGGCTTCCATTTCTCCGCCTCGGCAAGGGCCTGGGGCTTGAGCTTGAGCCCACCATATTCGCCTTGCGGAAATTCCACGAAGCCGCTGTCGTCGAGGACCACCGTGTCCGGCGGAAGCTTCGCGATCAGGCCTTCATCGAATGGGTGCTGGTCCCGTTCCAGCGACCAGAATCCGGAAAAATCCGGATGCGCCGAATTCGTCGCTTCCGCCTTGGCGGGCGCGGTCGTCTGCGCGGCGGCCGGGCCGGCAACCATCATCGTACAAAAAAGCAGGCACAATCCTGTGCGGGTCATCTTAATCTCTCCCAACTCGAGCGCCGCGGCGTCCCGACGCAGCCTAGCGCCCCGGGATCGCGGTGTCGTCAGCCCGTGATACCGAAAGGCGCCGATCCGATCCGATTGCCCTGCTCGTCGAAGGCCTGGCGCAGGCGCAGGTAAGGCTTTCCGTCGCGCGCCGCCCAGCCTTCGATGGTGACGACATCGCCCGGCTTGATGATGCTGCGCGACCAGCCGCCGCGCATGAGGACGACAGGCGCGTTCGTCTCGACCCGCCATTCGCGCACCGTGCCGCCTTCGGGCACATCGAGGACGATCGTACCGTGCGGATTGGCGAACTTGAAGGACGTCACCTTGCCCTTCACCTTGATGATTTTGTCGGGGTTGAAGAACGCCGCGAACGAATGGTGGGCGTAGGCGACGCCCGGCGCGGCGAGCGCGAACGCCGATGCCACTAAGATCAACTTACGGACCATCATCTCACTCCACGAATTGGGGCCGATCACCGCTTCAGGAAGGCTCGGCCGGGATACGGCCGAGGCCCCTGGGATCGCTAACTCTTAACTCAACAACTTGATTTCACGCGCTTAATTGGCGCTGAACGTGCTCTCACGACTTGTGAACCATTCAGAACATGCCGTTGGTATTCTTCGCTTCCGCCGGATCGGTGATGTCCTGGATCACGTCCCAATGCTCGACGACCTTGCCGTTCTCGAGCCGGAAGATATCGACAATCGCGCGGCCGAGCGTTCCGGGCTCGCGCACCGAATGCACGTGGAGGATCACGAAATCGCCGTCCGCGTAGGCGTGCTTGATCTCGTTGTGTTGCTTCGGGAACCTGGCCTTCAGGAAGTCGATGAAACCTCTCAGCCCCTCCGCGCCATCGGCCGCGGTGGGATTGTGCTGGATGTACTTGTCACCGAGGTATTTCGAAGCTGCTTCGAAATCCTTGTCGTTGAGCGCCTTGTTGTAGAATTCGATGACGAACCGCTTGTTGGCCTCCTCCCTGCTCTGCTGCGCCGGGCCGGACGCGTGGGTATCGGCCGCGCTGGCCGGCGCGGCGCCCGCAAGGGCCGACAAGAGAAGCGCCATGGCGGCGGTGATCGAAACATGCGGCTTTCGCATTTCGGGTCTCCTTGACTGAGCCCGGGCGCCAGGCGCCCGGGCAAGTACCTTAGAACTTCTTCTTGACGCTGACCGCCCATTCGCGCGGACGGCCGGGCTGCCCGGTGATGAAATCGGAATCGAGCGACGATCCCGAGCTGTGCGTGACGAAGTAGTATTTATCGAAGATGTTGGTCACCTCCGCGGACACTTCCAGATCCTCGTCAGCGTTGCGCCAGGTCAGGCGGGCATTGGCCAGCGTATAGGCGTCGATCCGGCCGAGAGGATCATTGGCGGCATCGACGTACATATCGCTTTGATAAGACGCGTCGATCCGCGGCGTGAGCGAGCCGGCATCACCCAGCTCCACCCGGTATTGCGCGCCGATGCTCCACTTCCAGGTCGGCGTGTAAGGCCGGGTATCGCCGAACTGCGGCCCGGTCGGGCTCGTCGGTCCGCCTGCCGCGGGATTGAGTTCGGTGTACTTGAAGTGAAGGTAGCTTGCCGACCCGTCGATCAGCAGGCCTTCGACCGGCTCCAGCGTGGTTTCCACCTCGACACCCTTCATTTCGGCGTCGCCGGCATTGGCCGGCATGGCACAGGGCCGGGCCGGCACGCCGAGGTCCGGGCAGTTGCCCAGTGTAAGCTGGATACCATTGTATTTGCTGTAGAAAGCCGCGACGTTCACGCGCACGGCACGGTCCAGCCAGTCCGTCTTGAAGCCCGCTTCATAGGACGTGAGCTCTTCCGGCCCGAACTGCTGGGCCTGCGGGGCGAAGAACGGACGCGGGTTGATGCCGCCACCCTTGTAGCCGGTCGACACCTGAGCATAAGTCATGATGTTGTCGGACCAGCGATATTGGGCGTTAAGGCGGTAATCGAACCGATCGGTCTGGTATTCGCCCGTCACGCCGTTGAGCGCGTTCAGGATCGGATGCGCACCGCCCTCGGGCGTAACACGCAAGAACGTATAGCTCTTGGATTCGTCGGTGTAGCGCAGGCCGGCGCTCAGCGTCAGGTCCGGCAGCGGGGTCCACGCGACGTGCGCGAACACGGCCTTGCTATCCGCCGGCACCGGATCGCGCTGGTAGAATGCCCCGATGGCGCTGTCGCGGAATTCCTGGCGCGCGGTGTAGATCGACTTCTGGTCGCTGTAATAGCCGCCGATCGTATATTCGATCTCGTCATTCGCGCCGAAGGCACCGTTGAGCCGCAGTTCCTGGCTGAAGAATTCGAAATCGAGGATGCTCAGCCCGAGATGCTGCGCCAGCGGCGACAGGTCGGAGTCATTGGAGAATTGCGAGGAATAGGTGCGGTAGGCGGTGATCGAGACCAGTTGCAGGTTTGGCGCGATGTCCCATTCGACCTGACCGGACAGCCCCCAGCCCTCGAACATGAAATCGCCATCGGTGCTGAACGGCGCGAACTGGGCGTTGCCGGGGTTGGAGAAGGTCGAATAATTGCAATAACGGCCGCACAGGAAGCGTGAATCGAGCGCGATCCCGGTTCCCAGCGGATCGATCGATGCATTGTAGGGAACGTTGGGGCTGACATAGTCGCCGTTCGAATCCCGCAGCGGAACGATCACGTTCGGCGTCGCCGCACGATCGTCGTACGTATAGTCGGCGATGATGTTGATATCGATATTGGAGGCCGGGCGCAGGCGCAGCTGCCCGCGGACCGCCGAATAGTCGACCTCACCTTCGCGCGCGAGGACGCAGTTGCTGCCGATCGGCGCGATGCGCGGGATGCCGTTGGCCGGGTTGATCGCCGGATTCTCGCCCGCGGGGTAATCGCACCCGAAGTCGCGCCGCTCGACATAGCCCTTCTGGCGCTTGGAGACGCCCGAAATGCGCGCGTCGACACCATCGGCCAGGTTGAAATCGGCACTGGCGCGAATATCGAGGCGGTTCCTGCTGCCGTAAGTGCCCGCGACGTAACCGGAATTGTCGCCGGAGGGACGCTTGGAAAACAGCTTGATGGCGCCGCCGATCGAGTTGCGCCCGGAAAGCGTGCCCTGCGGCCCGCGCAGGACCTCGACACGCTCAAGATCCAGCAGGTCGAGCACCGAGCCGGTGAGCGTGGCGTAGTAGACATCGTCGACGTAAATGCCGACGCCCGGCTCAAGCGCGGGATTGAAGTCCCCCTGGCCCACACCGCGGATCGAGGCGACCATCGACGCGCCGAATGCCTGGCCGGCCGGCGCGAGGGTCACGTTGGGGGCCTGGCGCGCCACCTGCGACAGATCGGTCTGGCTGCGCGCCTCTAGCATCGCCGCCGATACGGCGGTGATCGCCAGCGGCGTGTCCTGAAGGTTCTGCTCGCGGAACTGCGCGGTGACGATGATCTCGCCGGAGTCGTTGGGACCGGGCTGATTGTCGGCGGCAGCTTCGGCATCCACCCGCCGTTCGGCCCGCGCCGGATCGGCGGCGCTCTGCGTTTCCGGCGCGACCTGGGCGTGCGCCACGGTCGCGATCGAAGCGGCTGCGGCGATCGCGGCGAGCCGGCTTACGGAACGATACAAGTAAGTCTTGACCATGATGGAAATTCCCCTGGATCTCTCTTGTTTTTATGTTGTCACTATTCGATTTATCTGACTGATATTAAATCGCTTATTTTCCGATGGACTGGTAAACCAGCGTCTGAAACTCGCTCAGCATCCGGGCATCGAACGGCGCCTTCTGCATCATCAGGATCGCGACCATGTCCTCCTCCGGATCGACGATGAAGCGGGTCGTCGCCGCCCCGTCCCACCCGAAGGCGCCCGGCGATCCAAGGTTGGCATCGGCAGCCACATCGAGCTGGACCGAGACCCCCAGGCCATAGCCGGTGCCGAAGTTGCCCTGCGCGGGGCCGAGCGTACCCACGGCTGGCGGGAGGTTGTTCGCGGTCATCAGCTCGACAGTCTTCTTGCCGAGGATGCGCGCGCCATCGAGCTCACCCCCGTTGAGGAGCATCTGCGAGAAGCGGGCGTAGTCCGAAGCCGTGGACCACAAGCCCAGCGTGCCGAACGGATGATCGGCGAAGCGTTCATAAGTCGAAGGCCGCATGTCGACCGCGGGGTAGGCCGGCATTTCCTCGGGAACGTCGTGCAGGCGCACGACACGGTCGCGCTTTCCGTCCGGAACCCCGTAGCCCGTATCGGTCATCTGCAGCGGATCGAAGAGACGCTTCTGCAGGTATTCGGCAAGCGGCATCCCCGAGAAGTATTCGACGAGATGGGCCTGGACGTCGTGGTCGTAGCCATAGACCCACGCTTCGCCGGGCTGGCACAGCAAGGGCACGCCGCCGATAAGCTCCATCTCCTCCTGCAGCGTGTTCATCCGGTTGACCCAGATCTTGCGGTCGAAATAGAGCTTCGCGACAGGGGCGGGCCCGCCTCCCGCGCCGATGCAGGTCGTGTGGCGAAACGCATCCTGGATCGTGGGTTTGCGCTTGGGGTCCGCCAGAAGCATCTCGCCGTCCTTGTTCTCGCCGGCGTAGACCTTGAGATTCTTGAACTCCGGAATGTACTTCTCGAGCGGATCGTCGAGCTGGAACTTGCCCTGTTCGTAAAGCGTCAGGAGCGCGACGCTGACGACAGGCTTGGTCATCGAATAGATGCGGAAGATATCGTCCTTGCGCATCGGCCGCTGGGTGTCACGATCGGACACGCCGAAGCTGACGAAATGGGCGATGCGGCCCTGCCGGGCGATCAGCACGACGCCGCCCGGAATTTCGTGCTTGGCCGCCGCCGCGGCGATCCCCGTATCGAGCCGGGCGAGGCCATCCTTCGAAAGGCCCGCGGCAACCGGATCGATGGAGGGCAGATCCTTCGCAGCCACAGGATACAGACCGATGCCCAGCAAACAGGTCGCTGCAAGGCCGAGCGGAACACGATTCCTCTTCATAGCGACTTCTCCCCATTGAGGGCCTCTCTCAAGCCCGATTTTTCATGACTTCTGACATTCGTGCTGGCGGATGCGCGCGCCGCATCGCGGGCCTTGGCCAGCACCCGATACCGATGCAGCACCGGCTCGGTGTACCCGTTGGCCTGCTCGGTAGCCTCGAAGACCAGGGCGAGCGCCGCCTGGAAGGCCAGGCTCTCCGCTTCGCGGCCGGCCATCGGCCGATACGACGGATCCCCGGCGTTCTGGGCATCGACCTTTGCCGCCATGGCCGTGAACGCCGAACGCACCTGATCCTCGCTGACCAGACCGGCACCGAGCCAGTTGGCCAGTGACTGCGCCGATATGCGCAAGGTCGCCCGATCCTCCATCAGAGCGACATCGTCGATATCCGGCACCTTGGAGCACCCGATCCCCTGGTCGATCCACCGCACCACGTATCCCAGGATGCTCTGGGCATTGGCGCGAAGCTCTGCCGCGATGTCCGTGGCGCGCAGTTCGTCCGGCGAGGCGACCGGCACGATCAGAAGCTCGTCGAGCGACGGCGTCCCCGCCCCCGCGATCCCGGCTTGCTGCGCGGACACGTCGATCAGGTGATAGTGCTGCGCGTGCAGCACGGCCGCCGTCGGCGACGGCACCCAGGCGGTCGTCGCGCCGGCGCGAAGCTGTTCGCCCTTCTGCGCGATCAGGTCCGCCATGCGATCGGGCGCCGCCCACATGCCTTTGCCGATCTGCGCCTTGCCGGCGAAGCCGCAGGCGAGGCCGATCGCAACGTTGCGCCGCTCGTAAGCCTGGAGCCACGCGGCGTTCTTCATCTGTGTCTTGGGGACCATGGCACCGGCCCGCGTCGAGGTGCGTATCTCGTCCCCCGTGCGATCGAGGAAGCCGGTGTTGATAAAGAAGATGCGGTCCTTGAGCGCCTCTATGCAGGCCGCGAGGTTGGCCGAGGTCCGGCGCTCTTCATCCATCAGGCCGATCTTCACCGTGTGACGATCGAGCCCGAGCAGGTCTTCGACGGCAGCGAACAGGCGATCGGTGAAACGCGCCTCCTCCGGACCATGCTGCTTGGGCTTCACCACGTAGATCGCGTCGGCGCGGCTGTTGCGATGGGTCCCGAGGCCGAGCAGGTCGTGCATCCCGCAAAGCACGGTCACGATGGCATCGAGGATGCCTTCGGGCGCTTCGCCGCCATCGGGAAGGCGAACCGCCGGCGTCGTCATCAGATGCCCGACATTTCGCACCAGAAGCAGGCTTCTGCCGGGCAAGGTGAAGCTCGATCCATCGGGCGCCGTGTAAGCCCTGTCTTGAGCGAGCCGGCGGGTCAGCACCTTGCCGTCCTTGTCGAAGCGCGCGTGCAAATCGCCGCGCAGGGCTCCGAGCCAGTTTGAATATCCCAGCACCTTGTCGGCCGCATCGACCGCCGCGACCGAATCCTCGAGATCGACGATCGTGCTGGTCGCGGCCTCCACGACGATATCGGCGATGCCAAGCGGATCGGTACGCCCGATCGGATCATTGCGATCGATCACCAGTTCGATGTGCAGGCCGTGGTGCCGGAAGAGCGCGCTCTCGCCCCGACGCCCCACCAGCAGGCCGGGATCGGCCAGCTCGGGAAGCGCGCCCCGCGCATCGCGCCACGAACCCTGCTTCAGCGGCAGCACCTGATCGAGGAAGGTCTTCGCCGCGTCGATCACCCGCCTTCCGCGCGCCGGATCGTAGCCGCCGCGCGGGATGTCACCGGCAATGGCGTCGGTTCCGTACAGCGCATCGTAGAGGCTGCCCCAGCGGGCATTGGCGGCGTTGAGAAGGTAGCGCGCATTCAGCGCGGGCACGACCAGCTGGGGCCCGGCAATCGAGCAGATTTCCGGATCGATCGCCCCGTTCGCTATCGTGAAGGGGGCGGGTTCGGGCGCGAGATAACCGATCTCTTGCAGGAACGCGCGATGCTCGTCCGGGTCGAAATCGCTCTCTCGCGCGCCGAACCAGGCGTCAATGCGCGCCTGCAGCGCTTCGCGCCGCGCGAGCAAAGCGGCGTTCTCGCCGGCGAACTGGCGGAAGATGCGGGCGGCCCCCTGCCAGAAACACGTGGCATCGATCTCGGTGCCGGCAAGCGCCCGGCGCTCGATAAAATCGGCCAGCTCCTCGGCGACGAGGAGATCAGCCTTGCAGACAAACGTCATGACACCTCCCCTCCTCTCGCCAAGCCCGGCCCCATTCGGGCCTGGGCGCAATCTTCCGTGGGCCGCCCTTACGGACGCGAGGCCCGCGTCTCCTTCGCCGTGATGAATTCGATGAGCGCCGGCTGGCCGTTCCTGGTCGCCTCGATCCCGCGCAGAATGGCGCCGCGAATATCCCCCGGCTGGGTCACACGTTCGCCATATCCGCCAAGTGCGCGGGCGAAATCGGCGTAGTTCCCCGAGATGTCGGTCGCGCGGTAACGTTCGGTCGCCTCGGGCATGATGGGCAGCTCGATCGCCATCGACGCGTTGTTGAGCAGGATCGAGAGGATCGGCAGGCGCTCGCGCACCGCCGTCTCGAAATCCATGCCGGTGAAGCCGATCGCCGCATCGCCCCAGACGTTGATGCACAGCTTGTCCGGACACGCGAGCTTGGCGCCCATCGCCAGGCCCAGGCCATAGCCGAGCTGGGTGGACTTGCCCCAGCCGAGATAGCTCAGCGGCGCCGTGCTCTTCCAGAAGGGGGTGAGCTGGTCGCGCGGGCTGCCCGCGTCATGCGTGATGATCGTCTCGGCGACGTCGACGGTTTTCTGCAGCTCCCACAACACGCGATAGGGGGAAAGCGGCGCGTCCTCGCTTTCCAGCAGCGGCAGCCATTGCGCCATCCACTGCGCTTCGACCTCCGCGATTTCGCGGGCGACGGGGGCGGCGTCACGCGGCCCGTCCAGCAATTCGCGGCAAGCCTCCACCAGCATGGAAAGCGTGAGGCGTGCGTCCCCGGCCAGGGCGATCTCGCACGGGACGCATTTGTTGAAATCGGCCGGGTCCAGCGTTGCATGGATGACGCGCTTGCCCGCCGGCATGCTTACGCCGAATGTCGTCTGGGCAAAGCTGCACCCGATCCCGAAGATGAGGTCCGCGCGATCGAGAAAGTGGCGCAGCTGGCCGGGGATCGCCGCCCCGCCCGATCCGAGCGCGAGCGGATGGGTTTCGTCGAAGGCACTCTTCCCTTCCAGGCTGGTGCTGACCGGGGCGGCAAGCAGCTCCGCCAGCTCGCGCAATTCTGCATAGGCTTCGGCCCAGTGCACGCCCTGGCCCGCGTAAATAACCGGGCGCTGCGCCTCGACGAGCGCCTGCGCCGCCACCCGCACGGCATCCGGATCGGGCGCGCTGCGGGTCCTGACTACCGGCCGATAGTCGCTCTGATCGCCCGCCTCTTCATCGAGGATATCCCAGGGCATCTCCACCAGCACGGGGCGCAGGCGTCCGTTGCGCAACAGGGTGAAGGCGCGGCGCATGATATTGCCGACTTCGCCCGGCAGCGTGATCGGTTCGGCATGCTTGGTGATGTCGCGCATCGAGATCGTGGCATTGTAGTTGTCCGGCACGTGCGCGATGCGACGGGCGTATCCCTGCGGCAGGACCAGCACCGGAACGGATTCGGAATAAGCCTGGGCCACGCCCCCATAGGCGTTCTCAGTGCCGGGGCCATGCTGCATGGCGAACACGCCCATGTGTTTTCCGCGCGTCAGCCGGGACAAGGCATCAGCCATGTGCACGCCCGTACGCTCCTGGCGCACGATCACCGGGCGGATCCCGATCGCGGCGGCGCTTTCGAGCACCGCGTTGCGCGGGTATCCGAAGATCACCTCCACACCCTCACGGCGCAAGATGTCCGCGATGGCAGCACTTACCTTCATCAAGTCTTCCTCTATTCGAAATGTCGAAACTTGCGCGCGACGCCGGGCTGGCCGGCGCTCGCGGAAAACGGCCCCCGGCCGCATCGTCGATCGCGGATGCGATTGCCCTGACATCCCCGGCCGGCACCGGCCGCTCTCACCCGAATCGAAAGCGCGGCGGCCCGCCCCTGCACGCGCAAGCGGGTCCGTTTCGGCGATGGCACGATCGGCAACGATCCCCGCCAGGTATTCCAAGGCTCCCACCCTCTTTTGTTGGGACGCATGGTGGCACCGGCGCGGCACACTGGGCAGTTGCAAAGTGCGCCGCAGGCCATAAGCTTTTTGCATGAGGCTCGAACACCGCCAGCTCCGCGCGTTTCTGCTGATTGCCGAACTCGGCAGCGTCGGCAGGGCGGCGAAGGAACTCCATCTCACCCAGCCGGCGCTGAGCCGATTGATCCGGGAATTCGAACGCAGCTGCGGCGTTGTCCTGTTCGAACGATACCCGCTGGGCATGCGGCTGACCGAAGCGGGGCAGTCGCTCGTGCCGTTCGCGCGCTCAATCCTGCATGACATCGCCCGCGCGGAGGAGACTCTGGGCGTGCTTTCGGGCGCAGGCAAAGGCGTGGTGCGGGTGGGCGCGATTGCCGGCGTCGCGAGACAGATCCTCCCCAACGCGGTCAAGTCGCTCCTCGACCGCAACCTGGATATCCAGGTCTACCTGCTGGAAGGCAGCGGCGGCGAACTCGCGTCGGCCCTGGCGGACGGCTCGATCGACATCGCGATCGCGCATGACGACCTGGCCGACGAAGAAGTCTCCAAGGTGCGGGGCACGCGTTACTTCGATTGCTGCAGCGTCGTGTGCTCCACCGAGCACCCGCTCGCCAAGAAGGCGCAATGTTCGCTGGACGACGTGCTTGGCGCGCAATGGGTCCTCTCCCGGCCGGAGGCGACGCCGCGCAAGCTGCTCCAGGAACTCGTGCACAAGGCCGGCCGAACGATGCCCAGCGCCACGGTCGAAACGACATCGCCCAGCGCGGTCGCGGCCTTCGTGAGGCGCACGCATCTTCTCGGCTGGTTGCCGCGCTCGCTCTACGCCGATGAGGAAGAGGCGGGGCAGATCTGCGCGCTCGACGTGCCGCAACTGGCCCTGCTCCGGCGGTATTTCATCTACAGGCGGCGGCGAGGCGTGCTGTCGCCCGCAGCGGCCGCCTTTCTGAACGACTTCAAGATGGTCGCCGAAGAATGAGCGGCGCGCGGGAGATCAGCGGCACACGGCCCGAACTGTCCTGCGCCGCCCGCTCGCGCAACGGTTTCGGGCGCCGCCCCGGCCCAGGGCAGAGCGGCGCCCGCACGATCAATCCTTGGTGATGTCGTAGTCCCGCATGCGCTTGTAGGTGCTATTCATCGACTTGGGCATGCCGGCGTCGGCGACGATGATGCGCTTCTTGATCTTCCATTCGCCGTTCTGCTTCACCAGCAGATCATATTCGCGGCCCATCTCCTCGAACTTGGGCGGGGCGTTGAGATCGTCGCTGATCACGCCGGTCCAGAACATCTTGGCCGTCGCGGTATCGCCATTCACGCGGATTATCGGGTTGGTCAGGTGCATATAGTCCATATGCTCCTTCTCGACGGGGACGGCAGCCTTGGCCTCGTGCCCCTCGCCGCCTTCGGAAGCGCCGGCGCCGTCATAGAGCTTCTGGATTTCCGCGAAGCCGGTGGCCTTCCAGCCGTTCACGTCCAGCAGCGCGTCCTCGGTGAAGAACTTGTCGAACCCGGTGTGGGCGCCGGAGCCGAGGTGGCTGTAGTAATCGTACAGCAAGTCCTCGATCGCGATCCGGTCGCGCAGGGCGGTCACTTCCTTTTCCAGCTCCGCATTGCCCTGGTTGCAGCCGGTGAGCAGGACGGCGGATGCCAGCCCCAGAGTCATCATGATTTTCTTCATATCAGTTCTCCCAATGAAAAATCTCAGCCTTGCGGCACGCCCGTTTCGTCACGCGCCTTGTCCGACATCCCGTCTTTCCAGCTGCTCCAGCCCGATTGCATGCCGTAGGGCCGCTCCAGTTCCAGCGCCTGGATCTCGTGGATCAGGCCGTCGGTGATCTTGAAGATCTCCACGATGCTCCAGGTGAAGGGCGTGGTCGGGCCGCCAGTCACTGTCCGGCCATCGGGGATGGTGAAAGTGCGGGTGTCGCCGGCAGCGTGATCGAAGAACGCGAACGCGAAGACGAGGCCATTTTGCTGATCTATCGCGACAATCCGCCGGTCGCGTATCCGCGTGACGAAGTGCAGCAGGCCGGATTCGAATGCTTCCCGGCAGGTCCACTGGTTGGACAGTACGGTCGAGGTCTTCGGATCGGGCCGCTTCTCGCCAGCCGGGGTCGGCACGTTGGTGGCGTGCATGCCGTTGGTGTAGCGATCGCAATCGTCGGCGAAGGGATAGAAGCCCTTGCCGTCGTTTTTCTGGATCGCGGTGAAATAGGCATCCGCGATCCTTGCCAGGTCCTTGCGGGACATCCGCTCCGCGGGTGGGACGGGCGTGGAGAACGCCTTGCGGGCCGGCGTCTCGTCCATCATCTCGAGCACTTCGGCGTCATGCGTCTCGCGCTGCTCGATCTCGACGATCCGGCCGTTCCTGATCTTCAGCCGCACGCCCAGCGCGCCGCCCGCGCCCGCCGGCCCGTCTTCCGCGAACGTGACGATCGCGGCGACCTGCTGGGCCGCCACGTCAGGCACCACGATGGTGAACCGCCCCCGCGCCTTGAACGTGCGCCACAGGCCGTCACCGACCTCCAGATGCTGGCCATTGGCGGTGAAGCGAACGTTTTTCGCCAGCTTCACGGCGGCAGGATCGTGCTTCGCCAGCGCGCCGAGATAGCTGTCCACCCAGCCTTCGAGGCAGGACCGATCGCACTGCTGAGCGCTGGCCGGCTGAGCCAGGGCAAGGCCGCTGGCGGCCAGCAGGGAGGCGGTGAGAATACGAAACGAAGCGTTCATGCGGCGACTCCTTCAATTGCATCGTTGTCCACGGCGGCGAGCCGCCGGACTTTCCAACCTTCCTGCGTCTTCACGGCATCGATCCGCAGCAGGCGAACTTCGGAACTGCGCACCACGCCGCAGCCTTGCGCGATGGCCATGCGGGCGTCGGTGCAATCCGGCAGCAGGCGGCTCTCGCTGCGGATCGCGTGACGCGCGTGCAGTATTGCCGTGTGCCCATCGGCCGCTCGCTCTATGCTCAGGGACTGGGCGCCGCACCGCATCGTCCAGCTCGATCCGCGCATCGGGGGTGAACAGATCTGCGGCCGGCGCGCTCACATGGCCCGCGTTGACATCGGCGACGAGGCGCTCGTGCAGGGAGCGCAGCGCGGCCTTGACCTGCGCCTCGCTCAGCTCGGTATAGGCGATGCGGTGCATCTGCTCCTTCGGAAAGGGCGTCTTAGCCATGATGCGCGTTGCGTCCCGTCATCATTCCCTCCCAAGCCCCGCCGACCCGTCCGGCCGCGATGGATAAGACGCGCGAGGCGCCCGCATCCTCAGCCGGAACTTGACAGTATCCGCGGCCGGCCGCCTACGATCGGGGATAGGGAGAAACCCGAAAGCGAGCGGCGCACCGGCCAGCGGAAAGCGGCGATCAGAAACCGGTCGGCGCCTCGAACGTCACGTCACGCGCAACGTCGGACATTCCCTGGGCCCATGTGCTCCAGCCGGAATTCATGCCGTAAGGAGAGCGATGGAGAAACGCGTCGATCTTGGAGATCTTGCCCTTCTCGATCTTGAAGATCTCGCCCAATTCCCACGTCCACGGCTGCACGGGGCCGACCACCAGTTCGCGCCCGTCCGCCGCCTTGAAGTGGCGCGTTTCGCCGGCGGGGTGATCGAAGAAGGCGAAGGAGAACACCAGGCCCCGCTCTTCGTCCAAGGCCACGAAGCGGCGATCGCGGATGCGGCTGACGAACCCCATGAGGCCGGATTCGAACTGTTCCGTGCAGGTCCACTGATTGGAATAGTTGGACGTGACCTTGGGATCAGGCCGCGTTTCCCCGGCGGGCGTCGGCGCGAGCGTGGCCTGATGGCCGTTCTCGTGCCGCAGGCAGTCCGGCGTAAACGGATAGTCGCCGTGACCGTCGTTTTTCTGAATGCCGGTGAAATACTTATTGGCCTGCGTCACCAGATCGGCGCGCGACATGCGCTCGGCCAGCGGCACGGTGGCCGTCAGCTTGGGATGGAGCGGCAGGTTGTCGACCAGCTCGTAGGAGTTCTCGATCGGATCGTTGCGATCGCGGATGACGATCTGCTCGATCTCCACGATCTGCCTGTTCTTCACCAGGAGGCGCAGCGCGATCAGCGATCCGCTGAACTTGTCCGGATCGCTGGCGTCTTCCTGGATCGTGCCGAAGAAGCCGATCTGGCCGGCGGCCGGATCGGCCACGAACAGCCGATACTTGCCCTTCGCCTTCATCGAGTTCCACAGGCCGTCACCGATCAGAAGCTGCTGGCCGTTCTCGGTAAACCGCACGTCGCGAGAGATCGGCACCTTGCTCGGATCGTCCGCCGCCACCGCATCGAGATAGCGGATGACGAACTGTTCAAGGCAGGCGCGATCACACGTCTGCTGCTGTTGCTGCTGCGCCGCCGCGCCCGTTGCCAGCAGCGCCGCCGGAACCAGCACCGCTGTTCGCAGCTTGCGGGCAAGCCGGTGGAAGCGGCGCGGATCGGCTTTCGGATACAACACTTCGGTCATCTCATCCCCCGTTCTTTATTCGCGGCTTCGCCTCACCAGGCCTTGTAGGTCTTCAGTTCGCCGTCCGGCATGCCGCCGTCGCTGATGACCTTGCGATCGGTGATCAGCCACTTGCCGTCCTTCTTGACCAGCTCGGTACGCTCCCGCCCGTATTCGGTGACGGCGGGCGGGAAGATCAGCTTTTCCGACAGTACGCTGTACCAGTTGAGCGTGGCGACGGCAGTATTGCCGGTGACCGTCACCTTGAGGTTGGAGAACAGCATGTCGAACCGCCCGCGCGGGATCGCGACGGCCGCTTTCTCCTTGCTGCCCATGGCATCGCCCGCGCCGCCGCCGGCGGCATCGTAGAGCGAGCGGATCTCGTCATAACCGGTCACGACCCAGCCGTTCACGTCGAGACGGCCGTTCGGGACGAAGAACGCCCGGAAGTCATGATTATCGGTGCCGATCTGCGCGAAATAATCGACCAGAAGGTCGTTGATCGCCGCGCGGTCCGCCAGCATCGTCACCAGTTCGGCGTTCTTGTCCTGGGCGCTCGCCGGCGCGGCGGAGACGCCCGCCAGCGCCATCGCGGCCGCGCTCAGCATGACGGCAATGTTCTTTTGTGTGAATTTCATTTCAGCAACCCTCCACCCTTATGGTCGATCGAGCCGGCGGCGCCGCGAAAGGCGGACGCCGCCGGGCATCGATCGTATCAGAGGCGCGCCTTCGCGCTCAGGT